>Ga0181520_10013583_pt1 | contig 10236 bp, 8 predicted proteins | sample PEATcosm2014_Bin_29_FD_132451 | JGI IMG/M metagenome (GOLD analysis project Ga0181520, IMG submission 132451) | Peatland microbial communities from MTU Mesocosm Facility, Houghton, MI, USA - PEATcosm2014_Bin02_30_metaG | ecosystem: Environmental > Terrestrial > Soil > Wetlands > Peat | place... | reverse complement strand
CTTCGGCGGGCCATCGGGCGAAGGCACCGATATGCCCCATGGTGAATGTCGGCCGATTGGTAAAATAGGCGATCTGGGCTCCAATTCCGCCGCCGAAGGCGCGGTTGACCATTGTGTAGCTATCACCGATAATCATAATGTCGCTCCAGGCGGAGTCCCTGAAAGGTTCGCCGCTTTTATCGGCAATGATTCTGCAGGCACGGGGATATAAGGAAGAATCACCCAATAACTCGGCCAGGTCCCGCGGTTCGAAAATGCAGGTATCCTTGAATGAATAACGCGATTCCCCGTTTCCTCCCAGATAACGATTTATAGAATCCGAAACCTGGCCGGCGGCCATAACGATACCGGGTCCGTCCCAATGGCCGTCTCTTTTCTGATAGAGCGAATCTCGTGAAATTTTTGCAATAAAAGACGGTTCGAGATCGATGACGTCGACATTGCGCTTTCTGAGCATGGCAATTGTCCGGGTTCTTTGATTACTGGCCTTACCGACTTTGAAGAGGGAGTAGTTCTGTATAATCGCCTCTTTGTCCGGGATGGGCATGATAAAGAGCTTGATGCCTTTCCCGCGCAAGGTATCGTTAAGGGCCGCCATGGTTTCGGCGTTACTCCGCGCATATTTCCACGGTTTGACAATAGCCAGAATGCCGTCCCGATAGAAAAGCCAGTCGCCGGAGCCGGGAAAAGCCAGCCGTGTCTGCGGCCTGGCCCAGGTCGTGACGCATTTGACGGCAACAAATGCATTGAACAAGGGAGAAGGCGAGGAAATACGGATCCCATACAGCGTAATCGAAACGACGACGACCGCTATAAGGCAACCGCCTGCCCGCAGGAGAGCGGTTCGGGGAAAGCGGTTTTCCTTAAGGGCGACCGTCATCAATCCGTGACCCGATCACGCTTCCGCCGGCTTTCTCAAGCGGTCGGTCCGGGGCATGAACAGGGACAGTAGGTTCCGCTTTTTCAGGCGAAGGCATGGTTTCTCGATAATTATCCAGCTGAGAAAGGCGATAAAAATGGCGCCGGCAAGTGAAATGATGAAGAGAACCGGAGGAGATTTTATATGCAGGAACCTCTGCACGCATTGCATTACCGGAAAACCATACAAATAGGTCCCATAGGAAAGATCGTTCCTCCGGAAAAATGAAAGCTTTTCCAGGGGGGGCAGCAGGCATAGCAGGAGCAGCAGATATGTTCCGGCAATCGGTAAGACCAGATTGAGAAGCGGCGGTTTCAGAAAACCGGCAACGAGCAGGACGATCGCAAGAGCGCCCAGGGCCCCGGATTTAGGAATCCATCTTCTCAAGGTAAAAAAAAGAGCCCCCGATAAGAAAACAGGAAGAAAATGCCAATAGGAAAAAATCCGGTCGGTGTGATTCAGGTTCCTGAAACAGAACAGTCCGAATATCGCCGCGAAGATCGAACAAATGAAAGCGCGGCTGCGGAGCAGGCCGGCTGTGCCAAGCAGCGCAATGGTAAGGTAGCACATGAACTCATACCGGATGGTCCAGAGAGAACCGTTAACGACGCCCGGGAAAACGTTGGCGGAAAAGGCAAAAATGTTGTCCAGCGCACCATAACCGAGAAGAATGCCGTTTTCAACAAGCCGCTTCAAGGAAAGCGCCGAGCAGTACCCGAAAGAATGGCGGGAACAGGCTGCAGCCAGAAGGATCGATATAAAAAGAGATACGATATAACCCGGGTAAATTCTTAAAATACGACTTTTTATAAAAGGCACTATTTTTTCATTACGCAGCCAGCTGCCGGTTATGAGAAAACCGGAGATAATGAAAAACGCCTCAACGGCCAACCCCCCCCCGGTTGAAAACCCTCGTGTTAACCGGTAGAACGGTTCATGGTGGTTATTGCCTTGTGACAATGGATAGGAATGTGAGAATATAACCATTATGGCCAGAATGAGCCTGACGGCATTAAAATTGTTTTGCCGCAAGGCGCTTTCCGGGCAAAACATCGGAGGAGCCGCCTTGGGTTTTATGGATGCCGCCGCATGTTCGCCGCTCACGATAAAGGGTTCCCTCCGGGAAGTTCTGCCGGGTCCCTTCGCCCCTCTTTCTTCGACAGCATTTTTTGGCGTATGACATCCTCTATGCAACCGCAGTATTCTTCGACCTTGGCATCCCAGCCCCAGTCGCGGACCAACCGCTGAAGCCGGGGCCCCAAAGTGCGGTCCTTGTCCGTTTCGACCGCCGTCACTATGGCGTGCACAAATGATGCGGCGTCGCCCGTCACGGTAACACCGGGCGAAAGTTTTTCATCAAACGCTATTCTTGTTGCAACGGTCGGTTTTCCGGCGGCAAGGTATTCAACGAGTTTTAACGGACAGCCGCCCTGCACGAATTCGCTTTGCATCCAAGGTATGATACAGGCATTGAAACGGGACAAATAGGCCGGAAGCTCATGCCACTTTTTCCGGCCCAGATACCGACAATTACCGTGGGCACTAATGGTCGCGAATTTATCCTTTACATCATCGGCAACAGGTCCGATGAAAATAAAACAGCAATCCTTCAATGAAGAAAGGGTATACTCCAGCAGCTCAAAATCAAGGAGCCGGTCGATACTTCCGATATAGCCGATCAGAGGAACTCCCCCGGTCTCCAGATCGTCCAAAGGTTCCTCTTTGCGGGAGGAAGCCCGGAAAAAACACTCATCGACCCCGTGGGGAATCAGATGGGAATTACTGTTCAGCGGGCGGCACTTGGCATATAGCTGATCAGAGGTGGAAACGACGACATCGGATCGCCGGATAAGGATTTCTTCCCGGGCCTTGATTCGCTCCGCGAACCCGCCGGTGAAAAATGCAGGAAAATTGTCCGAACAATGATAGAGCGCGCACGCATATCCTTCAAAAGAGTCCAGCAAAAAGCCGTTCCATGGATTTCCCAGGAATAATATCAGGCGATCCGGGTTCGTTGCATGCACGAGTCTTTTCAATTGCCATGAAAAAAGAATCGGATCGATCGCACAAGCAAGGTCAAGGCGCGAACGGAAGGGCGGTGCCAGGGGGGTATAGGCAACCAGAGCCTCGCCCGTGGGATGCTGCTTGCGGCGAAACAGGTCGATGAATTTTCGCGGGCTTCCGCCGAAGTATTCGCCTATATCGATCCTGGGGTTCACAAACAGTACTCTGTTCCGGCGCGCAAGCCTCGACATGATATGATGCTTACTGTAGCGGTTCAGATGCCAGGGGATATTGGAATCGCAGAGAATGGTATAGTTTTCGAGCATTATGCGATAGAATGGGCGAGGCCGTTTCTTTTCAGGCCGACGCAAACACTTTTGTCGTGCAATCGGCGTGCTCCCGGGAAACCATCAGGTATACGAATGCTTACGCTGATCGTGGATTTCAATCGATTCCGTCAATTAAATAAATTCAAGCGGGAAATGCCGGTGAAGTGAGCAACCGCAGCAGCGCTTGTTCGCGATATTCCAGTCTGTAATGATCGAGGACCCAGTTCCGGTAGCGGCTTTGGGAGGGCATGTTTAAGGCCTTTCCGATTGCGGCTGAAATCGCCGGCAAATCACCATAGTCAACCATCAGCGATTCGGGACCGGCCACTTCCGGTAATGCCCCCACCCTGGTCACTACCGGAGTGCACCCGCACAGCATGGCCTCTGCAAGCGCCACGCAGAAGGACTCCTGGGCTGACAACTGTACATAAACGGCAGACTGTCGCATGATCTCGGCTGTTTTTTCGTTTGAAAGTGTCCCGAGGAAAACGACATTCGATGGCGCGTTTGTCTTCAGGTGCTGCAACGCGCCGTCAGTCCCGCCGCCGACGAGAACGAATCGTTCATCAGGAAGACGACGAGCGGCGTCAAGGAAATGAAGAAAACCCTTGATTACGAGATTCCTTTGCGTAACATATCCAACCGTCAGAACCGTTCGCTTTTTGAATTGTCCGGCAGGAAACCGGGCGGGATCTACCCCATTATAAACGACGCTGACATTTTTTATCGAGCCGGATTCGAGCCGCAACGCGGATGCAACGGATTGCGATACCGCAAAAACCCCGTCTGCATGACGGAATGAAAAATAGGTTCTCCGCCAACCGCCGTCCTTTTCGCACCGTATTCCATAGTTGAGCTCGGGCAGGTATACCGCATCGTAGCCTCCGGCTACGATGAATATTTTTTTCCCCAGCATCCGTGCGGCGAGGAGCGCATAGAAAGAGTGAACGCCGCCGAACCACGCGAAACAGAGGTGATGAACGGCCATCTGCCTGAAAATTTTTAACGGGAATGTCGGGTCATGACGGTCATAGGACATTTTTGATACCGTGAAATGCCGGGCAAGGATTTCAAAATCCCTGCCGACAAATGTTGCATTTACCGCCCACAGGGGGTATAAAAAAAGGACTTTCAGCATGAACCGGACGCCCGCATCGACGAACGCACCGTCTTCCGGCATACCATGATTTCCGTGGTCGGACTCTCTTTGGCCACCGTGACCATGAATAATTCAAGGGGAAAAAGCAGCGCCCCGACGATACCCCCGATACCGGGATGGGCTCTTAGCAACCCTTCGAGGACCATCCACCATTTTTTCAGATAAGGATTTTTAGAATCTACCGGGGCGTTCATCAACCAAAACATGGGTTTTCGCGAAACAATTTCAAGCCCTGCATCATTGAGGATTTTTACCGTTTTTGCCAATGACCTGCTCACCTGATGCTCCGCAGAAAGTTCCCTGCCGCCTTGCAGGAAATTGTCCGACCAGATAAAATATGCGTTCGGTTTTAATAGTGAATGGACGTTCCGGATAGCTTTATTGAAGTGCTCTTCGTCGACGATGTGGAAGAAAACGTCGAAAGCGGAAATAAAATCGAAAGAGTCCGGCGCAAAAACATTCTGCTCCTTCCCTATATCGAGAAGGGAAAACGTGATGGCGGGATAGTTTTTCCTCAGATTAACGACTGCGGTTTCAGTCAGGTCGGATCCGGTTATATTCGTGAAGCCGGCGGCTTTCCACTGATCGATATAAAATCCGGTCCCTGTCCCGACATCGAGCACGCTGGCGGGCCGGCACGAGGCGCTCAATCGCCGGGCCGTTTTCAGAAAGAGGTGTCTTCGCACGCGATAGAGCCACCGGTTGTACGGTAACCCGAGCGCCGCATAGCCCACTCCGCGGAAATTGTAGGATCCGGAAAGCCTTTTCTCCCAATATTCCTTGGGATTAAACGTTTCGTTCGTAACTTTTTCGGGCATGATCCCCCTCATCCCAGGCGGTGCGTTATTCTAGAGTATGTTTTCGGAGATTCCAGCGGATATCCGCTACAAGGCTCTTTCTCAGGCGGAAAAGCCTTCCTGCAATGTATCCAATAAGCTCTTTTATGGTCGCAAGACTATTATCCAATTGGAGAAATCTATTCCGTACCAAAGCCAAACGCTCCCGCGGCGTGTTTAATTTGACCAATTTGAACCCGTTCTGGCAATATCGCCAATCATTATGGACGACATAGGCGATAGGACAATGGGTAATGGCGAACCCTGCCGCCTTTACACGGATGCTCCAATCAAAATCCTCGGCCTGATAAAATCCCTTCTGGTTATCCCATTGAACCCTGTCCCATATCGTCTTCTTAAAAAGGGTGAATCCTCCCGCGATAAACACATGTGGGCTGGAAACATTTTTACGGAGGAGGCGCGGACCGGTGCCGGGCCAGTTGCGGCAATAGCAATGGTCAAAGGATCGGGATCCATCGGTATTTTTTATGGGAAATGAAAGGACGTCGAACGCGGTAACTTCGTGGAGCCAGGTGAGAAGCGCGTCGTACCATCCGTCAAGTAGGATAAAGTCGTCATCCATGAGGCATACGGTGTCGAAGCGGGCGTTTGCCGCCAGGGTATTCATCATGAGGCCGAGCTTTCCGGAATCGGCGGACGCCGGATCAGGAAAAAGCCGGAGGTTTTCCTGAGCCAATCCTCCAAGATATTTGAAGTCCGTTCGGCCGGTTATCATGATTTCGTAATCAGTCAAGGGTATCCCCTGCGCACGGATGCTCAAAACGGTGATGAGCGTCTTTATTTCGTTCCTGAGGTTGGTCTTTATACCGAATGATATTTTCATATGATTTTCAGGACATCGCGGACCAGTGCGCCTTTTAAATTTGCCGACGGAATAAATTGCGATTAATTGTCAATACACCCGGACATCGGTTGAAATCAGGATTTATTGAAGTGCCGAATAACATTTTCATAATAGCCGATTAAATCGGCCATCCGGTCCTCAGCTCTTACCGTATCATTTATAGCCAGAATCCGGCTTTTCATGGCGGTTCGCGCTTCGTGCGACATTCCGGCGCAGCGCAGCATTGCCTGCAGGTAGGATGCGGCATCGCCGTTTTTACTGAGGAATCCGTTCACGCCCTCGGAAATAATCTCTTCGAGGCTCGATTCGCCCGCGGCGACGACCGGGACGCCGAGCATCTGGGCTTCCAGACAGGCGTTCGGATAATTATCCACCCGGGAAGGAATAAGGACGCCGATGGCATTTTCGACAAAAGGGTAGAGCTTGCTCCGGTCCATGGGTGGAAAATAGTGCAACTTTTCGGATAAGACGCCGCATGCCCGGGAACAATGGTCCATCATCGATGTTCCGTTCGGCAATCCGCCGTCCTTTCCGATGAAAACGATATCGATCTCAGGGTGCTGCCGGAAAAAAAACGGCAACGCCTCGGCGAGCAGATCCACCCCCTTAACCCTGTTCAAGGTTCCAAAATAGAGCAGGTAGGGGCATTCCGGTTTGTGCGAGGCGAAATAGGCGGTGTCCATCACGGGCATGGCATGGAACAGGGGGCTTCGTATCAGGCGTACGCTGATGCCGGCCATCCGCCCATAGATTGCAGCGAGAAATTCACTCGGTGCAAAGACGGAGTCGGCGAGCGCAGCCTGCCGGATTTCAAAATAATCGGTGATGACGGAGTCGAGGTTGGTGGGTCGCCCGAAGGCGGAACGCCATAAAGAAGAAAAACTTGATACCCTGCACACCACCGGTATGCGTCCGTTATGCACCATCGTCAGGCCCGGCGTCATGTACGAGGAAACCTGCACGATATCGAATGATCCTTTTTTATGCAGTGCCCAGAAGGCCCGCGCAATTCTTTTTGCGGCAATGATCCGATTAAGTAAGCCGGAAATTTTTTCAAGGGAAGGCGGAAGGAAACGGGAGAGGGGAGGAAAAAAGCCTTTCCCGACTTCCCGTATACCTACGCCGTCATCCTCGCGGAAAGAATTCCCGGAAGCGAGAGTGATCACCGTCGGTCGATGCCCCGCATCTTTAAGAAGATGCGTCACTTTATGCAGATAATTTGCCAGTCCTCCGCTGAATTCGGTTTCGTTGATATATTCCGGCGTCAAAAAGGCGATATTCATGGTTGCCGCATGATGCGTACGGTGAAAAAATCTCCGGCCCGAATGTCGGCGGGCGTAGTATTATCGATATCATGCATGGTAACAGGATCTCCTCATAACCATCGGATCTTGCAATAATCCGGCAACAACGATAGCCGAATAGGCGTCAGTCGATATTCAGGACGAGATCCTTTATCTCGCTTCCGGTGTTATAGTCTTCCATAACGATGAATTTGTTATCGCATTTTTTAAAAAAACCGGCCCTGTTCACACCGTCCGGACCGGACCTGCCGACCAGAAAAACCCCCTCGTTTTTTACGGAATTTTTGATCAAACGCAACGCCTTGACAATAGCGTCATCCGGAAAATAAACCCTGTTCAGGATATTCATTGCCCGTACAAAATCAAATTTCTCCGTAATCCCGGTTTCGAATATATCGTACTCCAGGACCCGGAGGCCCTGCTTAAGCAGCAGCATAAGTGTTTCCGGGTGATAAAAGCTGAATTCCTTTACCGGTTTTTTCACGGCCGATTTTTCATGCCGGCACATAAAAGCATGGAGTTTTCGACATAATAAATTACCGGCATCACCATGCCGCAGATAAATACCGCAAAAGTAATAGTTGAGCGGCGTCATGGTCGCGTCGTAAACCGTTTGCAGAAACCTCCCGCGGAAATAGCCCCGGGAAAATTTATCCGAGATATTCAACTCAAAGTCGATGTTATTCTTTTTGAGCAGATCATGTAACTCAACGGAGGATATGCCGTTTGAAACGGCGATGTCATGAATGCAATAGCGGCGACCCGGCCTGAAATACTTTACGAGAATGCCTTCCATATCCTTAAAGCGGGACGGCGTCGTGGTTTTGAAAACGGCATTACGCAACTTGATATCCGATAGAAACTTGTAATAAAATCCGGGATTCGTAATGGAATTTAAAGCATACAGCTTTGGAACGAACCGGCTTTTGCTGAAAATCCGGGCAAGTTTAAGTAAACGATAATCGGCAAGGGCTATTTGGAGCATGATTTATTCGCCGTGTCGCCGATTCCGGGAAGCCGCATCATGGAGAGGCGACCTGCCGTATCGACCAGTTACATTTGATGCCGAGGCTTCCCGCCCTTCCCCTCGGTATGTTATTGAAAAAGGAGTCGGTCTCCTGAACCGAAAACCAAAGGTTTTCCATCGCGTCAAAAACTCCCGCCTCTCCCGTCCAGAGCGCTGCACGGATGCCGTATGTGCGGGCGAGGAGGATCTCGCTCGGGAGGGTTATCGATGCGCTGTAGGAACCGGGCTCGCCGGATGGATCGATGCCATGGTCGTTCGGCCCGGATGCAAAGAGCACCTCGCCGTTTCTATCCTGGATCGCGATGCTCACCTGGAGGTCGTTGATTTTACGAATGATCGAAAAATTAAGGATGATCGTAAACGCGGATGACGTGGTCAGGTACTCCATCTCACGGCCGGCGGGATCGGCTATGATGACCTCCCGCAGGAATGCCTCGCTTGTCGCCCCGCGGCCATACCAGTGCATCGCCGAATCGGCGCCCTCCTGGAGGTATTTCCCGATGACGGCATTGACCTCCCCGTCGCCGGTGACCATGCCGTTTTTCAGCAAGAGCGCCCTGGTGCATAACCGTTGAATGCTCGGCATGTGATGGCTGACAAAGAATATCGTCCTTCTCGATTTCTTTGAAATATCCTCCATTTTCCCAAGGCATTTTTTCTGGAACTGGGCATCGCCGACCGCCAGGACTTCATCGACGACCAGAATTTCCGGATCAAGATGCGCAGCAACGGCAAAGGCCAGCCGCACGTACATTCCGCTCGAATATCTCTTGACAGGGGTATCGATAAATTTTTCTATTTCCGCAAAGTCGACAATCTCATCGAACTGCCTCTGGATTTCCGAGGTCCGCATGCCGAGAATAGCGCCGTTGAGATAGATGTTTTCCCGGCCCGTGAGTTCGGGATGGAATCCGGTACCGACCTCCAGCAGGCTGCCGATGCGGCCCTTGATCCTGACGATTCCCCTTGTCGGGGCCGTCACCCGGGAAAGAATCTTGAGAAGGGTCGATTTTCCCGCTCCGTTGCGGCCGATGATGCCGACCACCGTCCCTCTTTCGATTGCAAGGTTGATATCCTCCAATGCCCAGAACTGATCGTCCCGCGCGCCGTTTCCTCTTTTGGTATCCGGTGTTTCCATGGTGATTTTGGCGTTGGGATCCTCTTTCTCCCGTACCCGTGCCCACCATGACTGGAGATCCTTGAAAAGGTAGCGGTGCGATACCGCGCCGTAACGATACCGCTTCCATAATCCTTCGATTTGAATGACGCAATCCGGCATTTCACACCGTATCCATAAATGTTTTTTCGACTCTATTGAACAACAGTATGCCGAGGGCGAGCACCAGTAAGGTCACCGCCCAGCTGCACCCGATACCCGAAAGGCTGACGGTCCCCTGCCCGAGAAAGGCGCGTCGGAACAATTCGACGACCGAGGTCATCGGGTTGAGGTTCATGAGGAACCGGTAACGCTGCGGAACCTGCGATAACGGGTACACGACCGGCGTCGCGTACATCCATAATTGAATGCCGAATCCCACAAGAAAAGTCAGGTCCCGGTATTTGGTGGTCAGAGAAGAGACGAGAATGCCGAACCCCAGTCCCATGAGCGCCATCTCCAGCAGCAGCAGCGGCATGCTCAGCATCCACAGGTTCGGCCGCATTGCGGCGCCTTTCCATAAAAAGTAGGCATAAAATCCGGCAAACAGGCCGAATTGAATGATGAACATGAAGATCCGGGTAATGACATTCGAGAGCGGCATGACCAGGCGCGGAAAATAGACCTTGCCGAAAAT
>Ga0181520_10013581_pt1 | contig 10238 bp, 9 predicted proteins | sample PEATcosm2014_Bin_29_FD_132451 | JGI IMG/M metagenome (GOLD analysis project Ga0181520, IMG submission 132451) | Peatland microbial communities from MTU Mesocosm Facility, Houghton, MI, USA - PEATcosm2014_Bin02_30_metaG | ecosystem: Environmental > Terrestrial > Soil > Wetlands > Peat | place... | reverse complement strand
CGAACAAGCCGTTATTCCCGCTATAATGAAAGAGATGATGACTAATGTATGTCATTATGGCGGCATATTAACGGCAATCGCGGTCTGGAGACCGCTCCTACAGACGACGCAGCGACTTTTGCAGTTACCTCGCTGAACACATACAACTGCCCAGCTCTAATCCGGATTGCCCGGAGGTTCACCTGATGTTACGTTTCCGAGATCGGCGTCGTCGCGGCATCGCCGCGCTCCTGGTGAGCGTCGCGCTGATGCTGACGGACTTCGCCCCCGCGATCTCCCAGGGCGGGCTTCGCTCCCGCCTGGATCAGACGCGCAGTCGCATGTCCGGCGTCAAGAGCCAGCTCAGGCATGTCAAGGCCGAGCAGGCGACCGCACGCAACAAGCTGACCGCCTCGCAACGGGAGCTGGCATCCGCGGCAGCCAGGTTGCACACAGCCGAGGGGCGACTCGGGCAGACGCGCGGGACGCTTCGGCAAGTGAAGGCCGAACACACAGCCACGAAGGCGCGCCTCGCCAAGCACAGCACGATGATGGAGCAGCGGGTGCTGGCTTTGTATCGCAACGAGCAGCCCTCTTACCTCGAGGTCATGCTCAACGCGACCGATTTCGAGGACTTCACGAACCGCGCGGAATTCTCCGCCCGAATCGCAGGCCAAGACCAGACGGTGCTCACCGATCTCGCCGACGCCAAGCGGGAACTGGAGAGCCAGACGTTGGTGTTGCGGGATAAAGAGGTCGAGCAGGCGAATCTCGTGCGCGAAGTTGAAACTCAGAAGCGCGAGGTCGCCGTCCGGACCGAGGAAGCGCACCAGATCCTGGCGAAAACCACCTCCGACCGAGCCGAGTACGAGAAGCAGCTCACGGCTCTCGAGCAGGATTCCAAGGACATCGAGTCCATGATCTCCCGCGTGCAGCGGGGCGAGGAAGGCGCTCGATATACGGGCACATGGAGCGGTCACTTCCTGCGCCCGGTTCCGGGACCGGTTACGAGCCCCTTCGGCTGGCGCATCCACCCGATCCTCGGCACCCGTCGCTTCCACAACGGGGTAGACCTGGGAGCGGCGTATGGCACTCCGATCCACGCGGCTGATAAGGGCACCGTCGTCCACGCAGGGTGGTGGGGCGCATACGGTCAGGCCGTGATCCTCGACCACGGCAGCGGGATGTCGACGCTCTACGGACACATGTCCAGCGTAGCGTGCAGCGAGGGCCAGACGGTTCGGCGGGGGCAAGTCATCGGGTATGTGGGGGCCACAGGGTGGGCCACAGGGCCGCACCTGCATTTCAGCGTGTTCAAGGACGGGCAGGCTGTGAACCCGCTCGGGTTCTAGAGGGCAGGGACCAAGCGTTTCCGGGCTGCGCGGCACCAGGCGTGCCGTGAGCCATCATGGAGGATTTCGCTGTGAAGAGTGGATACAGGTTCCGTTCCGTTTTCCTCGTCGTCTTGCTGATGACGGCTTCGTTCACCGCAGGCGGAGCCGTGATGTACACCGTCCACAAGGACGCGATTCTCGGCTTCGTGGCGCAGGTCGCCCAACTGGTGCCGATGGCGTTGCGGGTGGAGAAGGGCAACAGCATCACCGCGGCCACCGATCTCAAGCCTCTCGCAACCTTCTGGGAAGTGCGGGACAAGGTCAAGCGCAGCTTCGTCTACCCCATCGACGATGACACCAAGCTGACATACGGCGCGATTCGCGGGATGCTCAGTTCGCTTGATGACCCCTACACGCGCTTCATGGACCCCAAGCAGTACGCCGACTTCGAAAATGAGAGCGAGGGGCACTTCGACGGGATCGGCGCGGTACTCGAGGAACGTCAGGGCGTTAAGCCGCAAGACGCCCAGACGGTCATCGTATCCGTCATCCCGGGCGGGCCAGCCGCGAAAGCGGGCTTGAGGCCCAACGACGTCATCGCCAAGGTCGATGACAAGTCGGTTCGTGGGGTGACCCTCAACGCCGTCGTGGACAAGATCCGCGGCAAGCGCGGCACCACCGTCAAGCTTACCGTCGAGCGCGAGAAGGTCGCCAACCCGCTGGACATCATCATCACCCGCGACGTGGTTGACATCCCTGAGGTTGAGTACGAGATGAAGCCCGGCAATCTCGGGTGGGTGTGGCTGCACAACTTCAATCAGCCCGCTGAGCCGAAGATGCGCGAGGCTCTCAAGGCTCTCCTGGACAAGGGCGCCAAGGGCATCGTCTTCGATCTCGAAGGCAACCCGGGCGGGCTTCTCGACCAAGCGGTGGCGGTCTCCAGTCTCTTCGTGGAAGATACCCCGATCGTCTGGGTCAAGGAGCGCGACTCGGACCCGTTGCCATACGAGGCGCACAAGGGCGCGGTCGTGCCCAAGGACATCCCCGTCGTAGTTATGATCGACGGCGGAAGCGCGAGTTCCTCCGAGATCGTCACCGGGTGCCTGCAGGACCTCAAGCGGGCCACGATCGTCGGGCACTACAGCTACGGCAAGTCCAAGGTGCAGACGGTCACGCGGTTGAACGACGGCTCGGCGCTGGTGCTGTCCACGGCCGTATACCTGACGCCGAACAAGCGCGACATCGGGCTGACCGGCAAGGATGGCAAGCGCGGGATCAAGCCGGACATCGAGTTCCCCGAGCCGCAGCCGAACGTCGACACGGATGCGGTTGCATGGCACAATAAAGAAGTGCAAGAGGCATTGACCGTACTGGCGGAGAAAGTTAAGAAGTAAGGCCGGAGACCCCGTGGTATACGAAAACGTCTCCGGGGGTCGTGTCCGAGTGCCGAGAGGCAACGTGAGCGCGCAGGAGCCAGCGGGACGGTGTCATCGCCGCGATGTGCAGCACACTGAGGCGAGTGCCGTCCCGCTTTTGCGTCTGGATGATGGGGCAAAATAGCATCAATTATGGACCAGGATAGGCTTTATAAGGGCATTGTTGTGGCGGGCATCGCTTTGGCCTTCCTTGCGGGCGAACTGGAAGTCCACGACAGACTGTGGCCTCAGATCGCGGCGGTGCGGCACGACTTCGCCGCCGCATGCCGGAGACAGAAGGACAAGCCCTGGGTCGGCGCGCCGCTGGAGGGCGGCAGGCGGCCTGCGAGCAAGACCGGGCTTGCGGCAACCAAGCCGTCAGCGTCCACGCCGTCGTCCCAGCAGGCCGGGCACAACAAGGGGGGCACCGGACGGGAGCGCTCCTCGTGGCAGACCCTCCGCGACCAGACTCACTAGCTCCTCCGCAGCAGCACCCCCACGCCCGGGCCGTCCGCAACTATCGGCTGGCGCTGGGGGCGGCTGCGTTGGTGATCGCCCTGCTGGTCATCCTGCGCGTGGCCGATCACAGCCGGTCGCGGCAGGCGCGCACAATCACGATAGACGGTCAGCCCGTGTGTTTCGTCAAGAACCAGGCCGCGGCCCGGAGCGTCCGTGAGGCCCTGCTCCGAGCGGGGAAGGGCTCGCTGCCCGGTAAGGCCACATTCGCGCAGCGGTGGGAGGAGGCGGCAGTGTCCTCCTGCGACCAACAGCCCCTCGCGGTGCAGGATGCGGCGCAGCTCATCCAGCCCCGGGTTACGGTGCTCGTCGAAGCGGCCGTGGTCATGGTCAACGGCAAACCCACGGTGAAGCTGGCCTCCCCGGACCTCGCCCGCCAGGTGCTGGAGGCGGTCAAGGCGCTGTATGTGCGCGAAGGCGAGCGCATTCGCAGCCAGGACTTCCGGGAGAGCGTCGCCGTCCCCATCGTCGCGACGCCGGCGGCCGAGATCACCTCCGACGTGTCCGGCGCCGTCGCCCGTCTCGTTCGCGCGAAGCGCGAAGCCGAGACCTACGCGGTGAAGGCCGGCGATGTGCCGGACAAGATCGCGGCCCAGCACGGGATGAAGCTCGCAGAGCTATACGCTCTCAATCCGGGCCTCAAAGGGCGCGACATCAGCGCCGGGGAGCTTCTGAAGGTCTCGACGCCCCGGCCGCTCCTGACCGTCGTCACCGTCAAGGATGTGGCGCGCATCGAGACTTTCGACGCCCCGCCCGAGCGAGTGTCCAACCCCTGCCTCCCCAAAGGCCAGGAGACCGTCGAGCGCCAGGGCGTTCCGGGGGAGCGCACAATCCACGAGCAACAGACTTGCGAGAATCGGCGCATCACCAAGCACACGATTCTACAGCAGAACACCACAAAACAAGCGGTGCCGAAGAAGATCTCCGTGGGAATGGGTTCGGCGCCGACAAAGGGTCACTGACATCATGCGTCTGCAACTGATCGCCTGCGAGATCATGTTCCGCGAAGTCTCGCACTACGCCGCCACCTCGCCCCATGTCATCGACGCCGTCTTCCTGTCTAAGGGCTATCACGACAACGCCGACACAGGCCGCGAGAAGCTCCAGGAGCTGATCGACGCCACGGACGAGAAGATCCACGACGCCGTGGTCCTCGGCTATTGTCTTTGCAGCAACATGGTCGTCGGCCTCCAAGCGCGCGGCATCCCCGTCATCATCCCCCGGGCCCACGACTGCATCAGCCTGTTCATGGGCTCCAAGGACACGTATGCCCAATACTTCCGCGACAAGCCCGGCACGTACTTCGTGACCGCCGGCTGGATCGAGCGCAACGACGCCCATGTCGAGCGCACACCGGCCGCGGGCGAGGGCATGGGCAAGACCCTCCAGGAGTTCATCGACAAGTACGGCGAGGAGAACGGGCGCTTCCTGTACGAGTTCGAGAACCAGTGGCAGAAGAACTATACAACCGGCTGCTATATCGAGATGCCGCTGTCACACCGCGAGGACGTGCGCGAGGAGGCCAAGCAGTCCGCCGCGAAATATGGCTGGGAATACTGCGAGATGGCCGGCAGCGAGAGACTGTTCGCAGCCCTGGTAAACGGGCAGTGGCCCGAGCAGGATTTCCTCACAATAAAGCCCGGCCAAAGCGTCGTGGCTCAGTACAACGACGAGATCATCGTCGCGGTGTAAGGTATCGGTCGATGACATCGGTTTGCCAGCCCGGCCATCCACAATCACAAGACGCGCCCCCCGACATCTGGGGGGACCTCGAAGCCGTCGCCCCCGTCGTCGATGAGGCGATGAGGCGGTATCTGCCGCCGGCCGACACCCGGGCCTCCGAGTTGCGGCGGGCGATGGAGTACGCGCTGGTCGGCGGCAAGCGCCTGCGTCCTTATGTGGTCATGCAGGCCGCCGCCACGTTCGGCGCAGACGAACGCTCCGTCATCCCCGCCGGCTGCGCGTTCGAGATGTTCCACGTCGCCAGCCTCATCCACGACGACCTGCCGCTCATCGACAACAGCGACCTGCGCCGCGGCCGCCCCTCATGCCACGTCGCCTTCGGCGAGGTGACCGCTCTGCTTGCAGGCGACGCGCTCATCATCGCGGCGTTCTCGGCCCTCGCGGACCAGGCGAACGTGCCCGATATCGACCCCGCGACGGTCGCCCGTGCCGTCAGCGAGTTCGCCGCCGTCACCGGCGCAACCGGCGTCATCGCGGGCGAGGCGGTGGACATCGAGGCCGAGAAGCTTCCAGTCGACGCCGACTTGCTGGCATTCATCCACCTGAACAAGACCGCCCGGCTTTTCGTCGGCGCCGCGCGCGTCGGGGCGATCCTCGCCGGAGCGCCGCAAGACGGCGTGGACCTCATCGGCGAGTATGCGCGCGTCGTAGGCTTGCTCTTCCAGGTCACCGATGACATCCTCGACGTCACCGGCGATGAAGCGGCCCTCGGCAAGCCGGTCGGAGCCGACGCCGCGGTCGGCAAGCAGACCTACCCCGCACTGCTCGGCCTCGACGGCGCGAAGCAATACGCCGCGGAACTCGCCGCGCAGGCGTCCACACTCGCCAATCGCCTCCCATCTCGACAGGGAGTGTGGCTGGCGCTGGCCGAGATGTTCACCTCCCGCCGAAGCTGACTGCGACGCGGGGGGGGGGGCGGCCTTGGTCCGGCGAAGCGGCACCTGGCAAGATGGGGACCCCGCGATGCAGGAACATCGTTTCTAGTGAGGGGCCTTCAAAGGGTCGAGGCACGGGCCGTTTGGGGAGGGGCCGGACTACGAGCGCAGCGAAGTATCCGGCCCTGCCGTTCACCTTGCCGGACGACTGGGGGCCGGATACTTCGACCGCCGGTGAGGCCGGCGGTCTCGTAGGTCCGGCCCCTCCTGGAGACATCCAGCGATGCACTCACTTTCCCCCGGAGCGACCACCTTGGACATCTTCCTTGCTTCTGAAGCCGGTTTCTGCTTCGGTGTGCGGCGCGCCCTCGAGACCGCCGGCGAGGCCAGCGAGCGGCACGGTCACATTTACTCCCTTGGGCCGCTGATCCATAACCGTCAGGTGGTTGAGGACCTCGCCGCCCGTGGGGTCGAGGTGGTGGACGACATCACCTGCGTCCCCGCCGGCAGCGTGGCGATGATCCGCACCCACGGCGCGGGTCCGGCAGCCTACGAGGCCGCGGAGGAGCGGCAAATCCAGATCATCGACGCCACCTGTCCGTTCGTCGCCCGCGTCCAGAAAGCGGCGGACCTCTACCAAAGTGAGGGCTACCAGGTCCTCGTCCTCGGCGAGGCCGACCACCCCGAGGCGCGGGCCATCGTCGAGCACACCGGCGGCCAGGCCACGATTGTCCAAGGCGCAGACGACATCGCCGACCTCAAGATATCCCGCCGCGTGGCCGTCGTCTGCCAGACCACCCAGCGCCTGGAAAACCTGCAGGAACTCACCAACGCGCTGCTCCCACAGGTCCACGAATTGCGCATCGCAAACACGATCTGCGACGCCACCACCAAGCGCCAGTCCGCCGCCCTTGAGGTCGCCCGCAATGTTGACCTCATGATCGTGGTCGGCGGAACGCATTCCGCGAACACGACCCGTCTCGCCCAAATCTGCGCTGCCACCGGCACGCCGACCCACCATATCGAGACGGCGGCGGAGGTCCGCGACGAGTGGCTCGCCGACATCCAGCGCGTCGGCGTCACCGCAGGCGCCTCCACCCCCGACGAGGCCATCGAGGCGGTCGTGCAGAGGCTCCAGCAAACCGGCTGACATCATTGCCGTGGCCTTTGCAGTTGCCATTCCCCCTCCCAGCACGGGAGGGGGCAGGGGGTGGGCCGTTCGCCGTCTCCCCTCCCTACGAGGGAGGGGAAAGTCGGGCGCAGCCCGGCAGGGGTAGGAAGCCGTCCGCCGTTGTCACTGCCGTTTCCCCTCCCTACAAGGGAGGGGTGCCCGCGAAGCGAGGCGGGGTAGGAGTCGTTGCCGTTGCCGTTTTCCCCTCCCTACGAGGGAGGGGAAAGCCGGGCGCAGCCCGGCAGGGGTAGGAAGCCGTTCGCCGTTGCCGTGGCCTTTGCAGTTGCCGTTCCCCCTCCCTACAAGGGAGGGGTGCCCCGCGCAGCGGGGCGGGGTAGGAGTCGTTGCTATGCGGGAGGCCACAATGATCGCCAATCTCGATCAGATACTCGACGCCATCGCCGATTACCCGGTGAAGACCCTCGCCGTCGCCGCCGCCGAGCAGGAAAGCGTCGTCGCCGCGGTCAAGGAAGCGCGCGACCGCAACATCGCCGGCGCGATCCTTTTTGGTAACCAGGCGAAGCTGGAGGCCCTCGCCGCCCAGGTTGGCCTGTCGATGGACGGCGTCCGTATCGTCGATTGCGCGACACCGCTCGAAGCCGCGCAGAAGGCCTGCCTCGCGGTCCACAACGGCGAGGCGGAAATCCTGATGAAGGGTCACCTTCACACGGACGACTTCCTCCGCGCGGTGCTGGACAAGGAGACCGGCCTGCGCTCCGGCTCGGTGATGAGCCACGTTTTCATTCTGGAGACGACGTTCCGGGGCAAGCTGACGATGGTGACCGACGGGGCGATGAACATCGCGCCGGACTTGGTCACCAAGGCTGAGATCATCATGAACGCGGTGTACTTTGCCCGGTGTCTGGGGATCGAGCGCCCGAAGGTCGGCGTCCTGGCTGCGGTCGAACTCGTCAACCCGAAGATGCCTGCGACGCTCGACGCCGCCGCTCTCAACACGATGCAGCTTCGCGGCCAGTTCCCCGACTGCATCGTCGACGGCCCCTTCGCGCTCGACAATGCAATATCGAAGGAGGCGGCCATCGAGAAGGGCATCGGGGGCGAGGTCGCGGGCGACTGCGACATCATCGTCACCGCCGACATCGAGACCGGCAATGCACTGGCGAAGTCGTTCGCCTTCCTATGCGGCGGGCGAACGGCGGGCGTGCTCATCGGAGCCGCCGCGCCGATAGTCCTCACCTCGCGCGCCGACTCAGCGGAGGCGAAACTGTACTCCATCGCCGCCTCGGTCCTCATGGCCGACATGACGCGAGACGGGTGCCTGAAAGCCGGAAAAGTGCATTACTGAACGGGAGATACGGGCATCAGGGCAGGACACTGCGGAGAGAGACGTCCAGGGAGCACACGATGCGTGTGAAAACGTATGAGACTTACTGTCCGTCCACTTGGGATGAGTTGACGGCGGAAGTGCAGAAGACAGAGCTTCTATCGCTCCTGGACGCGCTCGGGCAGATCGACCGGAGAACGTGGGGAGACTCGGGCCGCGCCGACTGGGGCACGGCCTCACCGCCGACAGTTGCCACCATCGCGAAGTTGGCACTCGTAGGCGAGGGCACGGCAAGCCTCACATGCGACGAGACACGCGTTCGGTTTCTCTGCGGGCTCTGTCATGGCATCCCCTCATTTGGCCGGAACATCGCCAAGCCGAGGCGCGAGCAGTTCGAGTCTACGATGCTGAGATGGGGCTACCAGTTCCTGCCCTTCGAGGGACTCAACCCCATCGATGCTCTCGCCCGGCATTACTTTCTGATCCGCTGCCGCGAGAAGGTTCCAGAGGTACGGGACCACCCCGAGTGGATCGATCTCGACGACCACCTCGCCCGGATATATGGCCTCCCTCACCGGGAGTTCTTTGCCGTTGCGTTCACGCTGTTCATCATGGCCTCGATGGGGCCGTCCGTCCGTATCTCGGACCTGGTGGCCCACGCGGGCAACCCAGCAGACCTAACACACCGTGTCGAGCGCGTGCTGGCGGTGATCGGGCGCATGCCGGAGCAGTTCCAGGAGCTTTACCGGAGTTCGTCTGGAAAATACCAAGATGCTGTCTTCCCGCAGGTCGAGTACAACATCCTCAGAGACTACCCTGTGATCGTCTGTCCACACGACCACGATCTGCTATATGTCCCCTCTCTCCAGTTCCTGTCTCGTCGCCTCACTACTGGGCTCATGTATGACGTTCTCAACGACTTCGCCGAGGAGGAGCGCGTCAACCACTCCCAGAACCCGAACCCTTTGGCCAACCGCATGTCACGATTCTGGGGGGAGCTGTTGGAGCGCTACGTGACGCGCCAACTCCAGAGCGCATGGTCAAAGACAAGAGTGGTCCCCAAAGAGGCCTACATGGATGCCAACAAGGGTGGCCCTGATGCGGTGGTGATCGAGCGCCCTGGCACCACCTTCGTTGAGGTGAAGCTGCATCAGCCACCCCCAAAGTGCCAGACTTCAGGTGACATCGGCCTGATGGCTGGAGAACTACGCCAGGGGGTCGCCAAAGGCCACTACCAGAACCTGAAAGCGATCTCCTTGGTCCGCAGTGGCCAACTCTCGATACCCGGCATCACGCCAATGACCAATATCAGGTCGCTGGTGATCTGCCCAGAGCCTATCCCGTGGCTGGACCTTCCGCAGATGCAATCGGCTTTCAGGGAGGCCCTCATGTACTGGGTTCACAAGAAAGAATTCGAGGGCGTTGTTGACACGGACTGTACGGTGCTGGGGCTTGATGAACTTGAGATGATGGTGCCCTACCTGAAGCGCGCGGCAGGTCTGTTCAGCATCCTTCGGGAGTATCAGGCCTACAGGGAAACCACGGCGCCCGTCACCGGCGAGGGTTCGGAGATGGAAGTGATGGACTACTACTTCGGGCTCTGGTTCGGGCGCGAGTGGCAGGCGCGCGGTAGACACGGCATTCTCCGCAATCCGTTGCTCGATGGACTACTCGCGGAGATGCGAGACGAGGTGCACGAGGCATACGGTTGGTCGGGATAACGTAGACCGTGCTCGGCATTGACCGCGCCGATAGTCCTCACCTCGCGCGCCGACTCGGCGGAGGCAAAGCTATACTCCATCGCCGCCTCGGTCCTCATGGCCGACATGACGCGCGACGGGTGCTTGAAAGTCGGGAAGGTACATTACTGAACGGCTGGATGCTGGATGCTGGATGCTGGATGCTGGATGCTGGATGCTG
>Ga0181520_10013579_pt1 | contig 10239 bp, 8 predicted proteins | sample PEATcosm2014_Bin_29_FD_132451 | JGI IMG/M metagenome (GOLD analysis project Ga0181520, IMG submission 132451) | Peatland microbial communities from MTU Mesocosm Facility, Houghton, MI, USA - PEATcosm2014_Bin02_30_metaG | ecosystem: Environmental > Terrestrial > Soil > Wetlands > Peat | place... | reverse complement strand
GCGCCGAGCGGGCTGACGTCGGGAGCGTCGTTGGAGACGTCCTGGGCGTTGACCACGCTGAGCGAGGTGTTTTCGGCGTTGGTGTCGGGAACCTTGAGGGCGTAGCCCCAGACGTAGTTGATGGCCTTGAAGCGCAGCGTGCTTTCCGGGCTCTTGGGGTCGCTCTCTTCCACGTAGAAGGAGGTGGGCAGCCACAGGCCGGGCTGGACGTTGGTGCGCCAGCTATCGAAGTGGTAGAACTCCTTCATCGTCTGGATGCTGCCGGCGAAGTCGCCGTTGAAGCGGACCACGTTGCCATCGTGGGTTTCCACCCAGATGCGGCCGAAGAAGCGGCCATACTCGCGCTTGCCGCTGATGGGCTGGACGTCGAAGACGGCGGTGGGGATGTTGCCGAGGAAGTCGTTGCGGATGAAGGTAAAGGTGTAGTGCTCGCGGTCGAAGCTGTTCGAGTCCATCAGGATCATCTGGACGAAGCCGGACTCGTGGAAGGTGAGGCGGAGGCTCGAGGAGATGCCACCGAGGGCGGCGAAAGAGCTGGTGAAGACCGACAGCTTGCTCTTCTTGGCTTCGAAGTTGCCTTTGTAATCCTTGTAGGAGTCGTCGTTGATGACCTTGGCGAAGTCGACGCGGGCGAGGTGGTGCTCGTCGGACTCCGGCACCTGGAGCAGGAGCGCGTCGGGCTTCATGTTCTGGATGTAGGTCTCGACCAGGGGAGTGCGTTCCTTGACGGCCTTGATGACTTCCTTCTCGCGGCCGATGGCCTTATCGATGAGGGCATTCTGCGCCGGGGTCAGCTTGCGCCCTGGCATGGTGTCCTGGTCGACTTTCTTCTTGCCGAAGATGGCCGCTCGCGCCGGCGCAGGGCAGGTTGCCGCGAGGAGAAGGGTCAATAGCGTTGCACCAGCGAAGGATCGTGTGCGAGAAATCATGATTTGCGGCTCCCTAGGGTGACCTTCAGATCACCTTCATAAGTTCGTTCAGCGAGTTCGTAAAGCCATTGGCCGAAATGCGAATTGCTTCAAATACGACAGGGGTGCTTTCCGGTGCGGCGGAGTGATTCTCCTATCCCGCAAGCTGGAAGGCGACGTTGACGATTCCATCCCAGGTAATCGGGTGTCCGGACGCATCGGTTGCAGGCTCGAATCGGGTTGCCTGCACGGCGCGCTTGGCGGACTCGTCAAGACCGTGACCGAGCCCATTGATTACGCCCACAATCTCGACCGAGCCGGAAGGCAGGACGCGAATGTGAACCGTGACCACACCTTCGACATGCAACTGCTTGGCTTCTTCGGTGTAGTCCGGCTTAGGCTTGTAGATGACTTTGGGTGAGGTGCGCTGCGCGACCGAGACCGGAGCGCTCGCCTTGGGCATCGGCGGGGGTTCGGCCTGGCCGAGATTGACCTGCTGGCCCCCCTGAACCTTGCCGGTGCCAGTGCCGCCGGGAACGCCATGGGGGATGCCGGTGACGGCGACCACGCCGTTGCCCTTGATGGTGGTACCGCCGGGGCTTCCATTGCCGAGGACGACCTTGGTGGCGGGCGGCCCGTTGCCGGTGTTTGCGGAGTTCATTCCGGGCATGCCGGCCGCGAGATTGACGGAAGCGACGGCGGGCCCGTGGAGGTTATTCAGCGGGCTGGTGGAGTTTCCCAGGCGGACGGCGCTGGGATGAGGATCGTTATTGACCACGGAGGCGGCTTGCGGGTGGGCCAGGCTGACGGCGACCGGGGCTGCCATGGGGACGATGCGCTTGGGCGCGGCGGGCGCCACAATCGGCTTGGGCTCGTCCATCTTGACGATGGGCTGCTTGGGCAACTCGGGCGGCTTGACCACGGGGATGACGATCTTGGGGGTTTCGATTTTGGCGATCTCGGGCAGCTTGGGCTTGGGCGGGAGGATCTTGGGCTTGACGGGCTCGGGCTTCTTCTCCACCACCGGCACCACCAGCTCGGTGAGCATGTGGCTTCTCTGGACTGCCTGCTTGGCCGCGGCGAGGCTGAGGACGACGATGACCAGGCCCGCGAGCAGATTGATGCACACCGACGCGAGCATCGAGCTCTTGCTTTGGGTTCCGGCATCGAGAACGCCAAAATGGGCAAACTGCATGCTTTTTTGCGGTCCGGGATTTGCGCTGCGAAGAGGCGCTGCCATGGTCGGGATATTTCCTTGTTTCGGCCGTTCTGCCAGCGAGCGGCAAAGTGAGTTTAGTATGACGCAATCTGAGACGCCGAAGTAACAAACTGCGTTTACAACCGACCCCTGTTCGACCACTATTCTAGAGCGTCAGGACCCGAGAATTACGCACAAATGCCCGAAAAACCTGAAACTACACCGACTCTCTGAACGCTGCCTGCAATTCCATTTGGTGCGGTTACCATTGTCATCCGTTGCCTGCCGATGACGGGTTGCCCCGAGCATACCATTATTGCGTTGAAACGGGGCCTCGAGTCGCAGGCCTGCGCGCCTGACCACGGCGCCACATCAACCCTTTTCCCTTCTGGCGCTTGCTTCACTGACATCTTCCAATAACCCGGGTTCGGGGAAAATCACTCTTTTGAGACGAATCCCTATACTTTGGTTGTAGTGCGAAGCGTTCGCGCGTGGAGTAACGATGAAGATTCTTGTAACTGGAGGCGCCGGCTATATTGGCGGCACGGTGGTGCGCCTGCTGCTGGCCGGCGGCCACGCGGTAACCATTTTTGACAATCTTTGCCACAGCAAGCCGTCGGCGGTGGCAGCCGGCGCGGTGTTTGTCGAGGGCGATCTGGCTGACCGGACGCTGCTGGAAGAGACCCTGGTGCTGGGGCGATTTGACGGCGTGATGCACTTTGCCGCGCTGATTGAAGCGGGCGAAAGCATGCAGCGGCCGGAGGTTTATTTCCGCAACAACACGGTGGGGACGCTGTCGCTGCTGGAGGCGATGCTGGCGACCGGGCACAACCGGCTGGTGTTCAGCTCGACGGCGGCGTGCTATGGCGAGCCGGTGAGCACGCCCATTCTGGAGGATGCGAAGCTGGAGCCGACCAACGCGTACGGCGAGAGCAAGCTGCTGGTGGAGGACATGCTGCGCTGGTTCAACCGCATCCATGGGCTGCGCTACGCGAGCCTGCGCTACTTCAATGTGGCGGGAGCGATCGCGGGCTATGGCGAGTCGCATGAGCCGGAATCTCACTTGATACCCCTGGTGCTGGACGTGGCGCTGGGGCGGCGGGAGAAGATCAAGATCTTCGGGACGGATTATCCGACCAAGGACGGCACCTGCATCCGCGACTACATCCACGTGAGCGACCTGGCGGACGCGCATCAGCTGGCGCTGGCGGCGCTGGAGAAGACGAGCCGGGTGATCTACAACATCGGCAACGGGCAGGGTTTCACGGTGCGCGAGGTAATCGAGTCGGTGCGGCGGGTGACGGGACGGGCGATCGCGGTGGAGGAGTGTCCGCGGCGGGCGGGCGACCCGGCGGTGCTGGTGGCGAGCTCGGAGAAGATCCAGCAGGAGCTGGGATGGAAGCCGAGGTTTCCTGAACTGGATGCGATTGTGGCGAGCGCGTGGGAGTGGCACCAGAAGCGGTACGCCTAGCAGGTCAGCGAGTCGACGAGTCAGCGTGGAGGCAGGGCCGCGGGTGAGCGGGAGAGTTTGGCGAGGGCGCGAGTGAGGCGCTGGGGCGGAGGGTCGATCAGCGAGTCTTTGACGGCGGCGCGGTAGCCGCCCAGGTAGATGGAGTACATGACCGCGAGGGCGCAGCCTACGCCGAAGAAGAAGCCGATAAAGGCGCCAATCGCTGACGACCAGAGGACTGTCATGGGGCCAAGTCTAGCAGCCGGCTGGGCGCGCGGGAGCGAGGTTTGCGGATCACTGCGGGCATAGCGTACCTTTTTTCTGCGGAGTCAAGCTGAAACAGATTGAGTCGGCAACATAACGACTACGGGGGATGTGCGTGCATACGTCGGACGGTACGAATATGGAGTCGCTGCTGCGGGAGAACCGGGTGTTTCAGCCCCCCGTGGAGTTTGCCGCCAAGGCGCACATCAAGAGCCTGGAGCAGTACGAGGCAATGTACCGGCGCAGCGTGGAGGAGCCGGAGGCTTTCTGGGCCGAGGCGGCGGGTGAGCTGGAGTGGTTCCGGCCGTGGGAGAGAGTGCTGGACGGCAAGATGGGCCAGGCGCGGTGGTTCACGGGCGGGAAGCTGAACCTGAGCCACAACTGCGTGGACCGGCACGCCAACGGCGCCCGGCGGGACAAGGTGGCGCTGCTGTGGGAGGGTGAGCCGGGCGAGGTGCGGAAGCTGACGTTTGGCGACCTGCACGCGCAAGTGCAGCGGTTCGCCAATGTGCTGAAGGGGCTGGGTATCCGGCGCGGCGACCGGGTGGCGATCTATATGGGGATGTGTCCGGAGCTGGCGATTGCGATGCTGGCGTGCGCTCGGATCGGCGCGGTGCATTCGGTGATCTTCGGGGGCTTTGCGGCGCAGGCGATTGTGGACCGGGTGAACGATTCGGCGTGCGTTGCGGTGCTGACGCAGGACGTAAGCTACCGGCGCGGCGCAGAAGTGCGGCTGAAGGAAATTGTGGATGAGGCGATGGACCGCTGCCCCACGGTCCGCAACGTAGTGGTGTACCGCAGGGCGGAGGCGTGGGAGCCGTCGGTGAAGATGCGGCCGGGACGCGACCTGTGGTGGCACGAGCTAATGAATGCGGTGGAACCGGTATGCGCGGCGGAGTGGATGGACGCCGAAGACCTGCTGTTCATCCTGTACACGTCGGGGACGACGGGCAAGCCGAAGGGGCTGGTGCACTCGACCGGCGGCTACTCGGTGCAGAGTTATCTGACGGCGAAGTATGTGTTCGATCTGCACGAGGACGACGTGTACTGGTGCACCGCGGATATTGGCTGGGTGACGGGCCACTCGTACGTGGTGTATGGGCCGCTGCAGAACGGGGCGACGGTGGTGATGTATGAAGGGGCGCCGAACTTTCCGGACAACGGGCGCTTCTGGAAGATCATCGACGAGCACAAGGTGAGCGTGTTTTATACGGCGCCGACGGCGATTCGCGCGTTCATCAAGTGGGGCGACGAGTGGGTGCACAAGCACTCGCTGGAGTCGCTGCGGCTGCTGGGGACGGTGGGTGAGCCGATCAATCCGGAAGCGTGGATGTGGTATCACCGCGAGATTGGCAAGGAGCGCTGCCCGATTGTGGACACGTGGTGGCAGACGGAGACGGGAACGATCATGATTTCGCCGATACCGGGAGCGGTGGCGACCAAGCCGGGTTCGGCGACACGGCCGTTCTTCGGGATTGTGCCCGAAGTGGTTACGAAGGAAGGCGAGCCGGTGCCGCTGGGGCAGGGCGGACTGCTGGTGGTGCGCAAGCCGTGGCCGTCGATGGCGCGGACCATCTGGGGCGATGCCGCGCGCTACCAGGAGACGTATCTGTCGCAGATCCCGGGCAGCTACTTTACCGGCGACGGCGCGCGCTGGGACGCGGACGGCTACTACTGGCTGATGGGCCGGGTGGACGACGTAATCAACGTGAGCGGACACCGGCTGGGGACGATGGAGATCGAGTCGGCGCTGGTGGCGCACCCGGCGGTGGCGGAGGCAGCGGTGGTAGGACGGCCGGACGACTTGAAGGGCCAGGCGATTGCGGCGTTCGTGTCGCTGGAGCAGGGCCACAAGCCGAGCGAGGAGCTGCGCCAGGAGTTGCGGAAGTGGGTGGCCAAGGAGATTGGCGCGCTGGCGCGGCCCGACGATCTGCGGTTTACGCAGATGCTGCCGAAGACGCGCTCGGGCAAGATCATGCGCCGGCTGCTGCGCGAACTGGCAACCACCGGCGACGTGAAGGGCGATACGACCACGCTCGAAGACTTTGCGGTGCTGGCCAAGTTGCGGGAAGGCGACGAGTAGGGTTGCTGGGGTGCGCCGGAAGGACTACGCGACGGCGTTGGTGAGCGTGTTGCCGATGCCGTTAAACGTGTTCGCGATGGAAGTCGCGAGGCCACTCTCCGAAGCGACGGAGCCGAGGCCCACGAGTGCTGCGATCAACGCGTACTCAATCAGGTCCTGACCGGAATCTTCCTGGATCAGCTTGCTCATGAAGTGCTTCATGGTTCTGTTCCTCCTGGTGCAACTTACTCGGAGGCACCCCGGGCGTGCGAGTCCCTGGCGATCCTAAGAGGGTAGGCCAAGCCGGCTGGGAGGGTGAATCACCCGCAGGTGTGATCGATAACCGCCCTTTGGGGGAGGGGGCCGTCGAGGCTCTGGATGAAGCGCCCGGAGGCGCAAGGCGCGAATCATTCGCGGCGGCAGCGGAAGGGGTTGGGTGGGCGCGGAGGAGATCAGGAGGCGGAGTGGACGCGGGTAGACCGGGGTTGGCGCTTTCTGCGGTGGAGGTCTGCGGGGACTTCAGTGTCGGAGACAAGTGCCAATGGGCAGAGATGCTGGGGATGGTTTTCCCTGCAGCCGTCGGCATCCCAGCGGACCAGGGTGCAACCTCCTTTGAGGCAATCGACTCGGCGCGCGAGGGTCTGCTGCAACTGGCGTTTTTCGGCTTCACTGTGGATGAGCAGGGCGTGAGTGTCGTTCATCTGCTTGTGGGTCATGTGGTGGCCGTCGTCCCACAGGATGGTTTTATCGGGCTGCACGGTGCCCATCCCGCCGTTGGCGATCCAGACGACGCGGCTGCCAGGCACAAGGCCATCGACAAACTGGCGGATGCTGTGACGGTTCGATCGGGATTCCATGGCGGCTCCCTTCGTACTGTGCGGACGCGATCATAGCGCGAGTGCGAGACGGCGGTCAACGCGGAGTTGGGGCGGATGCCGAGAGGGCCAACGCACCGGGCGCGATCGGCGACGGTACAATTGCCGCGACGCAGAACGGATGAGAAGGGACAATCGATGGCACTGACGCGACGTGGATTTCTGGCCGGAACCTCCGGTGTGGGCGCGGGGATGCTGGCGCGCCGGAGCGGATTGGCGCAACTGATCGGGGCGGTGGTTGGCGAAGCGAACGGGTTCGCGGCGCCGGGCGAGCTCAAGGCGAAGTACTTTGGCAGCTTCTGGGAGTTGCCGGTGGGAGCGGTGAAGGCACGCGGCTGGATTGAAGGCTGGCTGGGGCGGCAGCTGGAGGGACTGACCGGCCATCCGGAAAACCTGGGGTATCCGTATGACACGTGCATGCTGGCGGGGAAGATTCCGCCGCCGGCGGTGAAGCACGGGGAAAACTGGTGGCCGTATGAACAGTCGAGCTACTTCTTCGACGGCTCGACGCGGCTGGGACTTTTGCTGGACACGCCGGCGGCGCAGAAGATTCCGTCCGGCCTGATGGAGTACGTTCTGGGGCACAGCGGGACGGAGAGCCTTGGCGAGTCGAAGTGGAAATGGCCGAATGTGGTGGCGGGACGGGCGTTGATGGCCGAGTACGCGGGCACGGGCGATCCGGCTGCCGTGGAGGTGCTGAAGAATTATCTGCTGGCGACCGAGCCGGGCGGCGGACGGGATGGGTTTCTGGCGGAGGAAGCACTGTACATTTATGGGCTGACCGGGGACGAACGGCTGCACGACTTTGCCGAGGCCAGCTACGACTACTACTTCTTCAGCAATGCGAAGTCGTTTTCGCAGCAGGACAAGATCCGCGGCGCCGCGCCGCTGCGCGAGCATGGAGTGACGGCAGCGGAGCAACTGAAGCTGCTGCCGCTGATGTATTCGTACACGGGAAATGCCGAGGCCCTGGAGCTGGCGAAGCTGGCCTATGCGAAGGTGGTGGCCGACAGCCTGATGCCGGACGGGGGGATTGTCAGCTCGGAGTACCTGGGGACGGCGGCGTTCGATTCGCTGCACGAGACCTGCGACATTACCGACTGGACGTGGAGCTTTGGCTACATGCTGATGGCGAGCGGCGAGGGGGTGTGGGGAGACCGCATCGAGCGGACGATCTTCAATGCGCTGCCGGGAGCGGTGACGAAGGACTTTAAGCAGCTGCAATACTTCTCCAGCGCGAACCAGATGCTGGCGTCGAGCACCTGCTGCCCGCGGGACGCGATGACGCGGATGTCGTACCGGGCGGCGCACGATACCGAGTGCTGCACGGGGAATGTGAACCGCGCCATGCCGAACTATGTGATCCGGATGTGGATGCGCGCGGAGGACGGGCTCGCGGCGGCGCTGTATGGACCGTGCGAGGTGAATACCACGATCGACGGAGAGGCGGTCGGGATTACGGAGACGACGGATTACCCGTTCCGGGATACGGTCAGCTTCAAGGTAAAGCTGGCCAAGCCGGCGACGTTTACGCTGCACCTGCGCATTCCGGAGTGGTGCGACGGCGCAAGCATTCGGATCAATGGCAAAGCGAGCGCGATGCAGGCGGAGGCGGGGACGTTTGCGCCGGTGAGGCGCGAGTTTCGCGATGGGGACGTGATTGCATTGCATCTGCCGATGCAGGTGGCGCTGGAGAAGTGGTTTGCGGACAGCGCGCGGGTGGTGCGGCGCGGGCCGCTGGTGTACTCGCTGAAGATGGACGAGAAGCGGGTGGAGAGCACGCAGGATGCGGAGGCAATCCGGCGGGTGCTGAAGGGGAATGACATTGCCGGGTTTCCGGCGGTGGAGTTCTTCCCGCAGAGCGAATGGCGTTACGGAGTGGATGCCGGGCTGGACGCCAATTTGAAAAAGATCGTCGTGAAGGAGATGCCGATGCCGGAGAACCCGTTCCTGGCGGAGACGGCGCCGGTGCGGCTGAGCGTGCCGCTGCGCCGGCTGGAAAAATGGGCGGCGGATTGGAAGCCGGTGGCCGATCCGTCTGAGGAGGACCTGAAGCAGGCGCCAAAGAATCCGGCGAATCTTCCAAGCGAGGCCGAGAGGCAAGCGCCGGGCGCGGTGACGATGATGACGCTGGTGCCGTACGGCGCGACGCATCTGCGGCTGACCACTTTGCCGGTGATTGGATCGAGCGGGTAAGGAGCACGTGCCGCGGGCGAGGGATCAGGGGGTGGCGTGCGCCGGAGGGCGGTCCGGTTCGAGGCGGGCGGCCAGCCACAGGGCTGCGGCGGAAAGAACCAGGCCGGCGAGGACGTCGATGAGGTAGTGCCAGCCGGTGGTGATGGTGGCGATGCAGATGAGTGCGGCGAGGGTCCAGGCGGGGATGCGGAGCCAGCGGAGCGACGCCAATGCGGCCGCGGACAGGACCGCGAGGACGGTGTGGAATGAGGGGAACGAGACGATGCCGGCGTGGTCCGATTCGAGTTGGACGGGGCCCGGCGATTTGAGCCGCGCGAGGTAGGCGGTGATTTCAGCCTGCCGGGCGGTGGGCTGGAGGGGTTGAGTGACCCATGGGCCGGCGGCGGGCACGAAGGCGAAGAGGATGGCGGTGACGATGGCGGCGAGGACGACACCGGTGATGTATCTCCGGGTCAGCAGCGGGCGCCCGCAGATGGGCGGCAGCAGGATGGCCGCGAGGATGAAGAGAGAGGTGAGGTCGTACGCGTGGGCGAGGATGGCGCCGGCCAGAGGAAAACGGGCGAAGGCGTGGACGATGGTTGCGGTGTGGAAGTGCAGGCGGGTATCGACGGCGTTGAGTTGGCGGTCGGCGAGGGGATAGGGGCTGCGGCCGGCGATCTGGATGAGCAGGGCTAGCGCGTCGACGAGGAGGATGGCCCAGATGGCGAGTTTGCAGGTGTCGATGAGCCGGGGAAGCGGACGCCAACAGCAATAGCCGAGGCACGCGAGCAGCATGAGCAGGCTGGGCCAGAGGTCAGTGTATTGCGAGAGGCCGGTGAGCTGGACGCGGCGGGCGAGAAGAATGTCGGTGGGAATGAGGACCAGCAGAAGCAGTGCGACCCTGCGATCGAAGGGCGTGGCGAGGCGTCTCCAGGCGGGCGGGGCAGCGGCAATGATCTGGGCGGAGACTGCCTGGGATTCCATGGCTGAATATTACCTGTGGCCCGGAGGGTCGAAGCGCCGCGCCAGCCCCGGCTGCTAGAGCAGGTTGCTGGCGGGGCGGGTGGGCAGGGTGAAGTAGAAGGTCGAGCCGTTGCCCACGGTGCTGGTGGCCCAGATGCGGCCGACGTGCTGGGAGACGATGGAGCGGCAGATAGCGAGGCCGAGGCCGGTGCCGCCCATGGCGCGGGAGTCGGATGCGTCGACCTGATGGAAGCGCTCGAAGATGCTTTCGAGCTTATCTTCGGGGATGCCGCGGCCCTGATCGCGGACCTGGATTTCGGCCTCGTTGGCGTCGATGCGGCGCG
>Ga0181520_10013578_pt1 | contig 10240 bp, 9 predicted proteins | sample PEATcosm2014_Bin_29_FD_132451 | JGI IMG/M metagenome (GOLD analysis project Ga0181520, IMG submission 132451) | Peatland microbial communities from MTU Mesocosm Facility, Houghton, MI, USA - PEATcosm2014_Bin02_30_metaG | ecosystem: Environmental > Terrestrial > Soil > Wetlands > Peat | place... | reverse complement strand
GGCCTCGAGCTTCGTCCTGGGCTTCTTCCTCGTATCGGTGAACCCGACCGGCACCCAATACGCGTCCGAGATCGCGCTGCCGACGCCCGAAGGCACGTCGAACGGGCTCATCTCGCTCGCGGGTCAGATATCGGTAGTCCTCGTCTACGCCATGGAGCCCCTGCAGAGGGCCACGGGATCCTACACCCTGCCCCTGCTTCTCTTCGCGCTCCTCCTCGTCGCGAGCGTATTGCTCGCCGCGACCCTCAAGGAGCCGGCCGCCCTGCGCGAGGAGGCTTCGGAGAGGGAGAGGCGCGGGACCGCTATCGCGAATCCCTCGGCGTCCGGGGCTGGAGGGCGCGCAGGATGAAGGCGAGCGACCGCTCGACGAGCTCGCCGGGGGTCCAGGCCTCGCTCTCGGCGCCGAGGAAGAGCCTGAGCCGCGCCCGGTAATAGACCGAGCCGACGGAGAACTGGGTCATGAGGAGGATATCGTCGAGGAAGAAGGCGGCCCAGCCCGGGTCGAGTCCCGGCTCGACTTCGCCCTTTCCCTGGGCCTCGGCGATGACCGCCCGGTAGCGCGAGGCCGAGACGGCCTCGATGCTGTCGGAGAGCGGCGAAGCGAGGCGCGCGAGCTCCTCGGTCGTGCAGGCTATATAGAGACGCACGGCCTCGGGATCGGCGAGCGAGGTATCGACGCAGGCGCGGAGTAGGGCCTCGACGCGGCCGATGAAGCTCGACTCGCGGGCGAGCACGGCGTCGATCGAGTCGGCGATGACCTTGTGGTATTCCTCGATGAGGGTGAGGAAAAGGTCTTCCTTCGTCCTGAAGTACTTGTACATCGAGCCGACGCTGATGCCGGCCTCGCCGGCGATGTCGTTGACGTTGGCCCCCGCGAAGCCGGATGCGGCGAACGCGCGCTTCGCCGCATCCAGGACCCTGGCCCTCTTGTCCCCGGGAAGACGCTCGAAGGTGGCCGTCCACCTTCTGTCCATCGCATTTTCTTCCATGCCTTTCCTCTCGCATCGCCCGGCGCGAATTCTACCGTAATTCCGCGAAAGGGATAAGTGAGGGGGAGGGCCTATCGCGCGCTATCGAAGAATCGCCCGCGTCTCAGAACTCCTCGAACGGCTCCTCGGCGGTCGTACGGCGCAGCGCGATCGCCGTCGGCGACGGCTTATGCCCTGGTCGAGGCGGCGCGGAGGCCGCGGACAGCTTGAAGAAAGCCATGGCGTCCTGCAGCGCCGTCGCCTGACCCGAGAGTTCCTCCGAGGAGGCGGCCAGGGTCTCGGAAGTGGAGGCATTCTGCTGGATGACCGTATCGAGCTGGCCTATCGCCGAGGTGACCTGCTCCACGCCGAGGCTCTGCTCGCGGCTCGCGCTGGATATCTCGAGCATCAGCTCGGCCATCTTCTTGATGTCGGGGACTATCCTCTCGAGTAGGGAGCCCGCCTTCTCGGCCACCGCCATCGATTCCGAGGACATGACCGAGATCTCGCCGGAGGCCTTCTGCGAGCGCTCCGCGAGCTTGCGCACTTCGCTGGCCACGACGGCGAAGCCCTTGCCCACGTCGCCCGCGCGGGCCGCCTCGATCGCGGCATTGAGGGCGAGGAGATTGGTCTGCCTCGCTATCTCCTCGATGATCGAGATGCTGGAGGCGATGTTCTTCATCGCCTTGACCGTCGCGGTCACCGCCTGCCCGCCCGCCTCCACGTCCTCGGCGGCCTTTCGGGACATCCGCTCGGTCACGATGGAGTTGTCGGTGTTCTGCTTGTTCGCCGCCGCCATCTCCTCCATGGAGGCCGATACTTCCTCGGCGCTCGCCGCCTGCTCGCTCGATCCGTCCGAGAGTACCTGGGCCGTCTGGCTGATATTGTCCGACTTCGAGCTCACGTTCTCGGCGGTCGACCGTATGGACTCCAGGGTCCCCCGGAGGCTCTCGCGCATCGTCTCGAGCGAGCGGGACATGTCGCCGATCTCGTCGCTGCGCTGCAGCAGCCCGGGCTCGGTCGCGTAGGTCAGGTCTCCCTTCGAGACCGCCGCGATGAGCTCGAGCAGTCGCTTTATCACCGAGACGATGGATCCGGTCACGATGAGGAGGACGACGGTGAGGATCGCGAAGACGAGGGCCCCGGCGAGGGCCAGCTCCAGGATGATCGCCGCGACCTCTCTCCTGGCGTAGGAATCCGTGAAGGTCAGGATCGCGACGCCGATCTTATCGCCTTCATGGAGGATATCGGCCTTCTTGACGATCAGGTTCGGAGGCTTCTTGTCGGCCTCGAGCTTGGCCATCGACTTGCCGTTGGAATCCTGCACCTCGATCGATACGACCTCTCGGATCTTGCCGAAGGAGGCGAGGCTCTGGCCGAGCCCCTGGGAGTCGAGGCTCCAGAGATAGGAGCTGTTCGTCGTCGCGGCCAGGGCCGTCAGGTTGTCGGAATAGGTCTTGAGCTCGGCGCTCTTCTTGTTCGACTGATCCAGGGAGACGAAGGCGATGAAGCCCGAGAAGCCTACGAAGAAGACCAGTATCGTCGGAACGAGCAATTGTCCGCGCAGCCGCATTACGCTTTCTCCTTCATCGCCTCGCCTTAGCCGTGACCGGCCCCTCTGCCGGACGCTACTTCAGGTACTTGTCGAAAATGGCCGAGTACTCGCCCGAGGCCCTGAGCTGCTTGAGCCCCGCGTTGAACTTGTCGCGGATGCTCTTGTCGAAGAAGGCCACTTTGTAGGCGGTCGGAGGGAATATCTGGGATATGACGACGTCGGCGCTCACGTCGGCGTCCTTTATGCTCCGCCTGAAGTACTTGAAGATGTTGACGTCCATGACGATCGCGTCCGCCCTGCCGATGAAGAGGAACTTCACCTGGTTGCTCTGATCGGCGATCTCGCTGTACTTGGCGTTGGCCTTGGCCATCGCGGCGAAATCGCCGCCGAGATAGGTCGGCGCGTCGCCGAAGGCGACGACCCTGAGCCCCGCGAGGTCGGCGACGCTCGCGATCTTGAGGTTCTTCGATTTGAGCGTCACAACGACGTTCTGGTAGGTTATATGGCTGTCGCTGTAATAGACATCCTTGACTCCCGACGCCTCGCTGATCGTGAGGACGCAATCGTCCTTTTTCCCCGCCAGATTCTCCGCGAGGCGGGCGAAGGGCACGTAGTCGAGCTGGAGGCTGTAGCCTTCCTTCTCGAGGACCTTCCGAACGATGTCGACCTCGATTCCGTTGTTGCTTTCCTGGATCACGTAGGGCGGCAGGGTGAGCGCGACCGCGGCCTTGAGCGGAGTCTGCGCCGAGAGCCGCGTGAATGACAGGATCGAAATAGCCGCGACCGTCAGCAGTGCCATCTTCCTCATTAGAGACCTCCTGGAGATGATAAATTCCAGTATTGCGGAGGCCATTCCGGTATTCAATAGGACTTCCATCAGAAATAGGTAAATAAACCGCCATCTGGCACAGGATCAGTCCTCGAAAAACTTCTTCCACGAGCCTTCATCGAGCACTGCGAGATTCCCCACGTTGCCGTACTCGTCCCGAACCTTCGCGACGATCGAGTACCGCGATCCGGGTACGAGAGTCCGGCCCTCGAGGGTCTTGCCGTCCCAGGCGACTCGGTCGTTCGGCCAGTCGCCATTCAGCACGATGACCAGGCCTTTCGACTCATCGTATACCTCGAGCACCCAGCTCGCGATTCGGGCCGAGGGCGAGCTCGCCCGGACGGCGATGTCGACGGGGCTCGCGGGACCTAGCGCCGAAAGGCTCGCCGAAGGCGGGTCGATCGCGATGGAGCCGGTGGGAGGCGAGGTTACGAGTGAGAAGCTCCCGCTTTCGACGACGGCGGTCCTGTACGCTTTCCCGTAGTCGACCGTCAGCTTCGCACGGTAGGAGCCCTGGGCGGCGAGGGCGCCCGCGTCGTCCTTGCCGTCCCAGCGGACGTAGTCGGGTATATCGGAGCCCCCGCCCGAGAAAGTCCGGATCGTCGCGCCGCCTCCCTTCCCGGCGTCCTCGATATCGACGCGCCAGGACTGCGCGCTCGACCTGGAGCCGACGCCGAGGAGGATGTCCAGGGTATTCTTGACGATCGCGCTCGTGGGGGAGAATCCGAGTCGCCTGGTCGTGATCGTGCTCGCCTGGGCGTCGGGCGCGGCGGCGACGGCCTCTTCGATGTTTCCCTTGTCGGCGCCCTCGTTCACGGTGGGAGCCGGGCGGGAGGATTCGGCCTGGGGCGGCGCCTTCGGCTTCGTCGCGCAAGCCGTTACGATGAACAGCGCGAATAGCGAGAGAAACAGCGAGAGCGGTGCTGCACGCACTCGAGCGCTTCCTTATAGACGGTCCCTAAAAGGAAACGATAGCTCCCCCGTCCCATAACGGCCAATACAATGCGCGGAAGATGTCATACCCAGGAGGTATCATGCCGGATCGAGGGCTCCCCTGCCTTGACGCGATGTTCGGGCGCTGTAAAAATGTGCGGACCAAGGCTGCCCGGGCGGCTCGCCCCATGCGGATCGTCCGGACGACGCGTCTCGACGGAATGGAGAAGGACTTTTGGAAGCAGGACGAAGCGAAACCGGGGCCGGCAACACGGCTCTTCGAGCCGCAGGGACGACGGTCTTTCCCGTATTGATAGCGATCAGCGTATCGCATCTCCTGAACGATTCGATGCAATCCCTCATCCCGGCGATCTATCCCCTCGTCAAGGCGAGTTTCCACCTGGACTTCGCCCAGATCGGCCTCATCACCCTCGCCAACCAGGTAACCGCCTCTCTCTTCCAGCCGGTCGTAGGCTCCATAACCGACCGCAAACCTCAACCTTATTCCCTCGCCTGCGGCATGGTCTTCACCCTGATCGGGCTCGCCACCCTGTCTCTGGCGCGCAGCTACGGCGGGCTCCTCCTCTCGGTGTGCCTCGTCGGGCTGGGCTCGTCCGTCTTCCATCCCGAGGCATCGCGCGTCGCCAACATGGCCGCCGGCAGGCGGCGCGGCCTGGCCCAGTCCGTCTTCCAGGTCGGGGGCAACGGCGGCTCCGCCCTCGGGCCCCTGTTCGCGGCCGTGATCATCTCCGTCCGCGGGCAATCGAGCATAATCTGGTTCACGTCCCTGGCCTTGATCGGGATAGTAGTGCTGGCGCGCGTGGGGGGATGGTACGCCCAGACGATCGCCGCGAGGAAGAAGTCGGCAGGCCCGATGGCGGAGGACTTCCGCCCGCCCGTCGCCCGCGGCAGGACGGCCGTATCCGTGCTCATCCTCCTCGTCCTCATCTTCTCGAAGTACTTCTACCTCGCGGGAATGAACAGCTATTTCACCTTCTTCCTGATCGACCGCTTCGCGCTGCCCGTAAAGTCGGCGCAGCTCCACCTCTTCCTCTTCCAGCTCTCGGTCGCCGCCGGCACCCTGATCGGCGGCCCCATAGGCGACCGCTACGGCCGCAAGTACGTGATCTGGGGCTCGATCCTGGGCGTGGCTCCCTTCACCCTGGCCCTTCCCTACGCGAACCTCCTTTGGACCACCATCCTGTCGATCGTTATAGGGCTGGTGCTGGCCTCGGCCTTCTCCGCGATCCTCGTCTACGCGCAAGAGCTCCTGCCCGGCAGGGTGGGGCTGATCTCGGGGCTCTTCTTCGGCTTCGCCTTCGGGATGGGCGGCATCGGCTCCGCCGTGCTGGGAGGCATGGCCGACCGCGGCGGCATCCAGCACGTGTACCGGCTATGCGCCTTCCTCCCCTTGATCGGCCTCATCACCGGGCTCCTGCCCGACATCGAGCGGCGACGGAGACGGGCCGCGCGGGCCTGACCGCCCCCCGCGCCTCCTCGAGGACGCAGGAGGGGCGATCAGGCTTCCATCTCGTGGATGTACCTCCCCCCGCGCAGGAAGGAGGCGACCGCCGCGACGAAGGACAGGGCCGCGGCGCCGTAGAAGGTCAGTCTCAGGCTGGCCATGAAGGCCGGCGCCATCAGCGAAGGGAAGAACTTCTTGCCGAGGACGAGGTTCCTCGTGGCCTCCGGGAGGCCGGCCAGGACGGCCGGCGGGAGGAGCTGGCGCATCGGGTTGTAGCCCAGGAAGGCGGCGAAGAGGGCGCCCGTCGGCGGGAGGGAGGCCGCCCGCGAAGCCGCGTCGGCGGGGATGCCAGCGGCGGCCAATCCCGAGCGCAGGGCCGCCGGCAGGTTATTGGCCAGCCCGACGATGACCATGCTGAAGAAGAGGGACATGCTCACGAGGGTCCCGGCGTTCTGGATCGTCGCCCTCATGCCCGAGGCCGCGCCGCGATACTCGGGCGGGACCGAGTTCATGATGGCAGTCATGTTGGGGGAGCTGAACAGCCCCATTCCCAGACCCACCAGGACCAGGATGAGCATGAAGGGCGCGTAGGAGAAATCGGCCGGCAGGAGGACGAGGAGGAGGAGGCCCGCCATGACCACGACGAGGCCGAGCGTGGCCAGCCCCCGCGAGCCGTGGCGGTCGGAGAGCCAGCCGGAGAGCGGCCCCATGATGAAGAAGCCGACGAGCATCGGCGCCATGTAGATCCCGGCCCACAGCGGGGTCTCCTCGTAGTCGTAGCCGTGCAGGGGGAGCCAGATGCCCTGGAGCCAGATGATGAGCATGAACTGGAGCCCGCCCTGGGCCACCGCGTAGAGGAAGCCGCTCAGGTTGCCCGCGGTGAACATCCGTATGCGGAAGAAGCTCAGGCGGAACATGGGATACCGGACCCGCCGCTCGATGAAGACGAAGGCCGCGAGGAGGAGGAGGCCGGCGACGATGCCGGCCACGACCAGCGGGCTCTCCCATCCCATGGCGGAGCGCCCGTAGGGCATGATGCCGTAGTTCAGGGCCACGAGGAGGACGATGAGGCCCGCGCCGAAGGTCGCGACGCCGAGCAGGTCGAGCTTCTGGTTCCGGGCTATCGTGCCGGTCTCTTCCAGCTTGAGATAGGCCCAGACGGTGCCCGCGACGCCGACAGGCACGCTGACGAGGAAGACGAGGCGCCAGTTCAGCACGGCCAGGAAGCCTCCCAGTATGAGCCCTATCAGCGATCCGCTGATGAAGGCTATCTGGTTCAGCCCCAGGGCCATGCCTCTCTCGAGCGGGGGAAAGGCGTCAGTCAGGATGGCCGCGCTGTTCGCGAGGAGGAAGCCGCCGCCGATCGCCTGGATCATGCGGAAGACAACCACTTCCATGGCTCCGGCGTCGCCCTTGCCCGGGGTGAGGAAGAGGAGGATCGAGGCGGCCGTGAAGACTGCGAAGCCCAGGTTGTAGAGGCGCACCCTGCCGAACATGTCCGACAGCCGGCCGAAGGATACCAGGAGCGTGGCTACTACCACCGAGTAGCCCATGAGTATCCAGAGGAGGTAGAAGGTCTCGTTCGGCGCCAGCGGATCGATGCCGAGCCCGTTGAAGATGGAGGGGAGGGAGATCAGGACTATGTTGTTGTTGATGGAAGCCATCAGCGTGCCCAGGGTCGTGTTGGACAGGGCGACCCATTTGTAGCCTTCCTTCATGCCCCGTACTCCTGCACCATGTGGATCGCGTTCTCGACTTCGCGGACGCCGGGCACTCCCCGGGCCGCGGCGACCGCGAGGTCGATCGCCGCCTTCGTGCTCGATACGCCGCCGAGAGTCACCAGACCATGGTCGGCGGTCGCTGTCAGGCTGGAGAGATGCACCTTCTTCGCGCAGACGATCTCGATGAGCACCTTCTGCCCGAGGAGGAGGTTCGGGATCATCTCCTTCCCGGCGGCCTCGTCGTCCGCGTCTATCGCCAGGGCCAGGCAGTCCTTCACCAGCTCCGCGGCCCGGACGGCGTCCAGCCTCGCCGTGTTGATGGTCAGGTCGTATCCCCGGGGGTCGGCCCAGTTGCTGTCGAAGAAGATCTTGCTGAAGCCCAGGCGGTTGTGGTCGCACTGCTCCACGATCTGCCGGGCCTGCCGCTCGTCGCAGGAGAACTCCCTCATCGCCCGGTCGACGCGCACGCCGAGGGGCGCGCCGATGCGGACGGCCAGGTGATTGGGGACTTTCCTGAAGACGACGGAGCCGCCCCTCCCCATGACGATGCAATCGCCCTCCGAGGCTTCCTCGTACAGCGCGAGCTTCAGGTACCGGATGTAATCCGCCCCGTTCTCGGAGAGCGAGGACCAGAGGCCCGGCCTCCTCTCGTCGAACCTCTGCTGCTTCTCGGGCTTGAAGCCCTTCTCGGCCAGGCGCTTCTCGATGTAGTCGCGGTCGACGATCCTGTAGCCGGTCATCCGGCCGAGCTCCCGCGCGGTCTCCTCGCCGAGCGCCGCGAGTTCCCTGGCGATGGTGACGATGGCCATGGTCTCCCTTCCTAGCCCCGCGCCCGGCCGAGGGCCAGGGACTTCAGCATCCAGTTCGGCAGGGCCTTGGCGGGGTCCCGGCCTCTGAGGTTCAGGTACCATCCGAGCTTCGCGAGCACGGGGACGCGATGGGTCTCGACGAGCTCGATCAGGGTGCCGTCCGGGTCCTCGATGTACGCGAAGCGCCCCGAGGCCTCGCCCATGTCGAAGGTCGCCTTTCCGCCCGAGTCGGCGCCCGGGGAGCTGTCGGTCGTGAAGGGATGGCCCGCGGCGGCGCAGTCGCGCTTGAACTCGGCCATGCCCCGGACGTCGAAGCAGATCTGGATGAAGCCCAAGTCGCCCCAGAATCGCCCGGCGAAAAGCTTGCGGCCTTCGCGGTCCAGGGACTGGACAAGCTCGATCTCGCTCGGGCCGAGAAGCTCGGAGAAGGGCCCGGCGGAAGGGGCCGAGCGGGCGACCAAGGCCCTCCGGAATCGGCCTTCGCCGCCCGGCTGTCCCTTCAGGTCGTCGAACGAGCCCTCCTCGTCATAGATTAGGGTATCGTATCCGAGGATTTCCCGATAGAACCGCGATGCGGAATCAAGATCCGAGACTCCGATGATCGCGCCGAGAGTCCCTCCCACCGGGGACTTGGTCCTGGCGTAGGGAGGGGGGCCGGAGACTATCTGGAAGGTATTGCCGAAGGGATCGCGGACGAAGGCGTGCCCGGCGCCGCGCGGATCCCGGTAGATAGCCGTCGCCTCCCCGCCGAGGCTTCCGACGGCCGCGCCGATATCCGCCGCTCTGAGCTTGGCGGCGAATATGCCGAGGTCGCCGAGGCGGGGCTCGAAGGGGCAGGGCAACGGCTTTCGGTCGACGTACTGCCATACCTCCAGGCCGCCTCCGCCCTGGAGGTTGACGGCGAGGATCGCGCGCCTGCGGTGCGGCTCGTTTCCCGTATAGGGAAGCATATCGGCCGCTATGCCCGAATCGTCGACCAGGGGGATATCGAAGCCGAGCTTCCGGCGGTACCAATCCCAGGCTTTCCCGGCATCGGCCACGCCGACGCCGATCTGCTGAACGCCCCCGAAGATTTTCATGCCGATAGGCATCCTACTTCGATCCGTAGAGCCTGTCGATCCCGCTCCAGTCTATCGCCAGATCGAGCTTCTTCTCGTCTCGAAGAGCCTTGAAGGCCTCCAGGGTCAGCTCTATGTCCTCGTCCTCGTGGCTCGCCGTGGGCACCATGCGGAACTCGACGTAGTTCTTGGGGATGACGGGATACATGATGCCCGTGACGAAGACGGCCTGGTCGCGGAGGAAGCGTATCCAGTCCATCGCCACGCGCGGGTCCCCGCCGCCCGGGAGGAATACGGGCACGATGGGCGACTCGACCTCGCCGACGCGGAAGCCCAGCTCGCGAAGTCCGGAGGACAGGCGGCGGGCGACCTCGAAGAGCCGCTTACGCCGCGCCGCGCCGTCGCGGACGAGCTCGAGAGTCTTCTGGAGGCTCTTGACGTAGACCATCGGCAGGGCCTTTGCGAATACTTGGGAGCGCGCGTTGTACTTGATCCACTGCACGACGTCCTTCGGCGCCGCGGAGACGCCGCCGATCGACGCGAAGGCCTTGGCGAAGGTGCCGAAGTAGATGTCCACCCGGTCCGCGACGCCGAAGTGCTCGGAGCTGCCTCGGCCCGTGGGGCCCATGACGCCGAAGCCGTGGGCGTCGTCTATCATGAGCCGGGCCTCGTACCTGTCCTTGAGCTCGCAGATCGCGTCGAGCTTGGCGAGGTCGCCGGTCATGCCGTAGACGCCCTCGGTGATCACGAGGACGCCCTTCTTCCTGGTCTTGTTGATGTCCGCGAGCAGCTTCTCGAGGCTCTCCATGTCGTTGTGCCGGAAGACCCGCAGGTTGCGCCTCGCCTGGGCCGCGCCCACGGCGGCGTCGATTATGGAAGCGTGGTCGAGCTTGTCCACCACG
>Ga0181520_10013577_pt1 | contig 10240 bp, 9 predicted proteins | sample PEATcosm2014_Bin_29_FD_132451 | JGI IMG/M metagenome (GOLD analysis project Ga0181520, IMG submission 132451) | Peatland microbial communities from MTU Mesocosm Facility, Houghton, MI, USA - PEATcosm2014_Bin02_30_metaG | ecosystem: Environmental > Terrestrial > Soil > Wetlands > Peat | place... | reverse complement strand
GAGCCGATGCGCGCGAAACTGCTCTGGGGCTACGATCTGCCGTATCTGCTCACCGGCATGTTGAACCAGCATCCGCGCACCGCCATCAAGTTCAAGGAAGCCGAGTTGAAGGGTGAGAAGGGCGACATACTTAAGTTTCACGACACGGTGACGGATCAGGAGTGAGGCTCTGCCCGGGGGGTGGGGAGAGGGGGCGGGGTGGGAACGCGGGGAGGAGCATCGGATTTGCCGGGGGCGAAGGGGGCGGACGGGAAAACGGAAGGGATGGGAAGCTTTCGGGCGGATGCGCGGGGTTTGAATCGGTATGGGCAATGTGGCTTTGGACGCGGGTTGAAGCGGATAATCGGCGCGCGCGGATTGGGGTGAATGACTAATTCCTAAACCCGAATGTCTAAAGAATGACGAAGCTCGAATCACGAAATGAACGTTGATCAGCGGCGCTCTCGCGAGACGCCGCCACGGACGCCGGCGGTTGAACAGCGGCGGCGGTCATGGACTGCCGCTGCCAGAAAAACGGAGGACTGACTGGAAAAAGGGCTTGCAAACTTATGGAGAAGGAAGAAAATTAAAAACAAGGTCGGCGCTGGTCATGGGCCAGAAACCAAATTTTAAATCCCGGTATAATCAGGAGACGAACCTATGTGGAAATCCAACATCCAACTGTGCGCATCTTCGGCGCCGGCCGTAAATTTGCAGGCCCTTCCAGCATTGACTGCCATCATTTGCGGCCGTCGCAACAACAGTAAAATGCTCTGCCTCGCAATGGTCTTGGTGCTGGCCTTGGCGGGGCAGGCGTTCCGCGCCAGCGCACAGGCCGAGGTGAATCTCCACTCTTTTGGCGGCCTGCCCGATGGCGAAAATCCACGGCCAGGGCTGGTTCTGGCCAGCGACCACAATTTCTACGGGACAACTTACTCCGGCGGGACAAATAGTTCGGGCACCGTGTTCCGGCTCACCCCCGGCGGCGGTTATCTGAATTTATACTCTTTTGGCAGCCTGCCCCTCGATGGCGCTCATCCCTCTGCCGGGCTGGTTCAGGGCAGCGATGGCTACCTTTACGGGACTACTGTCGGCGGCGGGCCGGGTCAATCCGGCACCATCTTTCGAATTAGTCTCAGCGGCAGTTATTCAAATCTTTACTCCTTTCAGGGGGCGCCCAATGATGGGGACAGTCCGGCCGTCGGGCTGACCCGGGGCAACGACGGTAACTTCTACGGCGTGACCCAGGGCGGCGGGACAGACAATTCGGGCACGGTGTTTCGATTCACCCCGGGCGGCACCGAAACAATGATTTACTCCTTCGCCGGTTCACCGAACGATGGATTTGAACCCCTGTCGGTTCTTGTCCTGGGCAGGGACGGCAACTTTTACGGGACAACCGCTTTTGGGGGGATAACGAACGTTGCCAGTGTTGGTTTTGTTGATGCGCTTGGCCTCGGCACCGTGTTTCGGATCAGCCCCGGCGGCAGTTACAAGGTTCTCTATTTATTTGGCAGCGCCGTTCCCGATGGATTCGATCCGGGCCAACTGGTGCAGGCCAGCGACGGGAATTTCTACGGGGTGGCTTTTGAGGGCGGAACGTTCACCAATCGCGGGGCCGTGTTCCAGATCACCACCGGCGGCAGCGAGTCGCTCTTTTACTCCTTTGGCAGCCAGCCCGGCGATGGGTCCAATCCGAGCTCGTTGATCGTTGGCAGCGACGGGAATTTCTACGGGACGACCACCAAGGGCGGGACGAATGATATCGGCGCGGTGTTTCGAATCAGTCCGGGTGGCAGCGAAACAGTTCTTTACTCCTTTGGCAGCCAGCCCAACGATGGAAACGAGCCGCTCGGAGGGCTGGTTCAGGGAGACGGAGGAAATTTTTATGGCACAACCTTGAAAGGCGGCGCGGGCAACGGCACCTTGTTTGAACTGACAGTCCCGCTCAGTGTTCCGACCAATCAAATTACCTCCATCCAAATTACTTCGAGCTCGAGCATGGTCTTTACCATCTATGCCGTGGCCAATGAGACTTATCAATTGCAGTTCAGCCCTTCGTTTAGCCCGCCGGCCTGGAGCAACGTTCCCGGTGCATCGGTCACCAGCAGCAACGGTGGCCCGCTGACTTTGACTAATTCCACGGGACCGCTGGGTCTTTATGGGTTCTTCCGGGTTTCCATTAGCCCGTAGAACTCGAAAAAGAGATTTGCCACCGGGCCTGTCTTTTGAGCCACCAACGGATTCAGATTATCGCTTCAAGGACTCCCGAAACATGTTGAGTTTTGTGGATGGGCACGTGCAGTATCTGAAAATGTACTGGAGCGGCGTCGGCGAGGCGTGGCAATATGATCCGCCTGCAAATTATGATTATAAGCGGAGCGGTAATTAAGGTGGATCAGCGGCGCTCTTACGAGGCGCCGCCACGGGCGGTGGTTGAACGACGACGGTCATAGACCGACGCTACAGACGAGGATTGAGGGTTGGGGATTGGCGAATTTCAGATCTGAAATTAATGGGCGGCAACTGCGCTGCGGTTGGGCCACAGGCCCAACGCTACACCAGTGCGATGGTTGGCTGGGTTGCCCGGGGTGGGCGGTTGGGCCACAGGCCCAACGCTACAACCTGGGGGCACAAGAAGGCAAGGATTGGGAAGGGGGCGGTTCAAGTTTTAGTGCAGCCCCAGTCAAGCGGGCGCTGATTGCGTGCCATGCAGTTGGAAGGCTTGGGAGCGCCGCTTGCGCCCGTGGTTTTCCGCGAGGGCGCGGAAAACAGCACCCGGGGCGGGTGCGCTCCCCGGGCATGAACGCTCCCCGGGCATGGATTTTGCACCCGGGTGGCTACAGAATTACTTGAAATGTTATAGCGGCGCTCTTACGAGACGCCGCCACAGGGGCTTTTAACAAAGACGGCGGTCACAGACCGCCGCTACAGATGGATTGATGATTGCCGACTGGCACCGCTCCCCGCCATCCGATGGAGCGGAGCGGGGGAAACGCCCGCCGCGGGTTTGACGTGGCACACAATGTCACTTGCCGGCAAGGCTCAACGTCAGGGTCTTGCTGGCGCCGCGCTTGATCACAAAATGCAGCACCTTCCCGTTTTCGGAATCAGAGATGGAATCCACGCCGGTGATCGTGGCCGAAGAGGACTTGCTGGTGAGCGTGACGGGATCCGCATCCGAGGGCCGGGCGGTGACGACTTGGGGCGACAGGGCGAGGTTGAAGTTGGCGTCGTCCTTGCCCTGATTGGTCAAAGTCCAGGCCATGTCCTTTTCCCCGAATTTGAACTGGAGGGAGACGTCATTGTCGCTGCAGGTGAGCAGGTCCGGGCCCAGGGGCTGAATGTTGGCGAGGGACCGCGAGCCGAAGCCAAACGGCAGGCTGCTGCCGCCCGCCATGCCCGGGGCATTGGAGAGGAATTGCGAGCCGCGAACAATCAAGCTGGTGATGTTGCCGTCACCGTCCACCGTGATTTTGTAAGCGGACGTGGTGACCTGATGGCTGACCGGGACTTTCTGCACCTCAACGTTGGCATAAGGCAGGGCATCGGTCCGGAAGGGCGCGGCCGGCAGGCCGGATTGCTGGTCTATCAGGGTGGATTCCGGCACTCCCGCCCAGGCATAGCGGACATATTTGGGGGCAGGAACCTGTGCGGATTGGACCACCACGGTGTCGCCATCAATTGCTGCAGTGGCAAAGCGGAAGGTCCCATCGTCGCCCGCCAGGGCAAAACCGCGAACCGCGCCCGCGGAACTGCCGGCCAATCCGTCGCCGCCGGTGTCAAAAGTCACGCGCATGGTCGCGCCTTTCACTTGAGCGGCCTTGAAAACCGGTCCCTGGGCCAGCACCCGTTCACCGTAAACGTCGCGGCGAACCAGCAGCGCGGTGCGGCGGCCAAGCTCCTGTTTTTGGTGGGGATGGAGATTGTTGCCATCGGTGGTTTCAATGCCCACGACCAGGCCGGTGTGCGGGGTGGATTTGACCACGGCGGCCTGGGCTTCGCGCAACCATTGCCAGTAGAAGCCGTCCCACTGGCTGGCATAATCCGGCAGTTGGACGATATAAAAAGGGAGCTGGGGGGAGGCAAACTGCGCGCGCCATTGGGCAATCAGGGTGGTGAGCAGGCGCGGATAGGTGTCGGGATGCCCGGAATTGCTTTCGCCCTGATACCAGATGACGCCTTTGATGGGCGAGTTGCCCAGGGGCGCGATCATGGCATTGTATAACTCGGAAGGCTTGATGTTAAACATGGAGTTATGAAGGTCGTTGGTGTCAAAACCCGCCAGCGCCGACCGGGGAATCCAGCCTTCACAGGTGGTGCCGCCAAACGAGCTGTCAATCACGCCAATGGGAATCCGGGCCAGGGCGGGGTCGCGGGCCAGTTCGCGGGCGAAAAAGAAACCGACGGCGGAGAAGCCACGGGCGGTTTCCGGCGTGCAGGTCCGCCATTGGATGTCGCCGGAGGATTGAATATCCGGTTTCCAGGCCTTGCCGACGGTACACAGGCGGATGCCGGGGAAGTTGGTGCGGGCGGCTGCCTGTTCCGCCGCCGCGCATTCCTTGACCGGCATTTGCATGTTGGATTGACCGGAGCACAGCCAGACGTCGCCGACCAGCACATCGCTGAGGGTGACCGAACTGCTGCCGGAAGAGACGGTGAGGTTAAAGAGACCGCCCGCCGGCACGGGTTTCAAATGCACCAGCCAGCGCCCATCCTCGTCCGTGGTACCGGCTGCGCTTTGAGTTCCGAAGTTCACCGTGACGGGGGCATTGGAATCGCCCGTGCCCCAGATGCAAACCGGCCGGTCGCGCTGTAGCACCATGTGGTCGCCAAAAAACGACGCCAGTTTGACCTCCGCCTGCAAAGGCAGCGCGCCGGCCAGCAACAGAATGGCAGCCGCCCTCAGGGCCGGCGTGAAATTGATCCGTCGAGAGCAGCCAAAAACTTGGCCGGTGAATTGGTGGCAGTGATGAATGCGGTGGCGCAGGGTGGAAAAGGTCGGGATCATGGTAATATAGTATCTGGGCTTTCCCATTTGGTTGCTGGCCCACGACCAGCGCAGGCGGTTTTTGTGATTTTCTTCCTTCGCCATGGGTTTGCAATTCCTTTTTCCAGCCACCGGAAGACAGTTGGAGTTGGACGGAAGCCCGCCCTCTCCCCTAGGAGAGGGGGAAACGCTCGCAGCGGGTTTGGAAAGACGCGCGATGGGATGGATGGTTGGGAAGTTTTGGATTTGAGAGCAATGGGCGGCAACTGCGCTGCGGTTGGGCCACAGGCCCAACGCTACAAGCTGGGGGGCACAGAGATTGGGCCACAGGCCCAACGCTACAACCTGGGGGCACATGCCGGTTGGGATTGTGAGTGATTGATCAGCGGCGCTTTTACGAGACGCCGCCACTCACTGGGCCATTGCCCAGTTGGCAAAGTCAATAAATTCACCTTTGGATTTCCAAACCCACAACGTCACTTTACCGTCGGTCTTCAGCAGGCAGGCCTTGGCCGTTTTGCCGTCGCCCGCCAAACCTGCCATGTGCGCGTGCATATGAATGGCTTCAAGTGAATCCGGGAATTTCTTGTCCAGCGTACTCAAGCCGCGGTCAATGCGTTCCCAGGATAGATTGGTGTTGTCTTCAAAAATATTCATTTTGCTCGAATATCCTCTTTCCGCAAAAGCTACCTGGGCATACAGAATATCTCCCTTTTCGCCGCCGATCTGGTCAGCCGATTTTGCGAGGTCGGCCACCCACTCGCCTTCCTCTCCATACCATCGCGGCATAAGAAAAGTTCCGCGTTGAATATAAATCGGCGTATAGTCTGGATAGGCTTGAGTTGCCGCCTGGAAAATACGGTTGTGTTGCGCTTTGGAAACACCCAATCCCAGCGCTGCTTTCATCACGGTGGTCCAGTAAACCGGGCATTTGGCTTTCAACCCGTTCGCTTCCGTTAACACGGCGGCGGCTTGACGGAGTCTTTCGTCAAACAACCGGCCGGCATCCTCGGAAACCGTGTTCGCATAGCCACTGCCTCTGGCTTTCCAGGCGTAACCGATCAGATGTCTGGCCAAGGCGACGCGGGCGGTGATGGATTCCGGCCGCGCCTGAACCCAGGTTTCGATGGCCTTTTGCCGGGCCAGCCACGCGCGGTCATCCTGGCTGGCGGACAATTCCAGTCCAGTATAAACCGGCACGACTTTCCAATCGCCATTGGGCCAGGCATCCTCGGCGGACCGGCCTTCGTCGGCAAGTTTTTCCAATTCATCATAGTCCTGCTTTTCGAAAGCTGACAAGGACAGCGTGGCCAGTGCGTTCCATTCCTTCGACGCATCGGTTTCCACCACCGTGACCGCGAATGGCAGGCCATTCGTGGACACATTGTGAACATTCCCGTCGTTGGGTGGGGTGTCGGCGGACTTCCTGGAACAGCCGGGCAACAGGAGAACTGCCGCCAGGAGTAAATATGCCGATTTCATAAAATGCTTTTCCACTGCCCGTGATGGTTTAGGCGATTGAATACCCGGGCTGGCCAAAAGTCAATCGCGCGCAGGAGCCATTTGTCCCAACTGTAATGCAGACGCCAAGACGGCGGTCACAGACCGCCGCTACAGATATTGATTGGCGATTGGTTAGGAATATTTTGCGCCGTGGCGGGCCAGGTGTTTTTGGAGGTGTTGTCGCAGGCGGGCGGGACGATAGGAGGATTCGGCGGTGGTGGTGGATGTTTTGGGGAGGGCGCGGCGGAGGATTTGGCAGAGGGTTTCGGGGCGCAGGGTGACGCCGCGGGCGTGAAACCAAATCGCGGGATAGCAGATGACCCAGGTGAGCAGCCGGCGGCGGTCGAGCGCGAATTGGCGGGCGTCGCCGGGGCGGGGGTAGAAGCGGCGGCGCAGGAGGTTGAGGCAGGCGGGGGCGAAGGCTGAAGGCTGCATGGGATTGGGGGATTTACGATATGCGATTTACGATTTACGCGATTGGGGATTGATGATTGCCGATTGCCGATTGGCGAATCTGGAGAATGACTAATTTCTAAATCCGAATGACTAAAGAATGACGAAGCACAAATGACGAATGGCTTGCGGCGCGTTCGGTTTGGGCATTGGTGATTGTTTAGTCATTGGGATTTGGGAATTGGGGCTTCAGTCAGAGGGCCGCCGTGTGGGGGCACACGGCCTACAACCGCACGCCGGGTACGGGCAAAGGCTGAAGGCTGAAGGCTAAGGACAGATGGGTGACATGGGATTGGGGGATTTACGATATGCGATTTACGATTTACGCGATCACGGGGCTACCGTTATACGCGCCAGCGTCCTGAAGTACGTCCAGTCCTCTGGCGCTTTTTTTCTGTGCATTAACTTGAGCAAAAAGCCGCGCCCGGAAATGCGGGGGGAAAGCGGCGGAGGGCCGCCGCACTCCAAGACGCTGCGCGCACGCGGGGCGGCTGTCATTCGCGCCCGCGTCTTGGAGTGCGTCCAGTCCTCTGGCGCTTTTTTTCTGTGCATTAACTTGAGCAAAAAGCCGCGCCCGGAAATGCGGGGGAAAGCGGCGGAGGGCCGCCGCACTCCAAGACGCTGCGCGCACGCGGGGCGGCGGTTGTTCGCGCCCGCGTCTTGGAGATGGAGTGGCGATGAGTTCTTTTCGAGGAGCGGTTTTGTTTTAGCATTTAGCCTTCAGCCTTGGTTTCGGCGGCGGGCGGAGAGGGTGTTGCGAAGGTCGGTGAGTTCTTTCTCGGTCATGGTTTGGAGGTCGGCAAGGGATTGCTTTTTGAAGCGGGGGCTGCGGAGGAGGGCCAGTATGTAGTCGTGGCCGGCCAGGCGTTGGATGGCGTGGCGCAGCCGGATCAGCGGCTGTTGGAGCTGGCGCAACTGGGCGGTGAGGTCGGCGGGGGCGGTCTCGGCCAGACAGGCGGCTTTGAAGGCGTCGAACATTTTGAGGTGGTCAATGGCCTTGGCGGAGATGGGCGCGCCAAAGGCGCGGAGGTGGAGCTGCTGGCGCATGGCTTCTTTGTCGGCGGCGGTGCGCAGGCCGCGGGCGCGGCAGACCTGGTCCAGCAGCCGGAAGTAGGCGCGGTGCTGGGCAGGGGTCATGCGCCAGTGGGGGTGGAATTCCATATTTACGATATACGATTTACGCGCGTGGGGAGTGGGGTGAATGACTAATTTCCAAATCCGAATGACTAAAGAATGACGAAGCCCGAATGACGAATGGCAGGCATGGCGCGTTCGGTTGGGCATTGGGTATTGGTGATTCTTTAGTCATTAGGGTTTTGGAATTAGGGTTTCGCGTTTTCAGCGGCGCTCTCACGAGGCGCCGCCACAGGGGGTTTTGAAACGCGTTGGGACGGGTGAACGGCGTTGCGGTTTGGAGTGCGGCGACGGGTCGCCGCTTTGGAACTGGCAGACATGTCTGCCAGTTCCAAAGCGCAGTCAAGCCTGCGCACTCCAAAGGCGCGGGTTTGAACATTTGCGGTCAGGGGTGGGATTCGCGGCCTGGCGGGTTTGTTTTAGCATTTAGCCTTTAGCGTTTAGAATTTAGCCTTGGGTTATTCGGGGGTGAGGTCGGGTTCGACGAAGAAGTTTTCGGCCTGGACGAGCTTGAGGCCGAGCGCGGGGAGGGTGCCGGTCTGAAATTTGGTGGGCTTCTGCAAGGTGCCGCAGCGGGCAAGGATGGCGTCTTTGTCCACTTCGGTTTTGAGGCGGATGAATTTGCGCCAGCGTTTGGCGGCGACCAGGCCCAGGACGCGCGTCCAGGTGAGGGTGCGGTTGACGAGGGCGAGACTGGGGGTGTCGGTGCGGAAACCGAGCCGGCCGGAAATCAGGGCGATGCTTTTTTTGTCGCGCGCAAATTCCCGGGGGTTGGTCTCGGCCCAAACGCGCAGGGCGCTGATGTGGCCGGCGATTTCCTGGTCGCAGTGGGCGACGTCGGGGGCGAAGGTCTCGCGGATGCGAAGGAGTTCGGCGTCCATGCGGGCGAGGAGCTGGCGGCGGCGGTTGACGGTGTCGGCCAGGGTGGTCATGGCGGCTTCGGCGTCGGCGCGCGTGGCCAGGGGATTGAGTTTGAGGGTGAGACGGATTTTTTTGGCGGAGCCGAGGGTTTCGTTGGGGGTGAACATAGGTTTTTTGGATTTGTGATTTTGGATTTGCGATTTACGAGGTTGCGGATTTGCGATTGATGAATTTTTTAAATGGTTAGACGCGGCACCTCACCCCTGCCCTCTCCCCATTTTGCTCCGCTGACTCCGCAAAACGCGGAGAGGGAGAAACGGTTCCAGCGGGTTTGGAAAGATGCGCGTTGGGATTGGAGGGGTGATCAGCGGCGCTCTCACGAGACGCCGCCACAGGGGGTTTTGGATACAGATGTTGGGTGAACGAACGACGGTCACAGACCGCCGCTACAGGATGTTGGTTTAACAGGTTTGGCCGGCCATTTGTTGGAGGCCGGCGTGGGCGGTGAGGACGTGTTCCCATTTGAGCCGGGTCTTGCGCTGGGTGGCAATTTTGGCGCCCATGCGCAACAGGGTGAGCCACATGCCGAGGGCTTCGGTTTGGATGAGGCGGGTTTCGAGGTCGCGCGCAGGGCCGGCGGCGGGGGGGAGTCCGTAGGCGGCGGCAAAGGTGTTGAGGTCGGCGCGCGCGGGGACGTTGGGGAGTTGCAGGGCGCAGAGGCGGCGGCGGCGGGTTTGACGGAGAATTTTTTCGACGGGGCCGCGGTCCATGGCGTCGCGGAAAATGTTGGTGGAGCAGATGACGAGGCCGCATTGGGTTTCGTCGAAAATTTCGCGAAGGTAATCTATGGTCTGCACGGAGTTTTGGGAGCGGCCAGCTTCTTTGATGCAGGTGTGGGCTTCGTCCACGATGAGGAGGAGGCGGTCGGCGCAGGCGGCTTTGATGCGTTCGCGGAGGCGGGTGGCGGGGAGGTTTTCGCCGATGCGCAGGGGGCGGGCGAGGGCGAGGAGAAAGCTGCCGAGAGCGCCGCCGGCGGGGACGCGCACGTAAATGGTGGGGCCGTGGTGGTGGGCGTGGGTGTCGCGATAGGCTTTGAGGGCTTCGGTCTTGCCAATTTGCTGGTCGCCAAAGATGAAGGCGATTTTTTGGAATTCGCGGGCGGCGTCGCAGACTTTCCAGATTTTAGCGGTGAGTTCGGTGGGGATGAAGCGGAGTTTGTGGCCGGGCGGGGGGGAGGGGGGGGAGGGGTCTGCCTGGCAGGGGGCGGCGGGGGAAGGAGGGAGCATGGGGATTTTGGGGGATGGAGGATTTTCAGTAATG
>Ga0181520_10013573_pt1 | contig 10242 bp, 8 predicted proteins | sample PEATcosm2014_Bin_29_FD_132451 | JGI IMG/M metagenome (GOLD analysis project Ga0181520, IMG submission 132451) | Peatland microbial communities from MTU Mesocosm Facility, Houghton, MI, USA - PEATcosm2014_Bin02_30_metaG | ecosystem: Environmental > Terrestrial > Soil > Wetlands > Peat | place... | reverse complement strand
TTTGGGCCGTGTCTCAGTCCCAATGTGGCTGATCATCCTCTCAGACCAGCTACCGATCGTCGCCTTGGTAGGCCTTTACCCCACCAACTAGCTAATCGGACGCAGGCTCCTCCACAGGCGACTTGCGCCTTTGACCCTCAGGTGTCATGCGGTATTAGCACCAGTTTCCCAGCGTTATCCCCCACCCATGGATAGATACCTACGCGTTACTCACCCGTCCGCCACTGCCGGGTTGCCCCAACCGTGCGACTTGCATGTGTTAAGCATGCCGCCAGCGTTCGCTCTGAGCCAGGATCAAACTCTCAGGTTCATCTCAGATAACCCTCTCAGATTACCCTCAACGAACAAGGACCATGCTCATCTAAAGACCCTTGCGTTACCGCAAAAATCTAACCCGAAACATCTGTCAACGCATATTCAAAGAATACATCAACAAACGCCCCAAGCACCCAGATCAGCATAAGTCCAATCCAACCCAGCTAACCTAAATGCCCACACCCCATGACTCTCACCATGGGACTATAGGACGCCGCCAACGTATCCCTTCCAATCCCAGATTTACTTGTAAAAGAACAAAACCAAACCGCCCAGGCTTCCGCATCGCGGATGCCCGCCGGTTCGTCCGACTCGCGCCTCTCAGCGAAGGCCGAGAGTTTTACCGGAACCACGCCACCGACGCAAGCGATCAGTGCACCGTGGTGAGGGCGCTATCTAGGGGACTCGCCGGGCCCGGTCAACCCCCTTCTTCGCGGTCTTGTCATATCGCCGCGCCTTGCCCCGCCCGCCAGGCCAGGAACCACGACGCGAACCGCGATATTCCCACCGGCAGAGGCGTTGACGGCGCGAATCCCGTCAGCGTTCCGATCGCCGCCACCGCGGCACACGTCTCCTCCACGTCGGAGGCCGGACGCGGGGCGTCGTGCAGCACCGCTTTGCGCTCCAGCGCCTGCTCCAGCAGCGCGATCAGTGTCGATACCGTCTCCGCCCGGTGGTTGCCGATGTTCAGCAGCCGCACCGGCGGTGCCCCGTTCCCCGCCGAGGGGGGTCGGTCCAGGCAACCCAGCACGCCGGTCACCACGTCGTCGACATAGGTGAAGTCGCGCTTCAGCCGGCCCTCGTCGTAGACCGTGATCGCCTCCCCCTTCAGGATCGCCTCGGCGAAGCTGAAATACGCCATGTCCGGCCGCCCCCACGGTCCGTAAACCGTGAAGAACCGCAAACCGGTCTGCGGCAGCCCATACAGGTGGCCGTAGGCGTGACTCATCAGCTCATCCGCCCGCTTGGTGGCGGCGTAGAGCGACAGCGGCGTGTCCGCCCGGTCGGACTCGGCGAAGGGCAGGGTCCGGTTGGCCCCATAGACCGAAGACGAGCTCGCATAGACCAGATGGCGCAGCCCGCGCAGGCGCCGCGCGGTCTCCAGCACCACCAGGTGGCCGATCAGGTTCGACGCGGCATAGGCGAACGGCGCGACCATGGAATACCGCACCCCGGCCTGGGCGGCGAGGTGGACGATGCCGGTGATGCCCGGCTCCGCCGCCGCCAGTTCCTCCATCGCGGCGCGGTCGGCGATGTCGAGCAGATGGAAGCGGAAACCCGGCCGGCCGATCAGGCGGTCGAGCCGCGCCCGCTTCAGGCGGACATCGTAGTAGTCATTCAGGTTGTCGACCCCGACCACCCGCTCGCCGCGGTCCAGCAGCGCCCGCGCGACGTGATGCCCGATGAAGCCCGCGACGCCGGTGAGCAGGATGGTCATTCCGTCCTCGCGCTGCCGCTGGTCGATCCTGTGACCAGCGCAACCTTGCCCTTCAAGCCCATGGCGTTCCTTAACCTTATTTGCTGCACCGATCCCGCCCGACCGCCATAATGAGCTGCGCCGCCCCGATCAAGGGCGGAGGACGGCCGCAACGCCGCTTTCGTTCCGCCCCAATTGACGGGCAATGATGCCAGATGCCTTTGCCTGCCGCCATCGCACCCCTGCGCCATCCCCTGTTCCGGTTGCTGTGGACCGCGAACGTCGTGGTCTCGCTCGGCGTGTGGATGCAGAACACCGGCGCGGGCTGGCTGATGACCACGCTGGCACCGAACGCGCTGACCGTTTCGCTGGTGCAGGCGGCGACCATCATGCCGATCTTCCTGCTCGCGCTGCCGGCCGGCGCGCTGGCCGATATCGTGGACCGGCGCCGGTTCATCCTGGTCACCCAGAGCTGGATGCTGCTCGCCGCCGCCTCGCTCGCACTGCTGACCTATGCCGGCCTGACCGACCCGGCGGTACTGCTGGCGCTGACTTTTGCCATCGGCGTCGGCTCCGCCAGCAACAGCCCGGCCTGGGGTTCGGTCATGGTCGAGGCGGTGCCGCGGCAGGACCTGGTGCAGGCGGTCACCCTGAACAGCGTGGGCTTCAACCTCGCGCGCGCCGTCGGCCCGGCGGTGGCCGGCGTGATTTTGCTGTTCGGCGGCCCGGCGCTCACGTTCGCGCTCAACGCCGTGTCCTACCTGGCCGTCGTTGCCGCCTTGCTGTCCTGGCGCCGCCGCCCCCGCCACACCGCGCTGCCCCGCGAACACCTCTTCAGCGCCATCCGCGCCGGCATGCGCTTCGCACGCCATACCCCGGCGATGCGTGCCGCCATGGTGCGCTCGGCCGCCTACTTCGCCCCGGCCGCCGCGCCTTGGGCCATGCTGCCGCTGGTGGTGCGCGAGCATCTGCACCTGGATGCCGGCTTCTATGGCCTGTTGCTCGGGCTGATGGGTGCGGGCGGAGTCGCCGCCGGGCTGCTGCTGCCGCAGATCCGCCGCTACCTCAACCGCGGCAACACCGTGCTGGTGGCGACGATGTGCTCGGCGGCGGGCATGGGCCTGTTGGCGCTGTCGCACCACTGGTTGGCGGCGGCGGTCGCCATGCTGGTGTTCGGCGTCGGCTGGGTCGCGGCCTCGTCGGTAGCGCAGGGCGCGGCGCAGCTCGCCGCCCCCCCTTGGGTGCGTTCGCGGGCGCTGGCCATCTACCAGATCGCTTCCAATGGCGGGCTTGTCGTCGGGACGTTCGTCTGGGGATGGCTGGGCACGCGCATCGGCCTGCCCGCCACGCTGCTGGCGGCCTGCGCCACTGAAGCGGCTCTCGGCCTGCTGGTCCGTGGCTTCGACATCGACCAGACCGAGCCGGCCGCCGTCCCCGCCGCCGCCCTGCCCAGCGTGCCGACCCCCGAGGCCGTCGCGCCCGAACTCCGCCCCGTGCTCGACGCCGGACGCGGCCGCGTGCTGGAAACCCAGCACTACCGCATCGACCCCACCCAGCAGGAGGCCTTTCTGTCCGTCATGGCGGAGGTGCGCGACGTGCGCAGCCGGGCCGGCGCGCTGGTCTGGCAGCTCTATGAGGATATCGCCCACGCCGACTGCTGGCTGGAAGTGTGGTCGGTGGAAAACTGGACCGGCCATCTACGCGAATCCGTGCGCACGTCGGATGCCGACCGCAGCGTGCTGGCACGCGCCCTGGCCTTTCATCAGGAGCCGCCGCCGGCGCCCTCGCGCTTCATCGCCGTGGCGCCCCACCGCCTGCCCCCCGCCCGCGTTCCCTGGAACACCGCCTGAGCGGCGACGGTTCCTCGCTGCCCGCGCTTGCAGGGATTCGGTCGCACTCGGTAGAGTGCGACCCCGGCACGGGAACACAGCATGAACGACGACTTGTTCGGCGCGCCCTCGAAGAAGGGTATCCGCGAAGCAGAGGCGTATTCCGCCAAGGACATCGAGGTGCTGGAGGGGCTGGAGCCCGTCCGGCGCCATCCCGGCATGTATGTCGGCGGTACCGACGAGGCCGCGCTGCACCACCTCGCCGCCGAGACCCTCGACAACGCCATGGACGAAGCGGTCGCCGGCCATGCCGACCGCATCGAAATGCGCCTCGAGGCGGGCAACTTCCTGACCGTGCGCGACAACGGCCGCGGCATCCCGGTCGATCCGCACCCGAAGTTCAAGCACCTGTCCGCCCTCGAGGTCATTCTCACGACGCTGCATTCCGGCGGCAAATTCTCGGGCAAGGTCTACACCACCTCGGGCGGGCTGCACGGCGTGGGTGCTTCCGTGGTCAATGCGCTGTCGGACGCGCTCCAGGTCGAGGTGGCACGCGATCGCACGCTGTTCAAACAGGACTACGCCCGCGGCAAACCGCAGACCAAGCTGATCAACGCCGGGCCGATCAACAACCGGCGCGGCACCACGATCCGCTTCCATCCCGACCCGCAGATCTTCGGCGCCCTGCAGTTCGAGCCGGCGCGCCTCTATCGTCTCTGCCGCTCCAAGGCCTACCTGTTCCGCGGCGTCGAACTCCGCTGGGCCTGCGATGCGTCGTTGCTGACGGGGCGCGACGACACGCCGGCGGAAGCGATGTTCCACTTTCCCGGCGGGCTGCGCGACAGCCTGGAGGAGGATATCGCCGCGGCGGTGCCGGTCGCCCCGCTGTGGGCTGGAGAGGCGGATCTGCCCGCCGCCGCCGATGGGCAAAACGCCGGCCGGATGGAATGGGCGGTCGCCTGGCTGGCGGATGGCGAGGGCTTCCTGCATTCCTACTGCAACACCGTGCCCACCGAGCAGGGCGGCACGCACGAGACCGGCTTCCGCACCGCCCTGCTGAAGGGTCTGCGTGCCTGGGGTGAGCAGCGCAGCAACCGCCGCGCTACCGCGATCACCGCCGACGATGTCACCGGCGGCATGGCCGCCAAGCTTTCGGCCTTCATCCGTGACCCGCAGTTCCAGGGCCAGACCAAAGAGAAGCTCACCAGCCCGGAGGCGTCCCGCCTGGTCGAGGCGGCGCTGCGCGATCGTTTCGACCATTTCCTGGCGGGCGACCCGACCACCGCCGATAATCTTCTGGCGTATGTGATCGAACGCGCCGAGGAACGCCTGCGCCGCCGTGAGGCGAAGGACACACCACGCAAGTCGGCCACACGGCGGCTGCGCCTGCCCGGCAAGCTCGCCGATTGCACGCTCGAGGACGCGGCGCGGACCGAGCTTTTCCTGGTCGAGGGCGACAGCGCCGGCGGTTCGGCCAAGCAGGCACGCGACCGCGCCACCCAGGCCGTGCTGCCGCTGCGCGGCAAGATCCTCAACGTCGCCAGCGCCTCAGCCGACAAGCTGCGGCACAACCAGGAACTGAAAGATCTCATCGAGGCACTGGGCTGCGGTGTGGGAGACCGCTTCGACCGCGGCCGGTTGCGCTACGGTCGGATCGTCATCATGACCGACGCCGACGTGGACGGCGCCCACATCGCCTCACTGCTGATGACGTTCTTCTACCGCGAACTGCCGGAGCTGGTGCGCCACGGGCATGTTTATCTGGCGCAGCCGCCGCTCTACCGCCTGACCCAGGGGGCGAAGTCGGTCTACGCCATGGACGACGCCGACCTCGAGCGCAAGCTCAAGCAGTTCAAGGCAAGCCCGAAGGTGGAGGTCAACCGGTTCAAGGGACTTGGCGAGATGCCCCCCGCCGCGCTCAAGGAAACCACGATGGACCCGGCCCGGCGCACGCTGCTGAAGGTCGTGGCGTTGTCCGAGGACCGCGCGAAGACCAATGAGCTGGTCGAAAGCCTGATGGGACGCAAACCGGAATTGCGCTTCGCGTTCATTCAGGAACACGCGCGCACGGTGGAGGATGTGGACGTCTGAGCAAAGACCGGCGGTTGCTGTCCGGCGTGCGTCGTCACGCGCCGGACAGCAACCTCAGGCTTCTTCAGACTCCCTTTTTCAGCGTCGGCGACGCCTTGAAGCGAACGGTCTTGCCGGCCTTTACCTTGATCGGCTCACCGGTACGGGGATTCAGCCCCTTGCGGGCCTTGGTCTTGCGCACGATGAAGGTGCCGAAGCTCGGCAGCGTAAACCGTCCGTTCTTCTTGAGTTCCTTGACGATCGCGGCCATCAGATCACCGGCGGCGCGATTCGATGCCGTGCCAGTCAGGCCAGCCGAATCCTGAATGACCTGGGCGATGAAGGCTTTCGACATACGGTCCTGTTTCCTTCCGTTAGGGACTGCGAGGGAGCGATCTGCCTCGAGTCGCGGGCGACTCGGAATCATGTCATAAAGACGCCGCCTCCTAACAGTGCTTTTCGGCGGGCGCAAAAGATTTCTTTGCTCCTGGCGGGAGAAACGGAATCGTGTGCTCCCATGTTCCTGACCGGCGCTCGCACGCCGCCGCCCATTCGCGAAAGGCCAAGGTGAAGTATGCCGACTCCTGGACACTCCCAGCCCGTTCCGCCGGCCACCGAAGGCATCAGCCCGCGCTTTTGCGACCTCGACCGTTGGCCGAGTAACGAAATCCTGCTGGCGATGTGGGAGGGCCACCTCGCCGCGGTGGCCGCCATCCGCGCGGCCCTGCCCGCGATCGCCGCGGCCGCCGAGGCGGCATTGGGGCGACTCGCCGGCGGCGGCCGCCTGGTCTATGCCGGCGCCGGCACGTCGGGGCGCATCGGCGTGCAGGACGGCGCCGAGTTGCCGCCCACCTTCGACTGGCCCGAGGACAGGCTCGTCCTGCTGATGGCGGGCGGCGCGGCGGCCTTCACGCGCTCCATCGAGAACGCCGAAGACGATCGTGCCGCCGCGCAACGCGACGTCGCCGCCCACGCCATTGGTCCGGACGACGTCGTCATCGGCATCGCCGCCAGCGGATCGACGCCCTACACCACGACGGTGATTAGGGAGTCCGCCGGGCGCGGCGCGCTCACCATCGGCATTGCCAACAGCCCCGGCGGCGCTCTGCTCGCCGCGGCGGCGCATCCGATCCTGGTCGAGACCGGCGCCGAGGCGATCGCCGGTTCGACGCGCATGAAGGCCGGCACGGCGCAGAAGGTCGTGCTGAACCTGTTTTCCACCCTCCTCATGGTGCGCCAGGGTCGCATCCATCGCGGCCTGATGGTGGATATGAACGCGCGCAACGCCAAGCTGCGGCAGCGCGCCGTGCGCATGCTGCGCGAACTCACCGGCGAGGACGAGAAGAGCGTCCGCGCCGCGCTCGAGGCGGCCGGCGGGCACGTGAAAACCGCGGTCCTGGTGTTGCGCGGCCTCGATCGCGCCAGCGCCGAATCGTTGTTGAACCGGCATGCCGGGCACCTGCATGCCGCGCTCGCGGACCTCGGCGCATGAAGGCGCTGCACGCGGGCCGGCTGTTCGACGGGATCGCGCTGGGACCCGACCGCACGGTGTTGTTCGACGGCGCCGACATCGTCGGGCTGGTCGCGCCCGATGCGGTGCCGCCGGGCGCCGAGCGCATCGACCTGCCGCAAGACCATGTGCTGGCACCGGGATTCATCGATCTGCAGGTGAACGGCGGGGGCGGCGTGCTGTTCAACGACGCGCCCGACGCCGCCACCTTGCGCCGGATCGCCAGCGCACACGCGCACGCCGGCACCACCGCCATCCTGCCCACGCTGATCAGCGGCACGCGCCCGCAACTTCACGCCGCGCTGGCGGCGGTGCGCACGGCGCTCGCGGCCGGTGTGCCAGGCATCGCCGGGCTGCATCTCGAAGGCCCGTTCATCGCCCCAGCGCGCCGCGGCATCCATCCGGCCGACGCGATCACCGCCATGACCGACGACGATGTGAACTTTCTGACCGAGTCCTTTCCGGCGCCGTTGTTGATCACGCTCGCCCCCGACGTGGTTCCGGGCGGGCGCATCCGCCGTCTCGTCGAATCCGGAGCGATCGTGTTCGCCGGCCATACCGACGCCACCTACGGCGAGGCCATCGCGGGGTTCGAGGCCGGCATTTCGGGAGTCACGCATCTCTACAACGCCATGTCCGGCTTCGTGCCGCGCGCCCCCGGCATGGTCGGCGCGGCGCTGGACCGCGGCGAAGTTTTTGCCGGCATCATCGTGGATGGCCACCATTCGCACTACGCTTCCGTGCGCATCGCCTTCGCCGCCAAGGGTCCCGACGCGCTGTTTTTGGTGACGGACGCGATGGCCACCACCGCCTCGGACAGCACCGGTTTTGTCCTCAACGGCGAGCACATCCATCTGCACGAGGGAAGGCTGGTGAACGACGCGGGCACGCTGGCCGGCGCGCACCTGACCATGGCGGATGCCGTGCGCAATGCGGTTTGCCACGCCGGGCTGCCACTCGAGGCGGTGTTGCGCATGGCGACGCGCACGCCCGCGCGCGCGATCGGGCTCACCGATCGCGGGCGGATCGCGCCGGGCTGCCTTGCCGATTTTGTTGTGCTCGACCCCGAACTGGGCGTTGCCGCGGTGTGGCAGCACGGCACGCGCCTGCGCTGATTGCGGACAGTGCCGGGTCAGCCGGAGCGGAGGCGGCGCGGCGGGAGCCACCACGGGCGGGCGGCGGACGGCGGGGCGTCGCGGAGCCAGAGCGGCGGAGTGGGGCGGACGGCGGCGGGAGCCGGGGGCGGTGGCGCTGGCACGCGGGGGCGGGGTTGGCGCCGGCGGGGGGCCACGAGGCCGAGCATGCGGCGGATGGGGGCGAGGGTGCGCCGCGCCGCGAGGGAACGGGCGAGTACGTCGGCGGCTTCCGGCTCGGCCAGCAGGGATTCGATCTGGCTGGCGCAGGCGGCGGCCTCGGGGCCGATGGCGGCGACCAGCCAGCCTCGACGGGTGGGAAGCGCGGGCTTGAGATGGGGGCCGGCGGCGTGGGGTTTTGCCGCGCGCGGGCGCGACGGGAGGCTCGTGGCGAGGCGGGCGAAGGCGCGGTTGAGGCGGCGCGCGGCGCGGGTGAGGTGCTTCCAGAGGGGGACGATCAGGGGAGCGCGGAAGGGATCGCGCAAGAAACGACGGGCGACGAGGGCGGCGAGAGCGAGCAGGATGGTAGCGAGCCGGTGGACGAAGTCGGGAGCGGAGGGGTTGGCGGGCATTGAATATATTCCTAGCACGAGAAGGTGGGAGCGTGCAAGGAAATTGTCGGCGGGGGCGCGTGGTGTGGTTGCGCGGTCCGGCCGAGTGGGGGGCGTGGCCCAGCTTGCGACGACGGATGGCGGTTCCGTTATCCGCGGCGTCGGGTGTTATCCATGTCAATGGGTTGCTACGTTGCCGGGCAGCACGCGCAGTAATGGAGCATAGTTCGCGGATGCCGGAGTACCGCCGCAATCGCGTTCCGGGAGGAACCTATTTTTTCACGGTGAACCTGTTGCACCGGCGATCGGACCTGTTGGCCGCACGTATCGATGCGCTGCGCGAGGCGGTGCGACGGGTGCGGGCGGTCCGCCCGTTCCATGTCGATGCCTGGACGGTGCTGCCCGACCACATGCATTGCGTGTGGACGTTGCCGCCGGGCGATACCGATTTTCCCGGCCGGTGGCGGGCCATCAAAATGGCGTTCTCGAAGGCCATTGCCGGCGGGGAAGAGCGGTCGGTGGTGATGGCACGGCGGGCGGAGCGCGGCGTATGGCAGCGGCGGTATTGGGAGCACACCATCCGCGATGACCGTGACTATGCGGCGCACGTGGATTACACGCACTTCAATCCGGTGAAGCATGGGTTGGTCGCACAGCCCGCGGATTGGCCGTATTCGTCGTTCCGGCGCTGTGTTGGATTGGGGATGTATCCGGAGGGATGGTGTGGCGGCGGCGGGGGGCCGGCGGAAACGGGGGAGCGGCGGTGAGTTGCGAGAGGCGGATTGCGCTTCGCTGATCCGCCCTACGCGGGCTGTGTTGGATTGGGGATGTATCCGGAGGGATGGTGTGGCGGCGGCGGGGGGCCGGCGGAAACGGGGGAGCGGCGGTGAGTTGCAAGAGGCGGATTGCGCTTCGCTGATCCGCCCTACGCGGGCTACGCGGGCTGGCCTTCCTTCTCCTATTCGGCGGCGCTGCGCAGCCCGGCGCCGGCGGCGAGCGGACAGAGCGGCAGCGCGGCGGCGCAGAGCGCGGCGAGCAGGAGGAGATGCGGGCGCGGCGACAGGCCGCCGGAGGCGGCGTCGGCGGCGGCGACGCCGAAGATCAGCACCGGCGCGGTCAGCGGCAGGACCAGCAGCGGCAGCAGCACGCCGCCCCGCCGCGCGCCGAGCACCAGGGCAGCGCCGGCGGTGCCGAGCAGCGACAGCACCACCGTGCCGGGCAGCAGACCCAGCAGCAGGACGGGGATGGCCTCGTCCGGCATGCGCAACATGACCGCGAGCGGTCCCGCCGCCACCAGCAGCGGCACCCCGGTGACCAGCCAATGCGCCAGCGCCTTGGCCGCCGCCACCGCGGAGGCCGGCAGGCCGGACAGCAGCAGCAGGTCGAGCGAGCCGTCCTCGAGATCGGCGCCGAACAG
>Ga0181520_10013571_pt1 | contig 10243 bp, 9 predicted proteins | sample PEATcosm2014_Bin_29_FD_132451 | JGI IMG/M metagenome (GOLD analysis project Ga0181520, IMG submission 132451) | Peatland microbial communities from MTU Mesocosm Facility, Houghton, MI, USA - PEATcosm2014_Bin02_30_metaG | ecosystem: Environmental > Terrestrial > Soil > Wetlands > Peat | place... | reverse complement strand
GCGAGCAACGGATACTCCCGCTCACGCAAATCGGCGTAATCGAAATCCACCGTCAGCGACAACATATAGATCGCCAGCGCATCGGCAAACGTCGACTCGAAGTAGGTTGTCTTCACCTTTTCGTCGACCTCGTTACCGCGGCTCCGGTCGACCGCGCGCCGCCGGCTCTCCCACGCGTCGTGGCTGGTCTCGCCGCGCACATCTGTCGTTGCCTGGGACCACACCAGGTCTGAAAAGCTCTGGGGCACACCCACCACATCCACAAACTGGTGGCCTACGTTGATCAGGAACTCAAACGCCAGGGCGAACCGGTCCTGCATCAGCCGGGTCGAAATAAAAATGCACTCCGACCCGCCGAAGCGCACATTCCTGTGGCAGATCGCCCGATCGCCGAGGTCGACTGTGTAGTCGGGAGCCACCACCGTATCGTCGTTTTCGCCAATGGCCAGCGGGACGAAATACCACGCGCGTTGCCGCAGCGCCGCCGCCACCACCGCGGGGACCGCCTGAACGATCTGTTCCAGCTCCTCGCCACTGTTATGCACTTCTCCAAAGCTCGCGTAGCACATGCCGTTGTCGGCCTGCCGCACCTGAGCTTCCTGCGCCACCTTCGCAGCGGAAAAGAGCGGGATTTGCGTAGCGCCAGCCATAAGCTTGTATTCTAGCTGACGAGGAGTTGCTCCATGACGACTGCAACCCAACCCGCCAGGCTTCTGGGCATCCCCCTCGGCGACTTTGGCTTCTTTTCGGCGCTCCTGCTGTCGCTTGCTTCAGGCTTCCTAACCTTCTTCGCGAGCCTCTTCCTCGCCATCATTTCTCTGCTGGTCTGGAACACACTCGGCCACCACCAGGTCGATTACTCCGACAGCTACCGCTACATCGCCTTTCCCCTGGGCGTTATCGTCCTTGTCTGCGCACTGGTCTTCTTTACGGGCACCTGGTTGCGCCGCAGGGTGTCTGGAGCCGCCTGAAGTGTCGGTTGTCACTATCTCCGAGGCCAGCCTTATACCCACTCCCGAAGAAGCCCGCGCCTGGTGCGCCCAGCTGGAAGCCGGTGACATCCTCTACTTCCGGCATTCCCCCGTCCCTGTCACTGCCGACGACACCAGCTTCCTCCTCGGCCAGCAACAGGCGGACAGCTCGCTCCACAAAAACATTGCCTACAAGCCCGCCCTTGATCGCATCAGCGGATTCGACACAAAGACCGCCAACCCCGCCGCCGTCGAACGCCTAGAGCGCATCATGCGCAGCTACTCGGCCTCTGTCGTCCAGTTCCTCACCCGCTTTCTCGCGCCCTACCAGGCGCACTGGAAACTTGACTACGCCAGCTTCCGCCCGCAGGAAGAGCAGGGCCGCGATCTGCCGCTGCGCCGCCGCAACGACCTCCTCCATACCGACGCTTTTCCCACGCGGCCTACGCACGGCGCCCGCATTTTGCGCTTCTTCAACAACATCAACCCCACGCACACACGCGACTGGGTGGTGAGCGATCCCTTCGAGGCCACGGTTCGCCAGTTTGCGCCCAAAGAGATCGCCCCCCACCCCGCCTCCGCGCTCTCGCGTCTCGGCAAAGCTTCCGCCCGCGCCATCGGACTGGGCGCCGCCATCCCTTCCCTCAAGCGCACGCCCTACGACGACTTCATGATGCGCTTCCACAATTTCCTCAAAGAGAATCCGCGCTTTCAGGCTGACTGCCCGAAGTACCCCTTCCAGTTTCCGCCTGGCTCCAGCTGGATGGTCTATACGGACACAGTCCCCCACGCGGTGTTAGCCGGCCAGTACGCCCTCGAGCAGACCTTCTTAGTCAGACCCGAAGCCATGGTCCGCCCGGAAATTTCCCCACTAAGGATTCTCGAAGAAATAGCGCACGCCCGCCTGGCGTGATTGGGGTCCTGTCACCTACGCCTCCCGCAATAGCTCCGTCCGATACTTCGGAGCCAGCGCCACCACCTTCTCCATCAATGCCTTCTGTTCTGCCTCGCCCAGTTGTGGCGGCGGAGTGGTGCGCGTGGCGACCGGCGCTCCGACTTCCAGGAAGAGATTCTCCTGCCCCGCGGGGGAGCAGATGCACAGCATGCGTACGGGCGCGTTCGAAGCATTGTGAAACCGAAGCGGAGCGTTGGAGGAATGTTCAGGGTCTCGCCTGCTCGTGCGGTTGTCTTCTTACCGCGGAAGGCCGTCGATCTCGCCTTCAGGCAAAATGAACGTCTCCTCGAAATCATGCCGGTGCGGCGGGGGTCCGCCCCCGGGGGGAATATACATATCGATTACACAGAAACGCCCGTTGGTGTCCTCGCCCCTCACTGTAATGGTGTAGGTGTCGCCAACCAGGCCGATGTGTGGCAGGTTGCCGGATTGCGCCACGGTGAGTGTGCGTTTGGGATCGTCCGGTGGGATGTTCGACATTCTGTTCTCCTGATGCCAGTTTCTTCCTACTCGTGAAGGGGAGATTAACCTCGCCTGATGAATGGAAACCGATATTCCGATTCGAAAGTGGCGTTCGTTCCTGAACTTGTGGATGGCGGGCTACGTTCTCGTTCTCGCCCTGCTCATGTCGCTGACTACTTCGATGTCTTTAGTTCTTCTCGTAAACGCTTGCGGCGTTCCGCGGGCGAGTTTTATTCCCCCTTCCTTCATTTCGGTGGCCGCCGCCGTTCTCGGGGTATTCGGCTTCGAGTTCCTGGTCCGCAAGTTCGTCATCGGCTTCGGCGAGAGTCAACTCGATGCCGGTACCACACTTCAAAATGTGGTCGATCAGGCCGTCGCCGCGACGCTGAAAAAGGAAGTCGGCTGATTCCTGCGTCCCGCGCCCAGCCTGTGGCATCCTTGTATGAGTGGAAATGTCCTCATTTCCTTCCGCCGATCAGAAATTATGAATTTCAAGACCCGTGCATCCTCGCGAGCCCTCGTTGCCCTCCTCGCCGTTCTCCTCCCCGCCAGCGCCGCCTTCGCCCAGCAGCAGTTCCACCCGCGCCATATCTATAACGAAAACGCCGACGCCCGCGCCGAAATTCACGACGCCCTCTCGACCGCTGCCCAGGAACACAAGCGCGTGATCCTCGACTTCGGCGGCAACTGGTGCGGCGACTGCCAGGTCCTCGACATCTACTTCCATCAGCCACCGAACGCCACCCTCCTCGCCGCGAGCTTCATCCTGGTCGACATCGATATTGGCCATTACGACCACAACGTCGACCTCGCCGACAAATACCAGGTCCCGCTCAAGCGCGGGGTCCCCGCTCTCGCCGTGCTGGACTCCGACGGCCGTTTGCTCTACAGCCAGAAAACCGGCGAATTCGAGAACATGCGCCACATGGACCCGTCCTCCGTGACCAGTTTTCTCGATCAATGGAAAATTAAGTAACACCCAATGCAGGAATAAGTAACTCTCAGGCCTGAGCGGCTTTTTGGCTTCCTCACCTCCAGCGCGGGTAAACTAGCTCCGTATGGTGCGCGCGATCCAGTACCTGCGGAAAGCTGTGTGGTCAGCCTTTGGCCACAGTGTCTTCTCGATGGCCAAGGCCGCGGCTTATTCGGCGATGCTCAGCATATTTCCCGCACTGGTTGTCGTTACCACGCTGTTCGCGGTCATGCCTTCCGGCGACGACCTTCGCGGCGTCATCCGCAACGCGCTCCAGCAGTTGCTCCCGCCAGACACCATGCAGCTCGTTCAGAACTACTTTCTTTACTACCACGCGCGTTCCATGCACATCGTCTGGGGATCGGTCTTCGTCAGCATCTTCGCCGCCATGGGTGTGCTGCTTTCCCTGATGGAGGGCTTCCGGCGCGCCTATCGCCTTCCGCGCGGCATGTGGGGATTCTGGCAGGAACGCACAGCGGCCCTCCTGCTGGTCCCGGCAACCATCGTTCCCATGGCCGGCGCCACCATCTTCATTGCCTTCGGTCACGCCATTGAAAACTGGATGATTCAGAACTCAACCCACGAACTTCATCTGTACCTCATCGTCGTCTGGCGGCTCATCCGCTGGAGCATCGCCCTGCTCGCCAGCGTGATGTCGCTTTCCCTGATCTATCATTTCGGCATTCCCCGTCATAAGCATCCGGTTCATGGCGGCAGGAACGCCTTCATCCGCGGCCGGTGGCGCGAAACGCTTCCCGGAGCCGCCATTGCCACGGTCACCTGGTTCATCGCCACCCTGCTCTTCGGCTGGTACGTCACGCGCTTTGTGGACTACTCCATCGTCTACGGCTCGCTTGGCGCCGGCATCGCCACGCTCGTCTGGCTCTATCTCGTTTCGCTCAGCGTCCTGATCGGAGCCGAGTTCAACGCTCAGCTCTTTCCATTTTTGGAACCCCGCCAGGTCCCCATCAGCAACGAAGAGTTCCCTGGCGACCCCACCCTTTTGCCAACGAGTCTGCCCGCAAATCCGTCACTCGTTCAGCCCCGCGCCGTCGGAGGCATCCGCGCACGTTAGAATCGGAGCGGGCGTTCGCACCGCCGCTTCGCAACACATTTCTCCAGTAAGAGTTTTTTGGGGGTTGGATGAACTTTCCGCTGTCAGCGCCTGGCCTCGCAACCGACAGCCTGCGCCGCGCTAAAATCGTCGCCACGCTGGGCCCTGCTTCCTCCAACGAGATCATCTTTCGTGAGTTGCTTCGCGCCGGCCTCGACGTCGCCCGCCTTAATTTTTCCCACGGCACCCTCCCTGAAAAACTCAAGCTCATCGAGATGGTCCGCAAGATCGCGCGCGAAGAGAGACGGAACGTCTGCATCCTCGGCGACCTGCAGGGGCCCAAGATTCGCACCGGACGTCTCAAGAACCGTATTCCCGTTCAGCTCAAAGCCGGCCAGCGCCTTACCATTACCCCCCGCGACATTCTCGGCACCTCCGCCGTGATCGCCACCACGTTCCCCACGCTCGCCGAAAACCTTGAGCCCGGGGCGCGCATTCTTCTCTCCGACGGCCTGATCGAGCTGCGTGTCGTCGAGATTCCCGGCGAAGATGTCGAGTGCGAAGTCATCAATGGCGGCATGCTGGGCGAACACAAAGGCATCAACCTTCCCGGCATCGCAGTTCGTGTTCCTTCGCTCACCGCAAAAGATGAGGAAGACCTGGAGTGGGGCATGAAACACGGCATCGACGCGATCGCCGTCTCCTTCGTCCGGACAGCCGAAGACGTGCGCCACGTGAAATTCCGCGTCGCCGCCATGGGCCTCGAAACCTGGATCATCGCCAAGCTTGAAAAGCCCCAGGCCATTGAGAACCTCGAAGCCATTCTTGAAAACGCCGACGGCATCATGGTCGCGCGCGGCGACCTCGGCGTTGAAATGCCCCCCGAAAAAGTGCCCGCCATTCAGAAGCACGTCATCCGTCGCGCCGCCGAATATCGCAAGCCCGTCATTACCGCGACGCAGATGCTTGAGTCGATGATCGAGAACCCGCGCCCCACGCGTGCCGAAGCCTCCGACGTCGCCAACGCCATCTACGACGGGACAGACGCGGTGATGCTCTCCGCTGAAACCGCCGCGGGCAAGTATCCCGTCGAGGCCGTCAAGATGATGGCCAAAATCGTCAGCGAGACCGAGTCCAACCTTCGCGAGACCGACCACTGGGATATCCCGCACAACCGTGTCCGGCTCTCCATCGCCGAAACCATTTGCGAATCGGCAGCCCACGCCGCTGAGGATCTCGACGTCAGCGCCATCGCTGTCTTCACCGAAACCGGAACCACCGCGCGCCAGCTCTCGAAATACCGCCCCAGGCCGCCGATCTACGCGCTCTCCAGCGTCGATGCTGTCATTCATCGCATGTCGATGCTGTGGGGCGTGCACCCCATCAAATGTCCCAAGCTGCAAACGGCGGAACAAATGGTTGACCAGGCGGAAACTCTGCTCGAGCAGGGCGGTTTCGTCAAACCCAAGGAGATTCTGGGCATCGTCGCCGGCACGAGAACCCGGTCCGGCTCTACCAACTTCCTACGCCTCCACGTGCTGGGGGATCACCTGACGGACGCGTTCGCTCATCAACCCAGGAAAACGTCGAAAACGGCGCGCAAATCCACACCCAAACCTGCCTCGAAACGCTCGGCAACCAAAGCCAACAGCTAGTCGGAAAAGGCCTGTCGCTGCCCCGGGTGGGTTCGACCTATCGTATGTCGCCAAAATGCACTTTCTCGGGCGCCTGGCTCGCGTCGAGGAACTGAATCGTCGTGGCTGGGCCAAGGTTCTGCGGCGCAGTCCACGCGGCGAGGGCCCACACGATCTGCTTCGCCGGAGTCAGCTCCAGCGCCTGCAGGGTTCCCATGCGGCTTCCAGGTGTCGTGCTCCACTCATTCACCCAGTTGTTCACGACCGTATCGCCGTTCGGCAGCCGCCATGCCTGCTGGAAATTTGCGAACGCGTACTCTGGCGCGTCCGCGGGACGAAACGACCACTCGACATCCCCGCGCCGCGTCACCTCGCGCACGCCCAGCCGGTCCGTGATGAGTGCGTTGCCGTTTGCCAGCGGAGTTACGCCCCAGGGCGACATCGCTGGAAACGACCACAGCTCGTTCCCGTCCACGTCGTACTCCACAACTTTGTTCAGATCCATGTGCGCCACCAGGAGGGTGCCGTTTGCGGTCAACCGCGCATGCCGAAACTGGCCATGAATGCCGATAGGATGCTTCACCGCCAGGGGGAACTCCTTTTCGGTCGCGCCGGACGCGGTGTTCACGACGCGCACCGCTGCCGGATCGCCATTCATTATGAACAGGACGTGATTGTTGCCAATGGGAACGGCCGTGTGGATCTCGTGGCCCGGTGGCGCATCGTAATTCCAGGCCACTTTCTTCTCCGGCGTAATCTCCGTCACGCCGAACTGGTGCGTGTAGAGAATGTTCCCGTTCGAGAGCATGGTCGCGTCGCTGATCTCGCCCTTGGCCGCGTCATCCTCATAACTCCACACAATCTCACCGTGACGCACGATGAAAATGCGGCGGTCGTGCGCTTCGCCCGCGTACATAAAATCGTGCTGCGCCAGGCCATTTCCTGGAAGATGGGCCGGCGTTGGCGCGCCGGTCGCGGCGGTCTGCGCACAAACGACGCCGGATATTCCCATGAGTGCAATACGGATTGCCGATCGCAGCATTCTCCGGGTACCTCCTTCGGAAGAATACTTCTATTCAGCGGAGATCGACGCCCAGCTTTCAATGGGGCTTTGCCGCGATTGCGGCGGCGCGCTTCAGGAAATGTCAATCTGGTTGGTTTCGGGTCCTGACAGCGCGCCCATCATCAGCAGGAGGCCACCCAGGGCAAAGATCGCCACCTCGGTGTATTCATATGGCATTCCTGAGCGTTTGAGGCCGAGCATGTAGAACGAAGAAAATGCCGGAATGATGGTGGCGAGGCTGTAACCGAGGCCATAGCCGGAAGCCCGCACGCCGGTGGTGAAGCGCTCGTTGATGTACGCGGTGATAATCGCCCAAACCGGCGTGGCGCAAAGGTTGACGAGCGTGACCAGCACGATCAGCTCGACGGTATTTCTGTAGCCGGAGCGGACGAGAATGTAATAGAAGATTGGACCCGCGGTACACCCGGCGAGGCCGAGCAGCCACAACACTGTCCTGCGGCCGATTTTCTGCCCCAGCATTCCGAAGGGGACAAAGGCAAACATCATCAGAAGATTCTCGATCAGCTGCGCGTTGGTCACGGTCACACTGTTCACGTGCCGGACGGTGAGCAGAACGCCGGGGAGGATCGAGGTGACCGCATTGAGCGTGAACCACGCGCCGCTCATCACCAGGAAAACCTGGGCAAGAATGCGTGGATTGCCGCCGCGGCACAGTTGTCTCAGGGGCGACCTCGCCTTCGCCGATTTGGCCCAGACCTTGCTTTCAGGGACGCGGAGCAGGCAATAGAGGAAGACCCCGCATCCAAAAAGGCCGCCCAGAAAGAAAGGAATCCGCCAACCCCAGGTGACGTAGGCGGAATGCGGCGATCCGCCCGGCGCCAGCCGCAGCAGGCCGAGGGTGATCAGCGACATGAGCGCCATCGATACTGGAAAGCCGGTGTGGATGAACGCCCCCCAGATGCCGCGCTTTTCCTTAGGTGCGTACTCCATCGCCAGCGGATTGGCGCCGGTGTATTCGCCCCCGAGAAAGACACCATCGACGAAGCGAAGAAAGATGAGCAGGACGATACTCGCAAGTCCCCAGGTCTCATAGCCGGGCAACAGGCCGATCAGGAACGTGACCAGGGCAAAGCCAGCCATAGAAATCAGTGTGACCTTGCGGCGTCCCAGCTTATCGCTGTAATGGCCGAAGACGGCTGCTCCCACCGGGCGGCCGACCAGCGAGAGTGCGAAGACAATGTAGAACAGGGTGGACTGCAGGGCCGGGCTCAGGGTGGGAGGCTGGAAATACGCCATGGCAGGCCCCAGCACCACAACGGGCAAATAGGCGTCGAACATATCGACCAAAAAGCCGATGAATGCGGCCCACAGCGCGCGTTGCCCTGACCGTCGAGCGGCGACCGAGGACTCGATGTCTGACTCCAGGAGCGGGTTCAGAGCAAATGCCGGATCGGCCATGGTCAATCTCCGTGGTTAACCTCGGTCAGGCTTCGTGGAAGGCATTATAGGATGGGCGGCACGGACGGTTGCGGGAAAGCTGAAAACTCGCCGGAACGAAGCCCTGCCGAATTGAACTAAACTGGGCTTGCTATGGCTACTCTCGCGCAACCCACCGTCATCCTGCCCCGCGCGCCGCAGGGCGCTTTCCGCAACGAGCCGTTTACCGATTTCTCGCAGCACCACAACGCCCACGCGATGAAGGAGGCGCTCACGAGGGTTGGCGACCAGCTGGGTCACGAGTATCCGCTTATCATCGGCGGCGAGCGGGTGCGGACGAGCGCGAAGATTGAGTCGCGGAATCCGGCGCGGCCGGCGCAGATTGTCGGGGTCCATCAAAAGGCCGGAGGGGAGCATGCCGAGCAGGCGGTGCAGGCTGCGCTGAAGGCGTTCGAGACGTGGCAATATATCTCGGCGAAGGAGCGGGCATCGCTGCTGCTGGCCGCGGCGGAGCTGATTCGCGAGCGAAAGTTCGACTTCTGCGCGTGGCTAACCTACGAGGTGGGCAAGAACTGGGCCGAGGCCGACGCCGACGTGGGAGAGACGATCGACTTCCTTGAGTTCTACGCGCGCGAGGCGCTGCGTCTCGCGGGCGCGACCACGCCGATTCAGTATCCGGGCGAGCGGAACGAGCTGCTCTACATTCCGTTGGGCGTGGGCGCGGTTATTTCGCCGTGGAACTTCCCGTTCGCCATCATGGCGGGAATGACGTCCGCAGCGATCGTCACAGGCAATACGGTGGTGGTGAAGCCGTCGAGCGATTCGCCCACCATCGCCGCGCGCTTTATGGAAGTGCTCGAAGAGGCCGGGCTGCCGGCGGGCGTGGTGAACTTCTGCCCCGGCTCGGGCGCTTCGTTCGGCAATGCTGTCGTATCGCATGCGAAGACGCGGTTCATCGCGTTCACGGGATCGAAGGAAGTGGGGCTCGACATCAACGAGCGAGCGGCCAGGACGCAGGCTGGGCAGATCTGGATCAAGCGGACGATCCTCGAAATGGGCGGCAAGGACTCCATCATCGTCAGCGCGGACGCGGATTTCGATGCGGCGGTCGCGGGCGTTGTGGCGTCGGCCTTCGGTTTCAGCGGCCAGAAATGCTCGGCGTGCTCGCGAGTAATTGTCGAGGAGCCGATCTACGACGCGTTCGTCGAGCGGTTGCGTGAAAGCGTCGAGAAGCTGACGGTCGGCGACCCGGCGGAGAACAGCAATATGGGTCCGGTGGTGAGCGAAGGCGCGATGAAGACCATTCTCAATCACATCGAGATCGGCAAGAAGGAAGGCCGGTTGATCAACGGCGGCAAGGCGGTCGAGACGCCGGAGAAGGGCTACTACGTTGCTCCAACCGTCATCGCGGACATCGCCCCGAACGCGCGGATCGCGCAGGAGGAGATTTTCGGACCGGTGCTCGCGGTGATCAAAGCGCGGGACTTTGACCACGCGCTCGAGATCGCCAACAACACGGAATTCGGCCTGACCGGCGCAGTGTATTCGACCGACCGCACGAAGCTCAACCACGCGCGGCGCGCGTTTCACGTCGGCAATCTGTACTTTAACCGCAAGTGCACGGGAGCGATGGTCGGCGCCCATCCCTTCGGCGGTTTCAACATGTCCGGAACCGACTCAAAAGCGGGCGGTCCCGATTACCTCTACCTTTTCACGCAGGCAAAGTCTGTGGC
>Ga0181520_10013570_pt1 | contig 10244 bp, 10 predicted proteins | sample PEATcosm2014_Bin_29_FD_132451 | JGI IMG/M metagenome (GOLD analysis project Ga0181520, IMG submission 132451) | Peatland microbial communities from MTU Mesocosm Facility, Houghton, MI, USA - PEATcosm2014_Bin02_30_metaG | ecosystem: Environmental > Terrestrial > Soil > Wetlands > Peat | place... | reverse complement strand
GGGGCAACTACGGCACGACTGAAGTCGTGCCCTGTTACAAAGCCCTTCTTCCCGACCGTGTTCGGAATCGGAACCTGCTCGTGTTGTCTGCCTCACTGTTGACAATAATGTTGAAAAGTAAGCTGTGCTGCGGTATAAATTCTCTATGCAAACAACACACACACAGCGCGTTCTGGCGGCCTTGAGCCATCGAGAGCGCGGCTGTGTGCCGGGCGAGCGAGACGAGAGACGGCCATCCTGTAAAGGTGTTCGCGGAACAAATCGATGAGGAGAGCATGACAACTTCAGTGGGGAAGTCGACCAGCCGCGAACGGCTCGTCACAGCGTTGAATCACCAACAGCCAGACCGCGTCCCGATCGACCTCGGTGGAACCACCGTCACCGGAGTGCATGTGAGTTGCGTGGCGGAACTGCGCGATTATTACGGGCTTGAGAAGCACCCCATCCGCGTTCCCGAGCCGTACCAGATGCTAGGCACGCTGGATGACGATCTGCGCGAAGCGATGGGCATTGATGTGGCTTGCGTTTTGCCTAGAATTAACAAGTTCGGCTTTCCCTCGGAGGGTTGGAAAAGCTGGCAGTTGAACGGACTTGAAGTGCTGGTTCCGGAGAAGTTCAACACCACCGTCGCCGATAACGGCGACATTCTGATCTACCCGGAAGGCGATACGACGGCTCCGGCCAGCGGCCGAATGCCGCACGGTGGCTTCTTTTTCGATGGCATCGTCCGCCAGGATCCGATCGACGAAGAGAAGTTGAATCCGGAGGACAACCTGGAGGAATTCGGCCCCATCTCGGCAGAGAATCTGGATTACCTTGTGCGCGCGGTCAACGATGCCTGGACAACGGGCCGCGGTGTTACGGCCGCCTTGGGCGGAACCGGATTCGGAGATATCGCCAATGTTCCGGGACCATCGCTGAAACATCCCAAGGGCATACGCGACATAGCGGAGTGGTATGTTTCGACAACCAGCCGCCAAGGCTATATTCACAAGGTCTTCGAGCGGCAATGCGAGATCGCCATTGGCAACCTCGAGCGCATCAACGCCGAGGTCGGCGATCGCATCCATGTGGTTTATCTCTGTGGCACGGATTTCGGAACGCAAACTTCTGCGTTCTGCTCGGTCAAGACCTTTCGCAATTTGTACTATCCCTACTACAAACAGATCAACGACTGGATTCATGCCCACACGGCGTGGAAGACCTTCAAGCATACCTGCGGCGCGGTTTCAAAGTTCATTCCTTCGTTGATTGAAGCCGGGTTCGACATTTTGAATCCCGTGCAGTGCTCGGCGACGGGGATGGATCCGGAGCAGTTGAAGGCCAACTTCGGCGGTCAGATTGTCTTCTGGGGCGGCGGCGTGGATACGCAGCATGCTTTGCCCTTTGGAACCCCCGCGGAGATCCGCGAGCAGGTCCTTCGCCGGTGCGAGGTCTTCGCGCCTGGCGGAGGGTTCGTCTTCAACGCCATTCACAACGTGCAGGCCAAGACCCCCGTCGAGAACATTGTGGCCATGATCGACGCCGTGCATGAATTCAGCGGGGCGCGATAACTGAGTTCGGTGTCCGTCGCTTCAAGTCTATTCACTGCCAACGATAGTTGAGGCTCACCATGATCATTCCACTGGAACAACGCGTTGCGGGGTTGCATCGCTGGTTCGAGCGGCGCAACGAGCGTCCGCTGATTGGGTTTACGCTTGGCTCGTACTATCCGCTGCGCCGCTACCCGAAAGGGGTTCGCCATCTGCCCTCCGGTCCCATCTGCGCTGACGACATCCACGTCGCGGAGTTCCTCGACGACGGCGACGCGCTCTACGATCTACACGAAGAAGCGGGTGGAGACCTGATCTGGTCGTCGGCGCCGTTTCTGGGAATTCCGTGGCTGGAGGCGGCGCTTGGCTGCGGTGTCATCGCCGATCACGGCACCGGCTCCTCACGCTCGACCCCTCCGCCCTGGTTTGCTCGTCATCCGCGCATCCCTGAGTTTTCCGCCTCCAATCCGTGGGTGGAGAAACTGCTGGAGTTCATTCCCGTCCTCGAAGAGCGCAGTGCCGGCCGCTATCCGGTGGGCGCAACGCTGATGCGCGGCATTTCCGATCTGCTCTCCGCGCTCTATGGCGGCGCGGATTTTGTGATGAAGATGCACGATGATCCCCAAGAAATACAAGCCATGATCGACGGGCTGACCGAGTTCTGGATCGCCTTCGGACGCTGCATGCTCGATCGCTTGCCGCTCTTCCACGGCGGCACCGGCTGCTATATGTATTCGCAATGGTGCCCGGGCAAGACCATCTGGCTGCAGGAGGATGCAGTCGCTCTTCTTTCCCCGTCGCTCTTCGATCGCTACATCCTTCCCGCCGATCACAAGATCGCCGCGGCCTTCGAGCATGTCGCGATTCATCTTCACCCCACGCGCTATATTCCCTCGCAGCGGCTCAGTGAGAGCGCCATCGCCGTTGTGGAATTGCACATCGATTTCGACGGACCGCGCGCCAAGGCGCTCGCGCCGCACCACCTGACAACGCTGAAAACCAAGCCGCTTCTGGTGTGGGGAGACGTGCAGGCTTCCGATCTCGAGTTCATGCTCGCGGAACTTCCCAGCCAAGGCCTGGCGATCAATCTCATCGTCTCGTCGCCCGAAGAGGCGCATCGCCTCTGGGAACGCGCCATGGAACTCTGGCAGCAGCGCGAAGAAAGAGCCAGGGTCTGAGCGAGCTAATAAGAAATGGCCTGTAGCGCCGGCCTCCTGGCCGGCTGTCGCGTGGGTCTCCCGGCCCACGCGCTGCGAACCGAACTCCCTAACCGCTCCAGCACGTTTGCGAACCGGGATGGCTCTCGCGTGCAATGAATCGGCGGCCATGCGCCCTCAATAAACTCCGAACTCCCGGCCGGCATTGCCTCTCGGCGTCGCCTTCACGCTGGATATGAACGTCCCAGTTTTCAGCGGAGCGATCCACAGCGGCGGCATCCCATGCGCTCCCCAGGATGTGCAGCGCGTCAAAGCCAAAGCGGGCGCAGTAATCCAGAAACTTTGCAATGGGATCGAAATCCGGCGGATCGAGGAAGTTATCGATGCTTGGCTGGTAGCCAAACATTTCGTAGACGCTGTTGTAGTAAAGAAACGGAGCCACCGGGATGCGGTCCACAGGCTGGCGGCGAAAGGTTCGCAGCAGTCTTTCCCTGCTTGTCAAATTCGTTCCCCTATCGGATGCGGTTCGCTGCATTTCCGCCGCGCATTTGGAGGGACGGGGCGATACGGCGTTTCCCCCGCGTATCTATAATAAGACATCCATAGAATCGACTCGTCATACAAGGCATGTAAAATGTAGTATTTTGTTGACAGTCATGTTCACAGGGGAGAGCGATGCCAAAGGCCGCAAAAAGCGCAATTTCTACCAGCCAAAAGGTGGAAGCGTTTATCCGCAACGCCATCTATCGAGGACAACTGAAGCCCCGTGAGCGGCTCATCGAGGACGATATTGCCGATCGGCTGGCTTGCAGCCGGGGCCCTGTGCGCGAAGCCGTCCTGCGACTGGAGCGCGACGGCCTGATTGCCATCACGCCGCGCAGAGGCACCTTTATCCGCGATCTCTCTCCCGACGAGGTCGAAGTCGTCTTCAGCATCCGCGGAAAGCTGGAGGGCCTGTGCGTCCGTTACATGCGCAAAGATTTCACCGACGCCAAAAAGGCCGCTTTGATGAAGGCCCTGGATGCGATGAAAGCAGCAGCCGCTTCCCAGGATAGCGAGCGATTCCTGCAAGCCGATATGCGGCTGCACCGCACCATTTGGAATCTCTCCGGCAAGCAGCATCTCTACCGCACTCTGAACACTGCGATGAATCCGCTGTTTTTCATCGTCGCTCGCGCCTACTCTTCGGGACTTGGAACGGACGAGCAGTCCTACAAAAACCATAAGAGCTATGTCAGCATGATCATCGAGACTCCAATTGCGCGTGTCGAGCGCGACGTTGAGCGCTATTTCTCTACCCTTTATAAGAACCTGAGCAAGACCGTGTTTCACCGTCCCACGGCGCCGGTCTCTTTTTTGGGCGACGAAAACACCGACCACATGAGCCTGGAAGAAGATCACTCCAGACTAAAAGCAGAAGGAGAACCACCGGCCTCGCCACGGTGGCAATAGCAACGCGGCGGTTATGGGAGCCGGTCACGATCCCGGCTCCCCTTCATGCCGTTGCAAGCAGTAAAATCATCGAGCTTTTGTTCTTGTTTTCCAACGTTTGTGAACAGGGTCTAGCGTGGGATGTCGATTTCCTCGCCAATCTGGGGCAAAATGACCACTGCCTTTCCTCCCAAATTGCGATAGGTTCGTTCGAAGATCTTCGCATCCATGGTCTCTTCCGGATCGACAGTCTCCTTATCCCATAGATAGTGATGATGGGGCACTGCCGTCTTGGTGTCGAGTTGCCAGGCCAGCAACGCGGCCTCGTGAGCGTTCATATTGCCGCCCGAGCCATTGATGCAAAAAGTGGCAAAGTTCAACGGTTGGCTCTTGAGCCTCCGCAGACGGTTATCGTATTCGGTATCTCCGGTGTGATAAACGCGGATGCCATCTATCTCCAGGATGACGCCCATTGCATCGGGAACTTCCCAGCCCGCTATTTCCACGATGTGCCTGGCCGGAACCGCAGTGACAGCCGTGTCTCCCACCTTCTCGGTTTGCCCATGTGACAAAGGAATGATTTGGGTGCGCGGTATTCCCCAGCTCAGCGCGCGCGCCATGGCGCTCGGCGGCATGAGGAATTTGGCGCTGGGGCGAGCCTTGGCCAGCGCCGGAATTGAACCGAGATCGAGATGATCTTCATGCCAGTGAGTAGCGATGACGAGATCGGGATTCGCTTCCTCCACGGTAATCGGCGCGGCGAAGGCGCGCTTGAGGCCGAAGAGCTCGTAGGCAGCATTGGAAAGGTAGGGATCGATCCATACCTCGCTTCCACTGGCGGTCTTAAAGATGAATCCGGCGCCGCCGAGCCACCAGGCGCTCAAATGACCGGGCGCCACGCTGCGCGAAGCTACACGTTGGGCTAAAGTTGTCACGCTTTGGGCTAAAACTGTCATGGCTTACGTTCCTCATTTCTCGGAGATGCGCCGGGTAATACCGGAGCGATTCAGAAATTCCGGCCGCAAGGCCACGCCCAACCCAGGTCCAAACTGGTTGAGCAGGGCGCGGCCGTCGCGAATAGGCACGGGCTCGGTCAAAATATCCCGATAATATCCTTCGTAAAATCCGCGCACCGTCTCCATGATCATGGCGTTAGGAATGGCAGCGCAGAGATGCAGGCAAGCGATGAGGTTGACCGGTCCGGTGCAGTCGTGGGGCGCAACGGATAGATGGTGGGTGTCGGCGAGCGCCGCGATCTTCAGCGCTTCACTCAGACCTCCGGTCCAGACGATATCTGCCTTGACGATATGCGCGGCATCGGCATCGAGAATGCGCCGGAAGGCGTGACGGGCAAAGAGGCGCTCGCTCACCGCCTGGGGCACGCGGGTTTCGCGCGCCAGCCGCGCCAGATCGGATGCGCTATCGGGCTGAATGATATCTTCCATCCAAAGCACATCGTAGGGCTCAAGCGCGCGGCCAATTTGCAGAGCGCAGTTGATGTCCCAGCGCGAATGGCCTTCGATGGCGATTTGCATGCGGTCGCCCACAGCTCGACGGATCTCTTGCACCACCCACAGGCCCTGCTTGAGCTGCTCCGGTGTGAGTTCGTGTCCCACCGGGCCAACCGCCGACCAGCCGGCTGGACCGGTCAGCGCGCTACTGGCCATCTGGGGCGCAAAGCGATCCCAGGGCCAAACCTTCATGGTTGTAATGCCTTGTGCCAAGAGAGACTGCGCGAGTTCTGCCGGCCGCTCAAGAAAGCTGTTCTGATCCTCATAGAGCGGCGTATTCACGCAGGTGTTATAGATGCGAATGGTGTCCCGGGTCTGGCCGCCGAGAAGGGTGGAAACGGGCAATCCCGCATGCTTTCCGAGCAAGTCCCACAGCGCGATATCCAGGGCCGAAATGGCGCGCATCTCCGCGCCCGCATAGCCGAAAAAATTGGCGTAGGAAAACAACGCCTGCCAGTGCCGTTCGCGGTCGAATGCCGACTGGCCGAGCAGCAGGAGTGCGGCAAAATCATGAATCACCGCTTCAACCGCGGAGGGAAGATAGTAAGTTTCCCCAAGACCCACAAGCCCATCCTCGGTCTGGACTTGCACCCAGAGTATATGAGGATGCTCGGATGACCGTATCGTTTCAAGGCGCGCTATATTCATGGACGGCATAGGCTGGTCCTCGATTGAACGCGATTGGAAACCTACCGGAGCGCTTCACGAGCAGCTTGGGCAATGTGGGTGGCTCCCATGGAATAACGATCGGCCAGATAGGGAAGGGAACCGCTGTCGCAAAAACAATCCGGGATTCCCACGCGCTTTAGCCGCATCTTCAGACCGGAGTCGGCCGCCAAATCGGCCACGGCGCTTCCCAGGCCCCCGTGCTGGAAGTGATTCTCGGCCGTCACTACCGCTGGAACGCGGCTGATCAAAGACGACACCGTTTCCCGATCGAATGGCTTGAGCGTGGAGAGATGCAGGACGCTGGCGTGAATCCCCTCGGCGTCAAGTGCTTTGGCGGCGTCGAGGGCGCGCCCGGTCATCAAGCCGGTGCTGATGATCGCCACATCCCCGCCCTCGGCCAATATCTTGGCTTTGCCAATCTCAAATTGGTAGTTCTCGGGATCCAATACAACCGGAACTTGTCCGCGCAGCAAGCGCATGTAAACCGGCCCTTCGTAATCGGCAATTGCCTGGGTGGCCTGTTCGATCTCCGTGGCGTCGCACGGATCGATCACGGTCAGGTTGGGAATGGAAGACATCAGGGCCAGGTCCTCGATTCCTTGATGCGTCCCGCCATAACTCGTGGTAAGGCCAGGCAGGCCGGCAATGATCTTCACGTTGGCCCGGCCCAGCGCCACGCCGATGGCGATAAAATCGTACGCTCTCCGGGTGGCAAAGACGCAATAGGTAGTCGCGAAAGGGATCAGGCCGGTTCGCGCCATTCCGGCGGCGCAGCCGATCAGACTTTGTTCCGCCATACCCATCTGAAAGAAACGCTGCGGAAACTTCTCAGCGAAGACATGCATGTCAGTGTACTTGCCCAGGTCGGCGGTTAGGCCAACAATGCGCGGATTCTTCTCTGCCGCGCGTGCCAAGGCATGGCCGAAGGGCGCCTGGGCGATGGCTGTGGCGCTTCCGGTATCGGAAGTCAGCGTGTTCCCGGCCACTCCGCGGGGCGGGGACTTGGCAAGCATGGGGTTCATAGCGATCTTTCCTCCAATTGCTTCCGGGCGACGCTCCACTCGTCCGCGTCCACGCGGATGAAATGATTCTTTTCGCGTTGCTCAAACACGGTAACGCCTTTGCCCATCAAAGTATCGAGCACTATGGCGTGCGGCCGATCCTCTACCTTCCGCGCCACGGCGATCGCTTCCAAAATGGCGCCAACGTCGTTGCCGTTGATGCGTTGCGTATGCCAGCCGAAGGCGTCCCATTTCTTGTGCAGCGGCTCGATATTCATGATGGTTGAGGGAGGACCGTCGGCCTGCTGGTTGTTGCAGTCGATAAATGCGTATAGATTGCCGAGTTTATAGTGAGCGCCAGCCATAGCAGCTTCCCAGGTGGCCCCCTCCTCGCATTCGCCATCCGAGAGCAGATTGAATATCCGCGAGGGTCTTCCTTGATGTCTCAACCCGATTGCCATACCTACGGATTGAGACAACCCATGGCCCAGTGATCCTCCCGTAATCTCTACTCCGGGCGTGGTCTCGGGAGCCGACATCTCCAGGCGGGAACCATCCCGTCCATACGTGCCGATCTCCTCCAGCGGGATAATGCCCGCCTCTGCCAGGGCAGCATACAGGCCGATAGCATAATGACCGATCGACAGAATAAACCGGTCGCGATCCGGCCACAGGGGATGCTTGGGGTCATAACGCATTTCATGGAAATAGAGTACCGACAACAGGTCAGAGATTCCGAGACCCTGGCCAACGTAGCCCTGGCCGACAATCTCCGCCATCGTGAGAACGTGCCGGCGCAAGGTACGTGCCATTTCCTTGAGACGGATCTCTTCAGCCATGGGCGAGGCGGTTTCAGATTGCGTATTCATTGCAATTCCATTCCTCCGGTGAAGTTAAGCCGCTCCGCGGTCACATAACCGGCCTCATCGGAGGCCAACCACACGGCGGCGGCGGCAACTTCGGCAGGGTCGACCCGCCGCCTCATCGGCAACGCTTTGGTGCGGTCAGCGGCGAGCCCGCTTGAGGATTCGCCGCTAAGCCTGGCCAGGTCCTGCTCCAGAACATCGACCATACCGCCGGTCATGCGGCCGGGAACGATGGTGTTGACGGTGATACCGTGGGGCGCCCATGCTATCGCGGCAGCTTTCGTCAGGCTGTCCACTACGGCTTTGCTCGCTCCATAGGTGGCAAACAAGGGGAACGCCATCTTTGCCGCCGGAGTCGAGATAGTGATGATGCGCCCAAACTCATTCGGCAGCATCGCTTCCGCAGCCGCTTGCATGCAGAAAAACGCGCCGCGAGCGTTGAGGTCGAAGACCTGGTCCCAACGCTGGGGTGTAACCTCGGTCAACCGGTCCACAAGGCAGATCGCCGCGCAGTTCACCATGATATCCAGGCGGCCATACCTTTTGGCGACAGCGGCGAACTGTTGCCTGATCGCCTCAGGTTGGCTCACATCCAAATGGAGGGCCAGTCCGCGATCCGCGCCTCCGCAGAGTGCCAGGGCCTCCTCTGCCGCGCCCAAATCGATGTCCGCGATGCAAACACTGGCGCCCTCGTTGAAAAAGGCTTGGGCAATGGCTCGGCCCAGTCCCCTGCCCCCGCCCACGACTAATGCAATCCGCTGATTCAATTTCATAATGTTCACAGAAATGTCGACACGCGCTAAAATACGGGTATCAACCCTCCTTTGTCAATCTGCCACAGCAAACAACCCTGCAATGAATTCGCGGTATTCGCAGAGCAAGCCTCTAGCTCCGCTCCTTGAACGGGTAGCCTAGCATGACCCGTAAGTCCTGTCGTTGCTCTGATGCAACCTGTCTGCGCTCGCCATCCGCCACCGCTTCGCTTCAGCACGCGATTATCCCTTCGCCGGGCGCTGTTAGGATTGACAAAGCGGAGATTGTGGAAAAGGATGCGGGATTGCGTTTTGGTGTTTGCTTATGTTGACAATATAGATGACAAATCTGCCAGGTGCGTGTAGAGTGTTGTTGATTCCGAAATCAATGATTCCTGGAGGCAAATGCGGCGATGATTGTTGTCAGCAAGCCAGCCATTCGCGATCTTTTCGACTTGAGCGGGCGTACCGCGTTGATTACAGGGGCGGCATCGGGCTTTGGTGAAGCCATGGCGCTGGGTTTTGCCGAGTACGGGTGCAACATCGTGGCCGCGGACGTGGCCTTCGAGAAGGCCACGGAGACGGCCGCGAAGGTTGAAAAGCTGGGGCGCCAGGCGCTGGCATTGCGCATGGATGTGGGCCACCCGGAGGAGATTCATGCCGGCTTTTTGAGCGCCGCCGAACGCTTCGGCGGGTTGGATATCCTGGTCAACAGCGCGGGGGTTTCGCCGCATGAGCCGGCTGAAGACACCACTATCGCCACCTGGGATAGGGCGCTCGACATCAACCTGCGCGGAGCTTTTCTCTGCTGCCAGGAGGCGGCGCGGCAGATGCTGCCCCGCGGCAAAGGTTCGATCATCAATATCTCGTCGATCAACGGACAAGCTGGCTTTCCCCGCGGTTCGGCCATCTACAGCGCGAGCAAAGGCGGCATGGACGCCCTCACGCGGCAACTGGCGATTGAATGGGCCAAGCGCGGCATTCGCGTCAACTCCATTGTGCCCTGCCAGTTTATGACTCCGGGCCTGCGCGAGGTGATGGAAGATCCGCAGTTCGACCCTGAGAAGCTGATGCAGACCTGGACGGAAAATATTCCCATGGGCAGGGTGGGAGAGGCCTGGGAGATTGTCGGACCGGGGCTGTTTCTGGTTTCCGACCCATCTTCGATGGTTACCGGAGTATGCCTGTCAGTCGATGGAGGCTATCTTGCCCGCTGAAGGAACAGGCAGTGGAGTGAAACTTGAACGCGCCGTGCAGGTCGGCATCGTGGTCCGGGATCTGGAGCGGACCACCGGGCTGCTCAGTAAAATCTTCGGCATCGGGCC
>Ga0181520_10013569_pt1 | contig 10244 bp, 8 predicted proteins | sample PEATcosm2014_Bin_29_FD_132451 | JGI IMG/M metagenome (GOLD analysis project Ga0181520, IMG submission 132451) | Peatland microbial communities from MTU Mesocosm Facility, Houghton, MI, USA - PEATcosm2014_Bin02_30_metaG | ecosystem: Environmental > Terrestrial > Soil > Wetlands > Peat | place... | reverse complement strand
GGAACCCAGTGGGTGCCCTACCCTCGCGACGTTTTTGTTTTTGTCGCTAGGGTGGGATACCGCGATGCCAGCTGGATTAGATTCTTCCTCACCAACGGATCCCGGCACATCGCAGGCCACGTTTTTGAACTCCACCAGCCGCTTGGTCTGGCGCTGACTGGCCTCGAAGTCGATCCCCACCGTCGAGACCGCCGTACGCGCGTTCATCTCCGCCAGTTGGCCGATCATGGCGTTGGCCGTGTCAATGCGCGCCTTGGATTTGGTCGTCCGCGCCTTGGGGCCGCGCCGGAGCCACTCGATCTCCGTCTTGACGACATTGCGCAGACTCTCCTGCTGACGGCTTTGCGACTCCAGATAGGCCTGCTTTTCTTCGAGAAAGCGGCTGAAATTGCCTTTTACGCGCAGCAATCCATCGGCAAAAACCCTATTCAGTTCAATGATTTCGCTCGATGTGGCTTCTAAAAAATAGCGGTCATGGCTGACCGTGACGGCGGCAAAGCTGGCCGCCCGGAGCAGCTCCTCCAGCCATTCGATGCCGCCAAGATCGAGGTGATTGGTCGGCTCGTCCAGCAGCAGAACCTCCGGCTCCGAGACCAGCGCCTCGGTGATGGCCAGGCGCTTGCGCCAGCCGCCGCTGAGCGCTGCCGCCTCGGCGTTCAAGTCGGCGAATCCCGCGCGGCCTGAGAGTTCGCGCAACCGGCCTTCGCGCTCGGAGTCCAGCACATGCGCCGTGGCCAGCGCGGCCTCCAGCACCTGGCGGACGCTGAGGCCGGCGGCAAAGCGCGAGTCCTGCGGCACATAGGCGGCGCGGGCGCGCTTGCGGACAGCCAACTCGCCGGAGTCCGGCTCCATCTGCCCGGCCAGAATCGCCAGCAGCGTGGACTTGCCCGCGCCATTGGGGCCGATCAGGCCAATGCGGTCGCCTTCCTCGACGGTGAGAGAGATGTTCTGAAAGAGCGGTCTTGCGCCGAACTGCTTGGTCACGGATTGTGCGTTGAGAATGGGAGGCATCTCTCCATAGGATACCTGCATAGGCGATAGCGGTCGTCAAAGGGATGGGCCGTGCCGTCCAAGGGAATATATAAGTTGGAGGTGATTGTTGACCATAGAAAGGCCGAAACGGTTCACGCGAATCGCGCACTATGCAAGCAAGTCGCAAGGCAGGATTTCTTCCCCGGCCTCGCGATGCTTCCCCTGAGCAAACGGCGCGGCCACGAATGGCTATGAAATGCAAGTCATCGCCGGCAGAATCCTCAACTCGTACTATGCAAATGCGAATGAATCGCAGGAATGGAGCAGTGCTATGAAAATCGTTGTTGGACATATCGGAAGCGATGCTGGCTGGACAGTGATTGATACCGACACCGGCCAGGTTACTCACTATCCAGGTAATATCGGCGGAGGTCCAAATTCCTACGAAGACCTCAGAACCTCGGTGAATATACTCAAGAGCGCGGCGGAGATCAAAGCACCGGAATTGCAGAAAGTTGCCGTTCGCGCCGCCTGTGAGATATTCAACGGATACTGGAATGTCACGGACACAGGGATCTTTGGACCCGGCGGCAAGATCATAGCCATCTTCGATGAGAAATGATGGATGGGCGATTCAGGGCGTTATTCCTTGACCTAGATCGCCCATGCATTGAAGCATCAGAAAGAACCGCGGCTAGAGTCCAATTAGCGTCCAAAGGAGTACGTCAACTGAAAGAGGCCGTTGTCGATGCCCGGATTCTCTTGCGATGTGTCGCGGTCGGAAATGTGGTGAAAGCGATATTCTGCACGGATGGACTTGGACGCCGAGCGATACAGTTCGATTCCCGGCCCAAAATCGAAGGTAAAATTAAATGATCCTGCTGCCGCAATTGGAATGGGCTGCGTGGTATACATATTTCCGCCGTGCATGATAAAAAAGGGTTGCAGCTTGTGCCGCGGCAGAAAGTTAAATTGAAAGCCAAAGGGCGAAAATGCCTCGCCCACGGTCCATTGCCGGCTGCAAGTGTTGGTATAGGTATAGCTGTAGGTAGTGCCGTCTTGAATCTTGCTGAAGCTGCCCGATGTGGGGATACAGGGGCCGGTTTGAGTGTAGTTCCTTGATTCTGTATAGACGTTCGGCGAGGTCCAATTGACGGTGTTCACCACCACCGGATCGCTCTCCAGCGCCACGGGCAGAAACTCCACGTTGAACTGCCAATTCACAATGCGGTTTAGCTTGAGCGTTCGGCCATAGGCGGCGCCAAATTCCAGCAGCTTGCGATTCTCGGCCGCGCCCATCAGAATGTGGCTGGAGTCGTCCGAGTAGGCGCTGAAAAAGCTGTAGGTGTTGGTGCGTGCGTAGTATCCGCTATTCGCCGGTGACTGCGACCGAGCGGCCGCAGCTCCGGCGATCAAGGCAATTGGGAGGACGAGGCCAAGTTGGGCCGTGCGGCTGGGCAAGCTGGTGCGTAACGAATTGAACAAGCGATTTTCCTCTCCTGGGGCCAGACCGAAGGGAGTCCGAGAGCCTATAATCCTGTTTTGACTTTGAATTTCAGTTTAAGGGAGCAAACTCATGTCTTCACCCGCCGTTGCTTACGCACGAGAGAATCATCCCCGCTTTTTGAGTGAATTGAAGGATCTGCTGCGCATTCCTTCCATCTCCACGCTGCCTGAGAACAAGGGCGATTGCCGCCGCGCCGCTGAGTTTATTCTGGCCGAGCTGATCCGCATCGGCTTTGAGCACGCGCGGCTGATGGAGACCGAAGGCCATCCGCTTGTCTACGCCGACTGGTTGCACGCTGCCGGCAAGCCCACGGCGCTCTTTTACGGCCACTATGACGTGCAGCCCACCGATCCGGAGAACGAATGGATCTCACCGCCCTTTGAGCCCACCGAGCGCGACGGCAACCTCTATGGCCGCGGCACCTGCGACGACAAGGGCCAAGTCTGGGCGCAGATCAAGGGCCTGGAATCGCTGCTGGCCTCGAACGGCAAGCTGCCGATCAACGTCCGCGTCCTTTTTGAAGGCGAAGAAGAGGTCGGCGGCGAGGGGATTGAGGCCTTTGTCGCCTCCAAGCCGCCGGAGCTGAAGTCCGACTTTGCCCTGGTCTCCGACACCGAACTCTTCGCTCCCGGTCTGCCCACCCTCTGCGTCGGATTGCGCGGCATGATCTATACCGAACTCGAAGTTCGCGGTGCCAAGCAGGATCTGCATTCCGGAATGTACGGCGGCGCGGCCCCCAATCCCTTCATCGCGCTGGCGCAGATGCTCGCCCGCCTCAAGGACGAGGAGGGCCACATCCTTATCCCCGGCTTCTACGACGACATCATCCCGCCCAGTCCAGAGGAGCTGGCCGCCTGGGACTCGCTGCCCTTTGACGAGGAGCACTATCGCATCAGCGAGGTCGGCTCGCGCACCCTGGTCGGCGAACCAGGCTACACCGTGCTGGAGCGCACCTGGGCGCGGCCCACACTGGACGTGCACGGCATCCCCGGCGGCTTCATCGGCGCGGGCGCAAAGACGGTGATCCCCGCCAAGGCGCTGGCCAAAGTCTCCATGCGCCTGGTTCCCGGCATGACCCCGGCCAAGACCTTTGCCCTTTACAAAGATTATGTCGAGAAGCTCGCCCCGGCCGGCGTGGACATCGAGGTGCGGTTGATCCACTCCGGCGACCCCTGCCTGGTGCGCGTCGACAACCCTTACATTCAGGCCGCCACCACCGCGCTGCGCGAGGTCTGGAACAAAGAGACGGTCTTCATCCGCTCGGGCGGGTCGATCCCCATCGTCGGCGACTTCGACCGCCATCTGGGTATTCCCAGCGTGATGATGGGCTTCGGTCTGCCGGACGACAACATTCATGCCCCCAACGAAAAGTTCTGCCTCAAGAACTTTGAGCTAGGCATCGAATCGGTCGTCCGCTTCCTGGAAGAAGCCGGCAAATAGAACTGGTATCCCCAGGTCCGTGAATCCGGACCTGGGGATCCAGTTACCGGGCTCTCAGAATCATCAGAAAGGGTAAGTCATGCACAAAATAGAATGCCCTGCAAGTTGTGAAGCGCCAATGAGCCAGTCTGTTTCTAATCATGCTAGCTGGTTCTCTCGATCCTCTTTACTGCTTCTTCTGGCAAGCTTTGTTTCACTTTATTTTGAACTCATTGTCATTCGCTATCTTTCAACAGAAATCCGAGTGTTTGCTTACCTCAAGAACCCAGCCCTGATTGCCAGTTTTTTCGGAATTGGATTCGGGATGCTCCGCGAAAGCCCGCCGAGAATACTGAAGCGGTTCTTTCCGTTGATAGCTGGAGCGCTCTTCCTTCTTATCACCTACGCATCCGCCCTCAAGTTGACACACTTGGCCGCTCCCTCTTTCGACTACATCATGCTAGGCAGCCAATCAACCGGACTAACTGGCCCTTGGTTTATTGCCTGGAACTTGATGATCATCTTGATCTATCTGATCGTCATACCGGGCATCATGTGCCTTGTCGTGGCTTTTTTTGCGGTTCTGGGTGGCTTGGTCGGAGAACATTTCAAGCATTTTCAATCTCTCAGAGGCTACAGCGTGAACCTGGCAGGAAGTCTCGCAGGAATTCTATTCTTCACGGCCATCTCTCTTTTGGACTTGCCCCCGGTTATCTGGGTTTTGCTTGGGTTTATCGCTCTGACTCCGTTTTTCCTGCGCCAGCGCTGGGCACTTGCCTGCTTTACTTTGATTGTTTGCGCGATGGCTTTGCCGCAGCCACACACTTATTGGTCGCCCTACTATCGAATTACATTCAAAGAATTGCCGCCCCCGCCGGGATGGACTCGTCCAGCCGCGATCATTGTCGACGTCAACCACGATTACCATCAGAAAATGCTGGATCTCTCAAGCGCATTTGTCGCGCGTTTTCCCAATGCGGAGCCGAACCGCGATGGCCTTCCAACTTATGAACTTCCTTACCGGTTGGTTCCTCATCCTGGGCGCGTGCTGATCGTTGGCGCAGGCACTGGAAACGATGTTGCGGCTGCGCTTCGCCACGGTGCGACCCACGTGGACGCTGTGGAAATTGACCCCTTCATTCTTATGCTGGGCCGCAAATATCACCCCGAGCATCCATACGATTCACCACGAGTTACAGTTTATGTAAATGACGCTCGCGCTTACTTTAAAAAAGCCACACAGAAATACGACCTGATTGTATTCGGCTATCTTGACTCGCACACCATGGTGACAGGTTTTTCTTCTATTCGGCTGGACAATTACGTTTATACTCTCGAAAGCTTCACCGAGGCGCGAAGCCTTTTGAATGTTAACGGCACTCTGGTGCTGGCCTGCGGAGGAGGAAAAACTTTCATCGGTGAGCGATTATTCGCAACCCTCTCGAAAGCATTTAATTCGCCGCCGCTTGCGTACTTCACTGGCTACGATGAGACCGGCGTGGTATACGTGGAGGGCAAGGCAGCCGAGTCGAATGTGATTGGAGATTTTCCGGAGATCAGCAGGGAGATGAAAATCAATCAAGCGGGCACAATCCTTGCCACCGATCACTGGCCCTTCTTGTACCTGCGATCTCGCACAATTCCTTTAGCCATATGGAGCGTGCTTGCGCTTTTTCTCTACTTTGCGGCATCGGTTATCGAGAGGAGGGTGCCTCTGAAGCAACTCGCCAACCGCCAGGGGCTTCATATGTTTTTTCTTGGAGCAGGTTTTATGCTTCTGGAAACCAGAGGCGTCACCGAACTCTCGCTGCTGTTTGGCTCTACCTGGATTGTGAACGCCGTGGTGATTACCGCATTTCTTGCCATGGGAATCCTTGCCAACACATTTATTATTTTCCGGCCTGTCTCCCGAGGCGTTGCCTACGCTTTCCTGTTCGTTATTCTGATTGCAAGCATGTTCATCCCATACTCGCTCTTTGATGGCCTCCCCGCCACGGCAAAAGTCTTGGCATCCGCCATTCTTGCGGGCCTCCCGGTATTCTTCTCAGGCCTGGTTTTTTCTCGCAGCTTCCGCGATATCAAGCGCCCTGCTCAGGGGCTTGGCATCAACCTGCTTGGCGCTGTTGTCGGCGGGGCTTTGGAAAATTTGGTGATGGTCGGCGGCACGCCAATTCTTGGAATTCTTGCTTTTCTGCTCTACGGGTTATCGGCAGTCTTTGTACCGAATGGCGGCGGATGGCGTACGCAAAAATATTCAGAATCTTAACCTTCCTGAAAAGCTGGGCGCCCCATCCATCCGCGTTTATTGCGAATGAGAGGGAGCCATGAACCTCAACCCGCCTGGTGCATTTCACGGCCGGGGAATCGCCCCGGCGTCATTCTTCTTGACAACCATAAACCGTAGCGCAATACTTAATAAATGATAAAGTCATTCCGCCATGCCGGGCTTGAGAAGTTCTACAAGACAGACAGCAAGGCCGGAATTCAACCGAATCATGCGCAGAAGTTGAGGGTGCAGTTGACCGCGCTCAACGAAGCAAAACAGCCGTCCGATATGGCAACACCTCTTTCATGGGGATTGCATCGGCTGCAAGACATCGAGCGGCATTGGTCGATTCAAGTCAACGGAAATTATCGTTTGACTTTCACCTTTGACGGCGAAGACGCCATTTTGATCGATTACAGGGATTATCACTGAGGAGACGATATGCCCACGGAAATGCACAATCCGGCGCACCCTGGCCAAGTGCTTCAGGAATATGTGGAAGGGATGAACATTACCCACTTGGCGAAGCATCTTCACGTTTCGCGCGTGACGCTTTCTAAGATTCTAAACTGCCGCGCGGGCATCTCGGCGGAGATGTCTCTGCGCCTCTCGGCGGCGCTGGGAACCCATCCCAGCTTTTGGTTTGATATGCAATCGTCGTATGAATTTGCGCAGGCCAAGCGCAAGAAAATTCCAAAGATCGAACCCTTCAGCATCGCCGCATGAACCCTGCCGAAATCCAGGTTTCGAAATAAAGATCTGGGATACTGGTCCTTGACCGCCTGAATTAGGTTTCAATCTAAAGCTTGTGTGGGCGGGGACGCCCACACTACAGTTGGTCTGGAAACCTGCGCAACATTCTGTACAGGATCGCCTTAAGCCGTAGCCATCACCGGCTCGGCGGATTCCTCAGTCACGGGATCGGGGCTCAGGCTGAGCAGTTCGCGCACGACGTCGGCAGCGCTGTAGCTGGTACGACCGGGGGCAAGGAACTGAGCCACGGTATTCAAATCGTCTCCGACGGTGACCAGCGGCGGCTCGACCGAGCCATCCTTGCGCAGCTGCGCGTGGCCAATGTTGGCCATCAGCGCGTTGCACAGGCACTTGCGGCCCACCGTCTCCTCGACCGCGCCACCTTTGGCGACAAAGTTGGCAACCGGCTCGGCCGAGCAGCGGTAGCCGATGTTGCCGTTGGGTTGAACGTAGGACTCGCGCAACAGGCCGATGTCGCAGACCCGCGTCCGCGCCTCGGCGACCGCCGGGTCGGAGTACGAGCCTGGCAGGATGGCAACCTTAAAGGGAAAGCCGGTCGGCGATGCCAGCGGATCGGTGAAGACCACGCCGGAGTTGGTCGCTGCCTGGGCGATCAGCTCATTCTTAAGATCGGGCCTCATGCCGGATTCTTCGCTGAAGGCGAAGGCCGTGCCCACTTGCACGCCCGCCGCTCCTTGTTCCAGGGCATAGCGCAGACTGCGCGCATTGCCGTAGCCGCCGGCCATCCAGAAGGGCACACCCAGCGCGCGCAGGCCCCCAATATCGGCTTGATCGCGATCGCCGTAGATGGGTTCGCCATTGGCGTTGAGTTGCAGCTTGCCGCGGGGCGGCGCATTGTGCCCGCCGGCGATGGGCGTCTCCAGGACCAAGCCGTCGACGCGGCCTGACGCGCGGCGCAGCATGGTGGTGGCCAGAGTGTTGGAGCTGACGATGGCCAGAAAGTTGGGACGGTTCACCTGCACTGTTTTTTGCACGTAGTCGGCGGGATCAAAATGCATCGCCGTGTCTGTATCCTGCGTGGCGCCGGTAACGGCCAGGTTGTAATGGGCGGGACGCAGGCCGGCCAGCGCGTCCAGCACGCCGGGGATGTGCAGCGGAATGCCCGCGCCCATCAGCACATAGCCGACGCCGGCCAGCATGGCGCCGAAGATCGAGGCCAGATGCGGCATCTGCACCTTCTCCAGAAAGTTGATGCCCACCGGATTCTTGTGCCCCTCGCGGGCTAGATAGACCTCGACAAAGTTGCTCACAATGCAGAGTTCGACCACCTTGCGCACGTCGCGGCGCTGGTGCATGGGCGGCAGCGCATAGGGCACGGTGGCGGCCTTGCCGCCGGGGATGTAGTACTCGTCCCAGACGCGCTGGGCCATCTCAGGGAAGGGGAATGCGTCCAAGCCGCGGCGGACATTGCCGCCCGGATCTCCCTCATTCAAGCGGCGAACAAAGAGCGAATCGAGCGCTGTGCCGGAGACGACGCCCAGTTGACCGAGTTTGGAGACCGCATTGGCCAGACGCCAGTTGGAGACGCCCACACCCATGCCACCCTGAATGATTTTTGGAAGCTGTACCATGATTGGATTCTTTCACAGATTTCGCTTCTTGCCGATCTTTTCTTTTAGCTTAGGGCCAGGAATGGAGGCGGATGTGAGCAATTCTGCACAGAAAAGAGGATTATTGTCCAAAATTGGGATTTGAGCATTATCAGGCTTCATCGTAAGCCTTGGCCACATCGGGCATCAGGGCGAAGTAGCCGACTATGAGCAGATTCCAGGCCACGATTGGAAGCAGATAAACCAGTGCCGCGGTGGGCACGAACTGGGGGCCTCCGGAAACGACATAATCGGCCGAGATGGCAAGCAAAATCTTAACAACAATGTAGCCCGAGTTGCACATCATGCTCCAGCGGACTACGAAATACCACCATGAATCCCGGTTATACAACCTCCAGCCCAGCACCCCATACAGAATGCCGAGGAATAGAAAGATGACCGGAAGGCCGGGAAGCACGCGATTGATCGTCACCCCAGTCAGCGCCATGGTGGTTGCCGAAGGTCGAACCATCTTGGGCAGAAGGGCGAAGACCACATTGGGATGAGCGATGAGAGTGGCGGCCAGATCGGAATCCGGGTCGTTCCACGGAACCAAGGCCAAGAGCAGATAAAAAACGCAATGGAAGAAGTTGTTCAGGATGAAGAGGTTGATGAGCCAGGGGCGCTTCTTCTCGCGCCATTTTGACTGCGGCAGGCGATCCTTGGGGATCTCATAGGGAGTGGGCGTAATGCCGTGCACGCGCGGTCGGGGCTTTGGGGTTTCCTCGGGCATTTTTCACCACCACCATCCGAAATAGATACGGCCAAGCCGCGTGCCGGAAAGGCTCAAGCGGAATGAGTTTCATGCCGCAAGAAATGCTCTTCCATTGCTTTGCGAAAGTGTAGCACAGCTGATTTGTTGCTGGCACTTACAGCTTGTCGCGCAAGAAGCTGATCACGTGATCGGCCTGAACGACGCCCACCATGCATCCCTGGGCATCGACCACCGCGAGAGCGTGCAGGTTGTACTTATCGAAGAACTCGGCCAGCTCATTTTGATGCATCTCGACCGGGCAGGAGAGAACGCGCGGCTCGGCGAGCACCGAGAGGCGCGTTTCGGGTTGGGCCATCAATAACCGGGCCAGAGCAATGGAGCCGCGCAGCACGCGTTTTTCGTCCAGCAGGTAGATCTCCGTCACGCTCTCCGGGTCGCCGTCAAAGGCGCGCAGCGACTCGACGGCCTGGGCTACGGTGGCGTTCCGGTCGAGGGCGACAAAGTCGGTGGTCATGCAGCCGGCGGCCGAGTCCTCGTCAAACTCCAGCAACTCTTCGACATCCTGCCGCTCCTCCGGTTCCATCTCATCCAGGATGGCGTCGGATTGCTCCTCGGAGAGTTCGGCCAGCAGGTCGGCGGCGGCGGCCGGGTCCATCTCCTCGACGATGTCGGCGATCTTCTCTTCATCGAGTTTTTCAAGCAGCGCCTTTTGCAGCTTGGGCTCGACCTCTTCCAGCGTCTCGGCGGCCACCTCTTCATCGAGCGAGGTAAAGACGGCCTCGCGCTCGGCCGGAGCCAGGTCTTCCAGAATGTCGGCCAGATCCGAGGGGTGCATCTCGCCCAGGCGCTCGTACTCGATGCGCAGCTTGACGCGCCGCGCCGGATCAACCTCGATCACATCCACAAACTGCCAGGGAATGCAGCGGGCGGTAAATTTGCGCGAGAAGCTCTCCAGAGCGGCGCGCGGCAGCAGGCCCTTGAAGACGCGGCGAATGGCTCCGC
>Ga0181520_10013568_pt1 | contig 10244 bp, 10 predicted proteins | sample PEATcosm2014_Bin_29_FD_132451 | JGI IMG/M metagenome (GOLD analysis project Ga0181520, IMG submission 132451) | Peatland microbial communities from MTU Mesocosm Facility, Houghton, MI, USA - PEATcosm2014_Bin02_30_metaG | ecosystem: Environmental > Terrestrial > Soil > Wetlands > Peat | place... | reverse complement strand
CATCGAATGACGCCTGTGAGTCGTCTCATTTTGCGATCCTCCAGGCCATCCACCTTATCCATACGCCCTTCGCGCTCAAGAACATTGCATTATGCGGCTGACTTCTTCTCTTGAGGGCTTTGGTCCTGAACGATCTTATCGAAGATGGCACGGAATTGGATCATTGCGGTGCGGAGTTTCTCCGTGTTTTCTTCGGCTCGGTAAGGAAGCACTGCGATGGCGTGCGCCGCGCGGTAGTTTTCCATGACGCCGGGGTAAAGGACGGAGACATCCGCGGCGCGCTGATCAAAGCTGTCCTTGGGATAGCCGCGGGCCTCGAGAAGCGCAGTGATCAGGTCGTCGGCTTCAGTGACTGCGGCTTCGGGGTGATCGAGAAAGCGGGATTGCACGGTTTGCCATTCGGCGACGAATCGGCCCTGTTCGGTGGCGTCGAGTTCGCGAATCTTGAGTGCGTGCACGCGGGATTGACGATCGGCCAGTTTTGCCTCTGCCTTCTGCGCAGAACCGTGCTCGTTGACGGCGCGGTCATACTCCGATCCGAAGCGATTGCGGAGTGACGCAGTCTTGGCTTTGCGGCGTCTAAGATATTCGGCGACGAAGATGATCACCAGGACGAGTACAGTTCCTGCAATGATGAGCTGGGTGTTCGTGAATTGATGAAACATTGTGTTCTCCAGTGCGGTATTCCTGCAATGGCAACGGGTGATAGGGGAGGCTTTTTCACGCCGTGAGGGAACGTCCGCAGAATCGATCATGCGCGGTCAGGCGCGCCAATGCTGGCCAAAATTGCTCAGTGGAAGTGAAGGGTGCAAGAGCGACCTGGGAGAATGCCTTCACCGCTGCGGTTCGAATGACTTCTGGATCAATCGCGATCATCGGGGCAAACTGCACCGCTACCACCCGCATTCGCGAAACGGCTCTTCCGGAACACGCAAGGCATAGTCAAAAATGAAGAGTTCTTTTTTGTGCTGGGCATCGTATACCTCGCGAACGGGATGAACAGGGTTCTGAACGGAGTGTCCCATGCGAGGAATCGTAGAACTGTTCAATTTTGTACAAGGTCACGCAGAGCTTCACGGGCATATCGGGGCGGCCCGCTGCTCAGGGATGGTAGACATATGACAATTCCGACCTTGAGGGCTAGCAAGCCTTCGCTCGGTTTCTGGTCGATGCAACGACTGAGCTAAACCGTACAGACATTCGCTGCTCGCGGGTGCGAACCTTAATTCATGGCCGAAAAACGCGAGAGTCCGTTCAGAATAGACAAGTACCTCGCGACTGCCGGGCCAGGCAGAACAATCATTCGCCCCATCGCGAAACAGGTCTTTTCTTCTCAAGGAGATCGTGCCGACTGTCTCTTTTATCTCCAGGCGGGCCGCGCTAAGCTCACTATTGTTTCTAAAGGCGGAAAAGAAGCCACGGTAACTCTGCTCGCAGCTGGAGATTTTTTCGGTGAGGAGTGCATGGCCGGCCCAAAAGAGCTTCGTACCACGAGCGCGACGGCCATTACGATTTGTATGGTGCTCAAGATCGTTTCCGAGGAATTGACTCGGGTCCTCCATGAGGAAAGAGCATTCTCAGACCTACTCGTTCAGTTCCTCGCACTCCGGAGCACGAGAACCCAGGCAGATCTCGTTGATCAGTTATTCAACAACAGCGAACGGCGCCTTGCGAGAACCCTTCTGCTCATGGCGGACTACGGAAATGCGTCCGGCCCTGAAACCCTGATTCCGCCGGTAACTCAGGAAACTCTCGCAAACATGATCGGAACTACCCGGTCACGAGTCAGCTTCTTCATGAACCGCTTTCGAAAACTCGGCTACATCAGCTACAAAAACCGCATCCGCATCCACAAATCTCTGCTGATGATGGTTCTGCAAGACCGGTTGCCGGAGCAAAACGCATCGCGGCCCAAACTCCTCGCTCCTCCGGCTGGTCGCGCACGAGTCGCCAAACGAGCGAAGTTCTTGGGAGCCTCGAATTCCTGACCTCCAACTTCGAAGCCGTTGACAAGATTTCTCGCTCGCACACCACACCACTGGAATTGTATGGCTGTTGGCTGGTTTCAACGGCCAGGACCAGGAGTTGTGCCCAAAAGTTGAACCCATCCTCACCCTGCCTGGTCCATTAACGTTTTTGAGAGTTTTTTCGCGTCGATCTCCCGGCACAACCCCGCATTCGAGCTGCTTCGAGCGGGGAGCAAAACTGATCAGAAATTTGTGAGAAGAGAGGGCATCGTGATAACAGGAGAGAATGATCATGCCGGAACGAGTTCAAGATGAAGAATCGACAATATTGGTGGACGAGATAGTTTCAGAGGTAGCCGAGAAGAGGGTTGAACAGGTGGCCGAAGAGGCCGCGGAGAAATCCACAAAAACGGAACAGCACTACGACAGAGACCAGCCCATCTTCTCGAAGTAACGGTCCCATCGGGGCTGCCAGCCGAAGGTTAACGCTGCGTCGCCGGTGAGCACTCTCGGCTTCGTCATCACGGCTGCAGTTTGCGTCATCTCTAATTGCGTTCTGCTGGTAAATCATGCCGGCAGCCTAAGCATTGACCTTTCGCTCAAAACTCACTGGCACCTCGAGACCAGGCCGGCTGGCCAGTTTCGGCGTCGTCTTGCCAGCATGAAAACGACACGCCTTATGGGCTGCCAATGCAACGCCGGGGGTGGCAATCACCATTGATTCGAAAGTCTACCGCGTTCCGCCAGACAAATAGGTTGACCTCAGCAAGTGGTCGACAATCGTCGGTCCGTACCGAATTGCTCAGAATCCCAACCCCGAAGGTGGAAGACTTACCTGGAAAGCACAATGTAATTCCATCACGGAATTTCATGCATTTCACACGGAACAAGCGCCGGCAAGCCGACAGCTCTCTTCGCCAACTCACCGCATGCCGGGACCAATTTGTCCGTGAACATCCCATTCAACCGCGAGATATGGAGAAGCAATGAGCATTACAGATTCTGTGGTAGCTATCTACGATACCCACGAGCAGGCGGAACACGCCATTAAGGAGCTGCAAGGGGCGGGTGTGGACATGAAAAGCCTCTCCATCGCTGCGAGGGATAAGCATACGGACGAGCATGTAGTCGGCTATTACAACGCTGGGGACCGCATGAAGCGCTGGGGCAAGGTTGGCGCGTTTAGGGGCGGATTCTGGGGCCTGCTGTTTGGGTCCGGCATGTTCCTCATACCCGGACTGGGGCCGATTCTTGTGGCGGGACCGCTGGTTGCGTGGATTATCGCAGGCCTTGAAGGAGCAGCGGTAGTTGGGGGCGTCAGCGCGCTCGGGGCCGGCCTGATGAGTATCGGCATCCCGAAAGATAGCGTGCTCAAGTATGAGGTGGCCCTGAAAACGGACAAGTTTCTGCTTGTTGTGCATGGGACACCGGGCGCAGTAGCGAATGCAAAAGCCATTATTGGCGGCACCGAACACAGTTCGCCCGACATGGCGGACACTAAATCCCGTCTCACACCGACTGAAAATGGACGTCTCGATGCTCTACTCACCAGATAACTCAGCAAGCGATCGAGAACGCATTGATGAAACCTTGAACTGGTTGACGATAACTCCCCAAAACGGTTTAAACAAATGGAACACACTCAAATGAATGTGAATCGACTTGAAGAGACAGCGCAGACCTTGGTCGCAAGCGACCGGGGCCTAATGGCGCTAGACGAACGCAACGAGCCGCGTGACGCGCGATCATCCCCCACGACTAAACCACCCGTCAGCATGAGAAAGATGGCACTCTCTTTGTCACAATTCCTGAAGAAAAAGAGACCCTTACTGGCGTCAAGGAGGCAAGATGACGGGGAGCAAGCACAACCATGAAGGCAATAGTGGCGATAGCGGCGAACCCGAGCCCGGCCCTTACTGGAAGCGCATGCATCGTGACTGGCGCTTCTGGATAGGCGCGGTCCTCATGTTTGCGGCGATCTCGATTTACGTTCTCAGTGGCGACCTGGCATGGGTTCCACATGGCCACCGGCTTCCCTAGGTGAAGGGTCGATTCTCATCAACCGGCCGTCTGAGGTGGTTCCTGCGCCGGCTTTCGATCGAGCGCCAGCCGCGAATTCCGAAAACTATGTGACACACATGAATCAGATATCTTTGTACCCTTTACGCTTTGAGCCGATCTATCAATATCGGCTATGGGGCGGAAGGCGCTTGGCCGACCTGTTCTCCGCGCCTCTACCCGGTGACGGTCCTATAGGCGAAGCGTGGGTGCTCAGTGACCGCGACGATCATCCAAGCCAGGTTGCCAACGGATGGCTGAAAGGACGCGCACTCAGTGAAGTGATGGAACAATTCCGGGAACCACTCATGGGAAATCTTGCTCCGCGCTTCCGCCGCTTTCCGTTGCTCCTCAAATTTCTCGATGCGCACGAAATGCTTTCTGTCCAGGTGCATCCCAGCGACGCGCAAACGGACTTGATTCCAGCGGGCGAGAGCGGAAAAACCGAAGCGTGGGTTGTGATTGAGGCATCCAGCGGAAGCTGCATCTACGCAGGCTTGAAACCGGGCACGACAGCCAACGATGTGCGCCAATCCATCGTCACCGGGACAATCGTTGACCACCTGGTGAACATCCTCCCGGAGCAGGGCGACGCCGTGTTCATACCGGCCGGAACGGTTCACACCTTGGGCGGCGGAACAGTTGTCTTTGAGGTTCAGCAGAACAGCGATGTGACTTTCCGTCTCTACGACTGGGGCCGCGTGGATGCGAAAACCGGCAAACCGCGGGAGCTTCAGATCGATCAAGCACTGGCCAGTATTGATTTTGCACAGAGCACTGAGGGCCTCGTGTTGCCCTTCGTAGAGACCACCGCGCCCGTGCTTCGAGAAAGGCTCTTCGATTGTGATCAATTCTTGCTTTGGCGCTTGCGCGGGCAATCGCCATTCACCGTCGGCGCTGAGAATGCGCCGTCCGTGCTGGTCTGCATTGAGGGCCAGGGAGAACTCGAATATTCCGGAGCCCCTTATGCCGTCCGTAAGGGCGAAGTATGGCTCTTGCCTGCAGTCGCCGGGACCTGTGCATTTCGGCCGGACGGCGTAATGACCTTGCTAGAGATCGCGCCACCGAATCATTCGGAACGGATTAACAACTTGACGGCACGCAGATTGATCGACTTCATTGCGAATTCAAGTGTTCTGAAACGGATGGAAAATGAAAAGTCTGATCGTCTTTGATTTGGATGGAACGCTAGCCGCCAGCAAATCGACTCTCGATGCCGAGATGGCGTCCCTCCTGCATGACCTACTCAGTGTGGTCCGGGTGGCAGTTATCTCAGGAGGCGCATGGCTGCAGTTTGAAAAGCAGGTGCTTTCCCAGCTTCCTCAGGACGAGCGACTGGCAAGACTATCCATTCTTCCGACGTGCGGCACGCAGTTTTTCCAATACAGAGGGGAGTGGAAGAAACTCTATTCGGAAGATTTCACGGCGAGTGAAAAGGCGAGGATCATCAGTTCCCTGAATCAGGCGATCGAAACCGCCGGCTTCAATGTCCCAAAAACCTGGGGTGAAGCTATTGAAGATCGGGGAAGCCAAATAACGTATTCCGCACTCGGCCAGCTGGCGCCGCTGGAAGACAAATTGAAGTGGGATCCAGACTTCGCCAAGCGAACGAAGATCAAAGCAATCCTCGATACTCTGATTCCCGATTTCTCGATCCGAATCGGCGGTGCGACATCGATCGACATCACCCAACCGGGCATCGACAAAGCCTACGGAATCAGGAAACTGCGCGATATTCTCGGAATTCCCGTGCGAGAGATGATTTACGTCGGAGATGCTTTGTTTCCAGGAGGAAACGACTATCCGGCTGAACAAGCGGGTGTTATTTCCATTCCGGTACGAGGCCCCAATGAGACCAAGCGAGTTGTCGAAGCTGTCATTGCTTGTTTGGGCGACGATCGGGAGATGCATACCTTTGAGGCGCCAAGTCCGATTGTCTCCTCAGCCTTACATGAGCAAAATTGAACAGTTTTCAATTCACTGCTCAAGGAAACTGTTAGGAGGTGTGCCAATCAGTGGCGCCACCGACGATTCTGGCCTCGGAGGCTTTTCATCCCCGCAGCGTCTCGATCAGCATCGCGAGAGACATCACCATTGAGCGCAAGTTCACAATAACGAAACAAGCCGCCCGTTATCTGGGCGCAGTCAACGAATATGGGGGATTTCTTCATGCAAATTCGACCTCCTCTTAGTTCTCAATACGCGCAAACCCCCACCATTGTTATGAACAACGAGGTGTCTCTTCACTCTGAGACGATCAAAAGTGGGACCAACTGGATTTTTGCGATTACCGTTGTCCTCTTTCATCTTGCTGCGCTGGCCGCGTTCTTTTGTTTTCGGTGGTCGGCGCTTGTTGCGTTTGTCGTGGTGTGGATTCTGGCGCAGAATGTCGGGATAGCGATGGGCTACCATCGCCTGCTGACTCATCGCGGATACTCCACTCCAAAGTGGTTGGAGTATGGCATTACTACCTGCGCTACGCTTGCTCTCCAAGGTGGGCCTATCTACTGGGTAGGCGTACATCGCATGCACCACAGGTATACCGATAAAGGGGGAGACCCACATTCGCCGCGTGATGGGAAGTGGTGGTCCCATATGGGATGGATCTTGAACGGCACTCTCCGCAATGAAGCAAAAGTCCTCAAGAGCTATACCCCAGATCTGGCGCGGGACAGCTACTATGTGTGGCTTAACAAATACCACTGGATTCCATTGACCGTCGTTGGCATTACGCTTTTCGCCATCGGAGGATGGTCATGGCTCCTGTGGGGTGCGGTTCTGCCGGCAACCATCGGGTTTCACGTTACATGGATGGTCAATTCCGTCACACATCTGTGGGGCACACGGCGCTTTTCAACGAGTGACGACTCACGAAATAATTTTTGGGTAGCGCTGCTGACCGGTGGGGAGGGATGGCACAACAATCATCATGCACATCCGGTGTCGGCCCGTCATGGTTTGGCGTGGTATGAAATCGATGTCAACTACTATGGCATTCTTTTCCTTCAGAAGCTCGGCCTTGCAACCCATGTCAAGACGGCCAGCCTGCAGCGTGCGGTAGAGGAACGCGAAACGCCGGCGTCAAGCGGCACTGTCAAAACATCTTTGGGTGAAAGTTCTCGCCGAGCGGCGTTATGAACATCTTGAATCCGAGCGTCACCATCGCGTTGCCGACGGTCATGAGTCCTTCATCGGCCGGCGCATCGGGCTGATTCAGTTCGGTCGAAGCAGCTTGGTCAACTGATCTGGCGGAACGGGCTGACTGAAAAAGTTGCCCTGAGCTTCATCACAATCGTGTGCCCACAAAAACACCAGGTCCTCAGCCGTTTCGACTCCCTGAGCAATAACCCGCAGGTGAAGGCTCCGAGCCATGCCAATGAATGCTTCGACGGCAGCTGATCCACCGGGAATGGTGGTGATCTGGCGGAGGAACGACCGGTCTATCTTGATGGCATTGAGGGGTAGTTTCTGCATGCTGCTCAAGCTGGAATTGCCCGTCCCGAAATTATCGACTGACACCTGCACCCCCTTATCCCTGAGCATCTTGAGGACGAATGTTGTGCGTTCGGGATGGTGCATCAGAACGCTCTCGTTTACGTCCAGCTCCAGAAACTCTGGATCCAAGCCGGTTTTGTTGAGGGTCGCAAACAGTCCATCCAGAAAATCCGCGCTCTGAAACTGCAGCCGCGAGACGTTGACGGCCATCCTCTTTGCGGGCATACCCGCATCCGCCCAAGCTCGAGCTTGCGAACATGCTTCATCAAAGACCCAGGCGCCGATGGGCAAAATCAGGCCGGATTCCTCTGCGATGGGAATGAATTGCCCCGGAAGAATCGTCCCGCGCGTGGGGTGATTCCAGCGAGACAGCGCCTCAGCCCCGGTGATGGCCCCCGTCTTGAGGTTGATTTTTGGCTGGTAATGCAATGTTAATTCGTTTCGTTCAAGCGCAAGCCTCAGACTCTCCTCGGTGGATCCGTACTCATCGGCGGGGGCATCGATGTCTGGCTCGAAGAACCGATAGCTCTGACTCCCGTTCTTCTTTGCCCGGTACATCGCAACATCTGCATTCTTGATGAGCGTCTCCACATTCAAGCCGTGGTCGGGGAAGACGCTTATGCCGATGCTTGCAGTGACGTGAAGCTCTGGGTGGTCTGCAAGATGAACCTCAGACACGGACTGCAGCACTCTTCTGGCAGAAGCGGCGGCATCTGCAGGTTTTTGCAGGTCCTGCAGCAGCATAACGAATTCATCGCCTCCCTGCCTGCTCACTGTGTCCGGTGTACGCACACAACCTAGCAGGCGTTTTGCCACAGACCTGAGAAACTCGTCGCCGGCCGCATGTCCCAGGGAATCGTTGATCTGTTTGAAGCCATCCAAATCCAGGAACAGAACCGCTGCCCGCCTTCCATGTCGCCGTGCAAGAGAGATCGCCTGGCCAACCCGATCGCAAAAGAGCAATCGATTGGGCAACCCGGTCAGAGAATCATGCTCGGCCAAATGAGTCATCTGCTCTGACTGCGCCCGCGCCGCGCTTACATCGCGAAAAACGATCACCGCTCCGGTAACTGCCCCTTCACGGTCGTGGATGGGGGCAACTGAGTCTTCAATGAAGACTTCATTGCCATCAGGGCGGATGAGTACACAATTCAACGGCAGTTGCCCCGTCAGGTTTTCCGATGCCGCCTTCGCCATTGGATCCAGAATTGCGTTTCGGGTGTTGGCGTCCACGATTCGAAAGGTCTCAGTCAAGTGCCGACCGACCGCATCCTTCAACGGTGAGCCCATCATGCAGCTCGCGATAGGATTGAAGAAGGTGATGTTTCCTGACATGTCGGTGCAGATCACGGCATCTGCAATGCAGTTGAGCGTGGCTTCAGCTCGCTCTTTTTCAACAATCAGGATCTCTTCGTTCGTCGTGCGCTCAACGGCATTGCCCAGGGCTCGCATGAGTATGTGCGGCTCAATCTGGCCCTTGATGAGATAGTCTTGCGCGCCCTCATGAATGGCTTGAATTGCTTTCGGCTCGTCGTCCAGGCTGCACAGCAACACCATGGAGACGTGGGGCGCAGTTCCTCGCATGCGTCTGACTGCATCCTGGCCTTTGGGATGGGTCAATCCCAAGTCGAGCAAGATAACGTCAACGGGATGCCCTGCGAGGTACGCCTCGGCGTCTGCCAAACATTCGACGGCGGCTAGCTTGAAGGAGTGTGAGCCGTGGTCCTCGAACATCGCGCGAATGGTGCGAGTTTCTACAGCATCATTTTCGATTAGAAGAACTATCTTGTCCGGGTTTTTCCCCATTCATTTCACCTCGGCACGAGCAACCGAATACCACTTGCCTAGAATTCATGAGCTCGGAAACCTTCCCAGACTAGATTGATCAAAGGATCTCAAAACTCATGCCACGACGCTGTTCTCTTTTGCTCACGTGAGGCTTACTAAGACGCTACATATGATCCGGCAGAGGTACTGCGATCTCATCTTCATGATTCCGCAGCAGCTAGCAGAGTTGGCAAGCACAGGCTTGAATCCTCCGTTCACGACAGCCACTTAACTAACATGGTTACTCTTCACTCCTACTTAAGGAGACGGGCACGAATATTCGATCGAAACTCGGTTTGCGATTTTCGCCGCATGCTTTCTTGGTGCAGCGCGTTATTGTTTTTGAGCAGCCGCGGCATTGACTTGGGCGGGCCGCTCGGCATCGGTTGTGGATGAATTGACGGCCGGAGCAGGTTTGTCTGCCGGTATCTCGGTCCCGGCCGGATAGATGAGAATCTGGATCGAGCCCCAATCTGCTTCGAGGCTGGCGCCTGTCGTCTTGCCCATTCCTAACGTCTTCAGCTGGCTGTCGTCGAAGCCAAAGTTCTCAACCAGATACTCGCGAACCACCATTGCCCTGGCCTCGGTAAGCAAGAGATCTTTTTGCGTATCGCCGTCCATACCCGTGGACACCGCGACGACGGCAACTCCGAATTGAGTTTGCGCCAGGAAGTCGCCAGCGTCTTTCAGGGTTTTCTGGCCCTTCATCTTGGCTGAATCGCGCCCATCGAAGAGCTGCCTGGCGGCGTAAGTAAATGTCTTTTCCGGCGTTGCCTGCGGGAGTCCGGCGATCTTATTTGCAGCTAAATCGGCTGAGTCTTCGTATCCACGCTTCTTGAAATACCCGCTCAAGAAGAAGTTGTGTTTCAAGGCTTCCATGTTCTCCTGGAAGTCCGT
>Ga0181520_10013567_pt1 | contig 10244 bp, 8 predicted proteins | sample PEATcosm2014_Bin_29_FD_132451 | JGI IMG/M metagenome (GOLD analysis project Ga0181520, IMG submission 132451) | Peatland microbial communities from MTU Mesocosm Facility, Houghton, MI, USA - PEATcosm2014_Bin02_30_metaG | ecosystem: Environmental > Terrestrial > Soil > Wetlands > Peat | place... | reverse complement strand
TCCCCAAATCAAATGAACGCGCCCGAAACATTCCCGGTCGTTCGCAATGCGGAAAAACTGGCTCATATTGCAAAGCGCAGCAAGGTCAGCCGACCCGTCCCAGCGACGACCCGCGACCTCGGCGCTGCGATTTGAATAGCGAATTTCGATTACGGGGAGCGCGTGGGTTACGCGATCAAGGCGGCGCTTGTCGTGACGTAATATTTCTAAAGATCAGAATTCACGTCAATCTACCCAGATCGGACGTCCAGCCCCCTGGGGCGACGACGCAGAAAGTCGACGACGGGCGCGGCGCGCTCATTCTGTTGCGCAAGGCGGCTGCAGGAGGCGCGAAATTGTTCCGGGAACGGGTGGGCCAATTCCAAGCGGAAGCGGCCTACTGGGAGAATCGCGTAGGCGCGCGCGGCGCATGATTTTCGCGCCGTCTTGTTCGACAATGACAGACGCATGCTTTTGAAGACGGTCGATTTGGTCGTCGCGAGCGCCCTGACATCGGCTCTCTTTTACGTCGCTCATCCGGACGTCACGGCGCACGACGTCGCCAAGATGAAGCGGCTGTCGAAGGCGTTCGGCGAGATGCTCGACGCGGCGAGCTAGACGATCGACGCCCTATATCGGCGCCTATCTGGAGTTCCGCATCGATGATGCGGCGCCGGCACGTACGCTCTCGTACGTCGATTGATCCCGAACATAACCGCGGCCGCGGACTGGGAGCGCCCAGCGGAGAATGCCTGGATCAACGTCGTGTTTAGCGGCGAAGGGCTTCGCCGGCTTGGACTCGATCAATCCGTCTTGGCGGGGTTTCCGCCCGAATTCCTGCAGGGTATGGCGGCGCGCAAGGCGTCTCTCGGCGACCTTGGGCACAGTGATCCTTTGCAATGGGATTTGCCGCACGGCGGCACGGGCTTTCGCATTGGCATGTTTGTTATGGGCGGTAGCGAAGCCCCGCGTGATGAAAAACGCGCCGTCGACCACGCTGCGCTCGCCGGACTGTCTGGAGTCACGCTCGTCAGCAGACTCGACGTCGGCGTTCCACCGACCCTGCGCGAGCGCTTCACGTAGCCGCCGTGGACGTGACGCGACGCTTCCCCGCAAACGGGACAAAACGTCGCGCCGGCTTCGCCCGTTGCCGCCACGATCGTCGTTTCGCCGGCGCGAGACGAGCTCTTGGCGACAAGCGCGTTCGAAGCAAGAGAGAGACTTCCAAAATGCTCGCATGGCGCTGATTCTCCAAAGGAGACAGCGCACACGCGCCGCCAAACTTCATCGAATGGGAGCCAGAAACAGTTCGCCGGCGCTTGTTCACGCCGTCGATCTTCGCCCCGCCGTGCGGCGCCATGCGTTCAGCCGCGGTTCAGGTGGCTTCTGTTCAACGCGCGCGGGGGCCGACATGAACGCGCGCAAGCAGCGCGCGTCGCGGCAAGTCGACGAGGGGCCAAGCGGCGCGCGTCGCGGCGAGTCGACTGGGGGCGTGGATTGATGATTTTCGAGGATCCTACTGCGCGGCGCGGGCGTTTCGTCCGTGCGGCGGGCTTGGCGCTGGCGGTCGTCGCTTTCGCCGTCCTCGGCGTCGTCGCGCTGAGCGTCGTGACGCCGCCGCGGCTTCCGTCGCTGCCTCCCGCCTTGCAGTCCACGATCTCCGGCGGCGACGCCGTCGTCGTCAGGCTCGACGACGCGGCCGACGCCGCGGCGCCCGCGCCGCCGCCGCAGGCCGCTGGCGCTTCCTCGCGTGACGCGCTTTCCATCGCGGTGAAAGCGGCGCCCGCTTCGGCGCCGGCCGCGGCGCCGTCGCTCGGCGGGGCCGAGTTTCTCAACGCCGCTTTCGTCCTGCAGGATGAGCAGATCAGCGTCGCCTCGTTGCGCGCCCATCTCAAGAACCTGCAGATCGTCTCCCCCGACTGGATGAGCTTCGCCGACGCGAGCGGCGCCTTGATCGTTAAGGTCGATCGCCAGCTCGCCGACCAGATCCGCGCCGCGGGCGCAAAGCTTCTGCCGCGCGTCGCCAACATCGACGCGAGCGGCGAATGGTTCGAGACCGGGCTCGGCGACTTCCTGCGCAGCGCCGCCGCCGCCGACGCCTTTCGCGATCGTCTGCTCGCCACGCTCGACGAGAACAGGGCGGACGGCGTCAACATCGACATCGAGAGTCTGCATCCGCAGGACGAGCAGGCCTACGTCGACTGGCTCGAGCGGCTGACCAGCGCGCTGCACGATCACGGCTTTCTGGTCACCGTCGACGCGCCGATGAACGACGAGGCCTACGACTACCGGGCGATCGGCCGCATCGCCGACGCGGTGGTGCTGATGGCCTACGACGAGCACTGGTCGACCAGCGGCCCGGGCCCGATCGCATCGCGCCAATGGTACCAGGACGGCCTCGACCAAGCGGCCGAACGCATCGATCCGGAAAAGCTGATCGTCGGCGTCGGCGCTTACGCCTATGACTGGACCGAAGGCGGCCGCGTCGCCGAGGCGCTGGAATTCGAGGAGGCGCTGGCGCTCGCCGACAGCCACAACGCGCCGATCGAAGCCGGCGCCGACGACGTCAACAGCCACTTTCACTATGTCGACGATGCGCGCCGCAACCACGACGTGTGGATGCTCGACGCAATCTCGGCCTGGAACGAATATCTCTACGCGCGCCGCGCCGGCGTGCGCGGCGCGGCGCTGTGGCGCAGCGGTCCGGAGGATCCGCAGCTATGGTCGTTCTTCGGCGCGCCGAACGCGGCGAACTTCGATCCGCACGCGCTGGCGCGCACGCCGGCCATCGACACGGTGCGCATCGAGGGCAAGGGCGAGCTCTTGCGCGTCGACGAGGGGCGTCGCGACGGGGTGCGCAATTTCGCGGTGACGAACGGTTTCGTCGATTGGGCGCGGTATGAAAAGCTGCCGCGGTCGTTCAAGCTGCAGCGCTTTGGCGGCGACGTCGCGCCCAAAAGAATTGCGCTGACCTTCGACGACGGCCCTCATCCGACCTGGACCCCGCAGGTCCTCAGCATCCTGGCGAAATACGGCGCGCCGGCGACGTTCTTTCTCATCGGCGAAAACGTCGAGCGCGCCCCGCAGCTCGTCCGCGACGAGCTCGCGGCCGGCGATCTCGTCGGCAACCACACCTACTCGCACCCCGATTTGACCGCGATCTCGAAACCACGCCTGTGGATCGAGACGACCTTCGGCCAGCGGCAAATCGAGGCGGCGGCGGGGCGATCGACGCTGCTGTTCCGGCCGCCTTACGACACGGATTCCCAGCCGCGGTCCGCCGCGCAGCTCGCGCCGCTCGAGCAGCTCGACGGGATGGGCTACCTCGTCGCCGGGGCGGACATCGATTCGACGGACTACGATCGTCCCGGCGTCGACGCGATCTTCAACATCGTGATGCACGACCTCGTCTCGACCGGCGGCCACATCATCGTATTCCACGACGGCGGCGGCGACCGTAGCCAGACCGTCGCGGCGCTCGACCGGCTGATCCCGGCGCTGCGCGAGGCAGGCTACGAGATCGTGCCGCTCAACGAGCTCATCGACGTCTCGGCGGCGACGCTCAACCCCGAACTGTCGCAGCGCGAAGAGTTGCTTTCGTTCGGCGCGCGCATTCCGGCCTGGGCGCGCACCAGCGGCGCCGAGATCCTGGTCTATCTGTTCGCCCTCACCACCGGGATCGCCATTCTGCGCATCCTCTTCCTCGGCGCGCTGGTGGCGCGCGACTGGCGCCGCCGCGCCGCCGCCCCGGCGGAGCCCTTCGAGCCGCCGGTGTGCGTCTTGGTTCCCGCCTACAATGAGGCGACGGTGATCAGCCGCACCATCGAGGCGGCGCTCGCCAGCGACTACCGATCCCTGAGAATCCTGGTGATCGACGACGGCAGCGCGGACGACACGGCAAGCGTGGTCGAAGCCTGGGCGGAGCGCGATCCGCGCGTCGCGCTCATGCGGCAGCGAAACGCCGGCAAGGCCGCCGCGCTCAACCGCGCGGCGCGGGCGGCGGAGGAGGAGATCCTCGTCACCATAGACGCCGATACGCTCGTGCTGCGTCACACGATCTCGAGCCTCGTCAAGCCGCTCGCCGATCCGTCGGTCGACGCGGTCTGCGGCAACGTGCAGGTCGGCAACGTTTGCAATCTGCTGACCGCGTTCCAGTCGGTCGAATACGTCACCTCGCAGAATTATGACCGACGCGCTTTCGACAGCCTCAACTGCATTTCTGTGGTGCCAGGGGCGACCGGAGCGTGGCGGCGCAGGACGCTGCTCGCGGTCGGCGGCTATTCCGCCGATACGCTGACCGAGGACGCAGACCTCACGCTGACCATTCTCGGCGCGGGCGGCCGGATCACCTATGCTCCGCTCGCCCAATCGATAACCGAAGCGCCGCAAACCGTCGCGTCGCTGTTCCGCCAGCGCTTCCGCTGGAGCTACGGCACGCTGCAGTGCCTGTGGAAGCATCGCCGCAACTTCGGGCGCGGCGCGCTTGGCTGGGTGGCGCTGCCGAACGTCGCGATGTTCCAGCTGCTGTTCCCTCTGCTTGCGCCGCTAGGCGATTTCATCTTCCTGCTGGCGCTGCTGCGGCTCGATTTCCGACCGGTCGCCGCCGGCTACGCCACCTTCCTGGCGCTGGACTTGGTGGCCTCGTTGGTGGCCTTCCGCCTCGATCGGCGACCGCTGCGGGAGATTTGGGTGGTGGTCGTGCAACGCTTTGTCTACCGGCCATTTCTCTATGTCGTCACGTTCTCGGTGGTGCTTGCCGCGCTGCGCGGCGCCCGCCAGCGGTGGAACAAGCTTGCGCGCACCGGAGCGGTCGACGCCGCGCGGCTCGAGATCGGGCTCGAGACGCCCGCCGAGTGACTCCGAGCGGCGGGCGATCGTCCGGTCGCTCGGGGGCGGGTCTCGCTGAAGCTCGCTGATCCGCAAACGTTGGTGGGGACCGCGAGGCGTCGGCTCGATCGCGGGTCCTGCGCACGGCATTCCCAAATTTGAGGCTACCGAATTCGACGACGCCCGGTTCCCCGTCTGACAGCCTGCAGATGGCGCTCCCCGCTATTGTTGGCGCACCGCGTCTTTCCTTGCGGGTCGCGGCGCTCGTCGCGACTTCGGCTTTCCGAAATTCAGAATTCGTGCTAATCTGCCAGCAGTCGGCCGTACAGCCGCCGCCGGGGTCGCTGAGGGCGGGAATTTGACAGGGGGGCGCGGCGCTTCTTGACGCGCAGCTAAGCGCCTGGAATCGCAGGGAGTGAGCCTTGACATGTCAAGCCGCCGCTTGACGCCGCTTGACAAAGCTTGACGAAACTTGACGCGGCATTTGACGCGTCGAACGAAAGACGCCCTCGGGAGATCGCGAAAACGCCGCTCACGCCGCGGCCATTTCGCCGGCGTTGATCCGGCCGAGTAGCGCGGCGAGGTCGGCGCTCGGGCGCGCCGGACTGAACAGGAAGCCTTGCGCCTGGGTGCAGCCCTGGGCGCGCAGGAAATCGAGCTGCTCGGCGGTTTCGACCCCTTCGGCGGTGGTGACGATGCCGAGGCTGCGCGCCAGGCTCGAAATCGCCGTGACGATCGCCGTGCAGTCGCGCCGCTGCGAAAGGTCTTTGACGAACGAGCGGTCGATCTTGATCTTGTCGAACGGAAAGCCGCGCAGGTGGCTGAGGCTCGAATAACCGGTGCCGAAATCGTCGAGGGCGATGCGGACGCCGAAGCGACGCAGGGCGTGCAACGTCGCGGCGGTCGCGGCGGCGTCGGCGAGCAGCGTGCTCTCGGTGATTTCGAGTTCGAGCCGCTGCGGCGCCAGGCCCGATTGGGCGAGGGCGGAGATCACCGTCTGGGTCAGGTTGGCGGCGCCGAACTGAATCGGCGACAGGTTGACGGCGACGGCGATCTCCTCCGGCCAGCTCGCCGCGTCGGCGCAGGCGGTGCGCAGCACCCATTCGCCGATCGGCACGATCAGCCCGTTCGCTTCGGCGATCGGGATGAAGTCGTTGGGCCCGATCATGCCGCGGGTCGGATGGCGCCAGCGCAGCAGCGCCTCGAAGCCGGTGACGCGGCGGCCGGAGATGTCGACCAGCGGCTGGTAGTGGACTTCGAGTTGGCGCCCGGCCAGCGCGCCGCGCAGATCGGCCTCGAGCTCCCGCCGCTCCGAGGCCGCGCGCTGCAGCTCCTTCCGGAAGAAGCGATGGCGACGCCGCCCCTCCGCCTTCGCCTGGTAGAGCGCGAGGTCGGCGTTCTTGACCAACTCGTCGGCGTTGGCGCCGTCGGCGGGAAACAGCGCGACCCCGACGCTGGCGCCGATCGTCACCTCGATCCCGTCGATCAGATAGGGCTGCGACAGGGCGTCGATGATTTGCGCCGTCGTCGCTTCGATCGCGTTCGGCGCGGCGGCGTCGTCGAGGACGACAGCGAATTCGTCGCCGCCGATCCGCGCCGCGAAGTCGCATTCGCCGAGCGCGTCGCGCAGGCGCTGCGCCACCATGCGCAGCAGCCGGTCGCCGGTCGGATGGCCGTAGGTGTCGTTGACGCCCTTGAACAGGTCGAGGTCGACGCAGCAGATCGCCAGCGGCCGCCCGCTGGGGCGGCCGTCCTCGATCGCGCTCGTCAGGCGGGCGCTGAAGTCGGCGCGGTTGCTCAAACCGGTCAGCGCGTCATGGCGTGCGAGATAGTCGGCTTCCGCGGCGGCGCGGCGGCGCTCGGTGATGTCGGCGACGGCCGTCAGTTCGGCCGCGACGCCGGCGTAGACGATGGCGCGGGCGAAGACGAGCGCGTCGATCGGCTCGCCGTCGGCGCGGCGATGGCGCTCGTGTCGGCCGGCCTGCGCCTCGGCTTCGGCGGACGCCGCCTCCGCCTCAGCGTCGTCGAGCCGCAGCTCGTCGGCGGACATGGCGAGGAAGCGGTCGCGCGAATAGCCGTAATGCGCGATCGCGGCGTCGTTGACGGCGAGCAGCCGTCGCGTGCGCACGTCGACGATCCACATCGGCATCGGATTGGCTTCGAACAGCAGCCGGTAGGATTCCTCCCGCTGCTTCAGCGCGGTGAGGTCGGTCAGGGTGGCGCAGAACAGATCGTCCATCCGTGTCAGATTCACGCCGACATATCGCACTCCCGCTTCGTCGCGCAGCGTCAGCTCGAAGCGCTGGCGCGCGCCGCCGCTCGCGATCAGGCGCCGCAAGCGCTCCGCCAACGGTTCGGCGGCCGGGCCGAGCCCCTGTTCGCTGAGCCGGCGCCAGCGCAGCCCTTCGGCCGGCGCGCCGATGAGCTTGGCGGCGGCGGCGTTGAGATCGACGATCTGGAAGTCGTCTCGCCGTCGCCCATCGTCTTGAATGACGGCCAGCGCCATCACGCCGTCGTCGCTGGCGTGAAACACGGCGTCGATCAGGTTGTAGCGCGGACCGCGCTCGGCCAGATGGATGGCGACGAGCGGCGAACCCCAGCGGTTGGCGAGCGGCAGCGCCAGGATGTCGTAGCGCTGGGCCTGCCCGTGGCGCGAAAAAAAGGCTTCGCGCCGGCGCGGCTCGCCATCGGCGACCGCCCGGTCGGCCGCCCGCTCGAGCGCAAAGCCGCAATCGGGCGCGAGCTCGCTCAAGCGCGTTTCGCGCCCGCCGCCGCCGAGGCCCTCGGCCACGGCGCAGCCGAGGCGGCGGATCTCCCAGTCGGATCCAGCGCGCGCCAGCAGCACGACGCGGTCGTCGATCGCGCCGAGGCCGTCGAGCATCAGGTCCTCGAAACGCGGCGGCGCGTCGACGCCGGCGCGCGCTATCGCCCAGCGACGCGTCAGTTCGGCCGCCTGACCGGCGGCGGAAAACGACGGGGTGGAAAGGGCGCGTTCGGGGGCGAGGCCAGGCATTGCAAGTCCGCCGTTCGAGAAATCGCAGCGGCAGAAGAAGCCAGGTCCGCTAAGAAATCGCTAAATTGCGGCGAAACGCATTGAGCCCTGCATAACCAACCCGGCTGATGCTTAAGCGGTCGTTACGGCAAGCCTCACGGCTCGAGTTCGCTGTCCCAGTATAGGTAATCCATCCACGAGATGTGGAGGTAATTGGGCGGAAACAGTCGACCGTTCTGATGCAGGTCGTGCACCGTTGGCTGGTAGGGATGGCGCGCCGGCCACATCCGCGCGACCGACGGCAGCAAGTCGGCCTTCCTGAGGTTGCACGCCGAACAGGCGGCGACGACGTTGTCCCAGGTCGTTACGCCGCCCTTGGAGCGGGGGACGACGTGATCGAAGGTGAGGTCGTCGCGTTCGCCGCAATATTGGCAAGTGAAACGATCGCGCAGGAACACGTTGAACCGCGTGAAGGCGGGAAAACGCGACGGCTTGACGTAGCTTTTGAGCGAGACGACGGACGGCAGCCGCATTTCGAACGACGGGCTGCGCACCAGCGTGTCGTATTCCGAGACGATGTTGACGCGGTCGAGAAAGACCGCCTTGATCGCGTCCTGCCAACACCAGATCGACAGCGGATAGTAGCTCAGGGGACGGAAATCCGCGTTGAGCACCAAGGCCGGGCACGTCTCCGGCGAGACCGCTTGAACATGAACCGTCAAAAGACGCTCCGTTCTCCCCCGTCTGTCACGTGGTCGGAGCGAATCCGACCGCGGCTATAGTCTATAGCGTCGGTGACGCCCTTGTGAAGGGCGCGCCCTCGCCGCCGCGCCGCCGTTCATCCCGCCTTGGCCTCGATCTCTGCCATATCGTCGTCGGAGAGGCCGAAATGGTGGCCGACCTCATGCACGAGGACGTGGGCGACGATTGCGCCGAGCGTGTCCTCGCTCTCGCACCAGAAGTCGAGCAGCGGACGGCGATAAAGCCAGATCATATTGGGCAGCGCGCCGGTCTCCTCGACGGCGGGACGATGCGGCAGGCCGCGGCCGCGGAACAGGCCGAGCAGGTCGAACTCGCTCTCGGCCCCCATCTCGTCGAGCGTCTCGTCGTCGGGGAAATCGACCACCTGGATGACGAGGCCTTCGCACAGGCGGCGAAACGTCGCTGGCAGGCTGGCGAACGCCGCGTGGGCGAGCGCGTCGATATCGGCGGCGCTGGGAGCGTGGGCGGCGGCGAGCGCGGCAGTGCGAGCGTCGGTCATCGGCTGGGCTCTCCGTCAGCGGACCGAAATGTCCGTCCCCCAGAAGAGCCTCGCGTGGCGGGCGCTGTCAAAGCCCCGGGGCGAGGAAAACAAAACGACAGACCGTAAAAGCGAAGGCGAGGCCGAACGCAGGAGCGCGCCATGACCGAACGGTACTTCATTCTCGACAGCGGCGAAGCCAAGCTCGACGCGGCGATGGCGCGGCGTCAGTTCTCGTTGTCGCTCGCCGTCGGCTTCGCCGTGCTGGCGGTCGCCGCTCTGGTCGAGTTGCAGCCGGCGCGTTCAGCGCCGATCGGCGCTGAAGCGCATCACGCGCCCGCCGCCCAGGCCGATTTCGCCGTCGCCGCGTCGTCGCATCGTCTCGACTAGCTCTCGAACAGCCGCACGCGCGTCTCGTCGAGCTGGTTGACGAAATCGCGCGCGCGCGCCACGGCGGCCGCGCGCAACTGGACCGCCGCGCGCGGGAACTCCGACAAGACGCGACGAAACACTGCGCCGGGAATGCGCAGCAATTCGCTGTCCTCGGTCGCCTTGGCCGAGACGCGCCGCACCACGTCGGCTAGCAGCGCGGTCTCTCCGACCAACGCGCCCGGTTCGACCCGCCGCTCCGTGTCGTCGATAACGAGCGACAGCTCGCCCGACAGGAGGAAATAGGCCGAATCGGCTGGCTCGCCGGCGCTGAACAGGAGTTCGCCCGCCTTCAGCATCCGCCGCTCGCAGGAGAACGCGATCAGCTGCACCGCCTCGCGCGGCAACAGGTCGAAGGGGCGGGTCCCCGCCATGCGCCGGACGTTGGATTCGAGGCTCATGGGCGAAGAGCTCCGCGCGAACCGTTCACGACAACAGCTTGTAGCCGCCGCCGTCGGTGACGAGCAGCCGCGCTTCAGTCGGGTCGTCTTCGATCTTCTGCCGCAGTCGGTAGATATGCGTCTCAAGCGTATGGGTGGTGACGTTGGCGTTGTAGCCCCAGACGTCGCGCAGCAGCGTCTCGCGCGGCACCGCTTGGCGCTGAGCGCGATGGAGGAAGCGCAGGATCGCCGCCTCCTTCTCGGTCAGCCGCAGCTTGATCCCCTTGGCGTCGACAAGGTGCTTGGTCGCGGGGCGGAAGGTGAAGCGGCCGATCTGGAACTCGGCGTCCTCGCTCGCGTCGTGCTGGCGCAGTTGCAATCGGATGCGCGCCAGCAG
>Ga0181520_10013566_pt1 | contig 10246 bp, 8 predicted proteins | sample PEATcosm2014_Bin_29_FD_132451 | JGI IMG/M metagenome (GOLD analysis project Ga0181520, IMG submission 132451) | Peatland microbial communities from MTU Mesocosm Facility, Houghton, MI, USA - PEATcosm2014_Bin02_30_metaG | ecosystem: Environmental > Terrestrial > Soil > Wetlands > Peat | place... | reverse complement strand
GGGTCGAAGCTGGGGAAGAAGATCTTGTTGAACACCAGCGCGGTGGCGATGCCGTAGAGGTTGAAGTCGAAATACTCGATGGCGGTGCCGATGGCGCTGGCCAGGGCGACCTTGCCGATGGCCGCGCCGGCCGGCTCATCGATCGGCACACCGCCCGGACGCAATGCGGCGTACGGCGTCGTGCCAGTTCCCAGACTCATGGTCGTTCTCCCTTGGGAGGCCGCTCCGAGGAGCGACCGGTGCCGAGGCCACGGATCGGATATATGTCCGTGTTGTGGACATGACGGTTGGCCATTTTGAAGCCGATGTCAACCTCGAATCTGTCCGCTCCGCGAAACTCCCCAGAAAAAATAGGCAAAACATCCGACATGATTTTACCGCGCGGTTGACGTTGGGCTCCAGGCCCCATAATAATGTCCGTATTTAGGACATTTGGTGGCAAAAATCGACGATGGTAAGCTCTGTGCGAGGTACGCATATGGCCATCCCGGGGCGAGGGCCCATGTCCGCCCCTCGTATTGAAACCGGCCCGATCATGTATTATTAGGAATTCCATGCTCCAGCAGATCAACCCCATGACCGGCGAAGCGGAGGAGAAGGGACAGAACGTCAAGTCGCTGTTCAAGATGCTTGACGTTCTGGAGTGCTTTTCCAGTATCGATCCTGAATTGTCGGTGCTGCAGATCGCCCAGCGCACCGGCCTGCCGCGCACCACCGTCCATCGCCTGGTCGACAGCCTGCGCGCCGTGGGATTTCTCGAGCAGGAAGCCAGCCGCGAGAACTACCGCCTCGGGCTCAGGCTGTTCGGGCTAGGCAACACCGCGCTGACCAACATGCCGCTGCACCGCGAGGCCGCCCCGTTCGTCGACACGCTGCACAAGCTGACCGGAGAGATGGTGCACCTCTACGTGTTCGAAGGCTCCCAGATGGTGTTCGTCGAACGCTCCTTCGATCGCGCCCGGCCGAACAACGTGTTCACCACCGTGGAGGCCTCGCCCTGCCACTCCACCGGCGTCGGCAAGGCGGCCCTGGCCTTCCAGCCCCCAGCGGTGATCGAGCGCGTCATGGCTCTGGGCATGCAGCGCTTCACCCGCAACACCATCGTCTCGCCGGAGGCGCTGCGCCAGGAGTTGGCGGCGATCCGCGCCCGCGGCTACGCCATCGACGACTGCGAGCATGAACCCGACCTGCGCTGCGTGGCCGCGCCGGTCCGCAACTCCGCCGGCCGGGTGTTTGCCGCGATCAGCGTCACCGGCAACACCCGCCGCATGGAACAGCACCCCACCGAGGACCTGGCCGCGCTGGTGGTATCGCACGCCCGCCAGATTTCGGCGCAGCTCGGCTACCAGCCCGACGCGCCCGCCCGCAAGCGCCGCCGGGCGGGGCCGCGGCCTATTCTGCCTCCGGCCGTCTCCGCAGGCGCTTGATACCGCCGCGCAGCGACTTGCCCTCCAGCCGCCGCTGCTTCGACCCTAGTGTCGGCCGGGTCGCCCGCCGCTTCGGCGGCGGCGGCTCGGCGGCCGCGCGGATCAGCGCCAGCAGCCGCTCCAGGGCGTCGTCGCGGTTGCGCTCGCGCATGCGGTGACGCTGCGCGGTGATCACCAGCACCCCGTCCTGCGTCAGCCGCCGCCCGGCCAGCCGCTCCAGCCGCCCGCGCACCGCCTCGGGCAGCGAGGGCGAGTGGCGCACGTCGAAGCACAGCTGCACCGCCGTTTCCACCTTGTTGACGTTCTGACCGCCGGGGCCGGAGGCGCGCAAGAAGGTCTCGGACAGTTCGTCCTCGTTCAGCGCGATGCCGCGGCCGACCGCGATCATGGTACCCCGCCGAAGGACCGGCGGAGGCGCCCGCCGATCCGGCGCAGCAGGCCGCGCCGGATCGGCGGGGCGTCGCCGTGGACGGCCTGCCCCTGTGCGGCGCGCAACGCCCATGCGTGGCGTGAGCTGTGCGCGAGCTCGTCGGTGGTCTGCGCCAGCAGCCATTCCCGGCGTTCGGCGAGCCCGCTCGGCGCCGCGGCACTCTCCGGGCGCTTGCGCAGATGCACGAAGAACTCGCAGCCCAACGGCGGGCTCACCGCGACGATGTCGAAGGCGATGATCCCGAGCAGGATCAGCTCGGTCAGGATCAACTCCAGCGAGGACGGCGTGAAGGTCCAGCAATGGGTGTCGTGATAGCCGGTGTCGTTGCTGTCGATCAGGGCGCGCCAGGTGGCGTAGGCCTGCGCCACGTCGCCGAGCAGGGTGACCTGGCCCGGATTGTCGTCGATGGTGAACGCGCCGGTGACCCCGTCGCGCCCGCGCAGCCCCGCGTTATAGGCGGTCTGGCCAAAGATCTGGGCGAAGCTGGGGCGTTCGCGGCGCTCGTGCCAGGCATCCAACAGCTCGCCGGTGCCGCTGTGCGGGCGGAAGAAGTCGAAGCAGGCGCGCTTGTCGGGCACCGCCATCGCCACCACCCCTCCGGGGGCGAGCAGGGTTTCGCAGCCGCGCAGGAAGCGCACCGGATCGGGCAGATGCTCCAGGTTGTGGCTGGAAATCACGAAGTCGAATCGCGCCTCCGCGCCGAAGCGCGCGCGCGCCAGTTCGGCGATCTCCGATGCCGAGCCGACCAGATCGACCTCGCCGATGTGCGCGATCGCCGCCCTGTCGATCGCCGGATCGGCTTTGGCACGGGCCAGCAGGGCCTGGCGGTCGAGCACATCCAGCACCACTACCGCGCGCTCCCCGCCGGGCGGAACGATCGGGCTGTGCCAGGGCGCGACCTCGATGCCGCGCGTACCGGGGGCGATGTGCCTCAGAATTTCCAGCCGACGATCCATAGGGCCTGCTTCCCGCCAAGGGTACGGCAGCATATAGCCGCTTTTCGTTCGGGCGGGCACGCCGGCACGCCCGGCGGCTGACGGTGATTTGCGGCAGGGCGGCGAGTGCGGTAGCCGTTTGTCCATGCGACGTTCCAACGTGGCCATAACCGGGGCCTCCGGCGCGAGCGACGACATAGCGGCCGAACCGGCATGAACCGGCCGGTAATAGACCCGGGCGATACTGGCGCGCCGTCCACCGGGCCGGCACCACGCCAGGAGTACGTCGTGCCGGGTCGCAGCGCAGCCGCGTCCATCGGTTACAAGGGAGTCATCGCCAGCCGGGCCAGCATGTCCGGGCTGAACTGGCTGAACTTCCTGTCCGCCCTGATGCAGACCGGCTTCGGCGCCTTCCTGGCGGTTTACCTCACCAGCGCGCAATGGAGCCGCACCGATATCGGCTTCGTCCTCAGCGTCGGCACGGTGGCGGCGATGGCCAGCCAGGTGCCCGGCGGCATGCTGGTGGACTGGGCACGCAGCAAGCGCCACGTGGCGGCCGCCGCGGTGCTGGCGATCATGGCCGCCTCGGTGCTGATCGCGACAGTGCCGCGCCCCGGCCCGGTGTACACGGCGCAACTGTTGCAGGGCGCCGCCGCCGCGGTGCTCACCCCCGCCATCGCGGCGCTGACACTGGCGCTGTCGCGGCAGGAGAAACTGGGCGAACGGCTCGGCCGCAACGTGCGCTACGCCGCCGTCGGCTCGGCGGTGGCCGCGGCCATCATGGGGATGGTCGGCGCCTGGCTGTCGTATCGGGCGATCTACTGGTTCGCCGCGCTGTGCACCCTGCCCTGTCTGGTGGCGATCTTCCGCATCCGCATTGTCGACCTGGCCGGCGCGCACCGGCGTGCCAGCCATGCCGCCGTCATCCATCCGCGCCATGGCGCCGCGCCGCCGAAGCGGATGCTCCAGGTCGCCCGCGACCCCGCGCTGCTGATCTTCGCCGCCGCCACGGCGCTGTTCCAGCTCGGCAATGCCTCCCTGCTGCCGACCGCCGCCGGCGCGCTCACCCGCGCCTACGGCGGGCTGCCCGACCTGGTGGCATCCAAGTTCTGGTGGATCCTGCCGCATATGCTGCGGCCGTCGGACCTGTTGGTGGCCGCCTGGATCGCGATGCCGCAACTGCTCGCCGCCGCGCTATCGCCCTGGCTCGGGCGCCATACCCAGATGGTCGGCCGCCGGCGGGTGCTGCTGGTCGGCTTCGCGGTGCTGCCGCTGCGCGCCCTGTTGTTCGCCACCGACGGCAACCCGGTGGCGATGGTGGCCTATCAGGCGCTGGATGGCATCAGCGCCGCGGTGCTCGGCGTCATGATCCCGCTGGTGGTGGCCGACATCACGCACCGCAGCGGCCGGTTCAACCTGGGCATCGGCATCGTCGGTCTGGCCAGCGGCCTGGGCGGCGCGCTGAGCACCGCGGTCGGCGGCGTGCTGTCCGACCGGATCGGCGACATCGGCACTTTCCTCGCGCTCGGCGGCGCCGGGCTGTGCGCCTGCGCCCTGCTCGCGCTCGCCATGCCGGAGACGCACGCCACGATGGAACCGTCCGTCCGCCCGCGCACGGCCTGAGCGTCAAGGCCGGACGAGCGCGCCCATTTCGGCCGAAATGTCTCGCGCGGCCTGCAACACCAGGGCGCTGAGCGGCCCAACCCGCTGATCGACGATGCGCGCCATCGGGCCCGACACCGAGACCGCGGCGATGGCGTTGCCGGTCTCGTCGAAAATGGGCGCCGCGATGCAGCGCAACCCGACGGCGTGTTCCTCGTCGTCGATGGCGTAGCCCACCGCACGCGCGCGCTCGAGGTCGGCGCGCAGCAGCGCCGGCGTGGTGATCGTCTTCACGGTCAGGCGCGGCATGCCGTGCTGCTGCAGGATTTTCGCCAGCGTCTTGTCGGAACCTGCCGACAGAATGGCCTTGCCGACGCCGGAGCAATGCAGCGGCACGCGCGAGCCGGGCCTGGCGAAGGCCCGCATCATCTGCCGGCATTCGACCTGGGCGAGATAGACCATCTCGCCCTGGTCCTCGATCGCCAGGTTCACGGTCTCGCCGCTCTCTTCCATCAGCCGCCGCATGTAGGCCCTGGAGAGGCCGACCAGGCTGCGCGTCTTGGTGAAGGTGCAGCCGATGACGAAGGCCTGCACGCCGATCGACCAGAGCCTGCCGTCATGGTCGAAGCGGACATAGCGCTCCTGCTCGAGCGTGGTCAGCAGGCGGTGCGCCGTCGAGGGCGGCAGGCCGACCTGTTGCGCCAGCTCGGTCAAGGTGGCGCCGCCGTCGGCTGCCTCCGATATCCGGTTGAGCAGCGCCAGTGCCCGCGCCAGCGACTGCACATGGTCGCTGCCCGATCGTGCCGGTTGGACGGCAGGCCCAGCGCGCTTGCCGCTTCTGGATTTTGCCGCCACCGCTTGCCGTGCCATGCGAACTCCTCGTGCCGGGCCTGCCGATTGTACCCGCCGGAAGGTTGCAACCCGTTGTGCAAGCATAGGAAAGCCGCAGGAATTCCGCAATGCGGGAAAATTTCCATTCGACCTCCGTCCAAGCTTCAGCGGAAACTTTCAAGGCACTGATATAAAAAAGGAAACATGCCAATTTCCCGAGATGCGGGAATGCGCCCATGGGCCCGCGCGGAGCCGCTATGGTACGGGCTTCGACGAATAGCGGAGACAGGTTCGATGGCGAAGATGAGAGCGGTTGACGCCGCTGTGCTGGTGCTGGCGCGCGAGGGAATCACGGACGCGTTCGGCGTGCCGGGGGCCGCCATCAATCCGTTCTACTCGGCGCTGCGCAAGAACGGCTCGATCCGCCATATCCTGGCGCGCCATGTCGAAGGCGCTTCCCACATGGCCGACGGCTACAGCCGCGCCAAGCCCGGCAACATCGGCGTTTGCATCGGCACCTCCGGGCCGGGCGGCACCGACATGATCACCGGCATCTACACCGCGGCGGCGGACTCGATCCCCATTCTCTGCATCACCGGCCAGGCGCCGCGGGCGAAACTCCACAAGGAAGACTTCCAGGGGATCGATATCGAGAAGGTCGCGGGGACGGTGGCCAAATGGGCGGTCACCGTGCGCGAACCGGCGCAGGTGGCGATGGCGTTCCAGCAGGCCTTCCACGTGATGCGCTCCGGCCGGCCCGGCCCGGTGCTGATCGACCTGCCGTTCGACGTACAGATGGGTGAGGTCGAATTCGACATCGACACCTACGAGCCGCTGCCGGTCTACAAGCCCGCCATTTCGCGCCGCCAGGCGGAACGCGCGCTGGAGATGCTGAACGCCGCCGAGCACCCGCTGATCGTCGCCGGCGGCGGCGTCCTGATCGCCGATGCCGCCGACCTGCTGGTGGAATTCGCCGAACTCACCGGCGTGCCGGTGGTCCCGACGCTGATGGGCTGGGGCGCCATCGCCGACGACCACCCGCTGATGGCCGGCATGGTCGGCATCCAGACCAGCCACCGCTACGGCAACGCCACCTTCCTCGAATCCGACTTCGTGCTCGGCATCGGCAACCGCTGGGCCAACCGCCATACCGGCTCGCTCGAGGTGTACACCAAGGGCCGCAAGTTCGTGCACGTCGACATCGAGCCGACGCAGATCGGCCGCGTGCTCGCTCCCGATCTGGGCATCGTCTCGGACGCGCGCGCGGCGCTGGCGATGTTCATCGCGGTGGCGCGCGGCATGAAGGACCTCGGCACTTTGCGCGACCGCGGCGACTGGGCCGCGGCCTGCCGGCACCGCAAGCAGACCATGCTGCGCAAGAGCGACTTCGACAACGTCCCGATGAAGCCACAGCGCGTCTACCAGGAAATGAACGAGAGCTGCGGCCAGGATACCTGCTACGTCACCACGATCGGCCTGTCGCAGATCGGCGCCGCGCAGTTCCTGCACGTCTACCAGCCGCGCCACTGGATCAACGCCGCCCAGGCCGGCCCGCTGGGCTGGACGATCCCGGCCGCGCTCGGCGTGCGCGCGGCCGATCCCGACAAGAAGATCGTCGCGTTCTCGGGCGACTACGACTTCCAGTTCCTGATCGAGGAGCTCGCAGTCGGCGCGCAGCACAAGCTGCCGTATCTCCATATCGTCGTGAACAACGCCTATCTCGGCCTCATCCGCCAGTCGCAGCGCGGCTTCCAGATGGACTACCAGGTCAGCCTGGCGTTCGAGAACATCAACGCCGTGGGCAACAACGATGCCGAGGCGGGCTACGGGGTTGACCACGTGACCGTCGTCGAGGGGCTGGGTTGCAAGGCCATCCGGATCCGCCAGCCCAGCGAGTTCAAGGCGGCTTTCGCGCGCGCCCAGGCCCTGATGGCCGAGCACCAGGTTCCGGTCGTGCTGGAGTGCATCACCGAACGCGTCACCAACATCTCGATGGGCGCCGACATCAACAGCGTGCAGGAATTCGAAGAACTTCCCTGAGCCGCGGCTGGCCGATCCTCCGAGCCTGGCGATGCCGCCGAACACGACGGCGTCGCCAGGCTCGTCCATGATTCCCGGTAGCAGCACGATTGCGTTTCTTCGGCGCAGGCGCAAAGTAGAGCCATTCGTCCCGTTCGAGAAAGACGAGCCCCGCTGACAAGGAGACCAATCCAATGGACAACAACGACAGCACGCCCGGCCTGAAAGGCAAGGTCGCGTTGATTACCGGCGCCGGCGGCATGAAAGGCGTGGGTCGGGCGATCGCGGTGAAATTCGCTCGCCTCGGGGTGGACCTGGCGTTGAGTGACGTGGAACTGAAAGCGACAGACAAGCACCCCAATCAGGTGGGTACGGGATGGCGCGGCATCGAGAGCGTCGCCGAGGAGGTGCGGGCTCTCGGGGTGCGGTGCCTGACCGTCACCTGCGACCTGGGCGACCGCCAACAGCTCCAGGCCCTGGTTGACCAGACCGTCGCGCACTTCGGCCACATCGATATCCTGGTCAACAACGCCCGCGCCATCATGGGCGCCGACAAGACTCCGATCACCGAACTTTCCGAAGAAGTCTGGTGGCATTTCCTGACGATCAATCTCACGGCGCCGTTCATCCTCACCAAGCTGGTGGCCCGCGAAATGATCCGCCAAGGCAAGGGCGGACGCATCATCAACATCGGCTCGGACACCTCCAAACGCGCCACCGCCATGGGGGCCGCCTACGGCTCGACCAAACAGGGGCTGGTGGCGTTGACGCAGGCGTCAGCGCAGGACCTGGCGCGGTACGGCATCACCGTGAACTGCCCATGCCCGGGCGCCATCAACACCGACCGCCTCAGCTACTGGGAGCGCGCCCAGGCCGAAGCCAGGGGCGTGTCGTACGAGGAATTCCGCGCCACCATCGTCAAGGAAGGGACGGATGTCACGCCGATGGGACGGATTGCGGAGCCCGAGGATGTCGCGAACCTCGTCGCCTTCCTGGTATCGGACGACGCCAGCTTCATCACGGGCCAGGCCTACAACGTCAACGGCGGCCTGTTGTTCCACTGAGGCTCGGCCTGACACGATAAAGGACAGTCCCGATGACCACGGAAAACCGGCCATGCGGCGTCTACTCGCCCGTGGTGACGCCGTTCAGGAAGAACCTGCAACCCGATCGTGAGCGCTACATCCGGCACTGCCGCTGGCTGATCGGGCAGGATGTCGGGTTGGCCGTCTTCGGCACCAACTCCGAAGCCAATTCGATGAGCGTCGAGGAGAAGAAGGATCTGCTCGACACCCTGCTGGAAGCGGGCATCCCGACGACGCGGCTGATGCCGGGCACCGGTTGCTCGGCGCTGACGGATTCGGTCGAACTCACGCGCCACGCCGTGGCACGCGGCTGCCACAACGTGCTGATGCTGCCGCCGTTCTACTATAAGGGCGTCAGCGACGAAGGCCTGTTCCGCAGCTTCTCGGAAATCATCCAGCGCGTCGGCGCCTCCGAACTGCGCCTTTACGTCTATCACATCCCGCCGGTGTCGCAGGTGCCGATCACGCTCGCGCTCATCGAACGCCTGCTGAAGGCTTATCCGGGCGTCATCGCGGGCGTCAAGGACAGCTCGGGAAACTGGAGCAACACCCAGGCGATGCTGGAGCGCTTCCAGCCGCAGGGCTTCGATGTGTTCGCCGGCAGCGAGACCTTCCTTCTCGCCACCTTGCGGGGCGGCGGCGTGGGCTGCATCACCGCGACCGGCAACGTGAACCCGGGACCCATCGTCCAGCTCTATCGCAACTGGCAGGCGGCCGACGCCGATGACCGCCAGCGCGCGCTCGACGCGACCCGCGCCGTGTTTGCGAAGTTTTCGATGATCCCCGCCCTCAAGGGCGCGATCGGCATCTACGCGAAAGACCCCGAGTGGGGAACGGTCCGCCCGCCACTGGTGGACCTGACTCCGGCCGAGTGCACCGCCCTCGGAAGCGCGTTGCGCGACGTCGGCTTCACCATGCCCGGGATCGAAGGGTAGGAAGGAAGGCCAGGGCGCCGCCCTGGACCCGCCAGGGGTCAGGGGACCCCTGGACCCCGCTACTAGGAAGGGTTGTTGAGAGAGAGGGGGGCGAGGTGATGTCGAAACATCTCCTTGCCCCCCTCTCTCTCAACAACCTCGCTTAAGTAATGGGTTCCAAGGGCCCGCTGGCCCTTGGCGGGGTCCAGGGGCAGAGCCCCTGGCCTTCCTTCTACTTCTTCGCGCGTGTCACGATCTGCGTTGGGTTGACGAAGCGGAGCGCGATCAGCAGCCACACCAGGGTGGTGATCATGTACACCACCGCCATCGCGTCGACCGACTGGCCGGGCCGGACGCCGGCGGCGAACACCGCGTAGTACAGCGCGACCACCAGGGTCTGGCTGGTCGAGCCCGCCGTCAGGAAGGTCAGCTCGAACATCCCGATGGTACGCACCAGCACCAGCAGCAGCGCCGCCAGGATGCCCGGGGTCAGCAGCGGCACCAGGACCTGCATGAACAGCCGCCCCGTTCCGGCGCCGAACACGCGCGCCGCCGCCTCCACCCGCGGGTCGATCTGCTCGACGAACGGGATCATGATCAGGATGACGAAGGGCACCGACGGCACCAGGTTCGCCAGGATCACGCCCCACATCGTTCCCGCCAGGTGCGCCTGATACAGCACGGTCGCCAGCGGAATGCCGTAGGTGATCGGCGGCACCAGCAGCGGCAGCAGGAACAGCAGCGTCGTCGCCTTCTTGCCGGGGAATTCCCGCCGTGCCATCGCGTAGGCCGTCGGCACGCCGATCAGCCCGGAGATCAGCACCACCGCGCCGACCACCTCGACGGTGACGAGCAGGATGGAGGGCAGGCCGAACTCGTTCCACGCCAGCGCATACCACTGCGGCGTATAGCCCGCGGGCAGCCAGGTGTTGAACCAGCGCGTGCCGAAAGAGTTCACCACCACGCTGCCGATCATCGCCAGCAGATTGATGATGAAGAAGAT
>Ga0181520_10013563_pt1 | contig 10248 bp, 8 predicted proteins | sample PEATcosm2014_Bin_29_FD_132451 | JGI IMG/M metagenome (GOLD analysis project Ga0181520, IMG submission 132451) | Peatland microbial communities from MTU Mesocosm Facility, Houghton, MI, USA - PEATcosm2014_Bin02_30_metaG | ecosystem: Environmental > Terrestrial > Soil > Wetlands > Peat | place... | reverse complement strand
CACTCCACCACCTCGATCGCCTTCAGCACGTCGCCGCGGGCTTCGGACAGAACCTTGCCGTTTTCGGTCGCGAGAAGGAGCGTCAATTCGTCCAGATGCGCGTCGAGCAACTGTTTGAAGCGGTACATCAGCTGGGTGCGGACGGGAATCGGCGTGTCGGCCCAACCGGGGAAGGCCCGTGCGGCTGCGTCCACCGCGGCGTCGACCTCACTCTGCGTACAGCAGGCCGCTTCGGCGATCAGCTCACCCGTACTGGGGTTCATCACCGGCATGTACTTCGTCGTCTTCGACTCGCACCACTCGTTGTCGACGCAGTATCTCAATTTCCTGACGCTCATAAGGTCGCTCCTTCTCTTGGCTCCCGCCCGACGGAGGGCTCCGTCCGCGATCGCGGGCACCGTAGGTCAAACTCGCGTTCCATATTTCACGAAGCAGTGCAATTTGCCTAATGTATTTGCGCCGTTCGCCTATTTGTGCTTCGCGGTTTGGGCTCTTGGCGACAGCAACACCCACGGTCGGCAGACCTTGCCGCGGCCGGTCATTTGCCCCTGAAGATCAGGCTTGTAGGCGCGAGTCCTCACACTTAGGGTCACCTTCCCTGTTCCGGAGACGACGTCGCCATGATGGCGGGCTCACATGTCGCGCTAGGGGCGGCCGCCTGGTTCGCCGCGGCGCCGCACCTCGGCCTGCCCGCGATGGACCCGGTGCCGCTCGCCCTGGCGGTCACGGGCGCTCTGCTGCCCGACATCGACCACCCGAAGTCGTGGGTCGGCAAGCGGATGCGGCCGCTCTCGACGATCGTCGCCGCGATCCTGGGCCATCGAGGCGCGACGCACTCGCTCCTCGCGCTGGTCGGCTGCGGCTGGCTGCTGTTTTACGACGGCACCCCCCGCGCCATCGTCGCGCCGGTTCTGGTCGGCTATCTGTCCCATCTTGCCGGCGACCTGCTCACCCCGCACGGCCTGAGGCTCGCCTGGCCGTTCAAGGGAACCTGGGCCTTGCCGCTTTGCCGGTCCGGCTCGCCGTTCGAGCCGCTGGTCGTGGCGGCCCTGCTGCTCTGGGCCTGGAGCGCGGCGGCGGGTCCACAGACCCGTCAGTCCCTCGTCGATGCCAGCCGAATCTGCGCCTGGTCAGGGTCCGATCTCGTGCCGGGTCTCTGCTCGTCCAGGCACGCAACGTTCCTGCCGCGCCGGGGTTGAACGGGGTCAGCAGACTGACGTGCCAGTCGCGCGAACGGTGGCGTCCTCGCGCCGGCGCAATCCGGGCAGCAGCGCGGTGCCCAGTCCCGGCGCGGTCGGCGCCTGCGCCATGCCGCTCACCAGCACCGGCAGATCGGTAACAAGGTCGCGGTACCAGGTAGCCAACGTGGCCCGGACCACTTCCTGGAAAATCGCCGTCGACGCGTGCAGGGCCAGGTGCAGCCCCGCCATCAGCGTTACCGGCCCGGTGCAATCGTGCGGCGCCAGCGGCTTCGCGAAGGCCTCGGCGAGGGCGGCGATCTTGCGCCCCTCGGTAAGTCCGCCGCACCAGGCCAGGTCGAGCATCACCACGTCGATGGCATCCGCCTCCAGCAACCGGCGGAACGACACCGCGCCGCCCAACGTCTCGCTGCCGCAGACCGGCACCCGCGTCGCCCGGCGCAGATCGGCGAGCGCGCGCGCATCGTCCATCTTGGCGATCGGGTCCTCGGCCCAGAACACACCGAATTGCTCCAGCGCCTGGCAGATGCGAATGGCGGCGGTGCCGCTCCACAGGCTGTGCAACTCGCACATCACCTCGATGCGCTCGCCGACCGCGGCGCGGATTTTTCGGAACGGCTCGAGTCCGGCCTTGAGCTCGCTCAAGGTGATGGCCTGCCCACCGGTAACATCGGCATACCCGTCGAGCGGCCAGATCTTCATGGCGGTGTAGCCCTCGGCCAGCAGGCTTTCCGCCAGCGCGCCAGCATCGCGCATGAAGGCGACCTGATCGTCGTAGGGGCCGGCCGCGGCATCACCGGCGCCAACGGCGCGCCGGCCCACGCCAGCGGTGTTGTAGGCATAGCCCGCGCAGGTGTTGTAGGCACGGATTTCGGTGCGCGCCGCGCCGCCCAGCGCCTCGTGCACCGGAATGCCATGGCGCTTGCCGGCAAGGTCCCACAGCGCGAGGTCGACCGCGCTCGCCGCCCGCACCTCGGCGCCGGAGCTATGAAAACCGAGATAGGGCGTCAACAGATGCCGCGAGATGGCCTCGATCCGGCGGGCGTCGCGGCCGAGCAGCCAGGGTGCCACCTGCTCGTGGATCACCGCCTCCACGGCCTGCGCCCCGCGGAACGATTCGCCCAGGCCGACGAGGCCCTCGTCGGTCTCGATCTCGACCCAGATGAGGTTGGGCCGTTCGGCGATACGGATGGTGCGGACGCATTCGATATTGGGCATGTGTCACTCCGGCGGGATCGGACAGGCATGGGAGCCGCCACCGACCCTTCGCGCACGGCGGATCCGTGGTTTCGTTGGCCCGTGCGGGGGATGCCTGTAAGACAGCTTCGGGGCAGCGTGCGAGGGAAACGCAGACATGGCAAGCCTGCCGCCGGCATACGGCCATCGTATCCGTGCTTTCGGCATCCGCGAGGGGGCGGTATATCCTTTCGGTGTGAGACTCTTCCTGACCCTTGCGCCGATTCGGGTGCGACCGTCCTGAGCCCCGCCACCCTGACCGGCTTTTCGCTCATCGTCGCCGCGCTGCTGGGTCTGGGCGCGGTCAGCGTGGTTGTGCCGCGTCGAATCGCCGCCGTCGGCAGCCTGGCACTGTGTGGCCTGGGGTTCCTGTTCGCCCTGGCTTATCTGCTCTCCGGCGCTGGCAGCGCCATGCTCACCCTCCCGTTCGGCCTGCCCGGCGCGTCGATGGTGCTGGCGCTGGACGGACTGTCCGGCTTCTTCCTGCTGCTGCTGATGGCGGTTGGCTCGGCGGCCTCGGCGGCGGCGCTGGACGACCACGGCGAATCGGACGCCACGGCCCCGTTGTTTCCCGTCTTCCTGGGCGCGCTGGCGCTGACCCTGCTTGCAGGCGATGTTTTTGTCCTCGTGCTCGGCTTCGCGCTGATGTCGCTGGCCTCGTTCGTTCTGGTGCTGACCCGCCATGAGGAAGCCGAGGTGCGCGATGCGGCGCTGCTGTATATCGGCATGGCGGGGCTGGGTGCGGCCTGCCTGATACCGGCGGTCGCCCTGCTGGCCGTTGGCGCCGGTTGGGATCTGCACTTCGCCGCCATCCGCGCCCATCCGCCGGAGGGTTGGCGGGCTACGGCGGTGTTGGCGCTGGTGCTGCTGGGTGCAGGCTCGAAGGCCGGGCTGGCGCCGCTGCATGTGTGGTTGCCGCCCGCCCATGCTGCCGCCCCCTCCCACGTCTCTGCGTTGATGTCCGGCGCGATGACCAAAGTGGCGCTGTATGTGTTGGTGCGTGTGCTGTTCGACCTGTGCGGGCCGGCGCAGCCGACCTGGTGGGGCGTGCCGTTGCTGGTGCTGGGTGCCGGCGGTGCGGTGCTGGGCGCGTTGCGCGCCAACCTGGAAGACGACATCAAGGCGGTCTTGGCCTGCTCGACGATCGGCAATATCGGCCTGATCGTGATCGGGCTGGGGTTGGCGCTGGCGGCGCGTGGGGCCGACCTGTCAACACTGGCTTCGCTGGCGCTGGGCGGGGCGCTGCTGCACGCGCTGGCACATGGGCTGTACACGTCGCTGTTGTTCCTCGGCGCCGGCGCGGTGCAGCACGCCGCCGGCAGTCGCCGGTTGAGTCGGTTGGGCGGGCTGATCCACTGCATGCCGGTGACAACGGCCTGCATGTTCGCTGGCGCGGCCTCGTTGGCCATGCTGCCGCCCAGTTCCGGCTTTGCCGGCGCGTGGACACTGTTTCAGGCCGTGTTCGGCGGTCCGCGTATCGGCGGACTTGGTTTGCAGACGCTGGTTTGCGTGGTGGCGGCGCTGATGGCGCTGGCGGTAGCGTTGGCCGCCGCTGCCGCGGTACGGCTGATGGGTGTGGCGTTCCTGGGCCGGCCGCGCCTGCCGCGTACCTCGGCAGCCGAGGAGGCCGGGCGACCGACGCGCATGGCCTTGATCGGGTTGGCCGGTGTTTCTGCTCTCGTCGGACTGTTCCCCGGCGCGATCCTGGCACTGGCCGGGCCGGCGCTGCGACGGCTGACGACCGCCGACCTGGCCGATCGCGCCGGGCTGTTGGCGGTGGCGCCACAGGCCGACCTGCCCGGCTACTCGGCGGTTGGCATTGCGCTGGTGCTGGGTCTGGCGGTGGGGGCAGTAATCTTGCTCGCTCGGCTGCGCGCGACGCCGGGGCATCGAGTCGGACCGGCCTGGGATTGCGGCTTCGGCGCGCCGCCGGTCTGGCTGCCGTTCGGTGACCCGCTGACCCAGTACGGCGGTGGCAGCTTCGCCCAACCGCTGCTGCGCGCACTGGGTGCCGCGCTCTTGCGCGTGCGGCAGCGCATTGACACGCCTGCCCCAGGCGAGACGCGGCCGGCACAGATCGCGCTGGAGACAAGCGATCCCGCGGAGCGGGGCCTGTTCGGGCCGATCGCGGCGGTGCGAGCGAGGTTGTCTTTGTTCGCCGACGCCATCCAGTTCCTGACCCTCCGTCGCACGCTGTCGCTGACGGTCGCGGCGCTTGTCCTGTTCCTTGCCGTGCTGGCGCTGATGGAGCAGTTCTGATGGGCGCCTCGGGGGGTGAAGCGGCATGACCTTCCTGCTCGGCCTGGCGTCGCTGGTCGTGCATCTGGTGCTCGCGCTGACCCTGGCGCCTGTTCTGGTGGGCTTCATTCGCTGGGCGAAGGCGCGACTGGTGGGGCGGTTCGGGCCGCCCGTGTCGCAGCCCTGGCGCGACCTGCTGCGGCTGGCCCGCAAGCAGCCCGTGCTGGCGGAAAACGCGTCCTGGCTGTTCCGCGCCGCCCCTGCCATCGTGTTCGCCGCCACGCTGGCCGCTGTCGCGTTGGTGCCCGGTTTTGCCCTTGGCATGGCGACCGCGCCGCTCGCCGATCTCCTGGCCATCGTCGGGCTGCTGGCGCTCGCGCGCTGTACCCTCGCATTGGCCGGGCTCGATATCGGCACCGCTTTCGGCGGCATCGGCGCTTCCCGTGCCATGACATTCGCGGTGTTTGCCGAGCCGGCGATGCTGCTGGTCATTTTCGCCCTCGCCCTGCTGGCGGGCACCACCAACCTCGACGCCATCGCCATGGTGCTGCGCGACAGCGGCGCGGAGCCGCGGGTGTCGCTGGGGCTTGCTTTGGTGGCGATCATGGTGGTGGCCATCGCCGAGAACGGCCGCATCCCCGTCGACAACCCGGCCACGCAGCTTGAACTGACCATGGTGCGCGAGGCCATGGCGCTGGAATACTCCGCCCGGCACCTGGCGCTGATCGAATGGGCCGCGGCGCTGAAACTGCTGCTGTGGATGACGCTGATCGCCACGATCTTCGTGCCGTTCGGTATGGCTGCGCCGGAGTCCGGTCCGCTCGTCTGGTTGCTGGCGCTGCCGGTCTGGGCAATGAAAGTGGGCGTGATGGCGAGTGTGCTGGTGTTGTTCGAATCGGCGATCACCAGGATGCGCGTGTTCCGGGTGCCGGAATTCCTTGGCGTGGCGGTATTGCTGGGGTTGCTCGCCGTGGTGTTCGCCTTCGTCAGCCAGGGCCGCGTGTGATGGGCCCGTCACTCGGCTTCGATGCCGTGTCCCACCACCTCGCCGACTTGCTCGATGGCGCGATGCTGGTGCTGTCCTTCGCGCTTCTCTTCCAGCGCCGTCTGACCGCGGTGATCAACATCGTCGCCATGCAGGCCTGGGTGCTGGCCACCGCCACCGGTTGGCAGGGCTGGTTACAGCGCTCGCCGGAGCTGGATGTCACCGGGTTGATCGTGTTGGGCGCCGCCGGCGTGGCCATCCCGATCGCGCTGCACCGCATGGTGCGCCGGCTGCAGATCCATCAGGCCGTCGAGACAGCGCTGGGCATCTTCCCCAGCATGGCGGTGGGCGTCGCGCTGGTGGCGCTCGCTGTCCTTGTGGTGCTGCCTACGGCGACGGACGGCCACCTGCTGACCCGGGAGGATTTGGCGCTCGCGCTATCGGTGGTGCTGCTGGGCCAGTTGATGATGATCACCCGGCGCACCGCGCTGGCTCAGGTGGCTGGCTTCCTGTCGATCGGCAACGGGCTTCTTTTGGCAGCCGTCAGCGTGCGCGGTATGCCGCTGGTGATGGCATCGTCGATTGTCGTGCTGATGCTGGGCGGCGCGCTCGTTTCCGGCGTGTTTTTCTGCCGTATCCGCGAGCGTTTCGACCGCCCCGACGAGGCGCCCCGGTGACCGGGTTGCTTATCCTTCCCGGCGTGATGCGGGATCTGGTTTCGGCGCCCGGGTTGGCAGTCTTGGTGCCGCTCGTCACGGCGGCCGGCCTGGGCTTCGTGACGAACTTCCGCCTCGCCGCCTGGATCAACGGGGGTGCCGCGACGCTGGTCTTCCTGCTGGCCTGCGCGCTGCCCTGGCAACCGATGGCGGGGCTGCTGCTGGTGGACCCTCTGGCCGCGCACATGGCCATCCTGACCAGTTTCGTCGGCATGACCAGCGCCTGGTTCAGCCTCGGCACCATCGCGGTGAAAGCTGGGGCAGGGCGGCTCGATGGATGGGCGCGGCGCGCCTACCACGCCCTGTTTCAGGCCTATCTCGGCTTTCTGCTGTTGGCGCTCCTGTCCAACAACGTGGCGCTCACCTGGGGCTCGATCGAGGCCGCCGCCATGGCCTCGGTCGTCGTCGTGGCGCTGCCGCGCACAGCCTCCGCCGTCGAGGCGGCCTCAAAGCAATTCATTCTCTGCGGCGTGGGCCTTTCCCTGGCGTTTTTCGGCACCACGCTGCTCTATCTGGCGGCGGTTCCCGCGCTCGGTTCCGGGCTGCCGGCGATGAGCTGGAGCCGGCTGCCCGCCGCGGCGCCGCAGTTCCACGCCGCCATGTTGAACCTCGCCTTCGTGTTCCTGCTGCTGGGCTACGGTACCAAGGCGGCGCTGGCGCCGCTGCACGCCTGGATGGCGAGCGCCTGTGCCGAAGGGCCAACGCCGATCTCGGCCCTACTGTCCGGGCCCATCCTCAACGTGGCGCTGTTCGTCATCCTGCGGCTGCGCGGCCTGCTGGATGTCAACCTGGGCGCGATCGCGCCGGGACCACCGATCATGGCCCTCGGACTCGCCAGCGTGTTGCTGGCGGCGTTCAGCCTGTGGCGGCAGGGCGACGTGAAGCGGTTCTTCGCCTTCTCCATCATCGGGCAGTCCGGCGTGGCGGCCTTCGCCTTCGGCCTGGGTGGCGCGGCCGCAACCTTCGCCGGGCTGTTGCACCTGACACTGCACACGCTGACCCACGCGGCGATCTTCCAGTGCGTCGGCCGCGCAGTCCAGCTCAAGGGCGGGCAGCGCATCACCGATATCGGCGGGTTGCTGGTGCACCACCGCGCGCTCGGGTTGACACTGGCCGTCGGCATCGTGGCGCTGGCGGGGTTGCCGCCCTTCGGCCTGTTCACCAGCGAGTTTCTTATTCTCTCCGAGACCGTGCGTCGTCTGCCCTGGGTAGTGCTACCGCTGGCGTTGGGACTGGTGGTGGGGGGCTGGGCGCTTGCCATGCGGCTGATTTCGCTTTGCCTCGGCCCGCCGACGCCGGACCGTGGCCCGGCGCCGGGGCTGTTCGCGCTGGTGCCGGCCTGGGTGCACCTGGCCGCCGTCCTGGTGCTCGGGCTCGCCATGCCGGGCCCGGTGGCGGCCTGGCTGATGGCTATCGCCGAGGCGGCGCGATGAGTCTTTCCGCCGGTATCATCCGCGCCGCCCCCACCGAGCCCTGCCAGCCCTGGCCGCGCCACGTGTTGCCGGGCGAAGCGTGGCGAGCGATGGCGGCATCGCTGGGCGAGGCGGGGGCGCCGACGCTGCTGGCGCTGTGGGCAGACACGGGGCGGGTCCATGCGTTGCTGCAGGACCCGGATGGCGCGTGGCTGGTGGCATCGACCACCGTGGAGGACGGGCACTACCCGGCGCTGTCGCCGCAGCGCCCGTCCGCCGCTTGGTTCGAACGCATGATCCGTGATCTCTGGGGCCACGATGCCGAGGGCGGGCGGGACGGCCGGCCCTGGCTGGAACATGGCCGATGGCCTGTGACAGCGCCGCTCTCCACGCGCCCGCCGACGCGCCAGTCGCCGGGCGAGCCAGCGGAGTTCCTGCCGGTAACGGGCGAGGACTACCATCAAATAGCCCTTGGGCCGGTCTATGCGGGGATCATCGAGCCGGGGCACTTTCGCCTTTCCGCGCTGGGTGAGACGGTGGTGCGGTTGGAGATCCGGCTGGGCTGGTTGCACAAGGGCACACTCGGTCTGATGCACGGCAAGTCGCCACGGGCGGCCGCGCGATTCGCGGCCCGCCTGTCCGGTGACAGCACGGTGGCGCATTCCCTGGCTTTCGCCCACGCCGCCGAGGCCGCCACCGATACCCAGGTTCCCCCACGGGCGGCCGCGCTGCGGGCCGTGATGGCGGAGCTGGAGCGGGTGGCGAACCATCTGGGCGACTGCGGCGCGATCGCCGACGACGTTGCTCTTTCATCCCTCTCCGCGCGTTTCTGCTGGCACCGCGAGGCCATGCTGCGCGCCGCCTCGGTGGCGTTCGACCATCGGCTGATGATGGACGCGGTGGTCCCGGGCGGCATAGCCGCCGACATCGCGCCGGGCGGCGCTGAGGCGATCCTGCGCGCGCTCGTGGCACTGGGGGACGAACTGCCGGAACTGGTGCGGGCGGGCGACAATTTTTCTTCTTTTGCAGACCGGATGGTGGGGACGGGCGTCGTGACGCCGGCGTTGGTCTGTGCGTTCGCCGCCGGTGGCTTTGTCGGGCGCGCCTCCGGGCGCAGCTTCGATGTGCGGCGCACGCCGGGCTACGCGCCCTACGACCGGCTGACGTACGAGGTGCCGATGCTGGCAGCGGGCGATGTCGACGCGCGGGTGCGCGTCCGCTTGGCCGAGCTCGGCGAGAGTATTTCTATCGTGCGGGCGCTGCTGGCGGATCTGCCCGAGGGGAGCGTGGCGGTGCCGCTGCCGCAGGTCACGGGCGAGGGAATCGGCTGGTCGGAAGGGTTCCGCGGCGACATCTGGCACTGGCTGCGGCTTGACGGCGGGCAGATTTCGGCCGTTTTCATGCGCGATCCGAGCTGGCTGCAATGGCCGCTGCTGGAGGCGGCCGTCGCGGGAAACACCGTCGCCGACTTTTCTCTCTGCAACAAATCGTTCAACTGCTCGTATTCGGGGGTAGACCTGTAATGGTCTGGCAGCGGTTGGTCTCGACGTTGCGCCACGGCCCGGCGAGTCGGCCAGCCGAGCCGTTGGACGAGGCGGCAACGCGCGCCCTGGCCGAACGGCTGGAAGCGGCGGCGCAGCGCCGACTGGGGCGGAGCCTGGCCATCCGGCAGGTGGACGGCGGTAGCTGCAACGGCTGCGAGCTGGAGATCCACATGCTGAATTCCATCGTCTACGATCTGGAACGTTTCGGCCTGCGCTTCGTGCCCAGCCCGCGTCACGCCGACGTGCTGCTGGTGACCGGCCCGGTGACGCGCAACATGCACGAGGCCGTGCTGCGCACGTTCGATGCGACACCCGATCCGAAGTGGGTGGTGGCGGTGGGCGACTGCGCCATCGACGGCGGCGTGTTCAAGGGCAGCTATGCCATCAGCGGCGCCGTGGGAACGGTGCTGCCGGTGGATTTGGTCGTGCGGGGCTGCCCGCCGACGCCGGGACAGTTGCTGAACGGGCTGCGGGCACTGCTGGAAGCGAACGCGGGCTGAGCGGCGGGGTGGACCGCCGCTCCGGCGCCCTGGTCGGTGGTTGACGCACCGCCTTCGGCGCCAGTGTGGCGGCCCATTCCCGAACCCGCGAGTGCCCCCCCTTGCCCCGGCGGGGTGGTAGGGCTAAGCCCTGCCCCTTCCTGCCGCCATAAAGGTTGTCCCCCCTATGTTCTCCCGGTTGCTCGGTTTCATGTCAGCCGACATGGCCATCGACCTCGGCACCGCGAACACGCTCGTCTACGTCAAGGGACGGGGTGTCGTGCTGGACGAGCCCTCGGTGGTGGCGATTGCCGACGTGCGCGGCAAGAAGGTGGTGCTCGCGGTCGGCGAGGAGGCCAAGCAGATGCTCGGCCGCACCCCCGGCAACATCCAGGCCATCCGCCCGATGCGCGACGGCGTCATCGCCGATTTCGAGGTG
>Ga0181520_10013560_pt1 | contig 10249 bp, 9 predicted proteins | sample PEATcosm2014_Bin_29_FD_132451 | JGI IMG/M metagenome (GOLD analysis project Ga0181520, IMG submission 132451) | Peatland microbial communities from MTU Mesocosm Facility, Houghton, MI, USA - PEATcosm2014_Bin02_30_metaG | ecosystem: Environmental > Terrestrial > Soil > Wetlands > Peat | place... | reverse complement strand
TCGGGGATCGCTAGATTACAATATATTTTAGATTTTAGCCAAAATTATATTATTCCCGAGCTAAAACTCGGGGCTACTTTATAAAATTATTAATATCTGAATAACTTCAGATAATACTTAATTCTTAAGTTGTAAAATAATAACCAAAAATTTAATACAAGAATTTTTTGAAATATTTTGTGAACATATCTGAATTATCACTTTACGGCTTTGTGTATTCTTTGGATTAAATTTTCTTCGGACATAAAACTTTTCATTGTTTCCGTAGCACATTTTATCAAAATGTGATTCCATCACTATATTGGTATGAAACTGGGCATGCCCGTCCCGCTATGTCGATGGGCCCGTCTCTGCAGTTTTTTGATTTAATAATTTGGTAACTCAGGCAATCTCTGATTTATCCGTGTTTTCCTGAAAATCCTTCAATCCTGTTTGTCCCTTCGGGGGCACAGACATTTTGCGATTTATCTTGATTTTGTAAATATGTGAGCCACCGCCTCAGCGGGGTAAACAAACTCGTGGGCTGCTTTGAATCCGTTAAATGTCGTTCCCCCGGATATCAGGAGAAGGTTAGTTGGGGAGATTGTTTTGCAACTAACTTTCCTTACGTAAGGCAGGTATTTCGTCCCCGGTAGGCTTAAAGAAAATCTATATTATACCCCTATATTGTCAAAAAAGCATTCTTAAGTGACCTGCAATCTTCAGGAAGTCTTGAAAGATTTATATATTTAAAAAACAATTTTTGAAATATTAAATGCTGACTGAGAACAGGTACGAAAAACTAATTAATTATTTGACGGATTATATTTATACTGTAACTATTAAAGACGGTATCGCAGTGGATACTTATCACGGTCCGGGTTGTGTTTCGGTAACCGGGTATACTTCTGAGGATTACAAAAAGGACCCGGAACTCTGGTATCGAATGGTGCACAGCCTGGACAGGGAAAATGTACTTAAACAAGCTCAATTGGCCCTGGCAGGAGAGGAAGTGGATGCACTGGAACACCGCATTATACACCGGGATGGATCAATAAGATGGGTTAGAAATAAAATTGTTGTAACAAAAGATAATTCAGGCAAGCCGGTTACATATGACGGGCTTATAAACAATATTACCCAGCTTAAAAAAGCAGCAGCAGCTGCAGCCGTAAGGGATAAACAGTTAAAACAAGCGGATAAAATGGCCTCGCTGGGAATTTTAGTTGCCGGCATCGCACATGAAATAAATAATCCAAATAATTTTATTCTTTTAAATGTTCAACTTTTCATGAAGGTCTGGAAGGATATTCTGCCGATTCTTGACGAGTATTATAAAAATAACGGTGATTTTAGTGTTGCCGGTATGTTGTTTAGCACTTCAAAAGATAAAATCGGACAGTCAATTGACGGAATACTTAAAGGTTCTGAAAGAATCAAAGTAATAACCAGGAACCTCACTGAATATGCAAGAATGGACAGTGGTAAACTTAATGAACTGGTTGATCTAAATAAAGCAGTGGATATGGCAGTACTGATTACAAATAATTTAATCAAAAAATCTACGAATAATTTTAAAGTGGAATACGGTAAAAATCTGCCGCTTGTAAAAGGTAATTTACAGCAGATTGAACAGGTAGTAATAAATTTAATTACTAATGCATGCCAGTCATTAAAGAATAATTCTGCGGAAATAAAAGTATCCACTTATTACAACGCCGAAAGAAACAAAGTACGGATTAAAGTTGAAGATAAAGGAATAGGGATTTCCGAAAACGACCTGAAGCATATTATGGATCCTTTTTTCACAACCAAAAGGGACTTAGGCGGAACTGGGCTGGGGCTTTCGGTCTCATATAATATAGTTAAGAGTCATGGTGGCAGCCTTATTTTAAAAAGTTCACCCGGCAGAGGCACCATGGCAAGAGTATCATTTCCAGGAATAATTGAAAATGAATTAGTAGGAAAATAAAAATGAGTAAAAAAATATTCCCGGCATATCCGATTCTTTTTGTAGATGATGAAGAACATTTTCTGTTAAGCGCTGAGTTAACTATGTCTTCTGGCGGAATGAATAATATTGAAACCTGCCGCGACAGTCAGGTAGTAATGGACCTTCTTTCTAAAAAAGATTACTCACTTGTTGTTCTTGATATAAATATGCCTTACCTCTCAGGCCTTGACTTGCTGCCAGCTATAGTTAATAAATATCCTGAAATTCCTGTGATTGTTCTAACTGCCGTGAACGATGTTGACAGCGCTGTATTTTGTATGAAAGAAGGCGCTTTTGATTACTTGGTAAAACCCGTCAGCGATACAAGGCTTGTATCATCTATAAAGCGCGGTCTGGAGATTACAGAAATTAAGAATGAAAATGAAATGCTTAAACAATCGCTCTTAAGGCAGAAAGTTGAATACCCTGAAGCATTCAAAGAAATTGTAACCCGGTGTAATACGATACAATCAATCTTCAAATACATCGAGGCAATTGCAAAAACCAATCTGCCTGTACTTATTACAGGAGAGACGGGGGTAGGCAAAGAGTTGTTCGCTAAAGCAATCCATTTGGTGAGCGGAAGAAAGGGAGAACTTGTTTCGGTTAATGTTGCAGGTGTTGATGATAATTTCTTTTCAGATACGTTATTCGGCCATAAGAAAGGAGCATTCAGCGGGGCTGACATGGAAAGGAAAGGGCTTATTGAAAAAGCAGATGATGGAACATTATTCCTTGACGAAATAGGTGATTTAAGTACGGAATCACAGGTAAAATTATTGAGGCTTTTACAAGACGGTAGTTATTATCCATTAGGATCGGATATAGCAAAATTATCCGACGCGCGGATTATTGTAGCCACACACCGCGATATAAAAACTATGCAGGCAAGCAGTACATTCAGACAGGATTTGTATTACAGGTTAAAATCCCATCATATAATCATTCCCCCGTTAAGGGATAGAAAAATTGACCTGCCGTACTTAATCGATCATCTTATTTCCAAAGCTTCGGAGCAATTGAGTAAGAAAAGGCCTTCGGTCCCGAAAGAGCTTTATACATTATTAAGTAACTATCCTTTCCCCGGAAATGTCCGCGAGCTTGAAGGGATGATTTTTGATGCTATAAGCGTCCATACGTCTGGGATACTTTCACTTGAATCAATAAGAAAAAAAATTACTGACTATAATGAAGGAATAAATCATAAGATCAGCACACCTAACGGTATAAACTATCAAACTGATGATTTAATTTATTTTCCTGGAAGATTTCCAAGTCTAAAAGAAACTGAAGAAACACTGATTGATGAAGCGCTGAAAAGAGCAGACGGCAATCAGACAATTGCTGCAGAATTACTCGGAATATCAAGGCGCGCATTGAATAACCGCCTGCGAAGAGCCGATAGCAGTGAACAAAGCAGCAACGAATAGCCGGATTTATAAATAATACTTTACTTTAGGTAGTGCACAAAATCTATCCCTGCCACAATTCTTCCAACTGCCACTTACATTCATAACTGGCTAACCACTTATAAATCAATTATATACGATCATTTTTACCATATAAAGCTCAGTTGTGTGGCACCTATTCGTGCATTAATCACATATAGGAATTAACACCATAAATACTTGTAATTATACAGTTTATAGGGTTTTATAAATTATGGTATGCTAATTGATATTTTAGTTATGAATTTTTAAAACATAACAAAGGATAAAATCATGAGAACGGGTTATTTGAAAACAGCGGCTATTGTATTAATACTGTTAGCTTTTTCAATACGTATTGATGCTCAGCCTAATTATAGTGAAAAAGACAGACCGGACATTGTAAAGGCATTGCAGATTTTTCCTGCATCATTAAAAAGCGATGTCCAGGGTGTTGTAGAATCAACAATTTATAATGTTGTAGTATACAAAAAGTATTTCCCTGAAAAGGATTATGCGAAAATTTTAAACGTATTAAATTCTGTTGCACGGGAAAACGAAGATCCTGCAATAAGGTATAAAGCTTACCTTGCAGAAATGTATTTGAATTCAAATGCAAAAGTTGAAATTAAACCGGAATCTCCGGCGCAAGATCACGAATACATTTTTATTCAGATTGCAGATCAATTGGAAAAGAACTTATTGGTAGCAGATAAATAAATAGTTAATTAAACAAAACTTCCTCCTCATTGTTAATAATTTGTTAGTTAGTTATTAACAAAAAAAAACTCCAGTAGCTGTTGTTTCCCAGGGAGAGGGAAACAACGGCTTTTTTATTTTTAAATAAAATATTTCTCTCCCTATATAAATATTCATGCAATTCGAAAAAATTCGTGTAATTAGTATTATCATAAAAATTGTAAATATTTGGCAAGATAATTATATTTACTGGCGTTCTTTGCACCAGTAGCTCAATTGGATAGAGCATCTGACTACGGATCAGAAGGTTTGGGGTTCGAATCCCTACTGGTGCACAAAATAACATTTCTTTCCAAAACCACAATACAGATCAGAAGGTTTGGGGTTCTCACGAAGTGATCTCCTTGGAAGAATCCTTACTGGTGCACTAAAAAGAAATCTCTTGAAAATAATATTTTTCAAGGGGTTTTGTGTATTAAGCTTTTCTATATTAAAAACTAACGAACTAAAGCATTAACGCAGCTTTTTTATCTTTTATGTTGAAATGATATCTCCTTCACTAGTTCGCGCACGGTTCGCTTGAATAACTACACCTTTAACTGAAACTTTAATTTTTGATCACTAAATTTATATTGATACACTAATCATAATCCGTGAATATAATTCTCAGACTATGTTATATTTAAACATAATCTCCCATCACGTTTATTAAGAGACAGACACAAAGTGTTTATACATTTTGAAATAAAATCAGTGGAGGTTTTATGTGTAAAAAGTTATTACTTCTTTTGTGTTGTTTCCTGCAGTTGCTGTAAATGCACAATGGGTGAGGATAAACGGGCCTTTCGGTAATAACGTGTCTTGTTTTGCTGTTTCAGGAACAAATCTATATGCCGGGGCAAATAACGGCATTTTCGTTTCGACGGACAACGGAACAAGCTGGACTGAAATCAATACCGGATCAAATACCATGAATGTAAATGCTCTTACAGTTTCCGGGATGAATATTTATGCAGGAGCCTGGGGCCACCATTTCTATTTTTCCACAAACAATGGAGCAAACTGGACTGAGGCCTGTAACTTTCCAATAAATATAAATATCGGTAATATCTTTGCTCTAGCTGTTATAGATCAAATATCTTTGCCGCAACTGATCAAGGCTTTTTCCGTTCCACAAATAATGGTATAAACTGGACTTTTGATGATAACGATTTGACTTGTAGTAATAATGTCAATGCTCTTGCTGTTTTGGGACCGAATCTTTTTGCGGGGACCACCTGTGGTGTCTATTTTACCACAAACAACGGGATTGGCTGGATACCGGTGAATAATGGCCTGACTTATACTGGTGTACAGTCTCTTGCCGTTTCTGGCACCAATCTTTTTGCGGGGACCTGGGGCAACCGCTTCTATCTTTCAACAAACAATGGAACAAGTTGGGCTATGGTCAATAACGCTAATTTGTCGGATACAATAGTCACAGCTCTTGCTGTTTGCGGCGCTAGTCTCATTGCCGGAACTTTTGGCGACGGTGTATGGACAAGGCCGCTTTCGGAGATAATTACTGCCGTTAAGGCGAATCAAAATAATTTACCAACAAATTTTTCCCTGCATCAGAACTATCCAAATCCCTTCAATCCATCGACTACAATTAATTATTCTGTTCCTAAAGCAAGCTTAATTACTATAAAAGTTTTTGATATTTTGGGGAGGGAAATGGCAACCTTAGTTAATGAACAAAAAACCGCCGGTAATTATTCGGTTCAGTTTTCCGCCAAAGGTGGATCCGCCTCTGATGGAAATGGAGGTAGTCTTGCAAGTGGAATATATTTCTACCGGATGCAGGCAGGTAGTTTTGTTCTGACAAAGAAACCAGTATTGTTGAAATGATTTTGTGTTGGAATTATTTATAAAGGGCGTGCAATCCGATGCACGCCTTTTTATTATTTCAGGCTTGGTCTACTGTAGACAAGCCGCAATTTATGTATGCGGTAGGGTGGTATTTATATACACTCTATCATCTCTATGGTTAAGACAAATGCAAAAATCAATTCACCATATAATCCAAAAGCAGTGTATTTGAATGGAAAGTTGATAACCACAGGTTTGCTCACTGAAAAAACAGATGATATTTATTTCATTACAATTAATTCAAACGCATCGAAGAATTTGGATATTAGCAGTATAGAATTCAGATTGGAAAATAACTTTGCTGTCTTACCATTTTAGTGATAGTAAAATAAAAAAATCTATATAAAGCTATTATAGATCTTTTAAACATTCAGTAAAAGAATTACCCACTGTATATTGATATTAATGCTTAAATATATTTAGTTTATAATGTAATTAAATATTTTCTGAACTACGTTGAATATAGAATGTGAACATGCCATCTGATTAGGGATTTGATTCTACTTTGTTTAGTTAATATCATAATAATAAGGAACCACAGCTTACTGATTATTTTTACAAATTGAAACCAGACAAATTTTAATTCAGGTTAAGAAATAATCAGAAAGATTGTGAATGATTTTTAAATATCTGCTTCTAACAATACTTTTCTTATCAATTTTTTATATTCCTTTTTCGTTTTCACAAACTGCGGAAACAATAACCTTAAGGGGTTTTGTTTACGATAAATCCACAAGTGAAACTCTTATAGGCGCAAGTGTATATATCCAGGGCAGCCAGCTTGGATGCAGCACAAATAATAACGGCTATTTCGTCATATCTAATATCCCCGCCGGTGGACAAAAAATAGTTGTCAGTTATATAGGCTATGATAATTTTGTAAAAGAGATAAACACCTCTAACGAAAAACAAATATTAAAAATATACCTCGTCCCGATGGCTTATAAATTGGGCGAAGTGCTTATAAAAGGCGATTCAGTTAATATTGCAGATAAATTATATGCAAAGCCCGTTTCAACTATAGAGATGAATTCCAAACAGGTAAACGAAATTCCAAAGGTAGTAGAAGCCGATTTGCTGCGCGCGCTTCAATCTATGCCGGGCATTACTTCAATTTCCGATTTTTCATCGGCGATATATGTGCGTGGCGGAACTCCTGACCAGAACCTTTACCTTGTCGATGGAACTGAAATTTATAATCCCGAACATGCTTTCGGAATCTTTTCTACCTTTAATACAAACGCGATCAAGAAAGTTGACGTTTCCAAAGGCGGATTCGGTGCCGAATACGGCGACAGGCTTTCATCTGTAATTGATGTTACAAACCTGGACGGCAACAGGAATAATCTTGAAGGTGATTTTAACTTAAGCCTGATTGCCGCTTCACTAACTTTGCAAATGCCCATAGGATCGATCGGATCTATATCGGGTTCGTTCAGGCGTACATACATAGACCAGACTTATGCAAAATTTATCAGCAACCTCCCAGATTATTATTTTGACGATGGTAATTTAAAAGGTTTCTTCCAGCTAGGGGACAGGGATAACCTTACCGCCAGCTATTTTGGAAGTAAGGATAATCTTAATTTCCAGGTAGACAACAGTTCACCCCAAAGCCCTCATGTTATATATGACTGGGGTAATACTTTAGGATCGCTTAACTGGACGCATCTTCTCAGCGATAAAATTTATACAAATTTCCTGGTTACAGGCACAGAGTTTAAATCTAATTTTAATTTAAATGAGGCTCTGCCGATCCAGGAAATAAATTCACTTTCCGATTACACCGCTAAAGCCTCCATTGATTATTACATCTCCAATGAATTTACTCTTAAATCCGGAGCTGACATTAAACTGCTTCACCTGCTTTATAATTTTGACTGGGATGCCGGTCTTGTTGATATTGACTATCATGCCCATGAGGCAAATGCATATTCAAGCTTAATCTGGCAGCCTAACCCTGTTTGGGATATTGAAACCGGCTTAAGGTTCAACCAATTTACTTCTGATAAAACATTTACTAACCTGGAACCGCGTTTTTCCATTAAGTACAGGCTTAATGAAACAAGCAGTTTAAAATTTGCTTCAGGGCTATATGACCAGTACACAGACGCAATTGAAAGACTCTTTTTATCAAGCATCTGGGTAACTGCAGATAAATATATTAACAACTCAGCAGCAACGCATTTCATTTTCGGTTATGAAAAGCAGGTAAACAATTATTTTGCTCTTGATATAGAAACTTATTTAAAAAATTATAAAAATCTTTATATTTTTAATCAGAATTATGAAGCGGAAATAACTCCTAATTATTACCAGTCAAATGGAAACCCGGTATATACTTCAACTCAGAATATATTTACCAGGGGAGACGGCAGGTCCTATGGACTGGAACTTATGTTAAGGAAAGATATTGGTGCAGTAACAGGCTGGCTGGCTTATTCCTTGTCTCAAACAAAATATACGTTTGACGGTATTAATCAGGGAAATGCATTTGAACCGGATCAGGACAGATCCTCTGTAATAAATTTTGTATTGAACGGAAATGTAAGCGATATTTTTAAGGGCAACTGGAACGGAAGCGAAACTAAATCATCTTCGAACTGGATACTCGGAATGAACTTTATTTATACAACAGGACAGCCGATGACTGTTCCGGCATCTGTCTATTTTGTAAACACTCTGCCTGATTGGAACAACTATAACACCGGTAGCCAGGATGTTCCCGGCTATAAACTTTACCCCGGCGCCATTGATACATACCGTCTGCCCGCTTATATAAGAATGGATGTCAGCATAACATGGAAAAAAGATTATTCAACATGGTCGCTTGCTCCGTATTTACAAATATTTAACATTGGAAACAGGAAGAACGTTTGGTTTATCAGCTATTCAGGAAATAATGTTAACGGAGCTATCGTACAGGATGTAAAGACTGTCGATATGCTGCCGTTTCTTCCAAGTCTGGGTGTAACTATTAAATTTTAAATTATTAAAAAAGTTTCGCAAATGATATATAAAGTAGCCCCGACATTTATGTCGGGGATTGCTAAATTACAAAACGTATTCGGCTTGAGCCAAAATGATATTAAATTTGTAGCTTTAACCAAAGGCTCATCTGTATATGAATCCGATTATTGAATTGAGGTTTTTTATGAAAAAGATAAATTTAATAATACTCGCACTAAGCTCAATCGTTTTTATGGAATGCGGCAGGCCCGGTGTAAATATAAGCGATGCCGGCTATCAGCCAAAGATAGCAGTTGAAGGCTATTTGTACTGTGGCGAAACAATCAAAGAATTCAGACTTTCAAGAAATTATGCAATCGGAGTCCCGATCGATTCCAGCACTTTATATCTTACTCCCTCAGGTAATAATGTAATAATTACAATAAACGGACTGCCGCTTTATTTTGATCAGACTACCTATACGTATTATAACAGCCAAATAACCATTGACTATAATAAAACATACACCCTTGCTGTTTCTGCAATAGTTGATGGGCAAAATCTACAAACTTCATCAACTACAACAACACCCCAAAAAGGATTTACTGTTTTTAATAATAACCTGGGTCAATTCGCTTATGCAGGCAGTCCTGTTACAGTAAATTTCAAAACTTCTCTGGGGACTGATTTTTATGTATTCTCTATTGTGCCTGATACTGCAAGTACTTCCAATTTTATATATAATAATGTGCTCAGGAAGAATATAGATTCTTCGGAGGTTGCCGACAATTTTAACGATTATAAGTTTAGGCATGAGTTCTTAGATAACATAAATTCAGGCGCGGGCCTTGATTTTTCTTTAACACTGCAGTTGCAGGATACATGGTTCTACAGCACATATACGATAATTGCATATGCCGGTGATACAAACTTTAAAGATTATTTTTTAACTGCTCCAAACGTTGAAGAATTTGACGGTAACTTTCATGAGCCCATTCAAATATTTAACGGCTCCGGTATAGGAGTATTTGCATCCGCCATAAGGGATACGGTAAAATTCTCAATTGTCAGATAGGACAATATAGGGGAGTAAAAAACTCCCCGGTTTTTCCAAACCCCTGAAGTTGATGATTCGAATAAGGATAACCCCATCCAGTTTCTATTCGCCAGGAATATTGAAAACCTTCAGATACTGATTTTAATATCAATCGATAACCTAAGTTAATTACTTAAGTTACACAGATGATATTTAAAGTAGCCCCGACATTTATGTCGGGGATAGATAAATTAC
>Ga0181520_10013559_pt1 | contig 10249 bp, 5 predicted proteins | sample PEATcosm2014_Bin_29_FD_132451 | JGI IMG/M metagenome (GOLD analysis project Ga0181520, IMG submission 132451) | Peatland microbial communities from MTU Mesocosm Facility, Houghton, MI, USA - PEATcosm2014_Bin02_30_metaG | ecosystem: Environmental > Terrestrial > Soil > Wetlands > Peat | place... | reverse complement strand
GCGCTTCGCGCCGCCCGTCCTGCGGACGGGGAGGTCTTTGTGCGGCGGGAATCCCGGACGCTGAAGCGTCCGGCTGAGGGTCCCCGCCTGCGGCGGGGCCGGGCGTCCTGCGGACGCGACGGCGCGGATAACGATCACGTGCCAAGGCGGTCTGTTCAGCCACTGTCAAGCACCCACACACATTGAGGAAGAGCCCTTCCTGGCAGGTAGCACAGCAAAGAGGACGAACAACCACAATGATAGCACCAGGGCATCAAGACTGATATAAGAAGTGGTACCACAATTGGGGTAGGTTACCCAACGAAAGGACCCTACACCGTGATCTATCGATTGCACTTGGCCGCTGCGCTTCTCGCCATTGCCGCCTATTCCACCGCCGTCCGTGCCGCGCCGGCACCGCTGTCGGCAGTAGCGGCAACGACTTACTACGTGAGCAGTTCGTCGGGCAACGACAGCTACGACGGCCGCGCGGCGCGATGGGACGGGACGCACGGGCCGTGGAGGAGCCTTGCCAAGGCCTCAACGGTGAAGTATCAGCCGGGCGATGCCCTGTTGCTCAAGTGCGGCGATGTCTGGGACGAGACCCTGACATTGTCGGGTGGCGGCACGGCCGACCATCCCGTCACGGTGGCGTCCTATGGCACGGGCGAGCGACCGTACATCCGGCGCACTCTCGGCAAATCTGAGGAGTGCATCGTGCTGGACAAGGCCGCCGGCTTCTGCATCCGCGACCTGGAGCTAGGCTTCGCGTTGGCCGGCATCCACGTGCGGCCGGCTCCGGAGGTCAAGGCCGGTGACGGCTTCTATCGTTTCGAGAACTGCTTCCTGCATGACATCCTGGATCCGGGCTTCCCGACGAACGGCGGGACCTGGGGCTGGGCGCTGCAGACGGACGGAGGGGGGGCCGCCTGCGATGTCAGCATCGTCCATTGCATCGGGCTGCGGACCAATGGCTTCTACGGCAACGGCACCAGGGGCAATGTCGTATTCGACGGGAACACGGTCTCCCATACCAGCCTGAACGAGGTTCACCAGGTTACGGCAGCGGGCTTCGACATCACCAACTGCGTCTTCGTCTACAACTACCCCTGGCGCTTCGACAAATGGGGGACGACCCAGGTGATGGCTGGGGATCTGCCCGGTAGGCCCAACGCCCGGTACGACGTCATCAACAACGAGTTTGGCTGGCCTGGCGATTACCCCGGGTCGCCGGATGGCTGCGGTTACGATTTTGAAACGTCTACCAGCGGCGTCACCTTCCAGCACAACCTCGTCCATGACAGCTACGGTGAGGCCATCTTGTTCATGGGAGGATTCAAGCAAAAGGACCTGCTCTTCGACAACAACATCCTCCGCGACAATGTCCGCTTCAGCCCCCGCTGGGACTGCACGATCTACCTGCCGTCGAGCCTCACCGGCAACGGCACCATCAGCAATAACGTCATCTATCTTTGGCCCGGCAAGAAAGGGTTCAGCGAGAAGCCGACCTGTTTCACCTACGCGGGGAACGACGAGCGCCCCACGAAGCCGTTCGTGGCGATGCCGCTGGTCACCCACATCGATTGCCGCCCGGGAGCGCGGACCTATGCCCTGGCGTCCGCGACGCCGGGCGCGACGATCCGATACACTCTCGACGGCAGTCTGCCCGGCCCGGCCAGCCCGCGCTATGACCGGCCAATTGCGATCCAACGATCCGGCGTCTTGAACGCCAAGGCGTTCAAGGAGGGTTGGTATCCCAGCTACGTCAACTCACTGGCGGTGGAGCTTCGCGAACCGGAGGGCGGCGCCCCGGCGGCGTGGTGGAAACTGGACGAACGCTCCGGTACCACGGTCAGGGATTCCTCCGGCACGAGCGACGGTTCGCTGGCCGGCGCCACCCTGACGGACGGTCGCATCGGTGGGGGGCTGCAGTTCCGTGGCGCAGGTCAAGCCGCGAATCTGAAGCATGACCGCCTTGCCGCCATTGCCGACACGTTCACCGTCGCCTTCTGGGCCAGGCCGGCCGCGTCTCGCGCTGCCACGCCCGAGGCGGAGGCCGGTTTCGGGTTGACAGGGGCAGCCTGGTGGAAGATGGACGAGGGGTCCGGCGCGACCCTGGTGGATTCGGCCGGAGGCAGCTCCAGCGTGGTCAACGGGTGCACCTGGGTGGACGGGAAGTACGGTCACGCTCTGCACTTCAACGGCAACAGTGATTCCGTCAGCCTCAACGCCTCCGGTGTGGCCGCCGTGGAAGACAGCTTCACCCTCTCGTTCTGGGCCGACGCGGAGGCGACGCGCGCGTCCACGCCCGAAGCCAATACGGGGATATCAGGGACGTCCCAGCAGCGATACGCGTTGGCGCCCACCCAGTACAGCGCCGCCAGCGGCAGTGCGGGGGTCGGCGTCTCGCTCGGCACGAACGGGGTCAGCGTCTTCGAGCTGGCCGACAACTACCTGCCGTCCCCGCTGGTGGCCGACCGTGCCCTGTCGGGCTGGAACCATATCGTCGTGGTCTATCGGGATCAGCAGCCGAGCCTGTATGTGAACGGCGAACTGGTAAGGACGGGGCTGAAGAGCACGAAGACGGTGCATCCGGCTTTCTGTCTGGGCGGCACCCCCTATGGCTGGTACCAGGGCAAGCTGGAGGACGTGAGAGTGTATCCCCGGGCGCTGACGGCGGACGAGATTCGCCGGTTGACGACTCAGGGCGAAGCGGCGGACATCCCCTGGAGTCTCGGCAAGGCGTCCGGCACGATGGGGCTTCCCTATGCGCTGGCGCCGGTCAGTCGCGGCGGCGGGAACGACGCCGGCCACGCGGGGATGGGCGTTGCCGTGGGCACAACCGGGGTGAGCGTTTGCGAACGGTCGGATGCGTACCTGCCCTCCCTGCTGGTTGACACTCGACCGCTCTCCGGCTGGAATCACATCGCCGTGGTCTACCGGGACCACCAGCCGACCCTATACCTGAACGGCGTCTTCGAGAAAGCCGGCTGTCGCAGCACAAAGACCGTCCACCCGGTGTTCGATCTGGGAGGAGGCGCCGGCCTTGGTTCGTACGCCGGCAAGCTCGACGACGTCCGCGTCTACAACCGCGCCCTGACGGATGCCGAGATCCAGGAGCTGGCCACCGCGCGGTGAGTCTGCCACGACAGATCGCCTTGCCGGTTTCCGGCACTCCGAAACGATGAAAATGAGCCGGAACGGCCCTACCCCGCCCACTGGAGCCGCCTGCGGCGGCTATCATCGGGCACCCCTCCCGTGGACCCGCCGTAGGCGGGTATGGAGGGGAGAGGCAAACGACGGTTTTCGAAGCAGCGCAGCCAGACACAGGCGCAATGCTCAGGTGCCTTTCCTGCAGCAGTACACATCCCCAGGTGCTTCCCGTGCGCAGACTATTCGTACACCAAGCCATGACAGACCTGGTCCCGGTATTCCGGCGTGAGCGACGTTTGCTGGGGGACCTGGGACTGCGCTATGACCAGATAGAGACCTGCGCGGCTCTGCCTCTGGAGATCGGCGCAGACAGTCTGGTGCTCTGGTGTGGCGAAGATCCTCGCCTCCCTGCTCTGCCCCCTGATTGCACAGGCCTCATCCGCTCCACCAAGGCGGGAGCTTTCGGCTTGGCGATCGGGCGTACGGGGCGCGATACTCGCCTGCTCATCAGCCGTTGGGACGAGGTGGAGGCGGCCGGCGGCCAGCGGGTATTCGCCGGCAGTGTCAGCAGCGAGGAGCGGGGAGCGGACGAGATCCGCTGGGTTGTCGAGCGGCTGGCTACTGCGCACTCCTACTCGTACCAACGCGAGCTCGACTGGGACCAGTTCGAGCGCAGCGCGCGACTCAGGATCGCGGCCGCGTGTAGCCCAGCCGACTACTTGCGTGCGTGGGAATGGGCTCTAGCGAGGCTACATGATCGACACACTCGGGTCCTCGCCATCGGCGGGTCCAGCCCGTGTCACCGAGTGCATTGCGGCATCTACGGCCGGTTCGTGAGCAGGAGTCGCTTTATCGTGGAGCACGTCTGGCCTCGCAGCGCCGCAGTTGCGGCTGGCGTCGTCGCCGGGATGATGATCTCGGGAGTCGCTGGCGGCGATTGGCCTACCTACCTGCGGCACGAGAACCCGTACTGGGCATCCAGCACTAGGCATTTCCGACGCGCCATCCAGCGCTTCATCCCGTGGTATCAGCCTAATAGCACCCGACTGGAGCTTCTGACCGATGCCGGCGTGCGTGCCGTTGAGTTCGGTGATACGTCCTATCCGGGGTTCTTCCACTGGCTCTACGACGGGGAACCTGAGCCGGTCACGTTTGGGTGGCTTGGTGCGGATCGCTATCGCCTGCGCATCAGCTACTTCCCACCGGGTCAGGGGTTTGTCGACTGCTGCGAGCAGCTCTTGAGCCTCGTACCAGGACGTGGCTCGCTGGAGTTGGATCTGCGCGGGAATGCTGGAGGCAACGCGGAGACGTCAGTGCGGGTGGCGGAGATGCTGCTCAAGCCTGGTGCCCCGCTGGCGCGCCGTCGCAGCCGCCGTGTCGGCGGACACTACACCCGCTGGACGGTTCTGCGTAGCGACAGCCATCCTGTATACTTGGGGCCGCTTACGGCGCTGATGGACGAGTTCTGCGCTTCGTCGTGTGAGATGTTGCTCGGGGCATTGAAGGCGAACGGCCGTGGTATGCTAGTCGGTCGCAGATCGGCCGGGAGTACCGGCAATCCCCGTAAGTACGTCACCGAACGCGGGGTCGAGTTCCTGTGCTCCTCCTGGGAAGAGACGACCCCCAACGGTGAGACCATCGAGGGGGTCGGCATTGGCCCCTGACGGCCGGAGTGTATCCGGGGTGAGACTGTGGCGCGGATGCGGAGCGCCGTTGCCCGAGATGTCCGCTGGACCATTGGCGCTCAGGGGAGGAGAGTCCCCTTCGCGCTGCGAATAGCGCGCTGGCTGGCGCCGGGCTCTGCTCCCCAATCTTGCCGACGAAGGGTTCCCGATGGGTACACTCGCTACATCCCCAGTTACTACGCCCGAGGACATGCTGCTCAGCCGTTCGCATCTGGCCCCAATGCTGGCCTTACCAGCGCAACTGCCCTGCTCCTTCCTCTACGGGGGCGAGCAGATCAGGGGCCTGCCCGAGTCGTGGCAGCCGGTGACCACGCGCCGCACCATCGACGCGAACTTGGTCGAGACAGTGCACGAAGGCACCCACGCCGACACGGGCCTCGTCGTCCGCGTGGAAGTGCTTGAGTACCGGGACTTCCCAGTCGTCGAATGGGTCGTCTGGTTGACGAACACCGGCGACGCGCCCACGCCCATCATTAGTGATGTGCAGGCCCTCGACGCCGCATTCACCGGGATAGACCCCGTCATCCACCACTGTAACGGTGACTTCTACAGCGAGACGGGCTACACTCCGCAGGAGACGCCCCTGCCCGCCGGCGCCAAGCTGGCCCTCATCCCCACTGGCGGTCGGCCATGTGACGGCGCCTTCCCGTATTTCCGCTTGCAGTTTGAGGGCTATGGCTTCAACCTTGCCGTCGGCTGGCCCGCGCAGTGGGCGGCAACGCTCACCGGGCTCGGCGATGGTGTCGCCGTGCGCGCCGGGCAGGAGCAGACTCACCTGCGCCTGAATCCGGGAGAGACCATCCGCACGCCGCGCATGACCGCCCTTGCCTGGACCGGTGACAGCACCCGAGCGATCAATCTTTGGCGTCGCTGGTACCTCGCGCATGTCCTGCCCCGACCGGACGGCGAGCCGCTGCAGCCGCAGTTAGCTGTGGCAGGCACAGACAGTGGCGAGGAGTTCACCGCCGCTACGGAGGCCAATCAGCTCCGATATCAGAGCCGGTTCAAGGACGTCGGCATCGACTACGATGTGTGGTGGATTGACGCCGGGTGGTACCCCTGCCGCGACGCCAACGGCGACCGACGCTGGCCCCTCACCGGCACCTGGCGCCCCGACCCCGAACGCTTCCCCAATGGCTTCGCCCCCGTCTCCGAAGGCGCCCGGAAGCACGGGGCCCAACTCCTCGTGTGGTTCGAGCCGGAGCGAGTCGTCGAGGGGTCCGAGCTGTGGCGCGAGCATCCGGAGTGGCTGCTGAGGGCCAACCTCCCCGAGGGCGGGCACGACCCCAATGCCCTGCTCAACCTCGGTGATCCCCAGTGCCGGCAGTGGCTCACCGACCATGTCTGCGCCCTAATCCAGCAGGGCGGGATCGGCGTCTACCGCCAGGACTTCAACTTCCCGCCGCTGGCCTACTGGCGGGATTCGGAAGCCGAGGACCGACAGGGCATGAACGAGAACCTCCACGTCCAGGGCTACCTGAAGTACTGGGACGACCTCCTGGCCCGAAACCCCGGTCTGTGGATCGATTCCTGCTCCTCCGGCGGCCGGCGCAACGACCTGGAGACCATGCGGCGTTCGGTTCCCCTGCACTACACCGACTATGGGTACGGCATCCACCCGATCAAGCTCTCGTTCCACCAGGCCCTCTATGCCTGGATCCCATACTTCAAAGAAGTGACGTTGTCTTGGGACCGGAACGAGCCTGGCGACGACGGTCGCTTCGATCGCGTCGTGGACAGCTTCTCCTTCCACTGCGGTATGGCGGCCATGCTGGCCACCTCGGTGGACATCCGCCGCGATGACTACGACTTCGCCCTTGTGCGCCGGATGATCGCCCTGTGGCGACGCGCGGCCCCGCTTCTGCTGCACGGTGACTACTACCCGCTGACGCCCTTCGACCGCAGCGGCGAGCGCTGGGTTGCCTGGCAGTTCGACCGGCCCGAGATCGGGGAAGGGCTACTGCAGGGCATTCGGCTCGCGGCCTGCGCCGATGAGTCCTTCACCATCCGCCCCAAGACTCTCGACCCTATGGCTGACTACGTGCTGGAGAACCCCGAAACGGGTGACGAGGTGCGCCTGTCCGGGGAAGCTCTGCTCGCCGAGGGCGTGACCGTATCCCTGCCCGCCCGCGCCGGCGGCATCTGGTTCTACCGCCGTTTGTGATCTCGACTCGACGGGGACAGCCGGACACGACGCTCTGGACTGTGTCCTCGTAGTGCCTCAGGAGCTGCTCTGCAATGCTGAGAGGCACACCGATGCCCTGTGGCGGCTGTTCCCTCGGAGGGCAAACTCGACAAGCCCAAGCGCGCACGGACCGAACGCGTAGCGCAAGAGGCTTTTGATGAGCAGTTACCCATCTCCATCAGCCTCCTCGAACCGCTCGGATGCGCTTGGTCATACTCCTTCGGTCATCGCAGGCGAATTCCTGTCGGCAACACCCTCGTCCCGTCAGTGCACCAGTTCCTCATAGAATTCCGCGACGCGCTCGGCCGCGTGGCGGACGTCGTGGCGCTCCAGGGCCTGCTCGGCAGCATCGACCTCGCCAAACGCCCGCAGGCGGCGCTTCAAGCCGGTGCGGTCGAGGTCGTATTCCTCGCGCGAGACGAGGAAGTCATCGTGGCTAAGTGGCAGGCCCATCTCCGACACCGCCCCGGGAGGCACGTCAGCCGGAGGCAGGACCTCTAGCTGCTGTCGGATGCCCTCGGCCATCGCCTCGGGATCGCCGGGGGGCACCACGACGACCTCCTCCAGGCTGCCCAGGTATTCGGACGTCGTCGCGCCCCCGACGGCGACAATCGGTATCTGCAGGGAAAGGGCTTGCAGCGCCCGCAGCATTCCCCCCTCGCCGGGCGACGGCGCAACCAGCACGTTCATCGCCGCGATGACCTCGGGCACATCGGCGCGGTCCTTCAGGAAGACGACCGATCCGCTGATCCGCAGGCTGTGCGCCAGCGCCTGGAGGCTGTCTTGCAGGGGGCCGTCCCCTATCAGGAGGAACTCAACGTTGGGCAGGTCCGCGATGATGACTCCCGCCGCGCGCAGGAGGGTCTCAAGGCCGTGCCTCTCCACGAGCGGACCCGCAAACCCGACGAGGGCGGCCTCGCCCAGCAGCCCGACTTTGCGACGCTTCGCGCCGGCATCAATCTTGTGGCTGTAGCGGTTCGTGTCGACGAACGGCCGCAGCACCGCAGCACGCCCAGCCGCGCGGGGTTCGTAGGCCTGCAGCCGGGCGAGTTCGGCTTCGGATTCGACGAGGATACGGTCGAAGCCCGCGATCGCCTTCCGGAAGGCGCGGTCGCGGACCGGTCCGAGAAGCCCCCGACGCGGCGGCGGGGCGGCAAACCCGCATGTGCTCAGCACCGTCGCAGGTCTCGGCGACAGGTCGCGAATCACCTGGCTTGCCAGTATGCCCGCCTGCATCCCGTGCGCGTGCAGAACAGTGGCCTCGCTCGCGGCGATGAGGCGCTCAAGTTGGCGTGCTGTCGGAGCCTGGTCGTTCGCCGTTCCCGGTGCGGTCGCCCCGACATTCACCCAGCGAACGGCATGGCGGGCGAGTTCGTCGCGCATCTGCCGGGGCAAAGCGCCGACAACGGTCTGGTCGCATCGGCTGCGAGGCAGATTCAGGGCGAGAGTGATGAGGTTCTCGCCGAGTTCTCCCCCCTCGCCGCAGGTGAGGTGGATGATCTTGGCTCGGGTGTGGCGATCCTTCGCTCGGGTGCGGTGATCCATCGGTCGGATACTTCGCGACGAGGGCCGGGAGGTCCTCCGATGCCTGGCCGCACGGAAGACGCGAGCGTCACAGACTGGGCTCTTCCTCAATGTGTATGGGTAGATGCCGCAAACTGGTCCTGGCGATCCTCGCCAAGTGATATCCGTACGCTGCATAGGATGAGCCGTTGCCGTCAGCCCCGAAGGGAGTTCCGCCAATTGCCTGACTGACGTTCGTATGTGTTTGACGATACTTCCTTCAGACCATGTGGCAGCGCGATTTATCGCGCGGAGCACGTCGCATAGTTACCAACGCTTCGACTTCGACGGAGTGCTCGCTCGCAGTCGACGGCGCAATGGGCGGAGGGCAGTTCGGCCCGCATTTGGCGCGATAAATCGCGCTACCACATGGTCTGAGGAAACAGTCGCTAGACAGGTACTGACGCTCGCGTCAGCACGGCAATAGGCGGCCCGCCCCCTTTGGGGGCTTGACGGCATTTATTCATCGAGATGAGCTTACGAGGCTTCCGTCAAGCTACCCACACACATTGAGGAAGAGCCCTGCAGGAAGGTGGTATCGGCTTCAGCGCCGAATCAGAGACGGGTGAGCGAACGTCTCGGGCCGGGAGCGAAGCGCCATGAAGGGACACAAGATACTGGTCATCGAGGACGAACCGGCCATCGCGGAGGCTGTCGCCTATACGCTGCGACAGGAAGGCTTCGTCGTGGAGACGGCTTCGGACGGGCTGGTCGGGCTCGCAACCGCCGCGTCCTTCGCGCCTGAACTCGTCATTCTGGACCTGATGCTGCCGCAAATGGACGGGTTCGACGTCTTCCGCGCACTGCGCAAGCGGTCCGATGCGCCCATCATCATGCTTACCGCCAAGGTAGGGGAGAGCGATCGTGTCGCGGGGATCGAGTTGGGGGCCGACGACTACATCACCAAGCCGTTTTTCATGCGGGAACTGATCGCCCGCGTGAAGATGATCTTGCGTCGGCTGGCGCGCGCGAATGCGCCGGAGGGGGAGATCATCATTGCCGGCGATATTCAGATCGATTTGGGGCGGCGAGAGACAATGGTGGCGGGCAAGCCCGTGTCGTTGACACCCAAGGAGTTCGGGTTGTTGGCCTGCCTCGCCCGCAACCGGGGCAGGGCGCTGACTCGCAGCATCATCCTCGAACAGGTGTGGGGGGAAAGTGAGTACCTCGACGAGCACACCGTGGACGTGCACATTCGGTGGCTCCGGCAGAAGACGGAAGCCGACCCGGCGCGCCCGAAGCGCATCCTCACCGTCCGCGGGGTCGGTTACAAATTGGGGGATTGAGGGATTCCGCTTCGAAAACGCACCTCACCCCCGGCCCTCTCTCCTGGCTCGAAAATCGCCGTTTGCCGGGCGAACGGCAACCTCACCCTGACCCGCCTACAGCGGGTAGGCCCCTCTCCACTCGTGGCTATGCTTTACCCACATCCTGCGTGCGAATCACGGGCCGTTGCCCCAAAAGGCCCGAAGAGCCGAAAGAGTTTAGCCAGGCTCGCAAGAGCCCGGAAAGCAGCCCCTCCTTGGATCAAAATAGCCCCCGAAGGGGGCGGCACAAATGACGCACTGTTGTCGGTTCTGTGTCGCCCCTTCGGGGCTTATCGAGGAAAAACGCTCGAATCCACCAGCTTCCGCTGGTGGCAATCGGCGCACGCCCCCTTCGGGGGCTTGACGGCAACGGCTTG
>Ga0181520_10013555_pt1 | contig 10250 bp, 11 predicted proteins | sample PEATcosm2014_Bin_29_FD_132451 | JGI IMG/M metagenome (GOLD analysis project Ga0181520, IMG submission 132451) | Peatland microbial communities from MTU Mesocosm Facility, Houghton, MI, USA - PEATcosm2014_Bin02_30_metaG | ecosystem: Environmental > Terrestrial > Soil > Wetlands > Peat | place... | reverse complement strand
TTTTGAAAACAGGAGCTCATCGCCAATCAAGCCTATTCCGACTAGCCAGATGATCGGAGTGTAGGCAGGCGCAAGGAAGACGAACATGCTAGTGCTCCATTCGCGTTGAGGAAAAACGATTAGGACAGTCCAGGACACGAAGTAGATCAGTAGGCCTGTAATGTAGAGCGCAAGGCCGATCTTCTGACCCTTGGTGGAAATGCGGAGTCTCATGAAAATCGGCAAGATCATGACGAGCGTGCGAAGAAGGTTCTCTGGAAGACTAATTGCCCTCGGAATGTCCTTCCAGAAGATGTCCACCTGATAGGCAGCCGGGAGTTGGTGAGTGAAGAGCAGGTTGAAAACCAATATTGGGACAAGTAGCCAGAAGCAGTTACAGAGATAGTAGCGTATTCGAGATAAGCTCATCCGACTTTCCTTTTAGTCCTTCTTCGCAAACTGTCTTTAACCAGGAATTGAGTTTTAGAATTTGTCCGTGCGTCCCTGATAAAAGAGCTTGTCAGGCAGATCGCGCGGAGCGATGCCGGAGTACTCGAGCACGCTATGCGAGTTATGGCGGATTTCGTCGTAGAGGGTCCAACGGCGAAGCTGGAGCTTGCCGCCAACTGTCTCGTACTCATCGAATGTGGCGCTTTTAATGTGTTTGCCGGAGGTGAGATAGAACTCGGCTCTTACCGGGCGAGCATCTTCAACGCGTAGCCAGTAGAGAATTCTTTGATAAGTCGCGCTCTTTCGCTTGGCTGTGAGATCAAGAACATAACAGCTATCCGTGCCCACCTTTTCGGTACGGAGATAGACGGGAGAGTAATCGACAGCGTAGTTGGTGTGGGCCACATCTCCGTTCGAGGCATCGCCATTCAGGCGTTCCAGTGGAGTGATGCGAATGGGTCGACTGGTATCGGGCAGATAGACCCACATATCATCAGCCAGCATAAGCAGGTGCTGACCTTTTTCGCGAGGACTTAGAAACTCAACATAACTCTTTTCAGTTCCCTTCAGGGAGACTTCGTAGAGTTTGTCCTCGTCCTCTTTGCCGGATTCGTAGTGGGTGATCTTCACGCGCAAGACAAAGGACGGCCACCCGTTGCGATAAGCATCGGAGCGCTTGAGCAGAGCCTCGGCATCGGGAGTTCCTGCGGTTGCGGCATGACCAGCAACCGCGTAAGCCAGAAGAATGCCGAGAAAGAACAAGGCCAGAAATGTGCGCAATACAAGGTTAATTCTAGACATGGGAGAGAGCCTCCGCAATTCTGAGCCGGGATGCGCGGACCGCCGGGAAGATGGATGCAAGCGCTAGCGAGACGATAACCAGCAGCGACGAGCCGATCATCAGGCTGGGCACGTGAAGAACGTGGAAGGACATTGGAGTCGTGAATCCCGGAGGCGGAGGAAGATGCAGGCCTGAGCGATTCACTAGAACCCCAAGAAGATTGCCGGATAGTACACCGACAATGGCTCCGAACACTCCGATGAGCGTAGCTTCGAACATGAACAGCGCGATGATCCATGTGCGCGGCGTGCCCATAGCCAGCATCGTGCCAATCTCGCGGGTGCGCTCGAACATCGTCATCAGCAGCGTATTTACGCTGGACATCAGAACCATAAAGAAAACTATCGCGCCTAGAAAGACGAATATAGTGCTAAAGAGCGAGCGCACTTGCTTGTAATAGGTTGCGAGGTCGATCCATTTCTTGAGGACCAATTGCTGCGGCAGTCCACTTAGGCGAGGCGTCAGCTCGGCTGCGACCTGATCGGTGTTTTCCGTCTTGTCCAGGCCGACGACGAGATTGGTGATGCGATCGCTTTGCAGCAGTCGCTGCGCGGAGGCTAGCGTGATGCGCAGATATCGAGCATCCATTTCGGCGACGCCGTTATCGACGATGCCCACGATCTGCACATCGACGCCGTTGAGTGCGCCGTCCGAGGTCATAGCCAGCACCGTCAACCCATCGCCGACCTTGACGTTCATTGACTTGGCCAAACCGACACCGATCAGCGCTTCCACCTCGCCAGTGGGCTTACGGTCAAGTTCGCGGCCGGACTCAAAACGAGCTGGAAAGAATCCGAGGCTGGCTTCTGCGGCCGGATCGACGGCGGTGCCCATAAAGACTGAGGATTTATCGCCGTTGGAGACCATTCCGTAAAACTCGATGCGCGGAGCGACGCCGCGCACATGTCCGCCAGTCTGGACTGATGCGGCCACCTGACGCCAGTTATCGATGCCCGTGTCGAGGACTCGCACCTCGTCGCGGTTGAAGTGATCGGCGGTGAAGATCTGCAGGTGACCGAGGCCGCTATTGATGGTGTGTTCGCGGAGGCCCCAGAACATAGACGAGAAGAACCCGCCAACCAGCAGCAGCCCAGCGACGCCTCCGCCCACCATGAAGAGAGTCATCAGCGTTCGGCGGCGATTGCGAAAGACGTTGCGAAAGGCGAGAAGAAGAAACTTAGCCACGGCTGCCTCCATTCGTTGAGTTATCTGAGACAACTTGGCCATCGCATAGGCGGACGATGCGCTCGGTGTGTTCGAGTAGACGGGCGTCGTGCGTGGAAAAGATGAAGGTGAGACCAAGGCTGCGGTTGAGGCCGTGCATGAGGTCGATGAGTTGGGTGGCGTTATGGGTGTCGAGGTTGGCAGTGGGCTCATCGGCCAGGACCAGGGAGGGGCGATGGACAATAGCACGAGCTACGGCTACGCGTTGGCGTTCGCCTCCGGAGAGCAGGTCGGGACGCTGCTGGGCGCGGGCCGAGAGACCAACGCTATCAAGCGCTTCAGCAACGCGCAGACGGCGTTCGCGGCTGCTGACTCCCTGGATTAGCAGCGGATATTCGACATTCTCAGCTGCCGTGAAGACCGGGATGAGGTTGAATGTCTGAAAGACAAAGCCGATCTTTTCGCGGCGGAGCGTAGCCATGCTTCCGGGTTTCAACTTCGAGGTGTCGACGCCATCGACGAGGATTCTGCCGGAGGTGGGCTGGTCGATGCAGCCGATCAAGTTCAGCAGGGTGGTCTTGCCGCTGCCGCTGGGGCCGGAGATGGCCAGAAATTCGCCCGCCGTCACTCGCACGCTGGCTTCAGAGAGGGCGCTGACAAAACTATGGGACGGATGGTTCGTTGGATTATTGTCCAGGGGAAATTTGCGGCTGACTTCTTCGACGCTGACGATTTCTTCCATCGGCCTCACACCTTCCAGGTTCTCAATCTATTTGAAATGTAAATAGGGCGAGGCCAAAGCGCACGAGGTTCCGGATGAAGGGTTGGAATGGCGGACGAGGGGCGAGAATAGATGGATGAACCGGAAGAGAAAACTTCAGAAACTTCACAAATTACCGAAGCGTTCAGACAGGTTTGAGATCTCCAAGCCCTGCTATTGAGGTGGTTTCCATTCTACGCTGAGTTGGTCTCAGATCGGCACTTGGCGAGACGATCCAGCTTCTGGCCTCTTCTTCGGGCGATAAGCGGGCGACGGCCACGCGAGACCTACCGGTGATGTCTGACGCCATCCGAGGTTCTTGTGCGAAGGTGATTGAACGCTTTGCGAATCGGCGAATTCGGAATCTCGACGGTCATTACTTCGCGTCACCGCCAGGTGCGTAATAGCCTTCGCGGGTGACGACAGTCAGGTCGTCTTTGTTGGCCTTGAGGGCGATCTTGTGGAAGCCGTCTTCGATGTCCACCTTGTCAGGGGTGTAAGTCAGCAGATATTGGCCTCGCAGCTCCTCGGCGATTTGGCCGTAGATCTCTTCAAGGTTGTCTTTTTTCTTAGCCTCGAAGTAACGGCCACCAGTACGCGTGGCGATCTTCTCCATGATCTTCTTGCCGTCCACTCCCGGTTCGCTCTGACCACCACCGCCGCGCCGTCCCCCGCCACCGGGATAACCACCCCCGCCACCGGGGTACCCGCCTCCACCTCCGCCGCCGCCCGGCCAGCCGCCCCCATGATGTCCACCGCTACCCGGAAAGCCGTTCTCGCTGCGCTCCTGTTCGCCTTTGAAGTAGATGGTGTAGACGGCCACTCCGGCGCGATCAGCCGCATCGACCGCGTCGTTTAATGTATCTTTGCTGCCCCTGTCCACACCGTCGGAGAAGACGACTAGCGCTTTGCGGCCCGTCTGCGGCTTCATCAGCTCATCGGAAGCCAGAAAGATCGCGTCATAAAGTTGTGTGCCGCCGCGGCCACCGCGCGACCGGCCACTGCTACGGTCATCCCCAGTGGTCTCCGGCCCCTGGGGGTCGTTCCGCTCTTGGCGTGTGGGCCCTAAATCCTGCAGCTCGCGGTGCAGATGTTCGCGCGACGAGGTGAAATCCCTTAGCAGTTCCACCTCGCGGTCGAAGTGGATGAGGAAGGCCTGGTCCCTGTCCCCGTCTTTAGCCGCGCTTGGCGTCGCCGGCAGCATCGTATCTACAAACTTGTCTGCTGCCTTGCGCTCATCTTCCATCGCTCCGGAAAGGCTGCGGCTGGTATCCACCAGCAAGCCCAACCGGTAGGGCAGGTTGGATTCGCGGGTAAAACTCTTGATGGTCTGTGGGCGGCCGTCTTCGGTGAGGGTGAAGTCGCCAATCTTAAGGCTGGTCACAAGCGCGCCGTGTTTGTCGCGCACGGTAACCGGCAGCACAACCTCGCGAGTCTGGAGTTTCACTGTGGCCACCGGCTGGCCGGAGGCAGGTTTTTGGTCGGGGCCTGCCGCAGGCAGCAAGCTCACAGCCAGGAACGCAGCGCAGATGCCATAAGCGGATCGGATTCTCATATCGGTCAAAGTATGCACACCTTCAATCGATTAGACGAGAGCCGCGGCGGAGCGTTGACTGGGCGAGGCCGCAAACTCGGGATTTCAGGCAACATGCCTCTGCGATACCCGTGCACATCAGTAAGGCTACGCCGTTTCGGCTCTGGGAATCGAAAATTGAGAATGTTTGGAGAGAATAAAGAGAAATCTGGTAGCGCTACCGGGAATCGAACCCGGGTTTTAAGATTGAGAATCTCACGTCCTAACCCCTAGACGATAGCGCCACACACTTGCGAGGACGGCCGTCACCGGCCACTTAAGTTAGTCTAACAAGAATCCGGGCTGCTGCCAAAGGCGGCCCCAAACAGCGCACCGCCGGCTTAGATGCCCAGCTTGCGGACTTCGTCGTTGTAGTACTTGCGGTATAGGATCTCCCACTCCTGCGAGCCTTCCAGGATGATCTTGCGCTGGTTGGCGATCTTCGTCCGGGCTGCTGTGTCAATTGCAGCCTCCTGGGCGAGCAGGTTGGTGAGCGCTTTGCGCGCCTCCTGGCGGATGGTATTGCGGTCCTCGAGGAAGCCGACCTCATCGATCTCGGCCAAGGTGTCGGCCACGGTGTGGGCCAACTTGTTGAGCTTGTCAGGGCTGATCCTCATAGCACCGCCTTGTATTTCTTGGCCAGCTCGGTCTTGACCTTCTTGAACATCTCGGCATACTGCGCGCCCGACTTGCGCATCTCCTCGGAGTAGGCGTCGAGAATCACGCGCACCTCCTCGTTAATGCGGTCTTCGAGGGACAATTCGTCAATCAAGCCCTCGGTAACGCGCGCTTCGACCACCTTTATGTTGCTGTAGGTGATCATCTTGGCGTCGACGAGGTGCTTGACAGTGCGGCGGGCTAGGTACCCTATGTAGTCGCGGGAGAAGATCATGGATTAAGGTTCAGGATACCGCATCGGGCCACCCTGTGTACAACTTTGGGTCTCCGCTATTTATGCGTGCCCTTTATGGCCTTCTTGGCCGCCGCCTTGCGTGGGGCGGGAGCTTTTTTGACGGCTGTCTTCTTGGCGGCCTTTTTGGGCGCTGCAGCCTTTTTGGCCGGAGCCTTTTTCGCCGGGCTCTTTTTGACCGCGGCTTTCTTTGCCGGGGTCTTCTTGGCTGCGGACTTCTTGCGGGCGGCAAGGGTCTTCTCGGCCAAAGCAGCCTTGAGCTCGGCGTCGAATTCGGCCGGGGTCAGCGGGCGGGCTGACTTGCGCAGGCGATCAATGTCATAGAAGGCGCGGCGCTCGACCAGGAAGACATGCACGACAAAATCCACGTAGTCGAGCAGAATCCAGTCGCCCTTGCGGCGGCCTTCGACGGAGTTTGGAACGACGCCAAACTCTTTTTTGAGCCGGTGTTCGATCTCGTCGGCGATGGCGATGGCCTGCCGATCGTTGGTGGCCGAGGTGACCAGAAAGAAGTCGGAGAGACCGGCATCGATGGGGTCGAGTTCGAGGATGCGGGTGTCCACGCCCTTCTTGTCTTCACAGGCTGCTGCGGCGGCCTGAACGAAAATGCGAATCTGCTGCTTATTGTCGGTCGTCATTCTTTTTTGGGATTGCTCTCCGAGCTTCATCGTAGCCGTTCAACCTGACAGGGGCAAGTCACTTATATAGACCGTGGGCACGGATGTAATCAGAAACGGCAACGGGGAGCAGCTCGCACTCCGGCGATTTGCCTTGGGCTGCGGCGGGCAGTTTCTCCTGGTTTCGGACCCGTATCTGTTCGCGAATCTCTGACGCGCTGATCTCGATCTGGAGTCCCGGTAGCAAGTAGAAGGGTGCGGTCTCGCCCTTCTGATTGCGAAGCAGATAGCAGCGAAGATCGATCTCCGGAGCCTGCCGATTCTCTTGTGGCAGGACCTCAATCGACAATCCGGCAGGCAGCCATGCTGCGAGGTCGCTTAGATCTTCTCCGGGCCGGGAGGCGACGATCAGCGGGGCCGCGAAGGGAATCTCGGCGGCGCGATGCCAGCGGCGGAGCCCGGCGAACGAGTCGGCTCCCATGAGGCAAAAGAGAGCGCCGTCAGGTGGCAGCTCTGAGCGCAGGCTGAGCAGCGTGTCGAGTGTGTAGTTGGGCGCACCTGAAGGCTTGGGCGCATCGGCCAGAGAGAGTTCAAAGCCCGGCTCGCCGGCAATTGCCAGCCGCGTCATGGCCAGCCGGTGGGCGAATTCAGCCGTTGAACCGAGAGGCTTGAGCGGCTGCGCGCCTACCGGGGCAAAGAGCACGCTATCGAGGCCGAGCGCCGCCTTGGCCGCCTGCGCTACGGCCAGATGGCCAAGATGGGGCGGGTCGAAGCTTCCTCCAAAGAAGGCTACTCGCCCCTTACGGTGGGGCTGGCGGCCTTCGGCGTTGGATGGGGAACCCATGCGTCCATAGTAGCTTGCGGGGAGCATCGTGCGAGGTGGCTCTGGTAGCATCGGAGTCGAGATGCGCTATCTAATTGCAACCTTGGCCCTGGCTGGCGTGGTGGTCTCCGCGCTGGCTCTGCACGTTCATTACTGCAACGATCCCCAGCCCTGCTCGATCAATGAGAAATGGGATTGCGGCATTGTGAATCACAGCCCATTTGCCGAGGTCGAGCACATCCCGGTGGCGGCCATCGGGATCGTCGGCTATGTGGTGTTGGGAGGACTGGCCTTTTGGCGGCAGCGGGCGCTGGTCTTTCTTTGCGCGTTGGTGGGTCTGGGCTTTGCGCTGCGGCTGACCTTTATTGAGGAGTTCGCTTTGGGGGTGTGGTGCCTCTATTGCGTCATCTCCCAAGCGATCATTGCGCTGATCGTGCTGCTGAGCTTGGGCTGGGTTGGCGCGGAGTACCTGGCGCTGAAGCGGGCCACCCGCGGTGGGGCAGACGGCGCTTGCGCGCCCAAGAGTTCTTAATTTCCCAGGTCCGAAAGTCCAGACCTGGGGCACCCAGTCATTATGGCGAAATTCGCTGTTTATGCTGCGCTGCTAAAATTGAAACAGCCAATGATCAAGAAGCAATACGCACGCTGGATGTATGAGTGGGAGACGCGGCTGACTACGCGCGACGAGAACCGCGTGGTGCGTCCGCTGGAGTGGGGCTTCGAGTGGATCGAGCCTTTTCTTCGCGAACAAGGCTTCAACGAGGCGCTGCCAGGGCCGGAGGTTGCGGGCGACGAAGCGGCTGCCGAGGCCGCGATGGTTCGTATCAACCAGTTCCTCATCAGCCACAGCGACAGCTTTTTCGGCTACGAAAAGCCCACGGATTATCGACTCGAAGAGCGGTATCCGCAACTGTTTCCCACCAATGTGCGGCCCGAAACGCTGGCCAAAGATGCTGCGATGAAGCAACAGGCCGCCGAGGGAAAGCTGGCCAAGGCTCAGTATCTGACCTTCACTTCGCCGGAGCGAACGCCTTTTGCCGAGAACGACCAGGTGAATGCCCGCTGGTACCCGGCCCCGGCGCACAAAGATCCGGCACGTCCCAAGCAGGCCATTGTGGTTCTGCCGCAGTGGAACTCGGACGGGCTCGGGCACAACTCGCTCTGTACGATTTTTAACAAGATGGGCATCTCGGCGCTGCGGCTCTCGATGCCTTATCACGACATTCGCCGCCCGGCGGAGCTTGAGCGCTCGGACTACGCCGTCAGCGCCAACATCGGGCGCACACTCTCGGCCTGCCGCCAGGCGGTGGTCGATATTCGTTGCTGCCTCGATTGGCTTGAGGCGCAAGGCTACGAGCACTTCGGAGTGCTGGGAACGAGCCTCGGCTCCTGCTACGCTTATCTAGCCAGCGCGCACGATCCGCGCCTGAGAGTGAATGCCTTCAACCACGCGTCAACGGCGTTTGGAGATGTGACCTGGGCGGGCCAGAGCACGCGGCACGTGAAGCAGGCGCTGGCCGAGGCCGGGCTTGACCAGGACCGCGTGCGGGCGTTGTGGGCCGCCGCCAGCCCATGCTACTACTACGACAAGATTGCCGGCGCTCAGGCTGCGGGAGACCAGAAGAAAATCTTGCTGGTCTATGCCGACTACGACCTGACCTTCCCGAGGGAGTACTCGCTCAAGGTGGTCAAGGCCTTCCGCGAATCCGGCCTCGACTTTGAGCCGCGCGTGCTGCCTTGCGGCCACTACACCACAGGCGAGACGCCGTACAAGTTCATTGACGGCTGGTATCTGGGCTGGTTTGTCTATCGCGCCTTCAAGGCTCTGCGCGAGGAGAAGGCCGCTGGATTGAGCGCCGCAGGCGTGGCCGCACATGAGGTCGAAGAGGAAGCAGTCTCCCGCTAACGAACCTGGCTCAAGTTCAGCCGCAGCAGCTTGGCGGGGTCGAGGTATGCGCCCTGCCAGCGAACGGCCCAGTGCAGATGCGGGCCGGTAACGCGTCCAGTGGCGCCGCTCAGGCCTAGCAGGTCTCCCGTCGCCACGCGCTGGCCCTCCTGCACGTCGATCCGGCTCAGATGCATCGAGAGCGTGAACAAGCCCAGCCCGTGGTCGATGACCACACAGTTGCCCTCGTAGTAGAGAGGCCGGGACAGCACAACCACGCCGCTATTTCCGGCATGAACCGGCGTCCCAGTCCTCGCACGGAAATCCATCCCCTTGTGGACGCTGGCCAGTGTGCCGTTGAAAATGCGGCGCGTGCCAAAGCTTGCGGTCGGCGGGGCTGCGACCGGCGTGTGGAAGTTAGCCTTCCACAGCGGCTCGGAGGCGCTTGAGGCAAAGACCTTCTCTTTAAGCTGAACTTCAGCTTCAATTTGTTTGAGGGCCTCGGGATCGGGCTCGACGAACTTCGGCGCGACGGTGAGCGAGCCGGTGCGGTAGTGCGCGGCATGAACCTCGACTGACTGGCTAAAGTCTCGCTCGCCGCCCTGCGCCAGATGGGCGGTGATCTTCAGCGTCGAAGGACCAACAGGCACTTCAACGTCGACACCGGCCAATGCAAACCAAGTGTTCCCGCTTCGACCGCGAAAAAACTCAAGCTTGCGGCCCAGCCATTCTCCGTCAATGGTCGCTGCGTCGGAGAGATGCACGCGAATTAGTTCGGGGGAACCGGCCACGACGACTGCGGGCGTTAGCGATACGGCCGAGGATTGCGCTGACGCGGAGGTCAAGACCAAAGTCAACAGGCACAGAGGCGCAAGCCAAGTTCGGGTTGAGCCGGAGCGCTTTTCATCTATGGCCGCCATGCCGTGTTTGCCATCCTTCAGGGGTTAAAACCCCTTGCCGTTAAAGCCGATTTTTGGCACGACTGAAGTCGTGCCCTGATACATTGCGCATAATCTCCCGCGTGGGCGAAGCTAATCCAACTTGGGATTAGCGGGCTTCGGATGCGAGGCCAGCCATTTGGATACGCGCTCCTCGACCTCGGCCTGCTCGTCCGTAGTGATGTGCGTGCCGATCATCTGACGATTGGCGGCGAACTGCTCCTGCTTGGGGCCTTTGATTGAAGCCGCCAGGTCAATCCAGAAGTATGCTTCTACGTCGCTCTTTGGAACTCCTTGGCCGAGGGAATAG
>Ga0181520_10013554_pt1 | contig 10251 bp, 7 predicted proteins | sample PEATcosm2014_Bin_29_FD_132451 | JGI IMG/M metagenome (GOLD analysis project Ga0181520, IMG submission 132451) | Peatland microbial communities from MTU Mesocosm Facility, Houghton, MI, USA - PEATcosm2014_Bin02_30_metaG | ecosystem: Environmental > Terrestrial > Soil > Wetlands > Peat | place... | reverse complement strand
TGAGAGGTTTTTCTGAGGTCACCCATGTTAGGGCAGTGTCGCAAAGTATTGTGCTTGGCAGGCCATAGTGAGAATTGACGACCACATCGAGCTTCGCCCGCCCTTAATCATCTGTAACGGCGTTCGCCTTTGGTGAACGTCGCCTGCCCTGAAGCAGGGCATCTTCACCGACGCGGAAAAGTCCAACTGGACTTGGGACGAAACGGCGAAGGCCTACTATTGGCACCGCTTCTTTTCACACCAGCCCGACCTCAACTTCGATAACCCGGCGGTGATGGAAGAGGTTCTGAAAGCCATGCGCTTCTGGCTCGACATGGGCGTTGATGCGCTGCGCATGGACGCCATCCCGTACCTGGTGGAACGCGACGGCACTTCTTGCGAGAACCTGCCGGAAACTCATCGCATCGTCAAGAGAATCCGCGCCGCCATCGATGCCGAATACGCCAACCGTCTCATCCTGGCCGAGGCCAACGAGGCGCCTGCCGATGTCCGTCCCTACTTTGGCGATGGCGACGAGTGCCACATGGCCTTCCACTTTCCCCTGATGCCGCGCATCTATACCCCCCGCCTTCGCCAGGAGGCGTTCGGTATTTGTTTTTCAAATACCGAGATCCAAAACGGCAATAGCCAAGGAGAAGCCCCCATGAAGAACAGCGTAAACATGCTCCAGCAGCAACCGCAGCGGCAATCGGCGCAGGAAATTATTGCCGCCAACGTCAAGGCCCTGATTGAGCAACTTGAGCAGGGCAGGAGCGAAACTCTTACCGCCCACCTCAGCGCTATGTCCCGCTTCCATCGTTACTCTTTTGGCAATATTCTCTCCATCGCGCGTCATCGCCCGGACTCGGTAGGTTGGGGGCCGAGCAGTTCTGGCGGCCCCAAAAGCCCCGAAAAATAAGGGATTCGGGCCAGATCTTATGCGATTCGGGCCTGATCTTATGCCTGAACGACAATTTGTCCACTGCGCTCTGAGCCCATTCAAAGCCATCCTTGCCCGGAAATCGGACCAACTTGTCCACCTGTACCGTTGTGGACAAGTTGCGTTTCAGGGCTCTCGCGAAGTAGCGCCGTCCGCCTTAAGCACAATGTACGTCATCAACATGATGAACCGGAAGCCGAAGAGGCCGGGGCTTTGAACCGGCATTCCTGACCCGAAGGTTGGCTTGATCCCAAGCCACGGTCGCACAGATTTGCGGTTTTGGTATGGCACCTGCCACCGCTCAAAAGGTCTTCGATCCCTCAAATCCAGTACCTTCCTCCACTCGGTCCGAGATGTCGAACCTTTGCAGTCAAAGGATCCGAAGCGAATATCTTTGTCATAGATATCCAACTTGTAAAGTAAGTTCAGGAACGCCGCTGCTGCGCTCCCATTCTCGTTCGGGTTGGCAAACACCGGACACCCTTGTGAATCCCAGAGGAACTCGACATAGGCGTTTACCCCTTCCGCGAGAATGCTGCGTCCCCTGAGTGCCTCAATCCGATCAGCAAATTGTTTAATGATTTCATTATCAAATGGATCATTTGGACGAACCGGAATGATCGACCGTGTCGCAGCATGAGAATTTCGCGAGGGCAGTTCCATGAAGCGATGTCGAAATTCGCCGTTCCCCGACTTCATAATGCTGAGATCATGGGCGGCAATTCTGATCGCTTTTGCCCGGTCCACACCCATTCCCAGGTCAGCAACTGCCTGATCAATTGCCGCGCCTGACTTCTCAACTTCCGCGTCTGCCATCTCAACGACGCTGAGGAGATCCCATGCTTCATAGATTTCTGTTAGGAATTTCGAGGTCTGTTTGTTCGCCGGCGACGGGACTACAGCGGGAATGACCCCGCTCAGCCTGGCCATATTCCCCAGCAGGCCTACCGCGAATTCCATTGCGGTTTGGGAATCGGAACTTTTACTTTCTGGATCTGAACCGTTCCCGACCGCTAGACTGAACTGCTCAGGAGTGGGAGATAGCTTACCGGAACGCGACAAATAGATGCGCAAGAGTTCGCCGCAAAAATGAAAATACCGCGAGACAGTCGTGCGGCCATCCAGGTGACCGAGCAGTTGTCCCATCAAAAACACATCCGAATTCCAGGGCTGATCGGTGCGCCGAATTTCCTGTGGCCGGAAGTTTTGGCCGGCAATTAACCAACTACGGTCAGCTTTGCTCATGTAATCGGGCGGTTCGCAACCAGTTGGAAGGAGCAAACGAAAAAGTCCCCAGCTACAAAAAGACTTCCTCAAATGATGGTAGTGAGTCGGATAGGAATCCGACCTGGTTCCTGTCACGTCCGAAATAATCTGGTTCAGCGCTCTGAATATGGCCGGAGAAATACAAACGAATTCCTCACATCCGAACAGCCAGCCATTTTGGGATCTGACCTTTTCCGGTCGAGCCTCACGCCGCTTTCGCAGGAACTCGAAGTCCTCGGCCGGAAAAACTTCGGCCGGGATCTTGCGCTTGGCGCTATCGCTTTTCACTGTATGATCCCCGAACGGCTGCACAATTACCCCTTCCCAGCCGTCATATAGGACGTCCCCTATTCTGAGCAGGCGGGCCTCTTCTCTGCGCAGCCCAGCAGCTCCGAGCACAACCAGGCACGTTGCGATGTTCCTGCGGTCTTCATTCCTTGTTCCCGGCCAGCGCAATCTGATGCGTCGCCGAATTTCCAGGTACTCGTCTCGGGAGAGAAGATCGACATCAACTCGGTCCAAAAGCACCGGCGGGGCCAGGATTCCTTTGTCGCTTAGCCGGCTCTTTTCCTGGCAGTTTCGCATATAGGAGTGGAATTGCCTGAGCGCACCAGTCAGATCCCGGACCGTATCACCCCCGTCTGGAATCGATATTGCCCTTTCAACCATCCGCTTATAGAGACCCTGGAGATCCTTGTCGGGAAGATCTCGAGGATCTTTCTCAAGCAATTCCGCAGCCATAAATGATGCGAGAACCGCGGTACCACGGGCGAACTTCCTCAAGCTGTCCGTGCTTCTCGCGACTGGTGACAGCAGAATTTCACTCCGCGCGTAGTCAATCATTCGCTTCGCCAAGGGAATTATTGTGTTGCCTGAGACCGCCAATTTTCTGAGGCCCTCTACGGCGTTTGCCTGGTCCTCGACATTGAGGGCGTTGGCAATTGGACTGCTCCACTCGGGCGCGGGCGGTAATTCCGATGCGTTGGCGACCGTGCCGGTACCGGCTGCCGCAGTCGCGTTGCTGGGGGTTGGCAATCCAAACAGCCATTCCTTGTCCGATATGCGCTGCATTTGACTGAGCGACAGGGATCGAGAGATGAACCGCCGATGCGCATATGCTGCCACGACACCGGGCATCTGTGTGTACCCGATGCACACAGTGGATCTGATTAGGAGATCGAAACTGCAGAGCCGTGGCCCGTTGGCCGCCACCCTCACAGTCTCAAATTGCTCCTTAATCCTCTTGACGATCGTTGCATCATTCGAGTGACGAGCCGCCGTTATGGGGTCAGGCCGCAGCAATTCTTCGGCAAGATGCGAGGGTGTGCGCATCATAAGGATGGCGGTGAGCGCATCGGGTTGCCATGAGCGAAATTCGGTGAATCCCGATCCGTGCCAGGAGACTGACAGTCCCATGTAGACCGTGTTGGCGGTGGCCATGGTGCAAGACAGAAGATTCGGAATCGCCCTCACGAGAGCTGCAAGTTCCGGCTCGTTCCAGATTCCGCCATAAAGAATTGCCGACGCCAGCAGCGGGACAATCGAGGACATCTGAGCTCTGTCATGTCCGGCCTGTTCCGGTTTCCTGAGCTCAGCGGTGAGCCATTCACCCCACGCGCGGTGGCTTTTGCATGCGAGCCCAAGGTTCATTCGGAAGGGATTTTCAAACTCAGGGATGAGGAGGGCCGCCCGCGGCAGTTCAACTTCGGTATTCAGTTCGTCGTGGTTCCGTTCGATCCAACATTCCGAGACTCTGTAGAGAATTCTGAGATACGAGACCACGGTGCTGTCGTCGAGGTCGCTATGCGTGATCATGTCCTCGAAATCGCGCATCTCGGTCTTGGTCCACGGACCCGCTTTATCGCCCAGCAGTACATCACCGACGACCGTGCGATGTTCGAGAAGAAACACCCTGAAAGCCGGACAAGCCGCCTCCTGATTCTCCGTCAGATCGATCTTCGACGGGTCCCTCAGAATGTCTAAGCCGGACATCGCGGATTTCTTCTGCTTGCTCATGAGCACGGCTCCACGACGTTCGGGTTAAACAGGCCTGGCGTGAGAGTAATTTCCCGCAGAATGTATTCGGTAAATTCCATCATTGCCTGGAAGTATGGAACCGGATCGAAGCTTCCATAGGGGTGATAACGTTCCTCGCCGCGAAACGCGTGGCCGCAATAGTTATCGGTGTAGATGGCCGGCAGCCCTTGTTCGAGCGCCGTTGTTTTGACCAGTCGTCTGGCCCAGTTCGGGTCAAACCGAAACAGGCCGCTCAGGAACTTCTTCATGGACACGGGGCTCACCGGAACAGACTGGAGCTTTTGATTGGTCTCTTCCAGGAAATAGCAAGGCATGCTCCGGCTTGATCGAGGCAGGCCATATCCAGCGAGACTGTCGATGTATTGGTCGTACTTTGCCGCTATCGCGCGAACGCTTTCGCAGAGTTGGAAGGCCCGTGCCTTGCCCTTCTCGGTGATGGAGCCAAATCCGGTCTCGCGATCGTACTGGGAGTGGTGCAGGTAAAGATGAGTCGTGCTGCGCATGCCGATGCAGATGTCGATGGCCCAAACAGCCAGCACGGTCAGGGCGTTATGCTTGTCTGCGAAGACCTTGCGGCGGTCCTCGTCTGTGCGAACCGCGACAACTTCCTCGACAATAGCCTGCAGCTTTTCCACGCTTTGTTTGAGGAATTCCGACTCGGCGCAGCGGCGGCTGCCTACGAACCGTTCATCCTTCGGCAGGCGGCGGGTTGCGAGCTCTTTCTCCCACTCAGCGGCGCCCAGATCAGCCAGGACGCTTGATACCGCGCGTTCGTGAACGCTGCGGAGGTGTTCAACAATTGGCGTGAAATACCATCTGCGAACCTTGGCGAGGTGATGGTCTTTGCAAGTGATCAAATCCGCGGATACGATATCGCCAACTTCTTTGGCGCGTTGGAAAAGTACTTTGCCGAGTTCTGAAGGGCTGATGCGGAAGTTCAATTTAGCCGACTCCATGAAATCGCTCAGCCGCTTGAGGTATGTCTCTTCGCTGTCGGGAAATATTTTGACGGCTCGCTCGCCGATGGCCAAGAGATCCTGCCGCTCTCCTTTGAGTCTCAAATATTCCAGAAGGTCGCCAATAGGGCACGCCAGATCGCAAATATCTGCTAATTCGAAGCAGCTTTGCCGACGCCGCTCGCCGTTGATGGGAACGTATTCGGTGCAGTAAGGCGGCTCAATGACCCGCACGTAGATTCGCGGAACAAAAGCAGTCTCTGAATCTTCACTGTCATCCAGGCGGAGGAAGAAATCGAAGTCAGATGGCAAGGGCGTCTGCGGCAACCCGACCATCAGACCGGTAGCTTGCTTGGGCGAGCAAGACAGCCAAAACAGGGACCATGTCCAGGCCATCAACTCAAGCTCTCTGCGAGATGAGAAGCCCTGTCGTGCGGTGTACATCGCCGAGATCAACCTTTCGAATTCGCGAGGATGGGATTCTTCTAAGCGATTCGGAAGGAGTTGGTTTGCCCGGTCGTATGCAGCCCGAACATGTTCTGCCATGCGCGGGCCGCCCTCGGTCAGAATGATCTGCCGTCTGGGGAGGTGATCTTCCGGGCATTCACCCGCTCTGTCGAGTTCTTCTCGCTCTTCGAACGTACCGCGTGTCCGGGTGACGATCTCAGCGGCCGGGGATTCTGTATTGGAGTCGCCATCGGCACTAACGGTCCTGGTGGTCACGGTGACTGGACGGCGGGTGCCCTGTCCGCTGCCATCACGATTTCGTCTGTGGTATTTCCTTTGAGCAATACCACGCCCAATGAAGGCTGAAATCGAACCTAGCGTCGCCCGAAAATCTTCTTTCTCAACCCCCAAGAACTTCGCTCCGTCGGCCTGATTGCTCTCCACGATCAACTCATCGAGCGCTTTTCGGTAATGCTCCGGATCCATCGGGTTAGGAAGGCAGGAGTCAGGAAGGCTGCCGCCAGGGAGGCGTCCGAGTGCTTCCGACCAGTCGCTTCGAGAAAAATCTCGAGCACGAAGACATGGCCCATAAACATAGTGGTATATGGCTTGGTCAGGAACCCCGGAGGCCGTGTCGCGCGCGACGGCGAACTCAACCGTCAAGATCGAGACCTGCGCAATCAGCATCTGGCCCTGCAGCAGGAGATACTTCAGGTAGTTCTCCTTTTCGGAGGAGCTGAGTGCCGGCCAAAGCAAACCTTCGAGACCATGCCTCTTAATAGCTTTCCTCCTGAGAGGATCGCCATCGGTCGCGGCGAGAAATAAAGATCGTTGGGGGTCGGCCAAGCCCAGGTCGTCGGCAAATTTCTCGGGCGCTGCAAGAACGGCATCAATGTAAGGGCGCCACGAGGCGAGCGGGCGGCAGATGCTGGTGAATCGGACATCCCCAATCGCGAGATCGGATATCGAACGGATGGTTTGGAGCCGTCCTATGTAGCCAACTGGGGGGTCATAAAAATCCACGAGCCTGTGCATTTTCGTGCCAGCTTTGGCCAACTCGGGACACGCCCCACCCCCGCTCACTAGATCTGTTAGTCGGTCCAAAGTCGGTGTTTTTCGATCGAAATTTTGAGTCGTCTTAGGCATTGTCGTCCCGTCCCGCTACCACCTCCGGAACCTGCGATTCCGGCCGCTGCACCGGGCGCGAGTGGACGGGGCTCTGACGACCGGCATTGTCTCCCGCGCGATCGACGACGACCCGTCCGCCCCCGGGCCTCTTCCGCGCGAACATCGCTCCGTGGGCGAGCTGCCGGTGTCGTACCTCAGGGAGGCGATAGACCTTGTAGCCAGTTCTCTCGCCGGTCTCTTGATCTTCGACCTCATCAGCAGCGAAGATTGTTACCAAGTCGCCAAGAGCTCGCTTGACCTCCTGGCGCGCCCGATCCCACGCGCGCCGGTGCTCCCGGCGGACATTGACGGTATTGCCTACGCGATGATTCTTGATTGCATCCCGATAGACTTTGTCGACAGCCATAGAGACAGAACGCAGTTTCTTAATAGTCTTACTATCGACAACTAACGGCTCCCCTTCAACCCAAAGGTCAAGTGTCGTGAGCCCGTTGAGAGTGGCGATCGTGGAATATAGTCGCGCCGCGCGGCGCTTCATTGCCTCGCGCCCGGTTTTGACCGGAATCAACCCGCGCGGTGGTATCGGATCGGGTACACTTTCCGGATCGGCGTTCGGCTTGACGGCCTCAACGGAAGCATGAGGAACGACTCCGCCTAAGGGCTCAGCGATTCCAGCGGCGGACGCGATCGCCGGATCTCCGGCCGGCTGCTCTTCAGGTGACCCGGCCTCTGCTGCCGGGGCGTGATCGGTGGGCTGCACGGCGGGGGCCGGACAAGGCTCGATCAGAGCAAACAGGTCCAGCTGCACGCGGAAATGTTCGTCCTCGCGGACGGTCCCAGTACTGTTCTCCATATCTCGCTCGATGTCGCAAGATTGCGCATGTCACCTGGACATCTCGCGACGGAGGAGATGCCGGCCGGGATTTGAATATGAAGGTTTGCCAGTGCCCAGAACGATCAGGTCGGGTCATGCGGATGCACAGTCGCATGGCTCTCGGGGGTCTGATCTCGACCTCGACACGGCTGTGACGCCGCCCGGATCGGGGCATAACTCTGACGTGGCTTCGAGGAAGCCGGAGTTTCACCGGTTCGACGAATCTGCCCGTCGCCGGTGTTAGCTTCCTTCGTGTGTCCGACATCTGTCGAAGACGCAATTTGCGCACCACAGGTCGGCACTGGATCATCGACGCGCGACGACACTCGTAGTGTCATCGGGATTGATCTTCTTTATCTGGGGTTCCCGGGCTCTCGTTTCATGCGTACTCGACTCGACGCGGCCCCAACTTCTTATTCATGGCGACTGACATGCCGCAGCATGCCTTTCAGGCCAGCCCGGCCAGCTTGGGTGCCCAATGGGCGACCGTGGTTGACCGAGGATTACGATCCTGCGGAGGTGTTAGCGCCCCAGGGCGCCGGAGTTAAATCTCTCCGGTAATTTCTGTTGTACTTCAAATCTCGGCAGAATTGGAAAAAACTTAATTTAGTAACCGCCATCCGAGGTACTCTCCCACCTCTGACTAGTACCGTGTCTGCGTGATTTCGTAATGGCCTGAGTGTAGCGCCGGCCTCCTGGCCGGCTGTCCTGCGGGCGTCCCCGCCCGCAGGTGATTGAGTTGATTACAGAATCACGTTGACTGAGTACTAGGCCGCGAGAAAAAACGCGCGAGGGACCGAGTGCCGCTTCATATTCCGTTTGGCTGAGCCTTGAAAGATCCAGTTGGACTGCATTGCACGCTGCGTTGAGACCTGCTCGCTCCTTGAGCTAACACCTGCCTGTGCCCAAGAACCTCAATCTGTCCCCGTCCGATCCTCTCTTCACTGCACAATCCAGCCCCAACCATCACTGCACACCCGCGCCCTGCGGGACGCCAACGAGGAGACACAAATGTATGAATTCGAGTCATCTCTCTGCGCACCGGGTCCGGATCTTTCCGGCCTGATATCTCAGGCCGAAAGCTTCTACGAGGCCGCTAAGGCTCCCGCAACGATCAAAGCATTCGACTCAGACCTCGCTTCTTTCCGATTTTTCACGACCTGTAATAATCTGCCGTATCTGCCATCTACCGTCGAGACTGTCGTTCTCTACGTCAGTTCTCTCGCGGCCGCTGACCCACCGATGAGTTATTCAACCATCCGTCGAAGACTCTCGTCAATTTCCTTTGCTCATCGGCGGCGGGGCCTCGAATCACCTGCTGTGCCGCGGAATCACTTCGTGCTCCGCGAGGTCCTGGCCGGGATCCGGCGCACGCTGGGCACCGCCCAGCACGGCGCCGCTCCCATCCTCACCGATCAGATCCAGCGCATCGTGGCCGCTTGTCCCAACACCCTGCTTGGCAAGAGAGACAGAAGTATGGTGCTGTTTTCATTCGCAGCTGGCTCGCGAGCGAAGTGTCGTCCATTCTCGAGGTGGGCGACCTCACCCGCCCTGGACCTCATCCTCGAGAAGGGCGGGCTCGTCCAGCCCCAACTCGCCCGCTCGCCTATTGCGCCACCCGCGTCTCGCTTCGGAGTGCCCTCGGCGGAGCACGCGCAGGTCGAGTACTGGTGGAGTTGCTTTGGCGAGGACGAGACAAGCTGGCTGCTCGATACGTGGGGGTCGAGAATAGTTGCTCTCGAGTACAGCGTTTTACTATGAAAGCCCAAGGAAATGGGCAACGATAAGCGGGATTATCTGGGACGATCCGGCAGGAACCTGGAGATCCGACCATGCGGTGTTGCCTGTCCCAAACGGCTGCTCACGGGAAGGAGCCTTGCCATGCCTTTCTGCGTCCTGTGATTCAACCGCAGATCCCACTCTCAAACGACCCACGTCCAACTTCGAATCTTTCAGAGTCGGATCGTTGAGACAGAACGTTCAGTACCTCGGTCACTGTTCCTTGCCGTGCGTCGGACGATATATGTCTATGGGTGCTCGGCCCCTTTAAAGCCGAGACTGCGGGACGGCGGATTCCATCTCGCCGAAGCGGCCAGGGAATGATTGCCTTGGACCGTTTTGATGGACGCCTGACTTTCTCAGAGCCAGAGGCAGTCCGCGCGGACACGGCCCACGGGTTGGTGAGCCGTCCTGCAGCATGAAGTTTCGGAAAATATCGTCGTCCCGTGCCCACAGGGTTTTCATCCACGCTAAGCTCGCGCAGCAAGGCGTCGACCCGCGATTGACCGGTCCTTGAAAGCCGATGCCGGATCATCAGCATTCCAGTCGCGACGAAGCCAGCTTCATGCTGACCACTGAGAACGGGCCATTATCCGGGATCAGCGGTGATCAGCGCTCATGCAATCTTGTCTGGGTGGACCTTGCGGATCCATCTCTCGACTTCTTCGCGAACCTCGGCAGCCAGCTCACCTGCCAGATCCGCCTCCCCCTGAGCCACCAGACCATAGTCGTCGTAGGCGCCAGTATTGCGCTTCCGGCGTAGGGCATCAAGTCTGGGGATGAGCTTTCTTTCGGGATCAATCGAGAATTCCAGCGCCTCAATCGTGCGGTAGTGCTCGCCGCCG
>Ga0181520_10013552_pt1 | contig 10251 bp, 8 predicted proteins | sample PEATcosm2014_Bin_29_FD_132451 | JGI IMG/M metagenome (GOLD analysis project Ga0181520, IMG submission 132451) | Peatland microbial communities from MTU Mesocosm Facility, Houghton, MI, USA - PEATcosm2014_Bin02_30_metaG | ecosystem: Environmental > Terrestrial > Soil > Wetlands > Peat | place... | reverse complement strand
TAAACATTAATTGGTGCCGGAAGAAATAGGTGGTGGTGTGTGAGTTGGTATCCCCCTTGCCATTGCTGCGCTAAAAGCATGTTCTGCGAAAGTGTCGGGCTAGGCCCGCCGGAGGCGGGGCCTCGGCACTTCCGCAACGCGATCATCAGGTAGCAAAAATAAAGGGTAAGGATTATATTCTATCGGTGAATTGTGAATTACATTATATAAGAGTCGCACTTTGTTTTCCGCAGAGGTTGCGGCTATGCTTACCTCAACCCCCCGAAATGTCGGTCCCTCTCCTGAAGCGAGAGGGGAAAAGCGCTTGTCCCAGACCTCGACTCGCTATCCTAAAGAAGAGTTTGACCTTTTAAAAGATCCCCGAGCAGTAACAAAATAAAAACCTTTTTGGGTGGCCGAGCCGGGTCAACCATTTTGCCCGAACGGCAAACGGGTTGGATATTTTAAGAGTTTAAATTGAACCAGCCGCGCGTCGTAGGAGTGCTTCATAAGCCGCCTCGGTGGGACCCCCGCGGACTCTGCGGAAAACTGCCAAATATAGCGTTAGGGGGGTATGGATTTTTATGATGGAAAAGGTTGTTTCATGTGATCTTTTCCATGTGTTTTCCATCTAAAAAGAGGGCGTTGCAGGAGTGCGCAGCCGCAGCATCTAAACTCCGGAAAAAATTGAAGACACAGACACGCGTTTAACCCTCCGCGCAAAAGGTATTTTTAAAAGCTCAGGTCGCTTCGACGAATGTTCCACGTGAAACATTATCAGCATTTTTCCCCGGCTTTCAGGTAATAACCATGCTTTTTGATCTCATCGTCGTCGGCGCCGGACATGCGGGAATCGAGGCGGCCCATGTCGCCGCCGGACAAAATTCTACCGTTCTGCTGATTGCGAACAACCTCGATCTCATCGGACAGATGTCCTGCAACCCCGCGATAGGGGGTATTGCGAAGGGAAATATCGTGCGGGAGATCGATGCGCTCGGCGGGCTCATGGGGCGACTCATCGATCGGACCGGCATGCATTTCCGTATGCTCAATACGAGCAAGGGAGCGGCGGTGTGGGGACCACGCGCCCAGGCCGACAAGGTCGCGTACCGGGCTGCAGCCAAAGCGGAGCTCGAAAAGCAGGAAACGCTCTTCATGCTCCAGGGAATGGTAACGGGTATTCTCGAAAAGGGGGGCGCGGTCTCCGGGGTCGTCATGGATTCGGGGGAGAAGATTTTTGCCCGCGTCGTCATCCTTGCCATGGGCACCTTTCTGAACGGGCTGATGCATATCGGCCTCGAATCGCACCCCGCGGGAAGGAGCGGAGAGCCCCCCTCCGCCGGACTTACCGAATCGATCGCCGGCCTCGGCATTAAGAGCGGCAGGCTTAAAACCGGGACCTCGCCAAGGATTGACGGTCGAACCGTTAATTACGACTGCCTCGAAGCTCAGCCGGGCGATGACCAGCCCCAGCCTTTTTCCTTTTCAACGAACGAGCCGCTCCGGAATCGGGTGGTCTGCTGGACGACGAAAAGCAACCCCCGGACCCACGCAATTATTAAGGAGAATCTCGATCGATCTCCTCTCTACACCGGGAAAATTAAGAGCATCGGACCGCGGTATTGTCCCTCCATCGAGGACAAGGTGGTTCGATTTGGAGAGAGGGATGGCCATGTTTTATTTTTAGAACCTGAAAGCCGCAGCAATAACGAGCTCTATCTCAATGGATTATCGACGTCATTGCCTTTTGATGTCCAGCGGCGGCTGGTGGGGAGCGTACGGGGACTCGAAAATGCGAGAATCCTTCGACCAGGGTACGGGATCGAGTACGATTTTTTTCCCCCGGTTCAGTTACGGAACACGCTCGAATCGCGGACAGTACGCGGTTTGTATTTTGCCGGGCAGATAAACGGCACGTCGGGGTACGAAGAGGCGGCGTGCCAGGGATTGGTTGCGGGAATAAACGCGGTCCTGACGCTGCGGGGGGGGGCATCGTTCACGCTCGGCCGCGAGACGTCGTACATCGGCGTTTTAATCGACGACCTGGTGACCCGGGGCACCGACGAACCCTACCGCATGTTCACCTCCCGGGCGGAGTACCGTCTGCGACTCCGACAGGACAATTGCGACGAACGCCTGATGCCGATCGCCTTCAAACTCGGCCTTGTCCGGCAGGAGTTGTACGACCGGCGACGGCGGGGCTGGGAGTCGAAAGCCGCCGCCGCCGCGGTACTCGGCGCCGTCCGGATCGAGCCCGCGACATGGGGAGCGGTATCCGATGAGCCCATAACGCAACCGACCAGGGCGATCGAGCTGCTCAGGAGGCCGGCGGTAACGCTTGAAATGCTTATGCGCTGCGGCGGATTGACGGCAATGCCCGAATCCGCGGAGCAGCGGTTTTCCCTGGAATGTGATGTCAAGTACAGCGGTTTTCTCGCCCGGGAAGAGGCGGTGGCGGGGCGCATGGCGCTCCTCGGGGAGACACCCATACCGGAGGGATTCGACTATCGGAATGTAAGGGGATTATTGACTGAATCTTTTAATAAACTGACTACGCTGCGGCCATCATCAATCGGGCAGGCTTCGAGGATATCCGGCATTACGCCGGCGGATATTGCCCTGCTGGCCCTGCACCTTACCAGAAAAAACAGCACGCACCGCGATGGTCGACGTGAAACGGCAAACTCAATAGAAGAACGGGAAACGACATGAACAACCTCCTCGCGCCATATCTTACTCGGGCAAAAGAGTGCTACGAATTAAAAGAACTTGAACGGCTCGGTCTTACCCCCGACCTGGATCAGCGGGAACTCATCCTGACCTACATCTGTCTTTTGCTCAAATGGAACCAGACCGCCGGCCTCATTTCCAAGGGCGATGAGCCGATCCTTTTCCTGCGCCATTTCTGCGACTCCCTGCAGCCGCTGCTGCTTTTCGGTTTCAAGAAAAACGCAACGCTCCTCGACATCGGTGCGGGAGGAGGATTCCCCTCGATTCCCATCCGTATCTTTCGTCCCGACCTTAAAATGGTGCTCGCCGAATCGATCGGGAAAAAGACCGCCTTCCTCAACGAGGTGAAGAAAGAGCTGCATTTCGATAATATGACGGTATTCAGCGGCCGGGTCGAGAAGATGGAACGTCCGGCGGCCGGGTTCGATTATGTCATCAGCCGCGGCGTCGGCACCCTCGAAGCGTTTTCCGAGATCGGGAAATTGTTTCTCGCCGAGGATGGCCACCTGTACACCTTCAAATCGAAAAACTTCGCATCCGAGCTCGAATCCATCACGGTCAACAAGGAAAAGGCCGGCATTAAGATCAGCGAGATCGCCGAATATGACCTCGGCAACCAGATCCTCGGTCTCAATCTGGTGTCGCTGGAGTTCTGGCGCTAGCGAACGAATAATGACTTAAGCGCTGGCAGGGCCTTACGTTGCGTGCTGTTTATATCTTGTGGATAACCGGTGCATTACCAAAGAGGGCTGAGTGGGCAGAGTTATAGCGGTCTGTAACCAGAAGGGCGGCGTCGGAAAGACCACCACGGCCATCAATCTTGCCGCATGCCTCGCCGCCGCCGAAAAGAAGACCCTCATCATCGATATGGACCCCCAGGCCAACACCACGATCGGCCTCGGCATCGATAAAAACGAACCGGATTCGACCATCTACGACGTCCTGACGCATCACCTGAAGGGCGACGCCGCCGTGCCGCTTGGCGACATCATCTTCTCCTGCGACTCGATCCGCTACCTCGATATCGCTCCGGCCGGGCCCGATCTCGCCGGCGCCGAGATCGAGCTTGTCAATGCCATGGCGCGCGAACGGCAGCTCGATCACGCCCTCGAAGCGGTCCGGCGGGACTATGAGTATATCATCATCGACGCCCCGCCTTCGCTCGGGCTCCTGACCATCAACACGTTGACCGCTGCGGATTCGGTCCTCATTCCGATCCAGTGCGAATACTATGCGCTCGAAGGGCTGGCGGAGCTGCTCAATACCATCCGCCTTGTCCAGAAGAGCCTTAACAAACGCCTTGTTATCGAGGGTGCGCTCCTGACCATGTACGACAATCGCCTCAATCTCTCCCGTCAGGTGGCCGAAGATGTCAGGTCGTACTTCCGGGGGAAGGTGTTCAAGGCGGTGATTTCGCGCAATGTCAAACTCAGCGAGTCCCCCTCCTTCGGAAAGCCGATCATCCTTTACGACATCATGTCGTCCGGTGCGGAAAATTACCTTAACTTAGCCAAGGAAGTAATGCAGAATGAATAAAAAAACTCAGCGACGGGTACTTGGGCGCGGTCTCGCCTCCCTGATCCCCATGGCCGCGGGTGAAGAGGAGCCGACCTCCCCGGACGAGGGGCGGGAGATCCTCGAAATAGAGTGCGAAGCGATAAAGCCCAATCCGGGCCAGCCCCGTTCCGATTTCAACGAAGACGAGATCAAGAGCCTTGCCGACAGCATCAACATCCAGGGACTCCTGCAGCCGATCCTGGTCCGCCGCAATGCGGAGGGCGGCTTCGAAATCGTCTCCGGCGAACGGCGTTTCCGGGCGCTCCGGCGACTCGGCCGCGACAAAATTCCCTGTATTGTCAGGCAATCGGTTTCCGACCGGGAAATGATGGAAATGGCCCTGGTCGAAAATATCCAGCGTGAAGATCTTAACGAAATGGAAAAAGCGGTCGCCTACCAGCGGCTCATCGGCGAATATTCCTACACTCATGAGGAGTTGTCGGCCCAGATGGGAAAGAGCCGGGCCACGGTGACCAACACCCTGCGCCTGCTCGCCTTGCCCGATGAGATCCAGCAGATGGTGCGCAAAAACGAGCTCACCATGGGCCACGCCCGGGCGCTTCTCGCCATCGAAGGGGACGAGCGGCGGATCGAGCTTGCCAAACGGATTACCGCCGAGGATCTCCCGGTCCGTGCCGTTGAAAAGAAGGCGCGGGCCGATGCGGAACCGAAGAAGCCGCGAGCCCCGAAGCCCGGCCCGGAGGTCGTCGCCGATCCCATCGTCGCCGAGGCGGTAAGCCGGCTGCAATACCGGCTCGGCACGGCGGTTGCCCTGAAATCCTCGGATGGGCGGCGGGGAACCATCGAAATCGAATACTATTCGGAGCCCGATCTCACGAGGCTGTTCGATCTCCTCCTGCCGGCTCCCTCGCCTTCGCCGACCGTTCCAGACCATGGATAGGAAGGAGCGGAGCTATACCGTCCTCCTCGTTCCCGGTCACAATAGCGGGAAAACCCTCTCTTTCCACTGTTCCCGATTCACGCTCATCGTCCTTGCCGTGCTCGGCGCCGTTATCCTGCTGCTTGCCGGATTTGCAACCGTCGCCTCGTTCGATGCCTTGCGTAAGGAGCGCCTTCTCGCCGGGCTGCGGGCCGACAACGAGGCGCTTACGAAGGAAAATGGCCGGGTTCGGCTCCTCGCACAGAAAATCGGAAAACTCGACACGCTGGCCGCCTACCTGCAGGGTCTGGCCGAAATCACCCCGTCGTCGCGGTCGGCACATGGGGCCGATACGCCGTCCGCCGCCGCATCCTCACTCGGGGTGGGCGACAGCATGCAGGCCATGGAAAACACCCCGATCGTCGAAGATTCGCTGCCGACGACGCCGCCCGTACGCGGCTGGGTGACGCAGAAATTTTCCATCGATACGGTACGCCGCGGCATCGCGCATCCCGGCATCGATATCGCCGCATCCGAAGGAACGCCGATCGTCGCAGCGGCTCCGGGCACGGTGGTCGATGTGGCCGCGACCCGCTTTTACGGGAATCTCGTGACCATCGATCACGGGAACGGCTACATCACCCGATACGGCCACTGCCTGAAGGTCTTCGTTAAAAAGGGGCAACGGGTCGATCGGGGAGGAACGATCGCCCAGGTCGGCAATACCGGGTTTTCGTCGGCCCCGCATCTCCATTACGAGGTGATAAAGAACGGAAAAAACATCAACCCGCTCGGATTCATCGTAGCAGGAAAAAAATAACCCTTCCAAGGAGTCGATTATGAAGAAGAGCAACACGGGACTGGGCACGATGATCGGCGAAGGCGTCGTGCTCGAAGGCTCGATTTCCGCCCCCCACAGCATGCGGATCGACGGCACCTTCAGGGGAAAGATAGAAACGATGGAGATGCTCACCATCGGTCCCCATGCCGTCGTCGAAGCGGAGGTTAAGGCCAGAAGCCTGAGCCTGGGCGGGAAATTGACCGGAAACATCGTTGCCGAGGAGCGCGTTGAACTCGAATCGAGCGCTTCGCACGTCGGCAATCTCCAGACGCGGGAGCTCATCATAAACCAGGGAGCTACCTTCAACGGCAACTGCTCCATGGAGGGGGCCCCGCCGGAGTGAAGCGGCAATGACCGAGGGGTCCGGAATCTATTTTAACTAGGGATATCGCAAAGAGAGGGCGAGGGACTACCCCGGCAGAAAGCGGACTCCATGACGCTTGCAAATAAGATCACCTTCGTTCGACTGTTCTGCATTCCCTTCTTCGTCCTGCTGCTCATCTATTATAACCGGGGCGTGATCCACGGGGAGCCCAACGACCTCCTGCGCATCGCGGCATCGGTCTTGTTCATCGTCACCTTTCTTTCCGATGCCCTCGACGGCTACGTCGCCCGCTCGCGCAACCAGATTACCCACCTGGGCACCATCATCGACCCGCTGGCCGATAAGGCGCTCCTCCTCTCGGCCCTCATCCTCCTCTCGCGCGCCTCGCCGGGCTCCTACCAGGTGCACCTGCCGATCTGGTTCGTCTGGCTCGTGATTTCCCGCGATTGCATGCTGGTGACGGGAGCCATTCTCATCCATGTCACCGTGGGAGCGGTAGCGGTAAAGCCGCGCATTTCGGGCAAGCTTACCACCTTCTTCCAGACGCTTCTCATCGTGTGGATCCTGACCAACCTGCACGAAAGCCACTTCCCCCTGCTCCTCGGTACCGCGGCACTGCTCCCGATCGTTTCCGGGACGCACTATTTTATCGACGGGGTGCGGCAGTTCGAGAAGGATGCGGCGCGGGGGGAAAGGAGACACTGATAACCATAAGGATGAGGGGCGGTTACCCGGCAACGAGTCATCATCTGGGGAGCGGGAGGGTTCCGGCCAATAAAGCCGCCCGGGGAACCGGCCCCCCTAACCAAATCCTAATACAATCCTTACATCCAGCATATATACTTCCACACTTATTATAATAACGGTAGAGCTACATGAGCAGTGGAGAGGCACCCCTGCCCGATACCGGTCCTCTCCGAAAGAATCCTATGCCCGCAAATCCGCAGCACCTCGTTGCACTGATCGACATCGGCACCACCTCGCTGCGCATGACCATTGCGCAGATAGAACCCGACGGCAGCGTTCGCCCGCTCGAATACCTCCAGCAGGCGCTCAGCCTCGGGAAGGATACCTTCACCAAGGGGTTTATCGAAAAGGCCTCGATCGAGGAGTGCGTCGGCGGCCTCCAGAAATTCCGGCGGGTGCTCGAAGAGTTCGGCATCACGCAGGACGACGCCATCCGGGCCGTAGCCACCACCGCGGTACGCGAGGCGACCAACCGGGAGGCGTTCATCGACCGGGTCTATATCGCCACCGGCTTCACGGTCGAGATCCTCGACGACCGCGACGTCGTGCGGCTGACCTACCGGAGCGCGCACACGATTCTCGGCAACGACTCCTCGGTGAAGCGCGGGCAGATGCTCCTGTGCGACATGGGGGGCGGGAGCACCGAGCTTCTGGTGCTTCAGAAGGGCGGCATCGTCCTTGCACAATCGTTCCGCCTCGGATCGCTCCGGTTGCGGGAGATGCTCGAAAAGTTCAACGCGGCGACCAAGGGCCAGCGGACGCTCATGGAGAGCGAGATCAGGCGGACCGTGGACCAGGCGCTCCACGGCATACCGTCCGGGACGCCCCGCCACCTGATCGCCCTCGGGGGCGATATCCGCTTTGCCGCAAGCCGCCTCCTGCCGGAGTTCGATGAACTGAAGCCCGCCCGGATAGAGCTGGGCATGCTCGAAAAATTCGCCGAAGAGGTGCTCTCGCTTTCTGTCAACGAATGCGTGCGGCGCTACCGGCTCTCGTACCCCGAGGCCGAGACCCTCGCACCGAACCTGCTCTTCTTCGTCCGGTTCTGCCGGGCGCTCGGGATCAAGAGCCTCATCGCCTCGGGCATCTCCATGCAGCACGGCGCCCTCCTCGAGATGTCGAAGAGCGAACCGTCGGACGAGGACTTCCGGTACCAGATCCACTCCTCGGCCTGGGAGATCGCGAAGAAGTACCGTGCCGACGAGGCGCACGCGGCCTATGTGGAGCGACTCTGCGGGATCCTGTTTTCGCGGCTCGCCGATGAGCACCGGCTGTCGTCGTGGTACGGCGTGCTGCTCTCGGTCGCCGCGGTCCTGCACGATACCGGCATGTACCTCTCCGCCCGCAGCCATCATAAGCACTCGATGTACCTGATCCAGAACAGCGATCTCTTCGGCCTGAGCCGTAGCGACATCGTGCTCGTGTCGCTCGTGGCCCGGTACCACCGGCGCGCGACGCCGCGCGCGGTGCATCCCGAATATGCGGCGCTCTCGCGGGAGGGGCGGCTTGCGGTCGCAAAACTCGCGGCCATCCTCCGCGTGGCCGACGCGCTCGACCGGTCGCACAGCCAGCGCATCGCCGTCGTCGATTGCCGCAGGGAGAAGGGACGGTTCGTCATCGTCGTGAAAAACGTAGAAGACCTTACCATCGAACAGCTCGGCGTTGCGAGTAAAGGAGACATGTTCGAAGAGGTATACGGGAGGAGCGTCGTCCTTGAAAAAAAAGAAAACTGACAAGCCCGCCCGGAAGCGCACCGGGGCCGCATCGAGCATTTTAAACCGCGAACTGAGCTGGCTCGATTTCAACGACCGGGTGCTCCAGTGCGGCCGGGACGCGACCCTCCCCCTGCTCGAACGGCTCAAGTTCCTCGCCATCACCGGCTCGAACCTCGACGAGTTCTTCATGGTCCGCGTGGGCGGGCTGCAGGCGCTGCAACGCGAGGGCGTCACCAGATGCGACCCCTCCGGCCTCACCCCGACCGAGCAGCTTGCCGCCATCGAGCGCCGCGCGGGACGCATGGCGATCGACCAGTACCGCTGCCTGGGCGAGCTCCTCGGCCAGCTTTCCGACGAAGGGATCAGGAGGCTTTCGGGCCGGGAGCTCTCCGACGAGCAGGCGCGCCACGCCGAGCAGCTTTTCATGAGCGAGATCCTTCCCGTACTGTCGCCCATGGCGATCGGCGACGGCGACGTCGTGCCGCTGCTCATCAACCGGATGCCCTACTGCGCCGTGCTCCTCCAGGGTCACGAAACGACTTTGCCCGTGCGGAAAGCGGCCGCGAAAAAAATCCCGCCCCGGCTGGCGGTGATTCCCATCGGCAAGGCCGTGGGCAGGTTTCTCACCATGCCCTCGGGCGGCGGCTACTCCTTCATGCTTCTCGAGGATCTCGCCTCTTTTTTCATCGACCGTTTTTTTCCGGGCGAGACGGTCCTTGCGTGTGCTCCCTTCCGCATCATCCGCAACGCCGACCTCGCGGTGCATGAGGACGGCGCGGCCGACCTGCTCGCCGAAATGGAAGCGGTGATCGGCGCGCGTAAGCGGAGCGACTGCGTGCGGCTCGAAATCGACGCGACCGCGCCCGATTTCCTGCTCGAAGCCCTGCGCCCGATTCTCGGGCCGCCGGTCTACGGGATCTATCGGCTTGCCGGTCCGCTCGACCTCTCCGCCTTCATGCGCCTCGCCGAAATCGCCGATTTCGAGCGGCTCAGGTTCAAGCCCTGGACGCCGCGCGTGGCGCCGCTCCTCGAAACCGACCAGCCGATCTGCGAGACCCTCCGGACGCGCGACCTCCTCCTGTACCATCCCTACGACGGGTTCGATCCGGTGGTACGGTTCATCAGGGAGGCGTCGCGTGACGACAAGGTCGTTGCCATAAAACAGATCCTCTACCGGACGAGCAAGAACAGCCCTATCGTGGAGGCGCTCGCCGCGGCGGCACGCGCCGGCAAATACGTGAGCGCCATCGTCGAGCTCAAGGCGCGCTTCGACGAGGAGCGGAACATCGAGTGGGCGCAGGAGCTCGAAGACGCCGGGGTGCAGGTGATTTACGGGATACGGAACCTGAAGACCCACGCCAAAGTCTGCCTCGTCTTCAGGCGGGAGGAGCGCGGCCTGGTCCGCTACGCGCACTTCGGCACCGGTAACTACAACGAGATCACCGCCCGGCTCTACAGCGACGTTTCCTATCTCACC
>Ga0181520_10013551_pt1 | contig 10251 bp, 9 predicted proteins | sample PEATcosm2014_Bin_29_FD_132451 | JGI IMG/M metagenome (GOLD analysis project Ga0181520, IMG submission 132451) | Peatland microbial communities from MTU Mesocosm Facility, Houghton, MI, USA - PEATcosm2014_Bin02_30_metaG | ecosystem: Environmental > Terrestrial > Soil > Wetlands > Peat | place... | reverse complement strand
GGGTTGTGACGATTATTGCGGCCGTTGCCGTGCGTGCAGCCATGGAACCAACCACCACCGCCAAGCGTCCAATTTCGGACCCAGTGGCACAATCGCCGCACCTGAAGTACGATAGAAATAGCTTTGCCGAAGGGAATTGCCATGCTCCGCCCCAAATTGGTGCCTTTTCTGCTGCTCCTTGCCATTTCTGCCCCGCTGCACGCCGCCGTGGACCTCGTCACGCTACCCACCCGCGAATCCACGCAGCTTACGATCTACAACTCCGAAGACATCACTATGGTCCGCGAGCACCGCCTGCTCACGGTCAAAGAGAGCGTCAACCGCATCCAGTTCTCCTGGGCCAATACACTCATCGATCCCACAAGCATCGAGTTCCGCATCCTCGACAAACAGGACAAGGTCGATCTGGTCGATACGACCTTCCCGGCGGGCCGCAACGACGCCCTGCAATGGAACATCAAGAGCCAAGTGGCCGGCAAGATCCCCGTCGAGATCAGGTATTTTACTTCGGGCATAACGTGGGCCGCTGATTATGTGGGCATCGCCAACGAGGACGAGACCAAGATTAGCCTGACGGGCTACGTGCGGGTGACGAACGGTTCGGGCGAGCAGTACGACAATGCAGAAACCCGGCTGGTGGTGGGCAACATCAACCTTGTGGAAAAGATCGTGGATTTGGCAAGGAGACCGCCGCCAGGAACGCCATTGCCTGGAGCAAAGCCGTTAGTCCCCCGCGAGGAGGATATGATTTTGGAGCGTGGAGACAAGGGGAAGGCCGTTAAAGACATCGTGGACAGATTCGACTCACTTATGCCCGACGCCAGGAAAGAGTTGCAAAAGCAGGTCATCAAGCAGGGTCTCTCCGAATACTTCCTCTTCACGATCGAAGGCCGCGACGACATCAAGGACAAGGAACCCAAGCGGCTGGTGGCCCTGAAGGCCATCGACGTACCGCTGGAATCGATCTACAAGCTCTCCGACCGCACCGGCGACCAGGGCTTCACCAAGTTCTACCGCTTCAAAAACGTCAAGCTCCTGGACGAGCAGGGCAAGGAGAAGAAGCTCTCCTCCATGGAGAACCTGGGCCTCTCGCCCCTGCCCAACGGCACGGTCAGGCTCTTCTCGGAATACCGCAACCACGATCTGGCCTACGTCGGCGGCACCGAGACCAAGTACGTGCCCATCGGCGACCGCGTGGAGGTCAACGTCGGCCCCGACAAGGACATTACCATCCAACGTCGCGTGAAGGACCAGAAGATCGGCAACGTCGTCGCCCGGCAGTGCAAACGCCGGCTCGATAATGATTTCGTGCTTTATTACGACCTGGTGGATTACGACGAGACCTTCTTCTATGAGGAAGAGCTAGTTTCCGGCAAGCCCGCCAAGATCGAGGTCGAAAGGCAGTTCGACGCCAACGTCGTGCTCTGGGGCTCGGAAGGCGAGCCCAAGGGCTGGACGAGCAACGAGGCCGGAGCGTATGTCGATCTGCATACCGTGGGGCACGTGGAACTGGTGGATCAGCAGCACGTCAAGTACTTTCTGGACCTGAAGCCGGGAAAGAAGCAGACGGTGACGTATAGCGTGACCTACAAGCGGAGGAAGGTCGGGCCGGAGTTGAATACCGAGAAGAAACGGGAGCCGCTGTAAGGCCGCGTGACTGAATCGTTGATATACTGACCGCATGGACGCCGTCTGATGGCGTCCCGATCGAAGGAGTTGTTTATGCGTGCTCGGCAGATTCTATTTGTGCTGGCGGTGCCTCTTGCTGCCTTGCTGACCTTTTGCGGCTCAGGATGCTCTGATAAGCAGGCAACTGTTCCCGAAGATAGCAAGCCGAATCAGCTTCCATCGGTAAGCCTCGATGAATCGCGTACAGCGGAACCGTCTACATCGACGAGGCCGACATGGGATCAGCTTCCATCGGTAAGCCTCGATGAATCGCGAGCGTCAGGTGCCATATACGATGGCAACTCGGTCGCCCCGCTGCCTGCCATTGACCTCGCTGACCACGAAAATGTATTGGCCCACTTGCGTGGCAAGCTTCCTGGCAAGCCCGACGATGAGATCATCCGCGTGCTCCGCGGCTACTGCGACGATGACAAATCCACCGCCGTCGGCATGACGTGGTTCGCGGAGAGGCTTCGGCGGGCGGATGAGCAGAGAAATGTGGTGGCCCGGATTCGACACATAGGAGGCCATATCGTATATGAGGAGAAGTTTGGCCCGGAAGATATTCCGCTACCAAGGCCGCAGCCGGGCTGGTTGCGTGTTCTTCTGGGAGATGATTTCTTTGACTCGATAGTGACCGTGAGCCTCGAAGGCCCCGCGGCGTCGGGAGTCACCGAGGCCGACATTGAGCAGATGAAGAAGTTGACCTGCCTCGAATACTTGCATCTTAACGAGACTAGGATTGGCGACACAGCCTTAGAACATCTCAAAGGACTAAGCCAACTTCGCTGCTTGTCGCTGAGTAGCACAAGGGTTACCGACAGTGGACTCAAGTTCGTCAAGGGATTGAGCCGACTGGAAGACTTATTCGTTGATGGCACCCAAATCACCGATGCTGGGTTGCAGCATCTCGTAGGAATGTGCCAACTCCAAGAGTTATCCCTCAGAGATACCAAAGTCACCGACGCTGGCGTCGCCAAGCTCCAACAAGCGTTGCCGAAGTGCTCGATCGACCACTGAAATGCCCACCGCCGGTCCTCGACGCCGGTCGATTGGTAGGAAGGTGCGATTCGCGGTGGCCATCAAGACGACCAGGCATTGCCAAGGGCTAAAGAAGAGTCGCGATCGCAAGCCGCCCGAAGGCGGCATGTACGCCCTTGGTACCGATTGACGACCACCAGGAGCCGCCTATAAACTGGATGTTTCGGTCCGGTATCGTGTGTCCCGCCGTAACTAGCCTGGAGGAGGTTTGGCCCATGTTCCGACAAGTATCGAGAGTCGTGTTGCTGGTCTTGGTGGCCGCAGGCAGCCTTGCCGTCGCAGTCGCCGAAGAACCCAAGGCAGATGGCGGTAAGACGAAAAGTCAGCCGAAGGAACTCACGGTCGACCTCGGCAAAGGCATCAAGCTGGAGATGGTCTTGATTCCCGCTGGCGAGTTCCTGATGGGCTCGCCCGATTCGGACAAGTCCGGCCGGGCCGATGAGAGGCCACAACACCGCGTTCGCATCACGAGGCCGTTCTACTTGGGCAAGTATCTTGTCACACAGGAGCAATGGCAGGCCGTGATGGGGAACAATCCCAGCGAATTCAAGGGTCCAAAGAACCCCGTGGATAGCGTCGGCTGGGAAGATTGCCGTGAGTTTCTCAAGAGACTCAACAAGCTTTTCGTCCACACGGGGATTAAAGCATCTTTGCCGACTGAAGCTCAATGGGAGTACGCTTGCCGTGCGGGCAGTACGACCAGGTACTTTTACGGCGACGAAGATGCAAAGCTGGCTGAGTACGCCTGGTTCAACGAGAACTCGCTAGAGAAGACGCACCCAGTTGGCCAGAAGAAACCGAACGCGTGGGGGCTTTACGATATGCACGGGAGCCTGTTTCAATGGTGTGCCGATTGGTACGACGGCGACTATTACAAGTCGTCTCCTACAAGCGACCCGTGTGGCCCATCGTCCGGCTCGTTGCACATCGATCGCGGCGGTTGCTGGAATAGTCTTCCTCGTGGCTGCTGCTCGGCCTTTCGCCACACCAATTCGCCGCGTCCGGACCACTTCATTGGTTTGCGTTTGCTGGTCATGCGTCAGGACTCGACGGACGAACCGACAAAGGAGAAGCCCCGGTGACTCCTTTTTCTGCGTGATACCCGGACCAAGGATCTCTATTATGAAGCCGATATTCTCGATGGCACTCTTGGCGTCGATGATCCTTCCTGCCAGCCTGGCAACCGCCGCAGAGCCCACCGCCACCCCGAAGCAGATCACCAACTCGATCGGCATGAAGCTCACGCTCGTCCCTTCCGGCGAATTCATGATGGGCAGCAAGGAGTCGGCGGAGGAGACGGCGGCGTTTCTCAAGACGAACTATGGCTATGTCAGTACAAGGGCTGCTCTCTTCAAAAACGAGCATCCCCAACACCGCGTCCGGATCACGAAGCCATTTTATCTGGGTACCTACCATGTCACGCGAGGCCAATTTCGTCGGTTCGTCAAAGACTTGAAATACAAGTCGGATTCGGAAAAGCTCACAGTGTTTGGATGTCCCGGATGGGACCCCGACAAACAAGACTCCGGTTTTCGCAAAGATTACTCTTGGCAGAAGGTGGGTTTTGAACAGACCGACGAACACCCCGTGGTGAACGTAAGTTGGAACGACGCGGTGGCCTTCTGCAAGTGGCTCAGCAAACAGGAGAACAAGACGTACCGCTTGCCAACCGAAGCAGAGTGGGAATATGCCTGTCGAGCGGGCACAACGACCCGGTACTATAGCGGCGACGACCCGGAGACGCTCGTTAAGGTCGGCAATATCGCGGACGCAACATTCAAAGAGAAGGTGCCGAACTGGCCAAACGCCACCATCAAGGCCAGTGACGGCTATGTGTTCACGGCTCCGGTGGGGCAGTTCAAGCCCAATGCCTTCGGGCTCTACGACATGCACGGAAACGCTTACCAGTGGTGCTCAGACTGCTATGACGAGGACTACTACGCGAAATCGCCCGTAGACGATCCCAAGGGCCCCGACAGCGGAAATGACCGTGTTCTTCGAGGCGGTTCCTGGTTTCACTCACCAGATGCTTGTCGCTCATGTGGTCGCTTTGGATTCGTTCCGAGCGGCTTGGATTGCATGGCAGGCTTCCGCGTTGCTAGGATTCCGTAACGTGCTATGGCATCTAGCCCCGTTCGCGGTCGCCCTTCTTTCCGGCTCTACGCCACCGCCATCCACCGATCTGCCAGCCACCCCGTCCTCCAGCCCCGGCTCTTGCTCGGCGGCCAGCGTAGTACGCGTGCCGGAGGGCCCCTATCGCCCATAATATGTTGTCTCGGCAAGAGAGGGGTTCGAACGAGGCCGGCGTGCATGCTGCAGCAACGGCGTAGGAAGGAACGGGGCCGGCAGCAGGCAGTCGATGCCATGACCGTAGACCTGATCGGCGATCGCGTCGAGAAGGGCAAGGATGCCCTTGCCTTGCACGGACCTGCCAGCCCTACTTGCGTGGTGGTGCGTGCTCGCTTATGCTGCCAGAAGTGGAATTCACGTCAGCGGGGAAAGGCTCGAAGATCAAGATCGGTTGGAATATTGTTCGTACCAAGCCGATTGCCAGGACGTATGACCACCCGAGAACTGGCTAGGCGTCGTGTGAGGCAGCAACCATGCTCCGAAAGACATGCAATGTGGTTTCGCCAGAAGAGTTCGACAAGCTTTTTCGCGAGGAAGCACTCATTGCCGAGTTTGCGTCACCGGACGAAGAGGAAGCTTATGCGAAGAGAGACGCATTCCTCGTTTACCTGATACGGAAGGAAGTGCAGCAACTCTTCGGCACAGACGAGGATCGGCAGCTATTTGTCGGTGACGATTGGTGGCCTAACCACACGCGGTACATAGATGCGATACCGGTCTATTGTACGGCGGCCTTCTTCGCGGCTCTGCGGAGTCTCCTGACCGACGAGTACAGGAACTATCGCGTCCAGATTTCTGTTTGGGGAGACCTGCTCGATGGCAAGAGCTACATCGGGTCGATGGCTCTTCACGCCAAACGCGTGCTCATCGAAAAGCGACTGCATGAGTTATTGCAGAGTAAGCAGATCGTTCTTTGACGCGTATGCCGGGGCAGCCACCCGCCAGCACCCATTGTACGCCCCTGCGACGCCAGCACGCAACCAGGTCGCTTGGCACCCGCGTGGGGCGATGCCGATACGATGAGGGGCATGAACCCCTGCCCGTTCGGCATCAGCGTTGGTATGCAGGCCAGTTCGAGAAGCTTTTGTCTGAAAGCCACAGTGGAAATCGAGAGCGAATATCGTCTCCCCAGGACATCACCTACTCCCTTCATCGTCAGAACGCCCAGGGTTCGCCTGAATCGCGGCCCGCACCTGTTCGAGTCGCAAGCCGAGATTCATCAGCACCTGGGATGCGTACCCCTCTTCTTCGCTCAGCAATCCCAGCAAGATATGCTCAGTGCCGACGTCGCGGTTGAGATGCCGAGCTTCCTGCATCGCGAATCCAATGACCTTCTTCGCTCGCGGCGTTATTGGACGTTTGCCGAAAAGGTTCGCAGCAGCCCCTCTTTGTTCGCACTTTTCGACCGCAGTGGTGATTGCGTGCAGTTGTATGCCAAGCTCCTTCAGCACGGCGGCTGCCACACCACCCGCTTCTTTTACGAGTCCACGGAGAATGTGTTCAGTGCCGACGAAGTCGTTATTTAGCCGCTCTGCCTCCTGGCCGGCAAGTCGCATGACTTTTCGGGCCCGCTCACTGAAGCGTTCGTACATGCTATTCACCTTTCTTCCAAGATTCGACACACTTCCAGCACGGGTATGCCCAACCACGATCGCCATTCTACGTCCCTGCGACGCACGCACGCAACCAGGTCGCTGGGCAGTCGCGTGGGCATCGCTGACGCTTCAGGGCTTGATCGCCGGTAGGCCGCTTCTCGCCGGTGCAAATGCCCGCTGCGACTTCGACCAAGCGTGTGCCCATTACTTATCGGAAGGAATCTAAAAAGACAGAACTGGCAGCGTTCTGACACCGAATCTCGGTATCGAGTATATGGCAGAATGGGCAATTTGCTTGGTCAGCATCTGAATGCCCTCAAAAGGCGTCGGCACGGTGCATCCGGAGTTGTGAGATTAGGGATGCACCGCGTCGCGATACCAGTTACCGCTAGCCGACGTCTTAGGGAGTATAATCTGGCGGCTTGGTGCTCGCAAGTAACGCCGGGCCGGGCCGCCGATTCCGCGTCGCAGCATTTTCATCTTGATATGAAAATGATCGACGCGACCGTACGATGTTGTTCCGTAGCATGGTTGACCGGCCCTCTCGTCGGTTGTAGACTGCCTTGTTAGCCAACGCCGCACGGGCGATCCACAATGACGGTTAACATTGTTCGTCATCGAATCAGGAAGAACTTATGCTTCGAATTGAGCTTAACGCGTGCACCTTGGTATCGCGGTGGATCACAAGTCACGTCATTCGCCAAAAACCGCCTTCCAAGGAGCATTACTTGGCGGTGGGACGCAGCCTTGGCTGGCTTCTGGCCTGTGTCTTGATCGCCATTTCCTCACCCGCCAACGCGAAGATGGCTGACCCGAATTCAGAGTTCAGCCCAGAGAACCTCTACCCGTCGCAGGCCAAACTGATTCGATCGCCCGGCGACATGACGTACTACGTTGATCCGGCCAAGGGCAATGATGCGAATCCTCCCGGCAAGCCATGGCAGAGTCTGGCGAAGATCAACGCCCTGATGCTCGCACCTGGCGATCGGGTGGTGATCGCTCCCGGCATTCATCACGAGACCCTCAAGCCTTCCGCGGCTGGCACGAAGGAAAAGCCCGTCGTGATCGAGTTCCTGCCAGGCCGGCATGAATTTCGGGCGGCCCAAGCGATTAAACTCTGTTACTTCGTCTCAAACTCTGCCGACGCCCCGCTGAAGCCCCGGCCCATTGGTATTCTCGTCAGGCACGCAAAGCACCTGCAGTTCACTGGTGGCAAGGATTGCGAGATCTGGTACGGCGATCGTATGACGGAATTGATCAACGACCATTCCGAGGACATTACCTTCTTCGGTCTTACCTTCGATTTCGTTCGCCCGACTGTTTCTGAATATCGCGTGCTGGAATCCGGGCCCAACAGTGTCGTCATCCAGGTGGCCGAAGGCTCGACGTACAGGGTCGAGAAAGGCCAGTTCGCTTGGACCGGCGATCTGGGATCGGGGTGGACGATGGTGCAGCAGGCCGACCCAGTAACAAAGATCTGCTGGAGGCTCGGCGAATGGAATCCCTTTGGCAGTGCGAAAGCGGAGGATTTGGGAGGCGGCAAGGTGCGTCTGACCTACAAGGCGGGCAACTTTGGCATGGCCAAAGGACGGCAGTTCCAATTCCGCAATGTCGAGCGTGATACAACCAGTGCCGTCAACACTCGCTGCAAGGGCATCGTCTTCCGCGACTGCAATTTCTACATGTTGCCGGGTATGGGGATAGTCAGTCAGTTCAGCGAGAACATCACCTTGGAACGAGTCGATGTCGTGCCACGCCCAGGTACGCTCCGCACCTGTCCCGCCTGGGCGGATTGTTTCCACTTCTCCGGTTGCCGAGGCGATATTCTCGTTGATTCATGTCGCTTCAGCGGTACGCAGGACGACGCGATCAACGTCCACGGCACGCATTTACGTCTCGTCGAGAAGACCGGGCCCAACCAAGTCCTTGTGCAATTCATGCAATCGCAAACTTACGGATTCGCCGCATTCCAACCCGGCGACCGAGTCGATTTTGTCAACCATCGAACCCTTCGTGCCTACTCCGCCAACTCCGTCACCGGCATTCATCGCAAGACAGACAAGGAATGGCTGCTCGATCTGAAGCAGCCGGCAGCCGCGTTTGGCAAGGACGACGTCGTTGACAATATCTCGTGGTATCCGAATATTACCATCCGCAACTGCACGGTGGACACGGATTCCTGTCGAGGCTTCCTGATCACCACGCGAGGCAAGGCGGTGGTTGACGGCTGTACCTTCACTCGTACGCAGATGAGTGCCATCCTGGTTGAGGACGACGCCGAGGGATGGTTTGAGTCCGGACCCGTTCGCGACCTGGTCATCCGCAACAACAAGTTCGTCCAATGTGGACAGAACGGTAATGCGGTCATTTGCCTGAACCCGCATAACAGCAACAGCGATCCATCGCTCCCCGTGCATGAAAATATCCGTATCCTCGACAATTCCTTCAACGGCGGCGGGGTTTCCGCCAAGTGCATCAAGGGCCTCACCATTGCCGGCAACCGGTTCTCGGCAAAAACATTGCCGGTGACGCAGGCAGCCTGCACAGACGTGGTCATCGAGAACAACCAGATTGGACGATGAAGTAATCCGCTAGCGGAAGTGCTACCTTCAGCCGGCGTTGTACAACGGGATGGTTGATTACGAACAATGAAGGAGAATCTCATGAAACGTCAAACGGTCTTATACTTGGCCTTTTGTCTGTTCCTGGCCTCAGTGGCTTACGGCGAGGAAGAATCCGGCCTGGCGGCCTTGGCGGGCAAAAACACACCGCTCAAGCCCGGCACCAGCATTGCCTTCTTCGGCGATTCCATCACCATGCAAGGCGGCTATATCCAGACGATGCAGAAAGCCCTGGCCACAAGCCCGCAGACGAAGGATCTCAAGGTGAAGTTGCTCCAGCACGGGCTTAACGGCGGCCGCGTACCCACGGTGCTAGAAGGCCAAAGCCCTTGGGGCAAGCTCGGCGGCACAATGCAGCAGTTGCTCGACAAGGAAAAACCCAACGTGGTCGTGATCTTCCTGGGCGTCAACGACGTCTGGCACAAGGAGAAGGGAACCACCCCGGAAGACTTCCAAGCGGGCTTGAAGAAGATGATCGACCTTTCCAAGGCCCGTGGGGCCAAGGTCGTGCTGGCCACACTTGCCACTATCGGCGAGAAGCCCGATGGCAGCAACCCCTTCGATAAGAAGCTGGACCAATATGCCCAACTCACCCGCGACATGGCTCGGCAAACCGGCGTTACTCTGGTCGATCTTCGCAAGGAATTCCTCGCCTACCTGAAGCAGCACAACACCAAAGATGCCGGCGGCCAGTACAAAGCCGACAAAATTCTGACTTACGATGGCGTCCACATGCTCCCGGCCGGCAACGACCTCTTGGCCGATCGAATCAGCCGCGGGATTGTCGCAACGCTGAAGAAGTAGACTGCGGTGCCGACAAGGAATGACTTGCTTCCCACGCCGGGAAGAAACCTTGTGCCGAGTACCAGCCGTGATCGCCTAATCGCCTTTGCCGCCCAACTCCCTCCGAATAGCCTGCAACTCCTCGGTGGCATCCATCTTGAACTGCCCCGGCTTTCCCGCCCGCGAGTACCAGTACATGCTGTTGCTCCGATCGCCTTCGATCTTGTGCAGCACGGCGTGAATCCAGTAGGCCGTGGGGTCTTCGATGTTCTGTACGATCTTGTGGGCCTGGTCCCATTCGTCGTTAAGGGCGAGGTCGATGGCCTGAATAAGCTCCTGCATGGTTTTGCTCCTGCGGCCTACTTGAATATCTCCGCGAAGAACGCCTTCATCGCCTCCCACGACCTTCGATC
>Ga0181520_10013550_pt1 | contig 10251 bp, 3 predicted proteins | sample PEATcosm2014_Bin_29_FD_132451 | JGI IMG/M metagenome (GOLD analysis project Ga0181520, IMG submission 132451) | Peatland microbial communities from MTU Mesocosm Facility, Houghton, MI, USA - PEATcosm2014_Bin02_30_metaG | ecosystem: Environmental > Terrestrial > Soil > Wetlands > Peat | place... | reverse complement strand
CTGCAACTAAACCCGTCGCGCAGGGGCAGGGGCGCTAGAATAAGTCTCGATTCCAGGAATGTGGAAGCCCGCGCAGCGGGCGAAAGACCGTAGCCCATGGCGTAAGCCGTGGGTAAATTGGCACGCCACCGCGCGCGAGCCCCGTAAGGGGCGAAAGAAATAGCGATTAGAATTAGGGGTGTAGTCGATTTAGTCATCGGTTGTCGCCAAGGGGTGGGGACGTAAAATCAGCGCAACAGTTGCTTCTTTCGCCCCTCTGGGGCTGCGGGAATTATGGGGTGACCTCTATACCCATAGCTCGCGCTATGGGCTACGATCTTTCGCCCGTCGGCTGACGGGCTCGTTGCCCCATGGTGCTCATCCTGGCGCCTATGCCCACGAGTGGTGCCCCTACGAAACGCGCAAATTGTTTGCCAAGAAAACAAGAAATTACGTTACTGCAATACAGTGTACAGAAGCGGCAATAGGCAGTTGCCTGTCAGGATAACTGCTACTCATTCCGTTCCCAGAGTTGGTCATTACTGCCGGAAAAGATTTTAGTCACGTGATAATGCTCATGCAAATAGGCGCGAAGGGGGACGAGGTTCTCCCCGCCCGCCGTGTGCTCCGGGACATTATCCAGCATCAATTGCCACAGGACATAGCGCGCGCGATGCCTCTCCAGGCCAGCGATGAGGTCGCTCACCTCGCCCGGCCTCGTCCAGTCGTTTGGGATGACATACGATATCCGCGACGGTGGCCGGAGACCCAAGGGAAAATAGAAGTGAACGTTGCGCCCCCCGAAGAAATAATCCGAAGGTGAAGTCCTGGCCGCGAGATACTTGAATTCATCGTAAGCCCCGGTATCCAGAAATGCCGTTTGGCCCGCAGGCAAGTTCAGGTCCGCGCGCAAAAGCTGTTCGTGGCGGAATGTCTTGAGCAGGATCGTCGCGGCGCACAGTACCCCGGCAATCCAAAGGAAGTTCACCACAGCGCGTGATATTCGCCGTGTGGAATTCCTGAGAAGCCAAATGAGAACGATCCATGCAGGGGGAGAGACGGTGCACAATCGAATCCATGCAGGCGCGGGCGCAACCGAGACAAACAGGGAGAACCCCGCGATGTTGACCAGCATGAGCCGGTCCCACGCCTCGGAGGGGGCGCCGTCCCGCTGCCGCATATAGGCCAGGAAAAAGTAGAGATAGACCCAGGGAATGGCGGCATAGACAAAAAGAAGAGGAACAACCTCCCACGCACGAAGGCCCAAAAGACTTCCCAAGTAAACCCTGTAAGTGTTGACCTCCACCCACGCCGGAGCGTATTTGACAGGAAAAATGAAGGTTGAATAGATGAATTCCCGCGGGCCGGCTTTCCAAACGAAATAGCCCACTCCTAACCCAAGCACCAGGATGAACCCGGCAAAGAGATATACCAACTTTAAGATAACCGGGCGCCATGCTTTGCCCATCCTCTGACATTCCCAGAGCACAAAGACGGCAAAGGCCAGGAGAACCAAGGCGCCTTCCGTCTGGGTGAACCAGGCGGCGAGGCCGCAAAGCGCGCCCACCACGCCGATGCGGCCCGCACTCCTTTTCTCCAAAGCGACCAGAATGGCAGCCATGGCGGCGAGGGTGCTGAACCAGTGGTGAGATACAACATGCCAGGCCGAAAATTCAAAGGAAAGAAGCAGAAAGGCTGGAAGAAGCGCGGATTGCCCGCTTATGACCCGCTTGGAAATGACAGTGGTCAGCCACGCCGTGAATGTTCCCAACAATACCAAGATGGCGTTCGGGAGCCAGACGCGGGGTCCAAGTGCTTTGATAACCGCGGCGAGAATTACTTGTATGCCGGGAAACGTGATTTGGAAGAGGTCCAGGTAAAGAATCTTGCCATCAACCATCGCGCGTGCATCTTGCAGCCAAATTAAGGAGTCATTGGGCAGGAAGATGGGTTTGCATGGAAAAATGAAAAGCTGCAAATAGAGAAAGGCCGCGGCATCAAAAAGGAACAAGGCCAAACACCAAGGCGAGAGCTTCATGCTGGAATGTTCGCCTGCAACTTTGTCCTTGGGCACGGCCATGTCTAGGCAGTATCGCACGCGTCAGCAAGCCGCGGCAAGTTCCGTGCAACAGATGTTCCAGTGTCGATGGAGAGAAGTCCGTTTCAGAAATTTTCGAGAATGTCTGTGACGAGGGTGCGAGCGAGGTCGCGCGACAGGCGGTCGAGAGCGGGCTTATCTTCCTCGAACAGGGCGGAGGGGTTTTCACTCACCTGGTACTCTTCGCGAAACACGTAATTGCTGTTGGAGAACAGGATTTTGTGAGAGTGGAGGTCCTCCAGCTTCACGTCGGCGATGACTTGCACTTGCAGGGAGGTCGCGCGGCCCGTGTTGGTGTCGAACGTGATGACGCGGGCGCGAACATCCTTAACGGTCCCCTTCAGGATGGCGTCAGCGTCGGATGGGTTGGGCAGGATGCGAAAATGTGTGCGCTCCAGGAACTCGCGCGTCACGGCGGTAGTGAGTTGCTGCTCGATGTGAAAATGGGTAGACAGGTTCTTGAAGGCGGGCACGCCGATGGTTTTAACATCGGGGGGAATGCGGGTCGCAGTGCCGGCAACATGGTAGCCGCAGGCGGTAAGAAAGAGGATTAGGCAGTAGAAGGTTAACAGCAGGCAATAGCGGGGAAGGGAAGCCGTGCGGGATGTTCCCGGGAGGAGCGCTGCGAATTTCCCATTCTGTGCTTCGTTGTTCAAGCCGGTTCTTTTGTATTTCCTGAGAATGGAGGCCCCGCTCACCCGGCGCTACTTTCCGGTACCCTCGCCCCGAAAGAAGCGAAGGTACCGGAATCCAATTCACACCACATTGCGGAGAAGCAGAAAACCCAACCCGTGAGGTTTAAGGCACGGATGAGGTTACGGCCAGGTTCAGCGTGGTCTTCCGGACCACCGCGGTATTTGAATGTAGCGTGCCACTAACCGTGATGGTGTAATTTCCGGTGGTTGTCCCGGAAACCGTCAGGGTGGACGAGCGGCAAGCTGCGAGAGCTAAGTTGAGTGCCAGAATTGCACTGAGCGCTGCCAACCGCAGTGCCAACCATCCTGGGTGGGCACGCCGTCTGTTGGCCAAGGCCAGTGAGGCCAGGCCGACAAGGCTGAGTAACCCGAAAATCAAAGGTGGCAGCGTGCCGTTGGGGAAGCGAGGCAGCGCATGGGATGGAGCGACGTACTTCACCGTGTTGATCGTCAGCGCGACATTCGAGGGACTGGAGGGGCCAGGTGTCGGGCCGGAATTGGAGAAAGTGCATGTGGCATCCGGCGGCAGCCCCGTGCTGTCGCACGTCAGATCAACCCGCTCGTTAAAAGTATTCAGGGGATTCACGATAATGGTGAAGTTCCCGATGGTGCCTGCCTGTATCGTTTGAATCGCAGGTGTTGACGTCAGGGTATAGTCTTTGAACCCAAGATTAAGCTGAAGCGTTGATGTCTGCGAACCGCTGGTGCCTGTCACCGTGAAGGCATAAGGATTGGCCAGCCCGGTGTTGAGGTTGCTGATCGTCATAACAGTACTGCTGCCAACGAAAATCGGGCTCGGGTTGAACGCGCAGGTGCTGCCGGCGGAGCAAGCCAGGGAGATGGCTCCGTTAAAACTAGTGGGCCCATTCGCGACGATGACAAAGGTGGTCTGCGTGGAGCCAATCATTGTGGGGTTTACAGTGGAGTTGGAGCCGCAATTCTGCGTACAGATGGATGAAGAGGGGTTGGTGAGCGTAAAGGCGGCAGCGCCTATTCCCGTAAGGGACACACTCTGCGGGCTGCCGACGGCGTTATCGTTGATCGTTAAAGAAGCCGATCGCGTGTTGCTGGCCGTGGGGGAGAAGAACACACTCACGTTGCAGCTATCTCCTACGCTGAGGGTGTCAAGTTTGGCGGCGCAGGTATCGGTCTCTGAAAAATCGCCTCCGGCGCTCGTGGAGATCTTTGTGATGTTCAGTGGGGCCGTTCCGGTATTGGTAATCGTGACGTTTTGGGCCGGACTCGTCGTACCCACATTCTGACTGGAGAAGGACAGGCTGGTGGGTGAAACGGTGACCGCGGTGGCCGATGTCACCCCGGATCCCGAAAGCGTAATGATCTGCTCTGTTCCCGGTATGGCGCCGGCATTGTCAGTGATAGTGATGGTGTCCGTGACCTGGCCGGTGGAGGCTGGGGTAAAGAATACATTCATGGTGCAGTAGCTGCCGGCGGGGATGGTGCCCAGGCAGTTGTCCGTTTCTGTAAACACCGTGGACGACGTGCCCACCTGCCCGACAAGTATCTCCGTAATGGTCAGTGGCGCTGTACTTGGGTTTACGATGGTGATCTGTTGCAACGGGCTGGTGACGCTTAGGGTCTCATTCCCGAAGTTCAGCTTGTAAGGCACGATGGAAATATTGGTCTTATTGGCGGCATCGATTTTGGCAATAAACGCGTTGCCCGCCGTGCCGGTAAGGGAAGAACTATAGGAGCCTGCAATGGCGGGGAAGTTGGCGGAAGAGGTGCTTCCGGTAATGTAAGGATCGCCGGTACTATCCAACGCGATGGATTGGCCAAAATCGGGGCCGTTGCCGCCCAGGTAAGTGGAGTAGGTCAAGGCGCTTCCGTCCGCGCTGAGCTGGGTAACGAAAATGTCGGCGCAGGGAAGCGTGCCGCACAGATTGTTGTTGCTGAGTCCCAGGGTTGACTGAATGGGATTGCGGGTGGGGAAGTCGCTGGACTCCGTGAAGCCGGTTACGTAAGCAATTCCAGCGGGGGTTACGGCGATGCCGTTGGCTTGATCGACGCCGCTGCCTCCCAGATATGTCGAGTAGACCAGGGAGGATCCGGCGGCGTTCAACTTGGTGACGAACGCGTCCGACGAGCCCTTCAACGCGGGCTGATACACGCCACTGGTGACAGGAAAATCAGCCGAAACCGTCGAGCCCGCAATGTAAACGTTCAGGGAACTGTCCAAGGCGACACCAAAGGCGCGATCATCTCCTGTGCCGCCCACGAAAGTCGAAAAGAGCAGGCCTGAACCATCCGGCTTGAGCTTGGCAACAAACGCATCCGCTCCGCCCCCAATTGTGCCCTGTATGGGAGTGGTTGCCGGCACGTTCACTGTGAGAAAATCCGACGAAAAGGTGTAACCCGCGATGTACGCATTTCCAGTGCTGTCCACCTGAATGCTCTGGCCAACGTCTGCCGACGTGCCCCCCAGGTAGGTGGAGTAGACAAGAGCCTCACCGGTGAAGTTTACCTTAGTCACAAAGGCGTCTGAGGATCCCTTGTTGATCGATTGCATGGCATTGACCATGGGGAAATTGGCAGATTGCGTGGAGCCGGTGACGTAGGCATTGCCGGCGGAATCAACAGCGATTCCCTGTCCGAAGTCCGCTCCGCTGCCGCCCAAATAGGACGAATAAACGATATTGCTCCCGTCCGTATTGATCTGGGTGACGAAAGCATCCGTATTGCCGCCGTAAGTCCTTTGGAAGGGATATGCGGTGCTAACCGGCGCGGATACAGGGAAGTCCACGGAAGAGGTGTTCCCTGTGATAAAGATGCTCCCAGCGCGTACGGCAACGGCTGTGGCGGCGTCGGAGCCTGTGCCGCCAACATAGGCGGAATAGAGAAGATTGGTGCCCGCGCCATTGAGCTTCGCCACAAAGGCGTCACCATTTCCTTCGTAGGTGACTGTCGCTGCTCCCCCGGCAGTGGGGAAGTTGGAAGAGTTGGTGACGCCCGCAATGTAAGCAGCAAGGGTCGAATCGGACGAATCGATAGCAATGCCATAGCCGATGTCGCCGCCGCCGCCGCCCAGATAGGTGGCATAAGAGAGAACGGGGTCGATGACCAATGCCCGACTGTGATCATAGGGGCCCAACTCGAAGCGGACACGGTTTTGTGCGTCCAGAGCAAAGTTGCCTTCAACTTTTGCTCGCGAGGCGGAGGCCGTGGCGGCTGGGTCGGTCTGGTAAATCACCGGCCTGTGTAACTGAACATCGCCGCCATTAAGTTTAACGACGAGGTTGCCATCGGCGTCAACGCGGAGCGGGGACTTGGCCTGTGCTTCAATCCCCAAGGCGATGGCTTTGGGGTTGGCGCCAGGCGCCACGACAAAGTCATACTCCAGTTCTCCACCCTGTGTGCCGTAGTAAACCAGGTCGACGCCGGGATAAACTCCCTGGTATCGCACCTTGGCGTAAGTGGGAACGTTCGTACGCCATTTGCTGTGGTCGTTGCCAATGAAGTAGTTGGCTTTGCCGGGCAGTTCGTCCGTGCCCGATACGACGGGTTGGGGATTGGCACCCAGAAGTTTCAGCCGGAGGCCTGAGACCACGGCCGGTGGAGTTCTCGGGCCAGGGATGGCCGACGAGGCTCTGAGGGTCAATACGGCCTCGTGGCCGGTCAAGAACACGGTATATCCGTGCCCTTTGGAAAGGAAATTCACGCTCTGGTCGGTTTGTCCACGGTTCGCCTCGAAGCTCAAGGGCAGAGCCGCGTAGGTCTGGGCCCATTGGTGGTTGGAACGAGGTTTGGGCGTGGAGAATCCGACGCCCCCATTCTTTTGCAGAATGGCCGTGCCGAGCAATAGTGCAATCAACATTAAGCTGAACGGGAGGCGCCGGCCTCTCTTAATCGCGCTTTGGTTTGCGCCTTGGGCGCACGTGGCAGTGCCGCTACTTCCACTCACGACGATCCTCCTCGGATAAATAATCGAGATTCTGCAAATCTGTTTCTGTTTCATCAACTCATCCAGCGCCCTACCTGGGCGGGACGAGGGTCAACAAGCTTCGCGTCGGGCTCAGGGTTGAACCGACATGCTAATGGTGGCTGTCCGCGTAACGGCGCTGCTGTTTCCCAAGGTACCCGTCAGCACGATGTTGAAGGTGCCGGAAGGAGTCCCATTGATCACGGGATTGATATTGATTGGGTTTACGTAATTCTGGCATCCCGCTACCGCCAGGGAAACCAAAACCAGCGTGACCAGCAGGGCCACAAACTTAAAGCGTGCGGGCATCCACATTCCAGATCTACCAAGGCCTATGAGCACCGCGCCAGACAACGTCAGCAGGGCGGAAAGAAGTATCCATCGCCCCAGTCCGGGGGGAACACCTGGCGGCGGTGGCCGGTGCAAGAGTCGCGATTGGGCCACGGTCGTTATTGTGAGTGTGCTGCTGGCAGTGGCGTTCGTCCCTGTCAATGCCACGGCCGGCGGATTCCAATAGCACACGGCGTCCTGAGGAATCGAGCCACAACTCAAAAGCACACCCGCGTTAAACCCGTTCGTGGGCGTAACGGTGACGGTGTAAACGGCATTGTTTCCGGCCGTCACCGTAGTGCCGGACGGAGTCGCGGCCAATGAGAAGTCGGCAAAAAATAACGTCAATGCCAGTGTGGCCGATTGTTGGCCACTGCTTCCCGTGATCGAAAAGTTCAACGGATTTGCCGTAGTCGATTTGAGTCCCGTAATGGTGAGGGTACTTGATTGTCCGCCCGAGATCGAAGAAGGACTGAAGGAGCAAGTGGCGGCACTGCTGCAAGATAGTGCGATGGGGCTCAGGAACGTACTCGGAGCAGCGACGGAAACGGTAAAGGATGCGGCCTGGGACCCGATGAGCAGCACACTCGATCGCGCGTTGGAGGAGAGCGAGAAGACCGGAGTCCCCGTGCCCACCAAGTTAAGTGCGGTTGCCCCGGTCACGGCGTTCGAAGTGATTTGGACAGTCCCGGTGGTGCTCCCGGTGGAGGTGGGAGAAAAGCTCACGGCAATGGTGCAGGCCTGGCCCACGTTCAACACCGCAGGGGTGGTGGGAAAGTTTCCGCATGTATTGGTTTGGCCGAATCCTCCGGAGGAGAGGATGTTGGTAATGGTCACCGCCTGATTGCCATTGTTAATCAACAGAACCGTCTGGCTGGGGCTGGTGCCGCCAACAACTTGCGACGGGAAGGTTAATTTGGTCGGGGAGAGAAGCAATGAGCCCCCCGTTGTGACACCATTTCCAGTGACCGTGACGGCGCGTGATCCACCGGTATTATCCGTAATGGTGACTTGATCGGTTTGCAGGCCGGCCGAATTGGGAGTGAAAGTAACCTGGATGGTGCAAGTGGACCCGCCCGCGGACAGGGAAGTCCCGCAGGTATTGGTCTGCTGAAAATCGCCGTCGGCGGCGATCTGGGCAATACCAAAGGCCGCGCTGCCCTCATTGGTCAGAGTTACCGTAACCGGGTTGGTGGTGCTTAGAATCGGCTGATTGCCAAAGTTGATTTGCTGAGGTGTTAACGCGAGGGAAGGACCGTCCTCGGGAGTAATCTTGGTCAGAAAGGCATTGCCGTTAACGGTGGAACCCTGGTAAAGCCACTGGAAGGCCCCGGAGGTGACGGGAAAGTTCGTCGAGGTGGAGCCGCCCGCAACGTATACTGCGCCGGCGGAATCAACGGCAATACCTTGGCCGGAATCCGTGCCGTTTCCCCCCAGGAAGGAAGAGTAAACGGGGATGCCCGAGGGTCCGAATTTTGCCACAAAGGCGTCTGCGCAAAGCGTCCCCGCGGTGACATTGACGAGATTTGTTGACCCGCAGGTCCCGGCCCCCGAAATCCCCAATACATTCTGGAAAGAGTTAAGGAGGGGGAAATTGCCAGACTGCGTAAAACCTGTGATGTAGATATTTCCCGCGGCATCCAGCGCCATGGATGTCGCCTGGTCGGTTCCGCTGCCCCCGAAAATGGTGGAGTAAACCAGGGTTGTTGCGCCGGGGCCTATTTTGGTAAGAAAGGCATTTGCCGTGCCCAGGACCGAAGATTGGTACGCGGTGGCCGTGACGGGGAAATTGGTGGATTGCGTGTCGCCGGTCAGGAAGATGTTCCCGCTGGCATCCACGATCATGGCAAACGCCCTGTCATTGGAGGAGCCGCCCAAATAAGTGGAGAAGAGCAAGGCACTGGAGCCCGGCGTGAATTCCGTAATGAAAATGTCGGTACCGCCACTCAGCGAACTCTGCAGTGCACTCTGGGTGGGGAAATCAGTCGACGAGGTGTACCCACAGACGTAAATATTCCATGTGCTGCCGCTTTTTTGTACAGCGATACCAGTGCCATAATCGGCTAACGAACCGCCCAGATAGGTGGAATAAACTAACTTTCCGTAGGGGTCGATCTCGGTCACGAATGCGTCCGAAAGACCCACATTGCCAAGCTGAAGAGGATTCTTGGTAGGGAAGTCTTTTGATTGGGTAGAACCCACCACGTAGACGTTGCCCACGCCGTCCAGGGTCATCGCCGTGCCAAAATCAGCCCCCGTACCACCGATGTAAGTGGAATAAATCAAGGCGGATCCGTCAGGTTTGAGTTCGGTCAAGAATGCGTCCTGGTTCCCACCGTAAGTTTGTTGAAATCCCGACGATGTGACGGGGAAGTTGGATGAAGACGTGCTTCCAACCAGGAAGATGTCTTTGGATGCGTCAAGCAGAATCTGGGCTGGTGTCTCAAGCCCCGAGCCCCCGAGGTAGGTCGAAAATAGGATACCGTTGCCGGCGGAAGTAAACTTGGTAACAAAAACGTCGCCGTCACCCGCGTAGGTCGACTGAAAGCCTGCGGAGCTGGCGGGGAAGTTGGTGGACGCGGTGACGCCGGTGACATACGCTTCGCCAGCCGAGTCGACAGCGACGCCGTAAGCGACATCTCCCCCTGTGCCGCCCAAATACGTGGAGTAGGTCAGGACGGGGTCAATCACCAGTTTCTGATTCCGATTGTATTTGCCCAGTGCAAAGCTAACATTCTGGCCGTGAACTCGATAGGAGACGGGCACATCCCGCTGCTGGCTGCCATCCAATTGGTATGCCCGGGGTTGCTGGAGTTGCACTTCGCTTGCCCCCACGGTCATGACCAGATCCCCGGCCGGGTCGACGCGAATTCCATCCGCCCCTTCTACATGCCAGGAAATCATGCCGGGATCGGTTCCCGCATTGACCTCGAAATCATTTTCCAACCGTCCATGCCGCCCGTAATAAATCAAGTCCACGCCAGGATAAACCTGCTGATAGCGGACACGGGAGAAGGTTGGTATCTTCGTCCGCCACTGCGAGGGATCGTTCCCCACAAAATAATGGCTCTCGCCGGGAAGCATTTGTTCTCCGGCGATTTCGGGCGCGGTGGCGGCGTCCTGCAAGGCCAGTCGTACCCATTTCGTTGGCTTTCCGACGCCCTCTTTTCGCAAGCCGAGGACGGCTGCATGGGAGGTAAGGAACAGCGTGT
>Ga0181520_10013549_pt1 | contig 10252 bp, 7 predicted proteins | sample PEATcosm2014_Bin_29_FD_132451 | JGI IMG/M metagenome (GOLD analysis project Ga0181520, IMG submission 132451) | Peatland microbial communities from MTU Mesocosm Facility, Houghton, MI, USA - PEATcosm2014_Bin02_30_metaG | ecosystem: Environmental > Terrestrial > Soil > Wetlands > Peat | place... | reverse complement strand
GACTTTCTCGAGATTATAAAGTGGCAGTGGGAGAAGAAAGTCATCCCCTATTGGACGAAGCACGCCAAGTTCGCGGAAGACCACGGCGTGCGCATTGGCATAGAAATGCACCCGGGCTTTGTGGTTTATAACCCTGAAACCATGCTGCGGTTGCGCGAAGCTGCAGGGCCGGCCGTAGGCTGCAACTTCGACCCCAGCCACATGTTCTGGCAAGGTATCGATCCCTGCGCGGCTGTCCGCAAGCTGGGGAACGCGGTGTTCCACGTCCACGCCAAGGACACTCGCCTGTACGACATGAACATCAAGGTCAATGGCGTCGTTGACTGCAAACCTTACAGCGACGAGAAAAATCGCTCTTGGATCTTCCGCACCGTCGGCTATGGTCACGACGCAGATTTTTGGTGCGACTTCGTCTCCACGCTGCAGATGGTGGGTTACGACGACGTGCTCTCCATCGAGCACGAGGACAGCCTGATGTCAGTCGACGAAGGCCTGAGCAAGGCCACCACCTTTCTCAGCCAGGTTGTCATCAAGGAGAAACTTAAGGAGATGTGGTGGGCGTAAAGAAACGTAGACGGTAGACAGTAGACGGCATACGGGGAAAGACCGATCTAGCCCCGTAAGATTTGACATGGCGGAGCCGGATCGGGAAACAGCACACGGTAAAAGTATGGGAATAGTGCGATTTGAACAATTGGAGGTCTGGCAGGTTGCACACAAGCTGGTGCTCGAAACCTACAAGAAGACTCAAAGGTTCCCCACGGAAGAAAAGTTCGGATTGGTTTCGCAGATGCGACGAGCAGCCGTCTCCATCCCTGCCAATATCGCCGAGGGGTTTAAGAGGCGCGGTCGTGCAGACAAAGGGCATTTCTACAACATCGCCCAGGCGTCTCTCGAAGAGTTGCGTTACTACCTAATTCTCTGTTGCGATTTGGGGTATAGCGCTGCGGATGGGGATATGGCCGAACGGGCTGACAAGGTGAGTAGGATGCTTTACGGCCTTATGCAGTCACTGGATGCAAAACCGCACATTGCGGCATAGGGGTCCCCGAAGGCGCAGACGGTTTGCCGCCCCCAGTATCCCGTTTACCGTCTACTATCTACTCTGTACGCTGAACTATTCGATATAGAGGAGAATCAAAATGCCTGAAATCAACGTTGCACTAATAGGTCACCGCTTTATGGGCAAGGCGCATTCCAATGGTTATCGACAGGTACGGCGGTTTTTCCCCGGCAATCTCGTTCCGCGGATGAAAGTATTGTGCGGCAAGGCTTGCACGGAAGAGCTGGAAGAAACGGCCCGCCAGTATGGCTGGGAAGAATCGGATTGCGAGTGGGAACGCGTGGTGGAGCGCAAAGACATCGACATCGTCGATGTGTCGACGCCCGGCTATCTTCACCATCCCATGGTTATCGCCGCGGCTCAGGCGGGCAAGCACATCTTTTGTGAGAAACCGCTTGCCAACACCCTGGCGGAAGCCAAGGACATGCTGAAGGCCGCGGAAAAGGCCGGCGTGATGCACATGATCAATTTCAATTATCGCCGCGTGCCGGCCGTCGCGTTCGCGAAGCGTTTGATCGAAGAGGGCAAGATCGGCGATGTCTACCATTATCACGGTGCCTATTTGCAGGACTGGATCATGGATCCCGACTTCCCGCTGGTTTGGCGGTTGGAAAAGAAGTATGCCGGAAGTGGCGCTTTGGGGGACATCGGTGCACACGCCACCGACCTGGCGGAATACCTGAACGGCGAAATCCAGACCTTGACGGGCCAGATGACGACCTTCATCAAGGAGCGGCCTCTGCCCGCCGAGGGCTCAGGCGCGTGGGGAGCGAAAGGCCAAAAAGGCAAGGGCAAGGTCACCGTAGATGACGACGCGAATTACCTGGCGCGATTCAAGAACGGGAGCGTGGGGGTATTCGAGGCGACACGATTCGCCGGCGGCCGTCGCAATGGCAACACCTTCCAAATCTACGGCAGCAAGGGAAGTTTGGCCTTCAACATGGAGCGCATGAACGAACTGGAGTACTTCGACCGCACCGAACCCACGGACGTTCAGGCGTACCGGACCATCCTGGTGACGCAGCCTGAACATCCCTACGTTGGCAATTGGTGGCCCCCCGGGCACATCATCGGGTACGAACATACCTTCGCGCATGGCATTCACGATTTCCTCACCGCCATCGACGAGGGGAAACTGCCGGAGCCGAACTTCCGCCACGGCGCGCGGAATCAAGCCGTGCTTGACACCGTGGAACGCTCAGCGAAATCCGGCCGGTGGGAAAAGGTGAAGGTGTAAGAAGCTGGGATTCGGGGTTGGGGGTTAGGGATCAGGGGGAACGACGAATCCTTGGTCCCGAATCCCTGCCCGCGGAGCAAGCACATGTCCTACATGATGGGAATAGACGTTGGCACCACGGGCACGCGAGCCGTGATCGTGCGCCCAGATGGCCATGTGGTGGGAGCGGCGACGGGTGACCATCAGCCGATGCGAATGGCCAGACCCGGTTGGGCCGAGCAGGACCCGGAAGACTGGTGGCAAGCGACGCTAGTGGCGATTCGCGCGGCACTCGAACAGGCCGGCGTGAAGGGTTCAGACATCGCCGCCGTCGGGTTCTCTGGGCAGATGCATGGCGTCGTGCTGCTCGACCAGTCTCTCGCCGTGATCCGCCCGGCGCTCATTTGGTGTGACCAACGCAGCCAGGCGCAATGCGATTGGATCACCCAAAAGGTGGGAGCGGAGCAGCTCATTCAATATGTTTCGAACCCCGCGCTCACAGGCTTCAGCGCGCCTAAGATCTTGTGGGTTCGCGATAACGAGCCCGAGCTTTACGAGCGCGCTGCCCATTTCCTGCTCCCCAAAGATTTCGTGCGTTTCCGGTTGACAGGAGAGTTTGCCACCGACGTTTCCGACGCTTCCGGGACGCTGCTATTTGATGTGACCCACCGGCGCTGGTCGCAGGAAATGCTCAAAGCGCTAGCCATTGACTCACAGATTCTACCCAAAGCATTCGAGTCGCCGGAGATTACCGGCGAAATTACCTGCGAAGCTGCCGTGCTCACCGGCCTGAGCGCAGGCACGCCGGTGGTAGCGGGCGCGGGCGACCAAGCGGCCAGCGCCGTCGGTAATGGCATCGTTCTTCCGGGGCTTACCTCCGCCACTCTGGGTACCTCGGGGGTGATCTTCACTTACACTGCGGCACCCAAACTCGACCCGCGCGGGCGCATCCATACGTTTTGTCACGCTGTCCCGGGCAAATGGCATGTGATGGGCGTCACACAAGGCGCGGGCCTTTCGTTGCGCTGGTTTCGCGATAACTTTGGATACACGGAATCCTGGTACGGGCGTCAGGCCGACGTGGATCCATACGAGCTGATTATTCGGGAGGCGGAGAGGGCCCGACCCGGGAGTGAGGGCTTGCTGTGGTTGCCCTATTTGATGGGCGAGCGGACTCCTCACCTGGATTCGCAGGCGCGGGGGATGTGGTTTGGCATTACGGCTTCGCACACCCGATCTCACCTGGTCCGTTCCATTCTGGAGGGCGTAGCGTTCAGCTTGCGCGATTCGCTCGAAATCTTCCGGGAGTTGGATATCCCGGTGGAGCAAATCCGCGCGTCCGGCGGTGGGTCGCGCAGCTTTTTATGGCGGCAGATTCAGGCGGACATCTATGGCAAAGAACTCGTCACCTTGCGCACCTCGGAGGGGTCGGCCCTTGGCGCTGCATTGCTGGCAGGCGTGGGCGCCAAGATTTATGCCACTGTGGAAGAGTCAGCGCGGGAAGCCATTCAAGTGAAAGAGTCCATGGCTCCTAAGCCCGAAAACGTCGCAGCCTATGACAAGTATTATCAGGTTTATCGTGGCCTTTACCCGGCGGTGCAGGAACTCTCGCACTCGTTGGCAGGGATCGTATCTGACGAGGCTTGAGCCCGAGGCCGCTCCCCCCAGGCTTCGAGCCGGTAGGCTGAATTCCAAGTTAAATGCCACCCCGAGGTTCGCATCATGAGACAATCACGGTGCTCGCTCGCTGCGCTTGCGCTTCTTGCCATCCTGATGGGCGCGGCACCGGGTGCCTGGCAGGGCCGGCCAAGCCCCGCCCGCATTGTAAACTCGGTTACGTCATATTTCTCAGTGAGGTCAGTTATGGCAGCGTCTATACCGGCATACCCCGCCAAGGTTGAACAGACACAATACAGGAAGTGGAACGTCTACAAACTCAGCAATGATTTAGTTTCCCTATACATTGCTCCCGACCTGGGAGGGCGAGCGATCCAGCTTCAACTTGGAGATCACGAGTTTTTCTTCGTGAATAAGGCTCTCGAAGGCAAGGTCCTTCCGGAGTCCGAAAACAATCTCCGTGCCGGTTGGGCGAATTATGGCGGCGATAAGGTTTGGCCGGGGCCTGAGGGCTGGATGAATGATGGCGAATGGGTGAGCATTCCCTATTACATTCTGGACGGCGCACCCTACAAAATGCAAATCGTCACCGATACGCCGGCAGAGGTGGCCGTTCGCGTAACCAGCCCGGAGGATCCGCGCACCGGTGTGCAGTTTACTCGGACTTTCCATGTTTATGCGGACACCACCCGCGTCAAGGTTGATCAGGTAATGCGAAACATCAGCCGGCGGGAAGTTCGCTGGGGCATATGGCACCTGATCCAAAACGACGCCGCAGATGCAAACGATCCTTCCAAACCCAACCCCGATCTTTATATGTACATCCCTCTCAATCCACATAGTAAGTACCCGGATGGATACTACAAACCCTATGGTGACGCCCGACACCCGAGTTACGAAATCCTGCCCGGCGGCCGGATGCTCAAGGTCCACTATTTGTACCGCGTGTGCAAGGCAGCCGCCGATTCCAGCGCCGGCTGGTATGCGGTGGTTAATGGACAGAAAGATGCCGCGTTGGTGGAGAACTTCAAGTACTTTCCCGATCAGGAATACCCCGATGGAGCTTCAATAGAAACGTGGAACGATGGGCCGGGGACAATTTCGCGCGGGCCCTTCGACCAGGTCCTGGCGGACGACCCGTCAAAGACTCCCTATTTCCTGGAGTCCGAGGGTATGAGCCCGTACGCCCAACTCGAGCCGGGAGAAGAATACTCCTATCCGATTTACTGGTCCCCGACGCGCGCGCCCAATCCCATCACCAGCGATCCGACCTCGGGCGGCGTCGTGAGCGCCCCCCTCACGGCGAAGCTCGATGGTGCTTCCGTTACCCTGAAGGGTACGTTCGGGGTGTTTACGCCCGGGACGCTCCAAGCGGATTTTCTAAGTGCGATGGGTGAAGAACTGGGCCACGTGACGCTTCTGGATGTTGATCCGCGAGAGGTAGTTCGGCTGGACAAGACTGTACCTTGCCCCGCGAATGCTTTTCGCGTTAGCCTTACCGCGCGCGACCGCGACGGCTGGAATCGCGGCACACTCGGCAATTTCATTCTGCGGCCAAGGCAGTAGGTGGCAGGTCGCAGGTGGCAGGCGGGGACGCTGCGTTGGTAGAGCCGTGTGGAATGCAAATCCGCTCGAGCGAAACCCGACCCATCACGGACGACCACCCACGCACCAACTCCCCGCGGGAGGTCATGACTATGACTAAAGCAAAACAGATCACCGCCTGGGTTGAGAGCAAGCCGGGTGAACTGGGTAGCGTCGCGGCAGCGTTGGCCAAAGCAAAGATCAATATTTCGGCCGTCACTTGCTGGAGTGCTGGCAATGAAAACCCCATCCATCTCCTCGTCAGCAATCCCGCGAAAGCAAGAAAGGTTCTTCAGAAGCTAGGTGTACGCGTAACGGAGGAAGAGGTTCTGCGCGTGACGTTGCAGGACAAGCCGGGAGTGCTGGGCGAGGTTGCCGTGCGCCTAGGGGCCGAGAAAATCAACATTGAATACGCTTATGCCGCCGTCACTACGGGCGGTAAGAAGGCAGACCTGATCCTGTCAGTCTCAGACGTGATGGGAGCTTCCAAGGCTTTAAGGAAGTAACTGGCAGCCCACCTACGACCCACGACCTACCATCCGAACGGGTATTTGCCCATCTCCAACGCGCGGCCGGCCAGTTGCCGCCTTAGGCCAATCGAATCAGGGGGAGTTCGGCGCAGGAAACGTCGAAGGATCGAGAAATGGGTGCGCAGTGTATCTCCTTCCGAGATACGGGCAAGCGCCCGCCGCGCCTCCACCTCCATGCGGTCGGCCGCCTCGTGAAGGTAGACCCGGGCCGCAGCTACTCCGGGCTCATCGGCTGTCGTCGAAGCCTTCGCTAATTTCTTCTGGGTGCGGAGCAGGACACTTTCCATGGCATAAACCGCCATCACAAGATTGCTGATGACCCCGATCACTTCCTGTTCATGCTCCAGCGCCAACATGTAGCGCTGTACGGCGCTTCCCGCCACCAGCAGCAAGACCTTTTTCGCTCCTTCCACCAGCCTCGCTTCCTCCCCCAGGGGCTCATCGTCATCCACTTCTTCGACCGGCGCCATCCCGAGGATTTCGTCGGTGAGTTTTTGTGCGGCTAACAGCAACGGCAATTGGCCTTTCAGGGAGCGCTTCATCAGCATATCGGTAATGAGCAAGCGATTGATCTCATTCGTGCCCTCGAAGATCCGATTGACACGCTGGTCGCGGTAAGCGCGCTCAACGTCATTTCCGCTAGAAAACCCGTACCCCCCGAGGATCTGCACCGCCTCGTCAGCCATGAAATCCAGTGTCTCAGTTCCCATAACTTTCAGGATAGAGCACTCTACGGCGTACTCCTGTAAGGCCTCGAGAATCTGCTTCGGCGCCGTCGCTGCACCCTGGTCAATTCCTTTGAGCATCGCGTCGATCATCCCGCTGGTCCGATACGAAACGCTCTCGAGGGCATAAATCTGCGTCACCATCTCGCCGAGCTTCTCTTTGATCAATCCGAAGTCGGCGATTTTTCGCCCGAAGGCGTCGCGCTCTTTGGCCCACTTCAGCGCGTCGAGCAAAAGGTATTTGCTGCCGCCCACGCAGCCGGCGCCTAATCGATGCCGGCCCATGTTCAGAATGTTGAACGCAATCAGATGCCCTTTGCCGATCTCCCCCAGTACATTTTCGACAGGCACGGGGACGTTCTCAAGATTGAGCGGCGTGGTGGAAGAACCACGAATTCCCATCTTGTGCTCTTCCTCACCAGTCGAGAGTCCCGAAAAGGTTCGCTCCACGATGAAGGCTGTGAATTTCTCCCCGTCCACTTTGGCAAAGATCACGTAAACGTCGGCGATGCCGCCGTTGGTGACCCACATCTTAGTACCGTTTAAAAGATAATGCTTTCCGCCAGAATCAAGCGTGGCTCGCGTCTTGCAGTTCAGGGCGTCGGACGCCGACGAAGCCTCGCTCAGGCTGTAGGCGCCAACCCACTCGGCGCTTGCGAGTTTGGGCAGGTATTTCGCCTTTTGCTGTTCCGTTCCAAAAAACGCAATGGGAAGAATGCCGATGCCTGCTTGCGCCCCCACGGTGGTGGCCCAGGCGCCGTCGCGCGCCATTCTTTCCGCGACGAGCACCGATGAAATCTTGTCAAGCTCCAAGCCCCCATATTTTTGCGGAACGTCCGTGGCGCAGAAGCCGAGCTCCGCCGCTTTCTTCAACAGCTCGCGCAACACTCCCGGTTTCTTCTCTTCAATTTCGTTCAGGCGGGGCACAATTTCCTGGTCGACAAATTCCTGCGCGGTTTGGGCAATCAGCCGATGCTCGTCGGTGATGTCCTCCGGAGTAAACACCTCATCCGGAGCGCGCGATTCAATCAAGAAGCTGCCGCCCTTAACTCGCTGTGCGATGGCCATCGTTGCCTCTGCCATGTTTCCCCCCGACTTTCAGGATTCTTCACTCTTTGCGACAGGCGGTTGGACCTGGTCATTGCAAGTTTTCAAAAATTCCCGCCGCGCCCATCCCTCCGCCCACGCACATGGTCACCAAGCCATAGCGAGCGTGCCGGCGTTTCAACTCGCCGAGCAGGGTGGCGGTCAGCTTCGCTCCCGTGCAGCCCAGCGGGTGGCCCAAAGCGATAGCGCCGCCGTTGACGTTCGTCCGATCCACGTCGAGCCCCGCAAGTTTAATGACCGACAGCGCCTGCGCGGCAAAGGCTTCATTCAATTCGATGACGTCGATTTCCGGCAGGCTTAGCCCGGCCAGCTTCAAAGCTTTGGGAATGGCGTACACGGGACCCACTCCCATTTCCTCCGGCGGGCAGCCGGCCGTGGCGTAGCTCACGAAGCGCGCTAACGGTGCAATGCCCAAAGCGTTGGCCCTTGTGAGCGACATCACCACAGCCGCCGCTGCGCCATCGCTCATTTGCGAGGCATTCCCCGCTGTCACCGTTCCGTGGGCGTGAAATGCGGGCTTGAGCTTGCCGAGCGCCTCAAGCGACGTATCGCGCCGCGGGCCTTCGTCCGTGTCGAACTGCACCTTCCGCGTTTGGGGCCTCGTCCCTCCGTTCAAGCTGACGTCAATGACCCCCAGCGGCACAATTTCATCCCGGAATTTCCCTTGCTCAATCGCGGCCATCGCCCGTTCGTGGCTATGCAATGAAAACTGATCTTGTTCTTCCCGCATAATATGATGTTTCGTCGCCAGGTTTTCTGCGGTCAGTCCCATGCTCAGATAGGTATCGGGGTAATGCTCCATCAGATAAGGGTTGGGAGAGAAATGATATCCGCCCATGGGGATCAGGCTCATGCTTTCCGTGCCGCCCGCAACCACCACCTCAGCGGAGCCCGCGATAATGTGTTCGGAAGCCTGCGCAATTGCCTGTAATCCTGAGGAGCAGAAGCGATTGATCGTCATCGCTGAGGTCGTTACGGGCAGGCCCGCACGCAGCGACGCTACCCGGGCCACGTTGTTTCCTTGTTCGGCCTCCGGCATTGCGCAACCCAGGATAACGTCCTCCACTTCGTTGCTGTCGAGAGCGGGCACGCGCCGCAATGCTTCCGCAATCACACTTGCAGCCATGTCGTCCGGCCGCGTGGAGCGTAAAACGCCGCGCGGAGCCTTACCCACAGCGGTCCGAACAATGGAAACGATTACGGCCTCACTCATTTTAGGCTCCCGGTTAAAGGATGTTCGTGGTCTGCGGTCAGTTGTCCGTAGGCGACTATTGGTGATTGTCGAGGTAACCTCGAAGCCATCGGCGAGGCGTGGTAGTCAAAGCCAATCCCAAATCACCAATCACAAATCATCAATGCTCTCAGTTCCTGAGCGGCTTGCCTTTTTTCAATGTGAACTGAATCCGCTCCACCGTCTTCTTTTGCCCGCACAGGCTGAGGAACGCCTCGCGCTCCAGATCGAGTAAGTATTGTTCGGAGACAAGCTGCGTCGAGGTAAATTCCCCGCCCCCGGAAAGCACCTTGGCGAGCTGCGTTGCGACCACAACATCGTAGTCAGAAATGTACTCTGCGCGGCGCATCAGGTGCAGTCCCAGTTTCATTTTGGCAAACGCTGCTTGACCGAGGGCGCGAACGTCCTGGCGGGGTTGTCCGGGGCGATATCCCAACCGGACCAGATCGAGGGCCAGTTGTTTCGCATCAGAAATCTGCCGGTCGCGATTCATGCTGATGGAATCCCGCGTGGAGAGATAGCGCAACCGGCGCGCATCTTCAGCGCTGGTGGAGACCTTGGCCATGCCGATGTTTAGGAAGATCTCCTTGATATAGATGAAGGGATCGGCGTCCGGATCGGATGGGACGCCGTCGAGCACTCGCAGCAGCATTTCTTTCGTGCCACCGCCCGCGGGAATCAAGCCCACGCCGGATTCCACCAATCCCATGTAAGTCTCCGCCGCGGCGCGCACCCGGGCGCAGTGCAGGCACAGTTCCGTCGCACCGCCCAGGGCCATTCCCGAGGGGGCGGCCACCACGGGTTTGGGTGCGTACTTCAGAGCCATGCTGGCGTTTTGAAAGGCGCGAACGGCGCGGTGAATCTCGTCCCAGTCGCCCTCCTGAATCGCGGTCAGGACGAGCATCAGGTTTGCGCCCACGGAAAAGTTCGGCGCGTGATTGCCAATAACCATGGCGTCGAAATTCTCTGCGAGGGCCTTCACCCCGGCATGGACCATCTGCACGGTGTCGCCGCCGATGGTATTCATTTTGGAATGGAATTCGAGGCAGAGCACACCGTCGCCCAAATCGACCAGACTTGCTCCTGCATTTTTTTTAATTTCTTTTTTGTGGGACTTGAGTTCCGATAATAGGATAAGTCCCCGATTCTCCGGGAATAGCACGAAACTGGTGGATATGT
>Ga0181520_10013546_pt1 | contig 10253 bp, 3 predicted proteins | sample PEATcosm2014_Bin_29_FD_132451 | JGI IMG/M metagenome (GOLD analysis project Ga0181520, IMG submission 132451) | Peatland microbial communities from MTU Mesocosm Facility, Houghton, MI, USA - PEATcosm2014_Bin02_30_metaG | ecosystem: Environmental > Terrestrial > Soil > Wetlands > Peat | place... | reverse complement strand
GGAATCAGAAAGTTGTGGCGTTCCGAACTAAACTCGAAGAAATAGCGCCAGGTGCAAAGCGCGTGGGTCAGCAGAAAAGCTGTGTCGGCGCGATTAAGAACTGAGCGTTCACGCGGAGGCTGGTTTAGCCAGGTGGCCACGAGCCCCGAGAGAGCCCAAATCGCCAGCAGTGGTGCGGCATAGAGCATGGCGTGATTTCGAAATGTAAAGAGCCAGACTGCTGCCGCCAAGGTGAGTGCCGTGAAGCAAATCGTGGCTAAATAACGGTCGACCGGCGCACGCCGAACAGATTCCTGTTCCGCTTGGGCTGCAGTTTCCCATTCAAGCATGCGCTCGCCAGTGACGAAGCTCCGGATAAGCGAACGGACGACCGCATCAATTGTGAGCATCGTCTGATGCGTAAGAAGAACCAAATGAAGCAGTGTGATCAGAGACGCGCGCCCGAATCCTGATAGTGCTTCGCTGCACTGGCCTTTGTGCCCTCCGGCAATCGCGCGGCTTAGGGCGAATGCAAACTGAATCACTGTGGGAAGGCACAACAGGACGAGGCCTACCGCTGTCCAATAGAACGGGCCGCCGGGCAATCCGAGCCATCCTGCAAAAAACAGGACCAAGAGCGAGGGGTCAACCAACGACCGGCGCAGATTGTCGAAGATCTTCCAGCGGGAAATCGCTGAGATCGGATTCCGATCCCAATGTCCTGACTCGTCGGGTACCCGAGAAAACATCCACTGCGCAATCTGCCAGTCGCCTCGCACCCAGCGATGTTGGCGGCGGCTGTACGCACTATAGTGCGACGGATAGTCGTCGATGACTTCAATATCCGTTGCCAGGCCTGCCCGCGCATAGGCGCCCTCGATTAGATCGTGACTAAGCAGCGAGTTACGCGGAAATCTGCGGTTGAGGACTGCATGGAGAGTCGAAACTTCGTAAATCCCCTTCCCGGTGAAGATGCCTTCCCCAAACAAATCCTGGAATGCGTCGGAAATGGCGCGCGTGTAGATATCGAATCCAGTTTGGCCAGAGAAGATTGCGGCCAGGCGCGAGCGCGCTGCAGATCGAACGGCAATTCCCACTCTGGGTTGCAAGATTCCGTAACCGGAGGTGACAATGCGAAGTTTCGGATCAATGACTGCCTGATTCAGCGGGTGCGCTATGGCGCCGGCCAGCCGCGCTGCCGTGCCGTGGGGAAGTTGCGTATCGGCGTCAAGCGTCAAGACATATTTAATTCGTGGGAGAACGTCGACTCGGCCGGCTTTGATCGGGAAGGCATCGAATTCGCCAATCAGAAGTTTGTTCAGGTCAAGCAGTTTTCCACGTTTGCGCTCCCAGCTCATCCACACGCCCTGCCGCTGGTTGAAGATGCGATGGCGATGCAGGAACAAGAATGATCCGTTCTCACCCGAGCCATATTTTGCATTCAGGTCATTGATGAGTCGAACTGCGAGTTCCACAAGAGGATGAGCATCCCGCTCCCTCGGCTTCGTCACCGAATCCGGAAGGTCGGTCAATAGAGCGAAGTGCAGATGAGATTCGCGATTTGCGAGGAAGCGCACTTCAAGGCTGGTTACCAGTTCGCGCACCTGCTTTTCGCTCAATAACAGAGAAGGGACAGCGACCATCGTCGCGCACTCACTTGGTATGCCCTTGCTAAAGTCGAGTTTGGGAAGCGGCTCGGGGTCAAAGAGAGTCGTGATGGATTGATTCACCAGGTCGACTGCGATTTGCATTGCCGAGGGAAGAAGCGCAAACACTGCGATGACTAACGCGATAATTGAGGAGAATTGCGGTATCGCCGGAAAAAGCGCCAGGGAGAGAAATAAGAGAGAGAAAAGAAGGACCCCGCCGATATAGAAGTCATCGCTGTGAGTGCGGGCGAGTTGTGCCGCACGCCAATCCAGGGGCGGGTGAAAGCCCACGATTGCGACAACCCTCGGGAATCCTTTGTCGAGAAGATAGTACCCAACGTGGGTACGGCGAAGCTGCACACGCGGGTCGCCAAATGGCCTTGCAACGGCATCCCGCGCCAAATCCAGCGCAGCTTGAGCCACTTCCGATTCTGTGCAATCCGAGTAGCGCGCTATAAAAGCAACGCGTTTGCGATAAAGCTGCCTGCTCTCGAAGTCCATCCTCTCGTAGGTCTCCGCCGGATCCTGACGCAGCAAAGCATCGAAAACAATCAGTGGCTCGATGAGCGGGAACCAGTCAGATTGCTGAACGGTGCGCAGGCTTTTGAGACGAGTGGCAAATGCCGGCACGACCTCGGAATTCGGCGACCTCTGCAGTTCTTGAACGTCGAGCAGCAGCGATTCGAGCAACGCAAATTGAAGGAATGCCGCGACGTTCCAGAGTTCGTCACTTGTTAATGGTTCGTGCGCTTGCAGCGCCTCGATGAAGACACGAAATGTCGCCGCAGAGAAATCTCCTCCCACAACGTTCAAATAGATATGTGCGACAGCCGCGATGCGCGGTTCTTCATGCCCTGCACTGGAAACGACGCGAGGCAGTGCCGCAATGACTCGTCTTCTTCCAGACACGGCAACGATCGCCTCTCGCAAATTCCGGCGATGGTCTTGCAGCTCATCCAGCGCGAAACGCAAAGAACTGGGACGCTGATCCTTCGTTGCAGGTGTAGCCGCGAGTCGGTACAAGTCCGCTTCCATTTGCGCAAGGGCGCGCTGTGCGGCATCTATGCGGCTATCCAGGTTGCCTGGCGACGATGGCCGATGGGCCACATCCCACGAGGCCGACACTCTCGCCGCATCCTGAAGGCGTTCAATCACCTCGGACTGGCCAGGAAACGGTTGCGATTCGAAGCTCGTAGCAGAGTCAGCCATCACGTCTCATCTGTAACCCGCAGCTTGCATCTCAAACATTGCTGCGTAACGCCCGCCGCGCGCCAGCAGCTGGCTGTGGCTTCCCTCCTCCACCAGCCTTCCACCCTCGAGAACGACAATTCGATCCGCCATCCTCACCGTCGAGAAGCGGTGGGATATAAGCAGCGCCATCTTGCCTTCGGTGAGTTCCGCAAATCGCTCGAAGACCTCGAATTCGCTTCGTGCGTCGAGCGACGCGGTAGGCTCGTCAAGGATCAGCAATTGCGCATCTCGCAAGTATGCCCGCGCAAGGGCGATCTTCTGCCATTCCCCGCCCGAAAGGTCGACACCACCCTCGAAGCGTCTCCCGAGCATCTGGTCGTATCCGTTGCGAAGTTTGGCGATCACACCGCTGGCCATGCTCTTTTCCGCCGCATATTCGATATCGCTCACGGTGTGCTCGACCTCTACCCGGCCCACAGCGATGTTTTCCTGAGCGGTCATCTCGTATCGCATGAAGTCCTGAAAGATGACGCCAATTTCAGAGTGGAGATCTGCCAAGTCATATTCGCGTAGATCAACACCATCAAGAAGAATCCGGCCTTCGCTCGGATCGTAGAGACGTGTGATCAGCTTGACGACCGTGGTTTTGCCTTGTCCGTTTTCACCGATCAAAGCGACGCGCTCTCCGGGAGCAAGCGTGAAATTGAAATCACTAAGAACCTGCCGGTCCGTACCCGGATAGGCGAAAGAGACATTGCAGAACTCGAATCCTCGGACCACCGGACGCGGCGCGGGCAGACCATTCGGTTTTGATTCAACGCTCGGCTTCATCTCGAAAAATGCAAGCAGGTCGGTTAAGAAAAGGGCTTGGTCAGCCACACCCGATGCAGTCGAGAAGGCCTGTTGAATATTGCTCATGGCCTGCATGATGGCTGTTGTGATCACGGCCAGATCGCCAACGGTGTAGCGGCCCTCGATGGTGCGGTAGATGCTGAGAACATATGCGGAGTAGTAACCCAATTGCCCGAGGATAGCGAGCACGCCGCCCCAGAAGAGTCTGCGGCGGCTCAGCGCTACATTCTGCTCGTAAATTGTCTGCGAGAGCCCGGTGAAGCGATCAGTAAGATACTTGCTCAGGTTAAAGAGTTTCAGTTCTTTCGCCGCCTCCTTGCTGCCGCCCACCTGGCGCAGGTAATCCATTTCGCGGCGGACCGGAGTCTGACGGAAATTCTTTGCGTAAGTGAGAAAAGCAAAGTGGCTTTCGCCAACAAACGCGGGAATGACGCCGGTGATGAGTAATAGCAGCAAGAAGGGCGAATACCAGATGAGCAGAGCGGAGAAAGCAGCGGCCGTGACGGTCTGCTGGATCAGCCGGCCCATCTGTTGAATCATCGCCAGCCGATCCGTAGCCTGAACCCGAGCCCGGTCCAATCGATCGTAGAAAACAGGATCCTCGTAAACAGTGACATCGAGAGAGGCGGCTTTTCGCATGACCTCGACGCTGACGTGGTGTGTATAGCGGTCGGCGAGCAGGTTGTCAAAAAAATCGACGGAGCGCGACAGAATGCCGGTCGCGATGGCCAACACCATCTCCGCGCTTACCAGATACCAGAAGTACGATGGCAGCGGCTGATGGAAGCGGATACGATTGACACCATCGATGATTCTGCCGGCAATCACGCCGATCCCTACCGGCAGAAATGCGACGACGATCCGAATGGTGACGTTCCAGAAAACCACCGCCGGCCCCGACTCCCAAACAAATCGAAGCACCGGGGGAACGTTCTTGAGAGCCCGCACACGATCGGACCAGGCGCCGCCCGTCGTTGCCGGGTGGGCCGAATCCCTGGCGCGCGTGCTGGCCGCAGGCCTCTCAAAATCAACGTTCGACGCCATCGATCTCCAGTGAATTCCCTGCCCGACAGAGATATCGTGTAAAGGCGCGGCATGCGCCGCAGTTTTTTGATCCCAGGCCGCTTCAGTCTTTGAACCAGGAAACTGAAGGCAAGAGGGTTATGCTGACGCTCAGTCGGCTCAGCATTCGTATTTTTCCATTCATTTAGTGCGATGCGCGGCTCCCGTCGGGCGTTGTTTCGAATACTATTCCGAGCGCTAAGTTCAAACCGGCTGGCGACTTGCACGGCGGCGGCAAGCCGTTCCTGTGGCTGCCGACTTTATGAGGATTCTCCGCCATAGGGCTTGAAGCCCGCAAGAGCCATTCCGCGTTGCGCCTCGGGATTCTTCATAAAAGTTTCCCAGACAAACCCCGTACGCGCATTCTCCGCCATCAGCATGGTAATTCCGGTGTCGATACCGACCACATCGGTGTCATACCAGTCCGTCAAAGGATTGAATGCATCCACAAAGCCATAACGGCACATTGCATTGGGATAGTGGTCGTGGATGGTCTTGAGAACGCGCATTGTTGCAGCGGGCAAAAATGGCAACGAACCACCTGCGGCGGAAGGCACGATTGTCCCATCGATCGGCCCCATGGCCGGCGGTCCGCCCCAAACGACGTAGCCTTGCGGAGAGTCAGAGGCTGTGATGCCCCACAGCGCATTGCTGTAATCGAGAAACTCCACGTTCAGCTCGAGGCAGAAGCGCCGGTGCACATCGGTTGCGATCGCGGAGTTTTCAAAGTAGTCCGCATACTGATCGCGCTTGTGGCGAAAATCGAACCAGGCCTGCGAGTACTGATGTACGAAAAGCGGGGCGAACAAGCCGATGTAGCGCAGCCCGTCATACTCGAAAATCGTCCGCTTCCATGCAAACCACACCCCTTTGTCCAGCGTATGTGTGGCAGAGCCCATTCCCAGCAGATACATCATCATCAACTCGCTGTAGTGATCCCATCGCGAAGGAATGAAGCCCATCTCCGGCGTCCAGCCCATTGAAAGTAGGCTCGTATCCTCTGAGAGCCAGGTCCACTCGACGCGATTGAAGATGGCTTGGGCGAGCTCGTCGACATCTTTGTCCTGGAAATGCTGCCGGCAAGTGAGCACACCGCAAAGCAGAATCGCGGTATCGATGGACGATACTTCAGAGTCCCAGATTCTCTCACCGGTATTGATGTTCGCGAAATGAAAGAAGAAACCACGATGTGTAGGCAGCTTATGCCACAGAAACGACAAGGTCTGCACGACCCGCGAGCGCGCTGCTGCCTGGCTGATGAAGCCGCGCTTCTCCGCTATGCAGATTGCTGTAAGGCCAAATCCGGTGGAAGCGATGCTAGCCGCCACGCCGGCGTCCTTCACGCGCACATTGCAGCGGTCCTTGATCAATCCAGTTTGCGGATTTGCCTGCTCCCAGAAGAAGAGAAAATTGGCGTGCTCAAGGTCATTCAGAAACTGATCGTCTTCGGGCGAGATTGAAGTTGGCGCGGGAGGACCCGCGGGGCTCATGTGCTGCTGGGAGTCCTCGTTTTGTGTTCCTGGCACGATCAAGGACGCAAGGGCTTTCGCTCTTGCGAGAGGCAGGCCAAGAGACGCGCACGATAGTTGACGCAACAATCTGCGGCGGGAGGTCAGCCATCGCTTTGGATCCATGCTCATTTGAACTTGAGGCCGGTTCATTGTCTTGGTTCCGCTCCGGCAAAAAGGCTCAAGCGCTTACTCATGGGGATAAAATGCTGACTACGTGAAGTGTTAGATGCAAGAAATTCCCGTCGGGTAGACCGTAGTTGGGCGGCAAATCAGCCAAAATGTGCGTCCAAACGCCATATACGTCCAAACGCGATATATAAGGATGGAACGGGATGGCTCGCAGAAGGACCGCAATCTGGATTTTAGTTGCCGCCTTGGCGGTCTCAGCGACTTTCATTCTCGTCTTCAGCCTCCGCCACTGGAGACCGCGCTGGTCCATCATTCAGGGGGCCGTCATTCGTCGCGATACCGATACGCGCAAGCAATCACCCATTGCAGGCGTCGTGATTACGGCTTCGCAAGGAAACTTGACCGTGAGCACGCAGTCCGATGCAACCGGATACTTCAGAGTCACTTTTCCTGGAATGGTTTTGCCTGGGAACACCGTGAAGCTTAGCTTCCGCCATCCCGATTACGACGCCCTGGATCTTGACGTTCCCATCCAGTTCCGATCGTCGCTTCGACGGCTGGTCATTGCCGCCATGGCGCCGGCAGCAATTCGGGAGAATACAGATTCTGGCCACGCGACTTCCGTCGTTTCAAACATCAGGGTCCGGTATACGGTCAACAGCCAGACCGATGAGAACATCGGTAACGCAGTCAAAACATTTCAGGTCATCAATAGCGGAAATATCCCCTGCAATCATCAAGCACCTTGCTCCCCAGACGGCTTTTGGAAGGCCTCTGCGGGGCAGGCCGAGTTGGACGCCGGACTGGGAAACGAGTTCCGCGAAGCGCGAGCGTCCTGCATTGCCGGGCCATGTCCTTTTACTCAGATTGACTTGAACGGCTTCGTCCAAGGAAGCCGGACGATCACAGCTTCCGCCATCGACTGGTCCGATCCAGCGACCTTTCTCCTGGAGGCTGAGGTTTTTCACACCGCAATTGTCTCCAACGTGCGCGAGTCTTATCCGGTAGTCTTCGGTCGCGAACTCGACTTCACTCTTCCTCCGACCGCCGAAGGTGTGAGTCTTGAGGCCGAACTCGACGGTACTCAAATGGTTTTTCCACTTGGGCCCGACCTCTATCTGAGCTGGGCAACCTGCGTTGCTCGAGCTGGCTCGGACACAAAAAAGCCTAATGTTTATCAGTGCGAGCTAAAGTCTGGCTACCGGTTCTGATTTGGTCTCCCTTACTGCACAACTGTTACTCGCCCACGCCGAGGCGGACGCGAACGCTGGGCGCTGATTCCTGATTTCACTGGCCCTGCTTCCAGCGCGCGGTATCGCGTGAATGGACTGAATCTCATACTGCTTTACCAAGTCGAGACAATGACTTACGGCGCTCGCTCAAACGCCTCCGAACTTACCTGACGAAATATTTCAGCCTTCAAAAGAATGATCCTTGACTTCTCTTTATACGGGGTGGTACCTTTCTGCCGTTGCGTAAAAAGTCGTTGCGTAATACGCACACGATGTTGCGTAATAGTCTTCCCCTAGGAGGCGTCAATGATCACAGAATACAAGTGTGTATTGAGAAAACTGTTTGTATGGTGCGTTGGCATCTTTATGCTTGCGCTGCCATTACATTCCCAGAACTCAACAGGCTCAATCGTCGGTGCAGTAACCGATTCCAAAAGTGCACTATTGGCTGGCGCCACCGTAACTGTCACGAATAACGCCACCGGTGAGAAGCGCGCCACAAAAACCTCCAGCTCGGGAGAGTTTGAGGTCCTTACTCTCCAGCCCGGCCTATATACCGTCGAGATCGACAGCTCGGGCTTTAAGCGCTATGTGCAAAATCCCGTTGAAGTCCAGGTAGAACAGTCCACTCGCGTCAACGCCGAAATGGCGGTGGGTGCCGTGAGCGAGGAAGTAACCGTCAGCACCACTGCGCCGATCATGCAAACCGAAACCGCGTCACTCGGCCAGGCAGTTGAAGGACGTGCAGTAACTGAGATGCCCCTGAATGGACGCAACGTACTTGCTCTTGTCGGCCTGGTCCCAGGTGTGGTGCCTCAAGGCAGCTCGGGGGGCAACCTGACTGGTCAAAATGTCTTCGCCGCTGGCAACTTCCAGATCGGCGGTGGCGACGCCAACCAGAGCTCAACTCTTGTTGACGGTGCTCCGGTCAACATCTCTTACGGAAACATCACCAGCCTGGTTCCTGACCAGGACATGGTGCAGGAATTCCGGGTGCAGACGAACGACAACACGGCGGAATACGGCATGTACACCGGCGGCGTGATCAACATGACCACCAAGTCCGGTTCAAACTCGTACCACGGAACCGTGTACGAGTTCGATCGGAACACGATCTTCAACGCGACGCCGTTTTTCAATAAGCATTCGACGACCATTTTGCCAAAGAGCCCCTACCATCTCAATCAGTTTGGGGGAAACATAGGCTTCCCGATCATGAAAGACAGGCTGTTTGGTTTCGGGGACTATCAGGGGTATCGCCAGCGCCAAGCGAAAACTGAAACCTACACTGTTCCGGATACGCTGGAGCGGCAAGGCAACTTCAGCGAATTCAGCACACCGATCTACGACCCTTGCGGCGGCACGGTCACCGTCGGCGGCCAGGGTTGCCCTAATTACACCGGCGCTCGGACTGCATTCCCCGGAAACATCATTCCCGCGAGCCGCTTTAGTACCGTAGCGAACGCCCTGTTAAACACCAAGTTCCCAGGCGCGACCACCACCACGGGTTATTACATCCTACCCAACGTCAAGGCGAACACGGCGTCAGGTTATGCGCTGACCAATAACTGGGTCGGCCTTGCTCACGGAGGCGGTGGCAACGATCAGTACACTGGGCGCGTTGACTTTGCATTGAGCCCCGCACAGCGTCTATTTGGCCGTTTCACGGAATGGAATTCCGCAAACCTCGGCGCCCACACTTATGGCAACGGCCTGATCGGCGGCGACCCCATCTCGCCCGAGTCCTTCAAGACCCGCCAGGTCGTATTTGGCGATACCTATGTGTTCAGCCCCTCGCTCCTAGGCGATCTTCGCCTCTCCTATCTGCGTTGGACCTACGTGCGCACGCCTGGTACGCTGGGCTTCGATGAAAATTCGCTGGGCTTTAATCCGGCATCGGGCATGGGAAACATCTCAGCCCTGAACCGTGTTGCCAACTCAGACACCGTCCCAACCCTCGCCCTGGCCACTCCCACCTATAACGGTGTTGGAACCGGCTATATCTTCGGGACCAATCAGGACTATGTAATTGCACCGACGATCAGCAAGACCATTAAGAACCACACCTTCAAGGCTGGCGCAGATCTTCGGCGTCTTGAGATGCTTTACTTCCAGAACAATGCTCCGGGTGGTTCGTTCGCGTTCGATCCCAACATGACTGCATCCGCACCCACAGGCGCAACAGGCACCAGCGGTAATCCGTTCGCGTCGTTTCTGTTGGGGTACATGGTCAACCAGGCGAACACGGCCAGCGTCGTCCAGATTGCCCCGCCGAGCTATACCACTATGTACTACCAGGGCTATTTCGTTCAGGACAGCTGGGTCATGACGCCAAAGTTAACCCTTAACCTCGGTCTGCGTTATGAAATTCCCGGCGTCTACAGGGAGCGGCATGAGTTCCTCGCAACGTTCAACCCAACCGAAACGAATTCGGTTCTGGGTTCGGTCACCGTCAATGGCAGTCCTGTCACGGGCGCATATGACCTGGTCGGCACCTCGCAGCATCCGGCCCTTGGTCTGCGGCCCGAACACTTTACCGACTTCTCCCCCCGACTGGGCGTGGCGTACCGCATCAATGACAAGACCGTCTTCCGGGCCGGATTTGGCAGGTTCATCATTCCAGCCGATCTCCAATTCCCGGAATCGGC
>Ga0181520_10013545_pt1 | contig 10253 bp, 7 predicted proteins | sample PEATcosm2014_Bin_29_FD_132451 | JGI IMG/M metagenome (GOLD analysis project Ga0181520, IMG submission 132451) | Peatland microbial communities from MTU Mesocosm Facility, Houghton, MI, USA - PEATcosm2014_Bin02_30_metaG | ecosystem: Environmental > Terrestrial > Soil > Wetlands > Peat | place... | reverse complement strand
GGCGGCACCGGAGCGGCGATGGCCGCCGTGACGATGGTCTTCGAAATGACCCGCGACTACTCCATCGTCATGCCGATGATCGTCGCCGTGGCGCTCAGTCTGGGCGTTCGGCGACTGTTGTCGAACGAGAGCATCTACACCCTCAAGCTGGTCCGCCGCGGTCATCCGGTTCCGCAGGAGCGCCACGCCAACATGTTCCTGGTCCGTCGCGCCCGAGAGGTCATGAAGCGCAATTTCGTCATGCTCCCCGCCGACAGCGATTTCGCCGATTTCTTGCGGCGGCCGGAATATCAGGGGAAAAGGGTCCACGTGCTGACCACCCGGGGTGATCGCGTCGTCGGCGCCGTCCGCGTCAATGTCGGTCTGCGCGCCGGCGTGAAAGAGGTCCACAGCGGGGTAACGCTGGGGGAAATCGCCCGCTGGCGGTTCACCATCGCCCGCGAGGAAGACATCATGTTCGACGTCATCGATCGTCTGCGGCACAAGGAGGCGCGCATGGCCATCGTCGTGCGGGGCGGGGGGCGGCCGCGTCCCGGCAATGTCGCCGGTGTCATCACCAAAGAGCATGTGGCGGACGCCGTGTTCGACTCCGTCAAGGATTATCGATAGAGCGAAAGAGCGGGCAGGGCGGCGACCAGCCCTTGAAAGGCGGTAACAAAGTCCGGTGACGATGCCAGTCCAGGGCCGCACCGTCGCCGCCGAATCATGCGAGATTGTTTTCGTCTGGCTCGGTGCGTTGATCGATGATCTTCATGATTTGGTTTCCGATTTGAGGGATGTACCCGACGATCCGAAAACCGACGACTGGGCGCTTCGTGCTATGATGCTGGAGGCGATCGTCCGCATCAAACCAGGAAACCGCCGAACGCGGCATGTCCCGGACAACCGGCGGCGCCGCAGGCATCCCCCTCCATCGACGGAGGGAGATGCCCATCGTTTGGCGATCACTTTGTTTTGGCGATTGCGTGGCTGGCTTTGCCCTTGATGTCCGCCACGTCGTCAAATTCATCGTAGCGTATTCCGTCTTCGGCTTTCTTCAGGGACTGGCTCGCCCCAAAATAATCATGGCTGGCGATGAGTTTGCTGGCGTCGTTGACGGCGGCAACGCTTTGCTCCAGCGGCGCCACCGCCACGGTGTAATCGACATACACATCAGCGAGCTTGATCGCCTTCAGCGCCGTTGTGCCATCGCCCCTTGCCAGGGCCTTCTTTGCCGTACCGATGGCCGCAACCTTCCCGGTTGTCGGCTGAAAGGTTTCGCCGAACACAATATCGTTGTCGATCGGAATCCAGGCTATGGGCGGTGCGTTTTTCTCCGCGGCGACCGTTTCTGCCGGAGTGGCCTTCGGCGAGACCTTGAGCTCGGATTCGGCTTTCATCAAGATGGCTTCATCCGTCTTGGCCTTGCCAAGAGCGCTCTGCGCGTCGGCGATGAACTTCGCCGCCTCATCGGTCTTGCCATCGTAAATGGCGATGCGCGCGAGATGTACATCGTTGAAGGCGCGGACACCATCGGCGGAAAGCCGGCCAAAATCCTTATCGGCGATTCTTGTCGCGCGTGCCTCCGATGAGTCTGCCGGCTCACTGTTCGCCGCAAGGGCGATTGCGGAGTTTCCCGCCATGACAATCGACGTCATAAGGCCCGCAACCAAACTGAGTGTCCTTTTCATGCCTCTATTCTCCATGTTGCAACCGACGCGATACCGGACCGTCAGCCTGGCTGTTTGTTGAAAACAGCCAATGGCTGCTGCTTGGTGAAAAGATTGGCCATCGCCTGATCGAGGGTTGGCTCCATCACCACCTGGTCGCCTGTGACGGCGATGACCCGCTTCAGCTGCGGGAAATTCTCGCCCTCGGCCTGCAGATAGATCGGGACGACATACAGGAACGCGTTTTCGATCGGGGTTACGACCAGCTTTCCGCGGATCACGTGCGAGCCCTTCTGGTCCCACAAGGTAAGCTGTTGCGAGATCGTCGGATTCTGGTCGATCATCGCTTCGATCTGATCGGGGCCGTAGACCAGCTTTTCTTTCGGCAGTTCATAGAACAGCTTGGCGCCATAGCCCGGAAAATCGCAGCGCGCCGCCATCCAGGAGATCATGTTGTTGCGGTTCTGCGGCGTGAAGGGGGTCATCAGCAGATATTCCAACGTGTCGCTGCCGGGCAATTTCATCAGGATATAGTAAGGCTCCATCGGACCTTTGGCGCCGGCATAGGTCTCGTTGGGCGCCACCCAGAGGTCCTCGCGGTTGTAGAAAACCTGCGGGTCCGTCATGTGGAAGGTCTTGTATTCGTCGGACTGAATGGCGAACAGATCCTCGGGATAGCGCAGATGCGCCTTGAGATCCGGGCTCAGTTGCGCGAGAGGTTTGAACACCCCGGGGAAGGCCAGCTGATAGGCGGCGAGAATTGGATCTTTGGGGTCCATGACATAGAACTGTACGGATCCATCATACATGTTGGCGACGACCTTGACCGAATTGCGGACATAATTGAGGGTCTGCCCGAAACCGGCCTGATGGGGACTGGCATAGGGAAACTGGTCCGAGGTGGTATAGGCGTCCTGGATCCAGTAGAGCTGCCCGTCGCTGAGAACCGGATAGGGATCACTGTCAAGGCGCAGGAACGGCGCCACCGCGGAAACCCGGGTCTGAACGTCCCGCCACATCTGGATCCGGCTTTCCGGCCTGAGATAGGTGGTCAGGAGGATGTTGATATCCTTCTTGGTCCAGGCAAACAGCGCACGGCGCCACAAGCTGTCCAGCGGAATGCCGCCCGATCCCGCATAGCTGGTATAGACATTGTCATTACCTTTCGGATAGTCGAACTCCTTGGTGCCGGTGCCGACAATGCTATATCCCGGCATCGTCTGGCCGTAATAGATGGCGGGCTGGGTGATCGCCAATCCGGCGGCCGAAGTCGCCGGCACGTTTTCCAGCAGATACTGCGGAAAGCCGTCGCCGACGGTCTTCGAGACGAGACTCATCACCAGGCCGTAGCCATGGGTGAATTCCAAGGTTTCATTAACCCAGGTTTGCGCTGCCGGCGGCAGTTCCCGCGATAACTCGCGCGTCGCCAGCATAACTTGATGATAGCCGTCGTTCAGGTGGTAGCGGTCGACGCCGACATCGTAGAACTGATAGTAGAGCCTGATCGCCTGAGTCTGCTGGTACATCTGCAACAGCGGCCGGGCGTCCCACAAGCGGATATTCCCGATCGTCTCCTGGTTGCGTGCCAGAACCTCGGGCGTGAGGTCGGCCAGGGCCGGGTAGGAGGTTTCCTGAATGTCCGAAAGGTCGTAGCCCTTTCTGGTGAAGTCGATATAGCGATTGAGATAGGGAGTCTCGAAATCCAACTCGCTGGGGACCACGACGAATTGCTGGAACAGCGGGGGGAGCAGCCCGATGGCGGCGCCATAGACGGCGAGATAAACACCGCCGCCGATCAGCAGCGCCCGCAAGCGTGGACGGAACACATTGAACGCCAGCAGCGCACAGGCCAGGACTGAGACGGCGACCATGACCCAGAGCGCGATCCGGGTCACATGATCGGCGGTGAATCCGGCGCCATAGACAACGCCCATCGTCGAATAGACCAGTTCATAGTGATCGAGACAAAATCCGAAACCCCAGTTGGCGACCAGGATGAACAGCAGAACCGACACATGTGCGGTGGCCGTCTTGACCGAAAGGGCGCCGCTACCGCGCGTGGCCTGACGCGCCGCGGCATAGCTGTAGATGCAACCGACACCGCCGATGGCGACGACGGTGAGCACCATCAGACTAGTTTGCAACATCTGATAGAAGGGCAACTGGAAGACATAGAATCCGACATCGACGCCAAACAACGGATCGGCCAGGCCGAATTCGCCACCATAGCGGAACCGCAGATAACTATCCCATTGACTGAAGAAGGCTTCGGCGGCGAACCAGGCGATCAGCAGGCTGCCGACGACCACGGCGGACCGCAAGAGCTTCGGCGAGAGTTCTCCCTCGATCGCCTCCGCGAGACCCATGTCGGCGGCGAGTACGGGCTTCTTCCGCCTCGTGAGCGGAACCAGCGCGCCGCTGTGACCGAGCGCCTCGTGCAGATTGAGCCACATGAAGGCAAAGACGATGACGAAGGCGACCGCGAACATCGTCCACTGAACCGAGAATAGCGTCCAGAAGATGCCGGAATAGTGAAGCTCACCCATCCACAGCCATTTCTCGAGATAGCCGGTGACCATGCCGACCGCGATGAACAGCACGATCGCCGCCGGCAACAGAACCTGCAGCAGATGCGACAGCAGGCGCGGTGCGCTACCCGCGGCTTGGGGGCGTAATCGGCGCGGCACCACGGGACCGGCGGGTTCGGATGCCCTCGTGTCCATTGTCGAATCCTCCCAAAAACGCCAAAGCCCAGCGAGACCGCCGTTGCATGGTCATGCACCTGTCGGACAATAACGATTGCCGCTCGGGAGAAGGAGTATCGGAATCTACGTAGGCCGGCCGGGAATGGGGAGGTGAGCCAAGGTCGGACTATTGAGACACCGCCAGAGGAAAGAGGCGGCTGACGGACAGGACTACGGCGGGCTTCTAGGTAAATTCCGAACCTGCTGTCGCGTGATCGCTGTCTGGTATTGTCGTATCGGCCAAACTACCGCAGTCCTTCCGATCCTCCAGACGGAGAAATTGGTAATGAAATACTTGGTGACGACTGCAGCGACGGCGTTGATTGCCACCGCGACCTCGTTCGGCGTACTCGCGCAGACCAGCCCGTCGACCACTGCGATGACACCGACCATGCCGGCCGCGGCACCGACCGCGACGGCGGCGAACGGGCCGGAAAATGCCGTGGGCAAGACCGAGGCGACACCGACCGACGCCCCCCCCAAGAAAAGCGAGGGCATGTCGCGTCGGCGTGTCGAAGAGCTTCAGACCGCCCTCAACGATGCCGGTGCCAAGCTGGAGCTGGACGGGCATTACGGAAAGAGCACGACCGAGGCGCTGCGCGACTATCAGAAGCAGAACGGCCTGCGGGCGACCGGTCGGTTCGATCATGACACGGCGGAGAAGTTGAAGCTTCCGCATTGGGATTGAGATGGAACAGGTGGATTCGCCTACAGACCTCGAAAGCGGACTGATGCTTCTGTCCGCTCGCATTGACGAACTCAGCCAGACGATAAGCCGGGCGAAGGGATCGGAGCGACTCGAGGACAAGGATAAATTCGAGAAATTGGAGAGACGCCACAAGGCGCTCGACGACGAATTGCGCCGCCTCTACCCTGAAGGGCCGGACTTTCGGCAAGGGGCGAAAACGGAAATTGAAGCGGGCACCGACGAACTGGCGCAGTGGGTCGACGAGTTCCTGACGCAGATCGACTCCGGCTATCGGCCCGATCGACGTCCGAAGCCGCAGCACACATAGTTTGACCGCTTTCCAATCGAAAGCGGACGTCAGGGCTTTTGCGCCGTCAGGCCCTTGTTGACCGGATTGGCCTCATCAATTCAGGACGATGCTGAGCTGATCGATGATCTTTTCGGCTGTTGATTCGATCGTCACGATCATGCCGGAAGACAAGGAGACCTCAACGGTCGGACTCCTTTCTGTGACGCTGACCACGTGGTGTGGATTCAAAAAGCAATGCGCGGGACGAGGAACTCGGCACCGTTGAAGACTTTGTCACCAGTCCATCGACCGGAAGCCTCGCCTACCTGGTCATTTCCAGGGGGGATGTGTTCGGGATCGGCGAAAAATCCGTTCCGGTGCCCTGGAAGGATTTCAAGACCACGGCCAACCTGTCGGTGCTTGTCCTTGAGACCACCAGCAGCAACCTGGAATCGGCCCCCCAGTTGAACGATGGCCGGTTCACTCCGGGCAATCACTTCGAAGTCGAGCGGCAAGAAATCGACAAGTATTGGAAAGCGCACTTGGCGGCGGGCGAATAACGCCGCGTCCCGCAATTTCAAACACCCACCTTTGGCTCTGACACGCAAGGATCCGATCATGTTATGCAATGCCTCTTCCATCCACGGCACCATCCCCGTACCTGGGGCCAAGGCGTAGCGAGGAAGAAATCGCCGAACAAATACGAACCCGCGGCGATCCGAGCCTCCGCAGCGTTGCGGCGGTAACCGGGGACCATATCCACGCGCGCGACGGTGAGCTTGGTGACGTTGAGGATTTCCTCGTCGAAGAGTCCGATTGGACGATCCACTATCTCGTCGTCGACACCAAAGAATTGGTGGCCGGGGAAACGGGTCCTGATCTCGCCCCGCTCGGTGCGCGAGGTCGATTGGGTCGATCAGTTGGTGAAGTTCGATGTCAACCGCGAGCAGGTCAAAGCCAGCCCGGCGTACGATACGGCAACCGGCGTTGATCGGGTCTTTGAAGAGCACTTCCATCGTTACTACACGGATACCTTCACCAGCGACGACCCGGTTCCCGGCAACCATCAAGAGTCCCACCACGACGAACGTCCGCCGAATGCCGGGTAATTCGCCGTCAACTTGGATTCACGAACCGGCACCGGCGCGGCGGCGACCGCGCCGCAACGGCGAATTGGGGCGTGAGCACGGGCGACGCACTGCCGTGGCCGCAGACTACGGTGGCTGTATCGACAGGGCTAAGTAGTTTCCGAACCTTCCTTTGCGACATCGCTGCCGCCTACCGTGCCCAGTCAACATCTCGCGGAAAATCGCGTCCAACCGGGTCGTCGCGGTGGTCATCAAGGGAAAAATGGCCAGATCAAGTTCTTCCCGTTCGGCGTCGCCACGCTGATGACCAAGATAATGACCAGCCCGCCACCAATATCGCGGACTGCGGGGCCGTCACTGAGGAGATTGCGGGAAATGAATGTGGCAAGTGAGGCAACCCCGATGCCGCTGGCGACTTTGAACCTGACGGCCTTGCCGGACTATCTGGTCGATGCCTTCCAGCGCAGTGTTCTCTTCCTCGAGCTGTTGCGGCGACGTGGCAATGAACAGAAAGAAATTACCGCGCAGCCGATGGCGACCGTGCTGCGCTTCGATCATGAAGTGCTGATGAGTGGCCACTCATTGCCACGGCCGATGAACTACGCGCTGTCCCGCATCCTGCCGCCGCCGGGGGTCACCGTCGACCCGCGCAAACGGCCGGTCGTGGTGGTGGACCCGCGAGCCGGCCAGGGGCCGGGCATCGGCGGTTTCAAGGCCGAAAGCGAAATCGGTGACGCCCTGAAGGCAGGCCACCCGGTCTATTTCATCGGCTTCGGCGCAACCCCCGAGCCCGGCCAGCAGTTCCTGGATGTCGTCGAGGGACAGATAAAATTCTTCGAGCGGGTCGTCGAGCTGCACCCAAACTCACCGCGTCCTTTCGCCATCGGCAACTGCCAGGCGGGCTACCAGACACTGATGGTGGCCATGCTGCGGCCGGACCTGTTCGGCCCCTGCCTGGTCGCCGGTTCGCCGATGTCCTATTGGCAGGGTGTCCATGGGAAGGATCCGATGCGCTATTCCGGCGGGCTGTCCGGCGGTAGCTGGCTCACCGAGATGACCAGCGACTTGTCCAACGGAAAGTTCGACGGGACCTCGCTGGTCCTGAACTTCGACAGCCTGAAGCCGGCCTATTGGCTGTGGGGCAAGCAGTACGACATTTATTCCCACATTGACACCGGTGGCGAGCGGTACCTCGAGTTCGAGAAGTGGTGGGGGGATTTCATCCAGTTGAACGGCGATGAACTGCAGTTCCTGGTGGACAACCTTTTCATCGGCGACAAGCTGGCCCGCAACCAATTGCGGGCGAGCGACGGCACGACCTTCGATCTGCGCACCATCACCTCGCCGATCATCGTGTTCACCTCGACGGGCGACAACATCAGTCCGCCGCCGCAGGCGCTCGGCTGGATCCTCGATCTGTATCAAGACGTCGACGACATCCGCGCCGCCGGCCAGACCATCGTCTATTGCCTCGACCACAAGATCGGGCATCTCGCCATCTTCGTCTCCACCAAGGTGGGGGCGAAGGAGGACGAGGAATTCGTGCAGATGATCGACGTCATCGACTGCCTGCCACCCGGCCTCCATGAAATGATCATTTCGCCGCGAACGGCCGACATTCCGCGCAGCGACTTCGTCACCGGTGACTGGATCACCCGCTTCGAACCCCGTTCGCTCGACGACATCCGTGTGCTGGGGCGCAACAGCCCCGAGGACGACCGCGCCTTTGCCGCGGTGGCCAGGCTGTCGGAACGGAACCTCGCCGTCTATCGGACACTGATGCGGCCCGTGGTGCGCGCGCTCGCCAACCAGCCGACGGCCGACCTGCTCAAAGCCATGGATCCGCTCAGACTCAGCTATACGATCTTCGCCGACCGCAACCCCTGGATGCAGAGCGTGCAGGCGCTGGCGGCCGACATCGCAGCGTCCCGCACCCCGGCGGCAGCCGACAACCCGTTCCTCGCACTGCAAGCCCAAATCTCCGACCGGATCGTGGCTGCCTTGGACGCCTACCAGGCGGCACGGGACCATGCGGCCGAACAGATGTTCTTCGCCATCTATGGCTCGCCACTATTGCAAGGGCTTCTCGGCATCGGCAAAGACAGCGAGGTGCGGCCGTTGCCCGGCGCGTCGCCCGAGGAGCTGGCGGCGCGACAGGCGCGAATGGCCGCGTACAGGGCGAAAGTGGAGGCCGGCGGATTCAACGAAGCGCTGACCCGGGCGGTGCTGTATGTCCTGGCGGCCGAGCGGGCGCTCGACCAACGCTCTGCCCTGGCGTTGAACGTCGCGCGCCAGAAGCTCATGCGGCTGTCGCTCGCCGCGTTCAAAGTCCTGGTGCGGGAGCAGTCCCTGATTTTGCAGCTGGAGCGTGAGCCGGCGATGGCGGCATTGGCGATCCTGGTGCCGGAGGCGGATCTGCGGAAGGAACTGCTTGCACAGGTGCAGGTGATCGTCGGTGCGAGCGGCATGCCGACCGCTGCCGAACACGATCGACTGGTCCGATTGTCGCAAATTCTGGCGGTGCCGATCGACAAGCCGGTCCACTCTGAGCCGCCGAGCGTCATCAACCAGCCGCCATCGATGGACATTCCCCGACGCGCGTGATTCCTCGGAGCCATCACCATGACGTCCGTCCAGAACAAGACCTTCGACGAGATCGAACTCGGCGACACCGCATCGGTACAGCGCACATTGCAGGCACGCGATCTGCGGGCCTGGGCTGCTGCTTTCGGCGATGCCGACCCTCTCGCCGGGGCTGGCGATATGCAAAGCGCGACCGGGATCGTCACGGCGGTCCTGACCTCGCTGGTCGTCTCGGCGCTGCCCGGCCCCGGATCGATCATCCGTTCGACCACGGTGCAGGTGCGGGCCGCCCTGCCAATCGATACCGTCCTGACGGCGCAAGTGGTCGTGCGGGAGAAGCGAGCGGGCGAACGGCTGGTCATCCTCGCCGGACAGTGTAGCGATCCTGCGGGGCAACTGGTGGCCACCGCGGCACTGGAGGTGGTGGCGCCGACGACGCGACTTTGCCGCGACGTGCCGGAGCATCGCCTGGAAGGGCTGTTGGAACGCTGCCGCGGGCTCAAGCCGATGCTCACCGGCGTCGTCCATCCGTGCAGCGCAGAAGCGCTCGCCGGCGCGGTGGAGGCGGCGGCAGCCGGGCTGATCGTGCCGGTGCTATTCGGGCCGGAAGCGGAACTGCGCCGGATCGCGACGGCGGAGAAGCTCGACCTTGCCGGCTGTCGGATCGTGGCAACCGAGGGTGCGGAAGACTCGGCGCTGAAGGCGGCGATGGCCGCCGGCGCCGGCGAGGTTCAGGCGTTGATGAAGGGCAGCCTGCACACCGATGTGCTGCTGCACGCGATCGTGCAAAAGGAAGCGAAGTTGCGCACGGGCCGGCTGCTGAGTCATTGCGTCCTGATGTCGGTTCCAACTTATGCGCGCCGCATCGTGATCACCGACGCCGCCCTCAACATCGCGCCCGATACCGATCAGAAGCGCGATATCTGCCAGAACGCCATCGGCTTTGCCCGGGCGCTGGGTATCGACCAGCCGAAAGTCGCCGTGCTGGCGGCGATCGAGATGGTCAACACCAAGATGCCGGCCACGCTCGACGGCGCGATCCTCGCCAAGATGGCCGATCGCGGGCAGATCGTCGGCGGCATCGTCGACGGGCCGCTCGATCTTGACGCCGCGGTCGATGCCGAGGCGGCGCGAATCAAGCGCATTGCGTCGCCCGTGGCCGGCATCGCCGACATCCTGGTCGTGCCCAATATCGAAGCCGGCAACATGATC
>Ga0181520_10013544_pt1 | contig 10254 bp, 7 predicted proteins | sample PEATcosm2014_Bin_29_FD_132451 | JGI IMG/M metagenome (GOLD analysis project Ga0181520, IMG submission 132451) | Peatland microbial communities from MTU Mesocosm Facility, Houghton, MI, USA - PEATcosm2014_Bin02_30_metaG | ecosystem: Environmental > Terrestrial > Soil > Wetlands > Peat | place... | reverse complement strand
GTCGCACGCTGGCTACCGGCCGTTCTCCTCGTGGCCGTCCCTCTCGCCTACGAGGCGGACCCCCACGTGCCGAGCTTTAGGTGGTGGCCGGTCGGGCTGGCTCTCGCCGCCGTCCCGGCCCTGCTCTGCGCTCTTATGAGGATCTTTCGCTCTGCGCGTGTCGTGCACCCGGCCCACCGGGTCGCCCTCGGCCTCGGCCTCGGCCTCGGCCTCGGCGTGGCCTTTAGCATCGTCGGGCTGACGGGGTCGCTGCTCGTGCTGACCGTCGCTCCCTGGGGGCGGATCATGGTCCAGGACCCGCCGCCCGCCTACGCCAGCGCGCTCGGTGGGAGCAGCACCACCCTGGTCGACTGGTACCAGGTATGTGCGGACCTGCCGTCGTTCGTCGGAGGCCCGAGCTACAAGGGCGAGCAGCTTTTGATGTGGATCCAGGGCGACGAGATCGGCTCGCTCCTCGGGCCCGTCGGGATATTCCACGCCGGCTTCAACCTGTTACCGAACGGACTCCCGGTGCTAAGCGCCGCTGACGCGGTCAAGCTCGAGAACAGACGCCCGGCCGAACTGCTCCTCTTGGACCTCACCGGCGCCGGCTTCGCCAGGGCCTTCGCCATCCTCGCCCCTTACCGGCCGGTCCTGTTGCGCGCGGCCGTGCTGCAAGAAGGAAAGGCCGTGCTGCATGCGTGGCTGATCGGCCTCAGGGCGTTCGAACCCCGCGCTGTTTGAAGGCCGAAGTCCGAGCGCGGCAAAGGCCTAGAGCGCCGTTGAAGGGGTCAGGCGCTCGTCCGTCGCCGTGTCTTCTTGGCCGGCGAAGTAGCGCTCGAGCACCTGCGCGAACAGAGCTTCACCTGGCGCGGCCCGCGTGAACAAGGTCATCGAGGAGCGCAGCTTCATGGCGTCGGTGCTCCCGAGGATCTGCTCGGCTGCTCGCCCCTTTATCAACAAGAGCGCACCCGCGCATTCGCGAAGGCGCGGGCCGAGCACGGGATGGCTCAGGTAGGCCTTGGCCTCGTCCAAGGAAGATATGGCGAAGGCCCTCGAGGTCGGACTCGACCCGAGACCGGCGATCTGGGGGAAGATGAACCAGATCCAGTGGCCCGTCTTGCGGCCATCTCGAAGTTCTTGGAGAACGCGCTCGAAGGTGCCCCCGTAATCCTGTGCCGCCACGAAGCGCTCGAGCTCGTAGGGATCGGCACCCATCCCCGCAAGCTAGCGCGCCCGCAGCACGAGAGCGCCGTCGACGGCGATGACCGCACCGGAGTCCAGCTGCGATCCTGCGCCCGCGGAGAACGACAAGCACGCCGTCCCCAGTCGCTGCAAGGTGGAGGCGCTGATGCCGCCGCCGGCACCAGCCACCCGGCGCCGGCCAAGGACCACTCGAGAAAAGCCACCGCCGGGAGCGATCACCGGCGGCCACGACAAAGGCCTCAGGTGCCCCGGAAAACGGGCTGGCGCTTCTCGGCAAAGGCGTTCAGGCCCTCCAGGTAGTCGCTGCTGTCGTAGGCCTCCCGCCGCAGCCCCTGGATGCGCTCGTAGACCTGCGCCGCGATGGGCTGGTAGTCGTTGAGCACACGGAGCTGCTCTTTGATGACGGTGATGGCAAGGGGCGACTTTGAGGCCATCTTCGCCGCCAACTCCATGGTGAAGCTCTCGAGAACGGCTTCGTCCACGAGGTGGTTGACCATGAGCCATTCCTTGGCCTTTTGGGCGTCGACAGGCTCGGCGGTGAAGAACATCTCTTTTATGAGGTTGATCGGGAGTCGGCCGAGGAAATGGAGCAGGCCCGTGGTGTTGTAGGGCAGGCCGAGGTTGGCGGGGGTGATGGCGAAGCTCGCCGTCTCGTCGGCGATGACGATGTCGCAGCTGAGGACGAGGTCGAAGGCTCCTCCCCAGACCGAGCCGTGCACCATGGCAAGGATGGGGGCCGGGAAGATGCGGATGGCGCGGAGCATCTCCTCGAGAGGGTCGTTGTAGGCGAGAGGGTCGCGCCGGCCACGCGGGAGCTCGGTGATGTCGCGGCCCGACGACCAGACACTCATCCCGGCCGTGGCCCGCAACACGACGGCGCGCACGCCGTCGGCCTGCAGGGCCTCGAGCGAGGCGATGATGCCGTTTGCCAGCTTGGCACTGATGGAATTGCGCCGGCGGGGATCGTTGAGCGTTATGACGCCGACTTTTCCGAAAGTCTCGGCCCGCAAGATGCCGGCGGCGGTGGCGGGGTCCGAGAGGGCCCCCGCGGGGCCATCTGGCGCCCCGACGCCTTGGGGCCCGGCAGCGCCGCGCCCCCTCGGTTCGGTCCCAGCCGCAAGGGCGACATAGGTGCGGGCGAGGGCGTCCCTGCCCGCGCCCAAGACCGCGCTCAAAAGCTCGAGAGCTTCGACCCGTTGGTCCCCGGCGAGGGTGTCGGCCATCTCTCGCCAGAGCACCTCTTCTAAGACGTTGAACTCGCCCTGCACCTCGCCTATGTCGAAGCCGGCGGCGAAGCGATCGGCGGCGAGCTGGTGCGAAGAGGCGATGATCGGGTCGGCATCGCCGTCGCGCACGCAGTGGACCACAACCTCAAAGAGGTCCTGCAAGTGGCGACGGCTCGTCTCCGGGCTCGTCGCCTGGTCGCGAGTGTGGCGTTGCCCCAGCTCGGCAACCGCTTGTTCGACAACCCGATCCCGCGCGTCGGCAAGGATTCCTGACGTTTCCAAGACGGTTACCTCCCTTTGGCGGACCAGTCTACGACCTTGCCCATCGGGCGAGATTGGACCTTGAGCTGAGGCGAACCGGCGAATTCACCTCACCCGGCCGGGCAGACCTCGATGTGCTTGAGGGTCAGGATGTGGGTCACGGCGCTCACCAGTCGGCTCCGGGCGAGCTCGCCCGAGTCCACGGCCGAGACGATGGCGGATACGATATTTTGCGTGAGGGCCGCCACCGCTGACGGGTCGGCGCCAAAGAGCACCATGTCCGCCCCCGCCACGAGTGCGGCCACTGTGGCCGCGGGAACCGAGTAGCCGATGTCACTCAGGGAGAGGGCCGACAACGAGTCGGTGATGACCAGTCCCTGGAAGCCGAGCTTGTCCCGCAAAAGACCTGTGATCACGTTCGGCGAGATGCTGGCGGGAAGCTTCGTCAATCCGGGGACGCTGGCGTTGGCGACCATGACCGCGGGCAGGTGAGCTTGAAGGGCGTCTTCGAAGGGGACGAGCCCAATTCCTTGCAGGGTGCTCCAAGGCGGTGTGGAGGCTGACATGACGTCGGTGTTGCCCGTGGCACCGCCGAGGCCGGGGAAGTGCTTGACGACCGGCACGACTCCACCGGCGAGAAGGCCGGAGGCGAAGGCGAGCCCGTCCGCCGCCGCCACCTTCTCGTCCGGGCTGAATGACCTGGTGCCGTCCGGGTCCTGGTCGTTGGGTCCTTGGCCTCCGTCCACATCGAGCACCGGCGCGAGGTCCATGGTGACGCCCGCGGCACGCATCCCGACGCCAAGGTTGACGGCCAGCTGGCGGATCTGGGCCGGCGTCATCGTGGCACCCATTTCTCGGGCGGAAGGGATCGAACCGACCAGGTTCGTCATCCGCTGGACGACGCCCCCCTCCTCGTCGGTCATCACGAAAGGCGCGACCGCGTCCGGCGCCGAGGCGTCAAGGCTCCGCAGGGACACACCGAGGTTGGAAGGAGCGGCGCTGCCGAACAAGATCACTCCCCCTGCGCCGGCGGCCACCTCGGGGCTCACGGAGGCAACATCGCCCTCGTCGACGGGCACGACGACGGTCTGCTCAGCGAGGCGTTGCAGGCTCCAGGCGTCGAGGTCGCCCGCGCTCGGACAGGCGAGAGTTGTCGTCGTAGGCGGGACCGTGGTGGTGGGCACCGAAGTGGTGGTCGCCGGCAGGGTGGTCGTGGTCACAGGTAGCGAGGCGGTGGTGACCGGAGCCGTGCTCGCCGTTGTGGTGCTCGCTCTGGCGGCCGGGCTCGAGCACCCGGACAGGGCCGACGCCAAGAGCGCGACTGCGACCGCACCCGCCACCCCGCCACGGCCGGGCCTGAGACGCGAGAGCCGGGCGCACAGGCTACGGCTGTTTCCAGCTATGCGCCCGTGTCTGCGCCGGACCGGACGCGGCTGGGTTCGCCCTCTCAACGTCGGGCCTGGGACCGCTCGTTTGGGTCGCCCGAGTCGCCAGGGGCTCCACCCGCCGGCAAGGCTTCGGCCCAGGCGATAACGCTCCCGCGCACCGAGAGGGCGACGCGTGTGCCCTCGGCGGGCAAGGTCCCCGCCTCGGAGGTGCGCGAGATGATGATCATCGATTCGTCCCAGTCGGGGCACAGCCTCACGACAGCGTCGTGGCCGTAGAACTCGGCGTTGAGCACGCGGGCGGTTGGGCGGTCGCCACCCGGCTCGCCCGCGACCAAGACCTGCTCGGCGCGGATGAGGACGAGCATCGTCGTGCCTTCGTCCGGAGGAAGATCCGTCGCCGGCCGTTTCTCGAGCGGTATGAGCCCGAGCGGCGTCTCGACCCTGGTGCCGCGGGCTTTGCCACGGAGGAAATTCGTCTCGCCGAGGCCGAGGGCGAGCTCGGGGCTCGACGGTCTGGCGTACAGCTCGCGCGGCGTGTCGTACTGGCCGATGCGCCCCTCGCGCAGCACCGCCACACGGTCGGCCAGTGAGAGGGCCTCGTCCTGGTCGTGGGTGACGAGCAGGGCCGTGGTCCCCGCCTCTTTGAGCACGCGGCGGACATCTCGGCGCAAAGCGGTCCGCAGGCTGGCGTCGAGGGAGGCGAACGGCTCGTCCAACAGCACGAGCGACGGCTCGATGGCGAGCGCCCGGGCGAGGGCGACGCGCTGCTGCTGGCCCCCGGAGAGCTGGTGGGGATAGCGCCGCTCAAGGCCGCCCAGACCGACCATGTCGAGCAGCTCCGCGACCCTCCTGCCGCGCCGCTCGCGCCGCGGCAGGCCGAAACCGACGTTCTGCTCGACCGAGATGTGCGGGAAGAGGCTCCCGTCCTGCGGCACGAACCCGATGCGTCGCCTGTCAGGTGTCACGAATCGATCGGCGTCGTCGACGACCTCGGTCCCGAGGCGCACCACGCCCCGGTCGGCGCGCTCGAACCCGGCGATCACCCGCAGCAGCGTCGTCTTCCCACTGCCGGAAGGCCCGAGGATGGAGGTGAACGACCCCGCCGCGACGGCGAAGTCGAGGCCACGCAGCACCGGCTGGTCACCGTAGGACTTGTGCAGAGCTTTCACCTCGAGATCGGTCACGTGATGACCACCGGCGCTTGGGCGGTCCCACGGCGAGGGAGCCGGTCGAAGAAACGCCCGAGGACGTAACTCGGGAGGGCCGCGATGGCGATGATGACGAGCGCGAACGGGGCCGCCTGGCCGTAGGAGAGGTTCTGCTGGTAGGCCCAGAACTGCGTGGCGAGGGTCTCGGCATTGGTCGGGATCAGGATCAGCGTCGCGGTGAGCTCGGTCACCGCCGACAAGAACACGAGGCAGAAGGCGGCACCGATACCGGGGGCGATGAGCGGCAGCGTCACGCGCAAGAGCGCGGGCAGGCGGCGCACCCCGAGAGAGCTCGCTACTTCCTCGAGCGCCACGGGCGACTGCACCAGAGAGGTCCGTACGCAGACAAGAGCGAGAGGGAAGAACATGATCGCGTAGGCGAGGACGAGCAGCGGCGCCGTCTGGTAACCGAAGCTGTCCGCGTAATGCGTGGAGAAATACGACAGGGCAAGTGCCACCACGAGCCCGGGTATAGCAAGAACGAGGAAGGTCGTCCGCTCCAACAAGAGGTGGACACGACCGGGATGGCGGACCACCAAAAGGGCGAGCGGTAAAGCCATCGCCGTCGCCACCAGGGCCGCGGAGAGGCCGTAGAGCGCCGTGTAGAGCGTCGCCGAGCCGAGGGACACCCCCACGATGTCGGACGCGCCGCCCTCGAAGATCCAGTACACACACGATCCGATCGGAACGCCTAAGGCGGCGACGACGAGCAACCCGTAGCCGACGAGGACGGGAAGGCTCATTCGCCCGAGCCGTTTGCGGGGGGTCACGCGCTGGGCTCCGGAGCCGACGCGGCTCACCCGGCCACCCCCGCGCGAGCTCGTCTCGCCGACGAGGACAACCAGGCTCAGCAAGACGAGCACGAGCGAGAGGGCGCAGGCCGTCGAGGTCGAGCCGATGTCGAACTCGGTGAATATCTCCGTCGTAAAGGTCTGAAAGCCGAGTATCTCGAAAGCACCGTACTCGGCGAGGATGACGAGGGCGACGAGCAGGCACCCCCCGAGGATCGCCCGGCGCGCCTGGCCGAGCGTCACGCGGAAAAACGTCGAGAGCCCGCTCGCGCCGAGGCTGCGGGCGATCTCCTCCTGGCCCGGGTCGGCACCGCGCAAGCTGGCCGCCACGGGCAGGTAGACGAGGGGGTACACGGCCAGGGTCATGACGAGCACCGCTCCCCGGTAGCCCTGCACCCAGGTCGAAAGCGACGACCACCCGAAGCTAACGACAAAATCAGGGATGGCGAATGGGACGACGACGAGCACCGCCCAGATGCGCCGGCCGGGCAGGTCCGTCCGCTCGACACCGTAGGCGGCGAGCGTGCCGATCACTGCGCACAGGACAGTGACGACGACCGTGAGGCGGACAGTGTTCCACAGCAGGCTGGCGGTAAGCGACCTCCAAATGAGATGCCAGACATTAGAGGCACCTGCACCGTCGGCCTCGGTGAGGAGGAAGACGAGGGGCAGCGCCAGCACGGCGAGGACGAGCACGCTCGCGCCTAGAAGGGCCGCCGGGCGCCGCCGGCGACGGGCGGTGACGATCGCCTCGTCCCCGGCGGCGCCGAGTCGGAATGACCCAGGAGCCGGGAGAGGGGGCGAGACCGTCATCGCACGACCATGCCGCGGCTCAGGAACGAACCACCCCTTGTCACAAGAGCTGCACCTCGCGCAACAGCGCTATCGCCCGGGACCCGGTGCCGAGCTCGGCGATGCCGATCGGGTTGGGCTTGAGATCTTTGAAGGGCGTCTCGGGCTGCGTCGTCTGCACGCCCGAGGCGATCGGGTACTCGAAGCTGATCGAGCGGGCGATGATCTCCTGGCCCTGCTTGGAGACGAGGAAGGCGAGGAACCTCTGCGCCGCCCCCTTGTGCCTCGAGGATCTGAGAATGCCTGCACCCGAGACGTCGAGGACATAACCCGGGTCACGCGGCGCGAAGTACACGATCTCGGAATGGATCTTGGCGGCACCGATCTCGGCCCGCATCCGGTACCAGTAGTACTGGTTGACCACCCCGAAGGCGACGATGCCGCGGTTGACGGCGGTGGAGATCGTCTCGTTGTCGGGATAGAGGTGGCTTCCCGCGTTTTGCTTGATGCCGTCCAACCACTTCAGAGTTTCGGCTTTGCCGTAGGTGCGCAGCACCGAGGTCACGATGGGCTGGAAGTCAGTCTCCCCCGCCGCGAAGGCCAGCTCACCCTTGTAGCGAGGGTCGGCGAGCTCGAGGACGTGGGCCGGGAGGGCGCTTTTTCTGATCAGGCTCGGGTTGTAGATAAGGACGCTGACTCGTGCCGAGACCCCGACCCAGTCGCCCTGCGGGGAGTTGAACCTGCTCGGCGTGCGGGCGAGCGTCGTGTGATCGACCGGGGAGAGAAGGCCCTTTTTCTGCAGGTACTCGAGCGCGGGCGAATTCTCCGTGAAGACGACGTCAGCCGGCGACCGGGCGCCCTCGGCCACGATCTCGTCGTCAAAGATGTCCTCGTCGTTGCTGCGGACCGCTACCTCGATCCCGGTTGCCTTCTCGAAGGCGGCCACGAGCGTGTCGGTCGTCTCGACGTGCTGGCCGTTGTAGAGCGTGATCGTCACTCGCCCGGGCGCGCCCGAGCCGCCGCTTGCGCAGGCAGCTGCGCTGAGCGAGAGGACGACGACGATCGCGAACCGGAGCGGCCGCCTCATTACCTGGCGCAGTACGCGTCCGCCGTCGATAACGCCTCGTCCAGGATCGCTATCCCCGCCCTGGCCTCGGCCTCGCTCACATTGCACGGCGGCACGGCGTGCAGCCTGTTGAACTGGCTGAAAGGCACGAGACCTCGCTCCTTGCAGGCTTTGAGGAGGTCCGCCATGGCTGGGCTCGTCCCCCCGTAGGGAGCGATCGGCTCGCGCGTCGCCTTGTCCTTGACGAGGTCGAGCGCCCAGAACACGCCGAGTCCACGCACGTCCCCGACACAGGCGTGCTTGCCCGCCAGTTCGCGCAGGCCCGGGCCGAGCACGTTCTCGCCGATCCAGGCCGCGTTCTCGACGATCCGCTCGTCCTTCATGGCATTTATCGTGGCGATGGCGGCCGCACAGGCGAGGGGATGGCCCGAGTAGGTGTGCCCGCCTGCATAGACGCGCTCGGCGAAGGTGGCGGCGATCGGGTCGGAGATGATCACGCCGCCGAGGGGCACGTAGCCGGAGTTGACGCCCTTGGCGAAGCTCACGAGATCGGGGACGATGCCGAAGTGCTCGAAGGCAAACCACTTACCCGTGCGCCCGAAGCCGGCCATCACCTCGTCGGTGATGAGGACGATGCCGTGGCGGTCGCAGATCTCGCGCACACCGGCGAGGTAGCCCGGAGGTGGCGGCATGATGCCCGCGGTGCCGGGCACCGTCTCCAGCACGATGCCCGCGATCGTGGACGGCCCCTCTAGGGCGACGACCTGTTCGAGGTGCTCGAGCGCCCTTTGTGACTCCTCCTGCTCGTTCGAAGAGTGGAAGGGCGAGCGGTAGAGGAACGGGCCGAAGAAGTGCACGACCCCGGCGCTCCCGTAGTCATTGGGCCAACGTCTCGGCTCGCCCGTGAGGTTGGTCGCCGTCGTCGTGCTGCCGTGGTAGGAGCGGTAGGTGGCGAGCAGCTTTATCCGGCCCGTGTGGAGCCGTGCCATGCGGGCCGCGTGCTCGACGGCCTCGGAACCGTCACAGGTGAACATGACCGTGTCGAGCCCGGCCGGGGTGAGCTCGCAGATGAGACGGGCGGCCTCGTTTCTCGTCTCGTTGGCGTGCAGCGGGCTCAAGGTGCAGAGGCGGTCGGCCTGGGCCTTGATGGCGGCGACCACCTTGGGGTGCTGATGGCCGATGTTGGTGTTGACGAGCTGGGACGAGAAGTCCAGGTAGCGCTTGCCCTCGTCGTCGAAGATGTAGGACCCCTCGGCGCCCGCGATGACCATCGGCTTTATGACCGACTGCGCGGACCACGGGTAAAAGACATGACCGTGACCGGCGACCGGCTCAGGGACAGCTAGAGGGGAGGGGGCGGCCTGGGTGTCCCCCGCAGCGGAGGCGGTCTGGGTCATGGTGCTCCTAGTTCTCGCAACGTGTTCAGCGGCGCGCCGAAAGCGCGACCAGTCACGACAGATTACTCAGGGACCTCGTCGCGACGGCCCCGTCTTCGGCTCAGAGGTGCCCGAGCACCACCCGGGTGATGCCCGGGCCGTCGAGACCCAAGCGGGCGAGGATGTCAGAAGCGTCCCCGTGGGGAAGGTACGCCGTGGGCACTCCGCAGTTGACAACGGCCGGGCGGACGCCGAAGGGGGCGCGGCGTCGTAGCGATGCTTCGAGCCGCGAGCCCGCCCCGCCCTCGCTGATGCCGTCCTCGACCGACACCACGAGCTCGTGGGCGAGCGCATCTTCGATCATCGCCTGGTCGAGCGGGGCGACGAGGCGGGCGTCCCACACGGTGGCCTCGACGCCGTTGGCGGCGAGCATGTGCGCCGCCTGCTCGCACTCGGCGACGAGCTTGCCCACCCCGATGAGACAGACCCGGTGCCCGGTACGGAGCTTTCGCGCCCGGAGACCGCTTCCCACTGCGCCAGCCGAGCGTGCCTCGCTTTTCGGCCAGCGTATGGCCGAAGGACCGGTCGTGAGCGAAAGCGCCTCGTGCAACATATTGCCCACCTCCTCGTAGGACGAAGGGGCGAACACGGTCATGCCGGGGACCTTGGTGAGCAGCATCATGTCGAGCACACCGTGGTGGCTAGGTCCGTCGTCGCCGGTGATCCCGGCGCGGTCAAGGCAGAAGATCACCGGCAGCCGGTGCAGGCCGACGTCGTAGTAGACCTGGTCCCAGGCCCTGTTGAGGAAGGTGGAATAGATCGCCACGACCGGTCTCAGCCCGCCCATGGCCATGCCGGCGGCCGCGTTCACGGCATGCTGCTCGGCGATGCCGACGTCGAAGAAGCGCTCCGGGTAGCTGTCGCGAAATGGGATCAGCCCCGTCGGGCCCGGCATGGCGGC
>Ga0181520_10013543_pt1 | contig 10254 bp, 6 predicted proteins | sample PEATcosm2014_Bin_29_FD_132451 | JGI IMG/M metagenome (GOLD analysis project Ga0181520, IMG submission 132451) | Peatland microbial communities from MTU Mesocosm Facility, Houghton, MI, USA - PEATcosm2014_Bin02_30_metaG | ecosystem: Environmental > Terrestrial > Soil > Wetlands > Peat | place... | reverse complement strand
TCGGCGTGGCGGATGGTGTCTTCGTCGTGCTCGACGACGAGGACGGTGTTGCCGAGGTCGCGGAGCCGGATGAGGGCTTCGATGAGGCGGTTGTTGTCGCGCTGGTGGAGGCCGATGGAGGGCTCGTCGAGAACGTAGAGGACGCCGCGCAGGCGCGAGCCGATTTGTGTGGCGAGGCGGATGCGCTGGCCTTCGCCGCCGGAGAGCGTGGCTGCGTTGCGATCGAGCGAGAGGTAAGTGAGGCCGACGGCGCAGAGAAATTCGAGGCGCTCGACGATCTCGTGCTTGATGCGGTCGGCGACGAGAGCTTCGCGCGCGGTGAAGGTGAGGTTGATGGCGGCGGAGAGCGCGCGGTTGAGGGGCAGAGCGGTGAATTCGGCGATAGAGAGGCCGCCGATTTTGACGGCGAGGGACTCGGGGCGCAGGCGCTTGCCGCGGCAGACGGCGCAGGGCGAGGCAGACATGAAGTTCATCATGTAGTCGCGATAGCCGTCGCTGCGGGCCTCTTCAGTGGAGTCGCGGAGGTAAGCGAGGATGCCGTGAAAGCCGGTGCGCGGGCCTTCGCCCTTGGGCGGCCCGTAGACGAGGATGTGCTGGTGCTTGGGCGGCAGGTCTTCAAAGGGGAGCTTGAGGTCGATCTGGTAGCGCTCGGCGGCGAGATGGATGAGCTTGAGGAGATACTGCGAAGACGAGCCGGGGCCGAGGCCGCCGTCGAGCAGGGGCTTGGACCAGTCGGTGATGACCTTGGCGGGGTCGAAGTCGTAGATCGAGCCGAGGCCGTGGCACTCGGGGCATGCGCCGAAGGTGGAGTTGAAGGAGAAGCTGCGCGGCTCGAGCTTGGGCACGTCGAGGCCGCAGTCGGGGCAGGCCATGGATGAGGAGAAGAGCTGTTCTTCCGGGTTTTGGCCGCCGCCGCTGGCGACGAGGACCAGGCCGTTGGCGAGCTGGAGGGCTTTCTGGATGGCGGATTCGAGGCGCTTTTCAACGGAGGGCTTGCCGGTGGGTGGGGGTTGGGGATCCTTGTTTCCCACCCTTTCCGCAAGAGGCCGCGGAAAGGATGGGGCACCCGGCTTTTTGGTCTCCCAGGTCTCAGGTGCGAGACCTGGGGCACCCGATGTTATCGGTGGCGCGGATTCGGAGGGTTTGAGGAGGACGCGGTCGACGATGGCCTCGATGGTGTGGTTCTTGCGGCGATCGAGGGCGGGCGGCTCGGCGAGGTCGTGGACTTCGCCATCGATGCGGGCGCGGAAGCCCTGCTGGTCGAGCTGATCGAGGAGATCTTTGAACTCGCCCTTGCGTCCGCGCACGATGGGCGCCATGACGGTGACGCGTTCGCCTTTGCCGAGCTCGAGGACACGCTGGACGATCTGGTCGGCGGTCTGTCGTGCGATGGGGCGGCCGCAGTTGGGGCAGTGGGGCGTGCCGATGGAGGCGTAGAGCAGGCGGAGGTAGTCGTAGATCTCGGTGATGGTGCCGACGGTGGAGCGGGGGCTGCGGCTGGTGGTCTTCTGCTCGATGGAGATGGCGGGCGAGAGGCCCTCGATGGAGTCGACGTCGGGGCGTTCTATCTGATCGAGGAACTGGCGAGCATAGGCGGAGAGGGTTTCGACGTAGCGGCGCTGACCCTCGGCGTAGATGGTGTCGAAGGCGAGCGAGCTTTTGCCCGAGCCGGAGAGACCGGTGACGACGGTGAGGGTGTTGCGGGGAATGCGCACGTTGATGTCGCGCAGATTATGCTGGCGCGCCCCCCGCACCGAGATGTGTGTGATGGCCATGGGATGCTTATGCCTGAAGCGAGGAACCTAAAGTTGTGGACACCGTGGAATCGGGGTGGTACTATCCGCGAAAACATCAGCGTCGATCTAAAACGCCTGGGCCATTTCGCTGGAGAAGGCGAGCTGCCCGCTAGCCATCTCTGTTCAACGCCGCGGTGACCCCCTCATCTTCCCATTTTATTCCTTGTTTTTGATTGCGTTGGAGGCGGGCCCGGTGTTTCGTCGACGCGTTCGGATTCTGGAGGTTCCGCATGACTCGCTTTTCGCGCGTCCTATCCATCATCGTTCCAACTGCAGCCCTTGTAACCGGGATGCAAGTCAGTTCCCTTGCGGTTCAGCCGCCCCAAACATTCACATCCAATTCTGCCGGAGTCAGCACAGCAAAATCGGATTCTGACGATTTTGGCGCGGGCGGTCATCGCGAAACCGACACCGATGCGACTGGAGGGGTGCTGGAGGGGCGCGTGTACGACACGCACGGGACCTTGCGCGAGAAGGATACAGATCAATACGCGACTGTCGATGGCACAAAGCACAAGGCGGAGCTGCGTCAACTCATATTCGATGAGCATGAACGCCTGACAACAGAAGCTGATTTCAAATACGACCTACATGGGGCAATCACCTACTTCGACCTGGCTCACTTTGGTTTTCACGGGGAACGGACCTGGGAGCAAACAACCAATTACCAAATGGGCGGAGTTCAGACCGACCAGTGGAATGCAGCTCAAGACACCTGGACGTCGGCGTTTGTTCCGTACAAGCCGGTAGCGCCCCAGCCAGGGGCTGCGCCACAACCGGCTGGGACGATTCTTCCTACGGTTACGAATGTAGGTTTTCTGTTTCCGCGGGATTATCACCCCGGCGATACCGTCACCGGATCGCTTTGGCCTGCAAGCTATGCGGAGGCCTTCAAGGGTGTGCCGGGGCTGAGTGAAGTTACCCTTCCGCTCCAGATATTTCATCTGCCGGACGGTTCCCCGCAATGGGCGGGCGTGGAGATCGGAGTGCCGGGCCATGGATTCGTTCCTGTGAGTTCGAGCGGCCAGGTCGCGATTCACATTCCAATGAACTGGACGGGCCCGCTTGAGCTGCATTTTGCCCCACCAGACCTGGCGCCACGCCTGAATTCGGTTGGCGGCACATTCAAAATGGGTGACCCCGTTGCCGCTCCCAAGCTGCCGAAAGGCAAGGAATCGCCGTCGGCTCTTTCCGGACTTCAATACCTGATTGCGAAGGACCTTGTCGACTTGTGGAACGAGGCGTTCGATATCGAAACGGAAGTGGACGAGTATTACCGGACCCACAGCGAAGAAACAATCGTAGATTCGGACATTGGCGAGATCGAAGAACATCTCAACGAGGTCTATGAAGACATCGACGAGGTCGCGTCGCACCTGCCCCCGCAGGTTGTTATCAAGCTCGCACATGGGCTAGCCAGGGAGACTCGCGCAACCAACGCCGATTTGCGCTCACTTCACCCCACCGCCGAACAGGAGAGGGAACTTCAGGAGTTCGATGCCTGGGCCAGGTTTCTTGATGATGAAGCGGAGAACGCTTCGCTGTTTGGACCATCTTTCGGGTTCAATCCCATCGAGACGTTTTGGACGACTCCCGTGCTGCCACAGGGAAAGCTTGCCGCAGTGCATGGACCCTTTGGCGGCGATGCGTTTCAAACGCCGCTCAGTATCGACGGCATTTCTATCCCTCCTCTTGCTTCAACGCCTGGATCCTTATACTTCATGCCACCGGTAAATCTCCAGCCAGGGCAGCAGAATCTCCAGATCGACACACCTGGACTGCCCCCGACGATATTGCCAGTCTTCTACATGACCCTGACTATGTGGGCGGAGCAACTCAGCTTGCATAAGGGGCAAAGTACTGCCTACCACGTGAGGCTCGATGGCCTGAACGGACTGCCGGCATCCGCCTGGGGCGGGCGGTTTATTCCCAGCGACCTGGTGAGCCCGTCCGAGTCGAATGCACAGCCAGCGAACTCGCAATCTCCGGGTAACTCGCTGACAGGGTCGATTACGCTAACGGTCACCAACGGGTCGCCGGCAATCATCACGATGCAGAACGAGTTTGTCACGCTGGATGCGAAGTCCTTCGTTCCATCCGGTTCGTACCAGATCAACGGCACTGTGGGAGCGATCGGGGATGGTGGGTTCACAATCTTCGGCGTTGCGCGCGCCTACCTGAATCCTGTGACGGGGTTGGGGCTTGATCCCAATTCAGCGGATCCCTCCTTCCCATCCAACTGCTCGACGGCGGGCGCGGGTCCAGAGTGCATGGGCAGCACGGCTTCCGCAATCTTCGAGGCAGCCGGGAATCCGAATTCAGCAACGGTTGGAAATAATCCACCGACAACGCAAGAGAAGCCGGAAGTGAAGAAGGCCCCGCCGACGAATGAGGAGATCGAAGCGGCGCATCAGCGCGCGCTCGATGCGGAAAAGAAGAAGTGGGCTGCCAAGAAGGAGGCGGAAAGGGCGAAAGCCGATGCGGAGAAGAAGAAAAAGGCCGTAGAGGATGCTTTTGACAACGGGGTAGACCACGTTGCGGATTCAGAGAAAGCCGCAGCTGAGTTACGCACCAAAGAACGCGCGGCGATGGAAGCGAAAGATAAACTAGATGATGCAATCGAAAAGGCGGGGGCGAGCTCATCTGCCGAGAGCAATGACGCAATAGTGAAGGCGGGCGAAGCAAACTTTGAGGCGAAGAATGATCTCTTCCTATTCCGAGTGAAGCTTTGGAAGGGGTTCACCAAACAGGACAAGGATGCGCTGAAAGCTGCCCGCGACGCACGGGACGCTGCCGAAGCAGCGGCAGCGGATGCCGAGGAAAAGGCTCGAGAAGCGCGCGATGCCGCAGACGCCGCAGAAAAGGCCTGGAAAGACATAAGGCCACCAGACTCGCCGGAGGAGCGAATCCCAATTGGATAGGACGAGGCTGCGGATCTGACGCTCAACGGCGGACTAAAGGGACTTGTGTGTGCCGTCGCAGAAGGGCTTGTTGCTGGAGTGCTTGCAGGCGCAGAAGAAGACGGTTTTTGTCTCGGTGGCTTCGTAGAGGATGGGGGTGATACCTGAACCGGCGTGAGAGCCGTCGCAGAAGGGCTGATTAGCGCTCTTGCCGCAGGCGCACCAATAGTAGGCGCTGCCGGCTTCGACGGCGATAGGGATGGGGGATTTCTGCGCAATGACGGGTTCTGACATGAACGATCTCCTTGAGGCCAACTACTAGAGACGATTATCTCCGACCGGGCTCAGGGCGCGCCGACCCTTGGCAACGGAGCGTGGGACGATTTCGATGTGGACAAAGTGGGCGGGGTACTTTGTTTGTCAACAGATATTCAGGATCATCGGCGATTTCATCTGCGAGAATCGTCGGAAGCCCGCATCTATTTGTGAATGGAGCCGGCAAAGCGTTCGGTAGAAACGGCAGGTTGAGCAGGGTATGACGGATTGGATGAGTTTGGCAGCGCTGATTTGCGCGGGCGTGGCATCAACGGGATTCGGACTGCTGGCGGCGTATGGGATTCTGCGCGCGGGGTTCTGGCTGATGCGGCCGCAGCCGAGGCGCGCGGCGGTGAAGCCGGAGCTTTCGGTCGCGCGCAGCCAGTAACGGCTGCGGAGAACAGTGGGCGGCGAGTGGTCGGACTCGCGGGTTTAACACTCCTAATGGATTTGTGCTGAAGATCGTGCCGGGTGAGCGCCGTCCCTACGGGACTCCCGATCAATTGTTGGTTGCGGGGACTCCATGCTGAAGCGCGGGGCTAACAAGCGCTGCGCCTACGGCGCGAGCGTGCCGTAGCCAGAAAAACCAAGGATGAAGCGCGGTGCTACCGAGGTCGCCGCGGCGACCGGCTAAGGCGCAGAATTGTGGAGACAGTTCCCATTCAAAGACTCCTTGAAGGCCCTTAGAGGGGCTGGGAGCCAGGACGCGTCCTTCTCTTCCGGAGGGATTCAGGCCGGATGGGGGAGCGATGGAATCGGCAGCGAAAAGCTGTGTGATTTAAATCACACGGCGGGGTGCAGAAGGTCACTGCCCGACGTTCACAGCGAGGCGCAGACTCGAAATCTTAGTGGATTGAAAGTACTTGCGCCTATGGGCGCTGGAGGTTCGATGAGCTTTGCTACCGGGATGAAGACAATTGTGGTGGCGACCGACCTGACGGGCCAATCGGAAGCGGCCCTCGAGTATGCGCGCAAACTGGCAGGCGGCTATGGCGCGCGGATTGTGCTGGCGCATGGTCTGGATCCGGTGGACTACGCCGCTGTTGACTCGGTGCCGGGCCGGGTACTGGGCGGCATGACGGACGAGGCGCGGACGGCGCTGGAGAAGCTTGCGGGCGAACTGCTGCGGGAGGGGATTCACAGCCACTCGGAGATTCGCCAGGGAGCCGTGGCAGAGATGCTGGTGGCGGTGGCGAAGCAGTACGATGCCGGGCTGATTGTGATCGGGACCCGCGGGATGCAGGGCGCCGGCGGGGTGATTGTGGGGGCAATCGCGGAGCAACTGGTTCGTTTGTCGCCGTGCCCGGTGCTGGCCGTGGCCGCAGACTGGAATGCGGGCGAGTTCAGGCCTGTTCCGGGCGGCCCGGTGCTGTTGGCCATGGAACGCAACGAAGCGGCGGCATCGGCTGTGGGAACAGCGTATTCGCTGGCTGAGACGTTTCATCGCACACTGATTGTTCTTCATGCAAGAGGGCCTGCGGAAGCTTCGGCCTTCCTCAACACAAGTGCAACCACGTTGGAGGAGTTCGGCATTCAACCGAGCGGACGGTTCCCGGTCCGCTGCGTTGTGAAAGACGGCAGCCCGGCCGATGTAATCGTGGAGGCCATCCTCCAGTACCATCCGAGCATCCTTGTGGCCGGGGTGAAGCGGTCCAGCGATACAGCCGGCCCTCACGGGACGGCATTCGCGCTGCTGGCTCGCTCGCGGGTTCCGGTGCTGTGCGTTCCTCCCGAGGCTGTCGCGACTTCAAGAGTGCAGGAGATTCAAGTTTCGGCCGGCGCAAGATGACTCCGGCAGGCAAGACCGGAGAAAGAACATGAAGGAGGGGCAGGAGCGAGCGGCACAACATCTGGAATGTACGCAGGCTTGATGGACTGACTTTTTCTAGCCGCCCTTCGTGTCCAGTGCTGTTATCCAAGGTCGGATTCAGGCAAGGGCGCAGGGCAATGAGGCGGACTTTGAATCGCCTCGAAGGCAAATGTGTTCACCCAGCTACGAGGGCGGTTTGGCCTTCCGCGGGTGACCGTTCCGCCGACCAGGATCGGCCGATAGGGTTCGGCCAGCGAAGACGGGAGAGAGAACGATGCAAGCCGAAGAAGGATCCGAACGGATGGACCTTGTGCATCCTCGTCCGATTGCTGAATTGCTGGACTGTCCTCCGGCAGCCCGGGAATTGCTGGATGGCTCGGCCCAGTTCATGGATTTCGATGTCTGCGAGACAGTCTTCCGGCAGGGGGCAAGCTGCCAAGGGCTGTATGTTGTGATTTCGGGACAGTTTGTGCGCAAGGCAGAAAGGTGGGAGACACGCCTGGTTTTGGGTTCAGTCCGGCCGGGCCAACTGGTCGAGCTCGGACCGCTGCTCTGCGATGGCGTTCATAGCTACACATTGAGCACCCAGGAGGCCGGCACGTTGCTGATGCTCCCCAAAGAGGCGCTTTTTGAGGCATTTAGGCAATATCCCCCGCTGCGGATGCAGCTGCTGGAGGAGCTGGCCCGGGAGGTCTCGCGGGGATATATAGCCAGTTGCAGGGACTGGGCAGGTAGAATGCGGCAGCGGACCAACGGATTGGCGGCAGAGTAGGGCAGGAAATCATCGTGCAGGGAACCTGGGCGAGATATGGGATTTCGCCGGGTTTTGTGTCGCAAATTGACCGTTCTAACCGCATACCAATGGGCTATACTGGAGCAGACCGGGACTTCAGCAAAACCTATGGCCTCTTTCCATCCCCATCACCCACCGGAAGATTGCGTTAACTGCGAGCATCGTCACCTGCGGATGTTCTGCAATCTGACCCCCGAAGCGCTACGGGACTACGATGGGATCGGAATCATGATGAGCCATGCGCGTGGGGCAAAGCTCTTCTCGGAAGGCGACCCGGCTCGCAACGTTTTTGTAATCTGTTATGGCCAGGTAAAGATCTCCTCAACATCGCGGGATGGCAAGACCATGATCCTGAAGATCGCCGGTCCGGGCGACGTAATGGGACTGAGCGCGGTTCTGGCCAATGTTCCACACGAAGTGACGGCTGAAGCGATTGAGCCGTGCCAGGTGAAGACGGTTCGCAAGCAGGAGTTTGTCGACTTCCTGGGCCGCCACGGGATCGCCAGCATGCACGCGGCGCAGTCCCTTTCGGGCGAATATCTTACGGTCTTCCATGATGCAAAGCGGCTGGCGTTGTCGGGCTCTGCCGCCGGACGCCTTGCCCGCCTGCTTCTGGATTGGGGACGCGCGGCCCAGAATGGCAAGCCGGAGATTCGATTCACCATGGCGCTGACCCACGAAGAGATCGCCAACATGGCGGGCACTTCGCGCGAGACAGTCACCCGGCTGCTGAACCAGTTTCGGCGCGATCAGTGGATCACGATCAAGGGTGCAAGCCTGACGATCGTCAAGCCGGACCAACTGGAACGCCTGACTGCCTGAGTCGGGCTCGATCAATTCAAGAGCCAAACCAAGATCGCAGAGTGAGACACGGCTTTTGCCGTCGGACCTTGAACTCCCCTCCTGGCTGATTGTCCTTCCTAAGAGAGAACCAATTGACGCTTATTTTCGCCACGGAGTGGGGAAGAGCGCTCCGACTGAAGTGTCGCGAATCGGCACAGTCGAGACCATTGCTATTGGAGTCTCACAATGACGGGCAGAGGGGGAGGGCTCACGATTTCTTAATGGGCTCTCAGAATGGTCCGATAATCCGATTGAAGCCTGGGAATGCATTCAGGCTCACGGATTGGAGCGGGCGCGTGCTGGCACAAGTCAACGAACAGGCAATCGTCAGCGCCAGCCGGCAGTTCTGGGAGCAGATGCTGTCGATGCATGTTGCAGCCATGTCCCCTTCCGAGGAGAGCACGTTGTCGGCTGGACATATGGTTGGCAGTGTCAGGTTCTCAGGAGTGTGGAAGGGCAGGATTGAAGTCCGCATGGCCATTGGTCTGGCATATGAAGCAACAGCGGCAATGCTGATGCAGCAGGTTGATTCCGTGGTTGAAGCGGATGCATTGGATGCAACAAAGGAAATTGCCAACATGATCGCGGGACTGATCAAGTCCTCACTGCCGCGGCCCTGCACGATGACTGTCCCCGAGTCCGAAGTAGACGGAGAGGTGTTCCACAAGGGAAGCAACTGCGACGACTGCCTGGACGTCAGCTTTCGGCACGCTTCGGGCGCATTTCTGGTTCGCGTCCTGGAACTGAAATGCGTGCCCGAACTGACAGCCTGCGCCTGAGATGGCAAGGCGCGCGAGCCGAGACGTTGCGCGGGATGAAGAATTGGATTGAAGTATCGCGCGATGTTTCGGTTATGCTGCCGTCCAACCTATCGATGGAGAGCAGAGGGGATTTCCGATTTCTTCATTGAATCCTTATGACCCTTCTTAGTACTTTGGGGAATGGATAACTTTCTGATCTGTAGACCCCTTGTAGAACCCACAAAGAAAAAATAGCCCAGAGCTGCGTTTGTGAGCGCCCGCTCATTGACACGCAATTCGAGCCTTTATAGGGCGCAATCAACGACAACTGAATTGCATTACCTGGAGGATAGGCCATGGCTTTTCATCGGAATCGAAGTGTATTCACGCTGGTGCTCGTTGGGCTGGCACTGCTGTTCACAGTCCAGAGGGGAGCATTGGCCCAGACGTTCCGGGGCGGCATCAGCGGCACGGTCACAGACCAGTCGGGAGCAGTTGTGCCCGGCGCTCCTGTCACACTGGTGGAAACGGGCACAAATCTAACCTACAAGGCTGTCACTTCGAGTGCCGGTGAGTTCGCTTTTGCGGACCTTCCCGTGGGCAGTTACACCATCACGATTGCAGCTACGGGATTCAAGACCATCAAGGTGGACAAGGTCCCGGTGACCGCTGCCTCGACGTACGCGCTTCCCGTCAAACTGGCTGTGGCTTCGGCGGGTGAGACCGTTGAGGTGACCGCAGACTCGCTCAGCCTGGACACGGTGACGGATACGCAGTCGACCGCGTTGCCAGAAGAGGTTGTGCAGAACCTTCCCAACAGCGGTCGAGATTTTACGCAGATGCTGTCGCAAACGCCGGGGTTTGCGGGGCTTTCAGTGGGCGGCGGCGGCGGTTATGCCAGTGTGAACGGAACGCGCTCCAACTCGGTGAACTGGCAGATCGAGGGCACGGATAACAACGATCTTTGGTGGAATATTCCCGCGGTGAATCAGGGCGGGGTTTCAGCAATCGCCGGTGTTATTCTTCCCATCGATGCGATCGAGAACTTTTCGTTCGA
>Ga0181520_10013542_pt1 | contig 10254 bp, 11 predicted proteins | sample PEATcosm2014_Bin_29_FD_132451 | JGI IMG/M metagenome (GOLD analysis project Ga0181520, IMG submission 132451) | Peatland microbial communities from MTU Mesocosm Facility, Houghton, MI, USA - PEATcosm2014_Bin02_30_metaG | ecosystem: Environmental > Terrestrial > Soil > Wetlands > Peat | place... | reverse complement strand
GACGCCGCCCGAGGCGATCGAATACGTGCTCGACCGCCTCGACCTGGTGCTGGTGATGACGGTCAATCCCGGCTTCGGCGGCCAGGCGTTCATTCCAGCGATGCTCGACAAGGTGGCGCGCGTCCGCGGCATGATTCGCGACCGGCCGATCCATATCGAGGTCGACGGCGGCATCGCCGTCCAGACCGCGCCGCAGGTCGCCGCCGCCGGCGCCAACGTGCTGGTCGCCGGCTCGGCGGCGTTCCATGGCGGGCGGGCGACCTATTCCGCCAACCTCGCCGCGCTCAGGCGCAGCGTCGCGACCGCCGGCCGCGCGGCTTAACGTCACGCCGAGGCGGCAGGCGCGCGGGCTGACGCCGCTTGCGTCGAGGGCGCCGGCGGGGCAAGTTTTCCCGATGAGCGAGGGGCAAGCGATTCTCGTCACCGGCGCGGCGCGCGGGATCGGGAGGGCGACGGCGCGGCTCGCCGCAGAGCGCGGCTGGTCGGTCGGGGTCAACTATCTGCGCGACGAACGGGCGGCGCACGCGCTGGTCGAGGAGATCGCGCGCGACGCCGGCAAGGCGGTGGCGCTGCGCGGCGACGTCGCCGACGAGGACGACGTTACGGCGATGTTCGATGGCGCGGCGCGAGCGCTCGGGCCGCTGCGCGGCGTGGTGGCCAACGCCGGCATCGTCGCGCCGGCGGCGCGGTTGGTCGACATGAGCGTCGAGCGCATGCGGCGCATGTTCGAAGTCAACATCCTCGGCGTCTACCTGACGGCGCGCGAAGCGGCGCGGCGGCTGTCGACGAGCCTCGGCGGCGCTGGCGGTTCGCTGGTGCTGGTCTCTTCGACCGCGGCGCGGATCGGCTCGCCGAACGTGTATGTCGACTACGCCGGTTCGAAGGCGGCGGTCGACGCGTTGGCGATCGGCCTGGCGAAGGAACTCGCCGCCGACGGCGTGCGGGTCAATTCGGTGCGGCCGGGTCTGATCGACACCGAGATCCACGCCAAGACCGGCGAGCCGGAACGCGCTTTCCGCATCGGCGCGACGACGCCGATGGGGCGGCCGGGCACGCCCAACGAGGTTGCCGAGGCGATCGTCTGGATGCTCAGCGACGCCGCCTCCTACGTCACCGGCGCCGTGCTCGACGTCGCGGGGGGACGGTAGCCGCCGCCGAGCGTTTGGTCGCAATCGCGTGTCGCCTACGCCGCTCATCCTCTGGGCCCTCGCGAAGGAGGGCGCCTCGGCCGACGTCGCCGAGGCCTGGTCGACACCTCTCGTCATGGCATGGATCGCCCTCCAAGGCCAAAATCCACGCGATGACGACGTGTCGGCGATGTCCTCGGACACCCGTCGGCGACGTCGCCGGGCTAAACATCAAGCCCGCGCATGACGCGGAGAGGATGCGGGCGCAAGCTGAGGTTCGCGTAAAACCAAGCGCGATCGCGCGATCAGGTCGTCGCGGCGGGACTGGCGCCTGCCGCGCGATGGACCATGCCAAGCAGATCGCGCGGCTCGTCGGGGTCGGCGAGCAGGTCGAGGTCTTCGTGGAAGTCGCCGCCCGGCAGTTTTGAGTGGACGTAGCGCAGGGCGGAAAAGTCCTCGATGGCGAAGCCGACCGAGTCGAACAGGGTGATCTCCTGGCGCGAGCGCCGGCCGGGGTCCTCGCCGGCGATCACCCGCCACAGTTCGGTCACCGGATGATCGGGCGCGAGCTGCTGGATCTCGCCCTCGACGCGCGTCTGCGGCGGGTATTCGACGAAGATCGCCGAGCGCAACAGGATGTCGCGATGCAGCTCGGTCTTGCCGGGGCAATCGCCGCCGACGGCGTTGATGTGCTGACCGGCCCCGACATGATTGTCGGTCAGCACCGTCGCGTAATGCTTATCCGCCGTTACGGTGGTGATGACGTCGACGCCCTCGACCGCCTCCTCTGTACTGGCGCAGATCGTCAGGTCGAAGCCGTAGCGGGCGAGATTGGCGGCGCATTTCTCGCTCGCCCAGCGGTCGATGTCGTAGAGACGCAGGCGATCGATTCCGACGAGCGCCTTGAAGCCGAGCGCCTGGAACTCCGACTGCGCGCCGTTGCCGACGATCGCCATCGAACGGGACCCCGGCCGGGCGAGATGCTTCGCCGCCACCGCCGAGGTCGCCGCGGTCCGCAGCGCAGTGAGGATGGTCATCTCGCTGAGCAGCTCGGGATAGCCGGTGCTGACCTCGGCGAGCAGGCCGAAGGCGGTGACGGTCTGGCGGCCCTCGCGCATGTTCTTGGGATGGCCGTTGACGTACTTGAAGCCGTAGGTGACGCCGTCGCTGGTCGGCATCAGCTCGATCACGCCTTCGGCCGAGTGGGACGCCAGGCGCGCGATCTTGTCGAAAGCGGGCCAGCGACGAAAATCCTCTTCGACAAAGCCGGCGAGCTCGATCAGAAAGCGCTCGACGCCGATCGCGTTGACCAGCCGCATCATGTTGGCGACGCTAACGAACGGCACCAGGTTCAGCGCGCGCGTCATGACCAGCTCCGGGTCGGCCGATCGAGGATGCGCCGGCCCATCAGGCTGGCGACGAGATCGACGAGCAGCAGGGCGGTGCGGCCGCGCTCGTCGAGGAAGGGGTTGAGCTCGACCAGGTCGAGACTGCGGACGAGGCCGGCGTCATGCAGCATCTCCATGACGAGGTGGGCCTCGCGGAAGCTGGCGCCGCCAGGCACGGTGGTGCCGACGCCGGGCGCGATGTCGGGGTCGAGGAAGTCGACGTCGAAGCTGACGTGCAGGACGCCGCCGCGTGCAGCCACCTTGTCGAGGAAGGCGCCGACCAGCGCGCCGATTCCGTGCTCGTCGATGGCGCGCATGTCGTGGACGGTTATGAGACTGCGCGCCAGCGCCTCGCGCTCGGCCGGATCGACGCTGCGCAGGCCGACCATGCAGACGTTCTCCGGCTTCACCGGCGCGACGAGCGGCGGGTACCAGCCGGCAAAACCGTCGCGGCCGGTGACGTAGGCCATCGGCACGCCATGCAGATTGCCGCTGGTCGAGCTGTCGAGCGTGTGGAAATCGGGGTGGGCGTCGAGCCACAGCACGAACAGCTCTTCGCCCTGCTCGCGCCTGCGGCGGGCGATGCCGGCGATCGAGCCGGCGGAAAGACTGTGGTCGCCGCCGAGAAAGATCGGAAAGCCTTCCGCGGCCGCTTGGTAGGCCGCCGCCTCGATCGCCGCGGTCCAGGCGGCGATCTCGCCGAGATCGCCAATGGCGGCGTTGGGATGGCGCTTCGCCTCGACGGCGCCGATGGCGACCGGCGGCCGTTCGGTCACCGCGTAGCCGAGCGCGCTCAGCGTCTCGGCGAGGCCGGCGGCGCGAAAGGCGCGCGCGCCCATGTCGGCGCCGCGCCGGCCGGCGCCGGCTTCGACAGGGGCGGGGACGAGAATGCAGGTCGTGGGCCGAGTCATGCGTCGCCTCGTTCCGCCAATCGCCAGCAAGGATAGCCGTTTGGCGTGGCGAAATGAATGGACCATATTGGCAAAACAGTCGTATCCGCCTATCGTTTCGGTCAATCTGCTCGCCAACTCGGCATTGCATGGACGCCGTCGACCAACGCCTGATCTCGATCCTGCGCCACGACGGCCGCCGGAGCATTTCCGACCTGGCGCACGAATTGGGCGTCAGCCGCGGCACGGTGCGGGCTCGGCTGGAGAAGCTCGAGGCCGGGGGCGCGATCCTCGGCTACACCGTGGTCCTGCGCGCCGACGCGGTGTCGCCGCCGGTGCGCGGCCTGACCATGGTCGAAGTGGAAGGCCGCATGCTCGATCGGGTCATCGACGCGCTGGTCGGCTTTGCCGAGGTCGGCGCGGTCCACACCACCAACGGCCGCTGGGACCTGGTGGTCGAGATTTCGGCGCAGAGCCTCACCGATCTCGACGCCGTTCTGAGCCGCCTGCGACAGATCCAGGGCGTCACCGCGTCGGAGACGACGCTGCTGCTGGCCACGCCGCGCAGCGCCAGGGCGCGACTGTAGGCGGCGAGGGTTTCCGCTAAAGGTGACGAAGAGTCGGAATTGGCCGCGCGCCGACGTTCGTCACAGCTGGGTTCCGCTGCCGACTCAACGCGGAGGTTGGGAACCCGCTGCGCGGGCAATTCGCGGAACACTGCCGGAGCAGAGGGCTAGAAAATCGCGATGGCGACCGGCGCCGGACGTAACCTCATGACCATTCGGGGATGCTCGGCGCCGACAATTTTTCGACCTCAGGCAAGTCGAATCCGAACGCCTCCTGCAGCAGGCGCCGCAGCGCCTTGCGGTCCTCAAGCTGGCGGGCGCTGGTCTCGCCGTTCGCGCGGATCGTGACGTTGCGGTTCATGACCGTCACGCGGCCGGCGGGCGTCATCGCGCGCAACATCAGGCGCTGGCGCATCGGGGAAGCGGGATGCGTAGAAAACCAGTGGTTGGCGACCTCGAAATCGACCCAGTTGTCGTCGTCGAGGCCGGAGAACCACGCGTCGACAGTGCGCCCGCCGGTTGCGACGCTCAGCGTGCGGCGACGGCCGTCGAAGACGATGCGGTTTGTTTCGTCGCCGTCCACAGCAGGCGCGCCGTCGAGCGGGATTGGAACGCGGCAACCGAGGCCGCCGAGCCCCGGATCGGCGACGAAGCTTCCTTCAGGCAGGTCAACCACGACGATCATATGCCCGCGCGGCGCCTTGTCCGGGGCGAGCACGAGCGTCACGCGCGCGGTGCGCAATGTCGTCTTGAATCCGAGCGCGCGCAGCGCGGCGTCGAACAGCGTCGCCTGCTCGAAGCAATAGCCGCCACGGCGCCTGCGCACGATCTTGTCCTGCAGGCTTTCGATGTCGAGCTGGATCGGTCGGCCGAGCAGCACGTCGATGTTTTCAAAATGGATGGAATTCATATGCGCCGCGAGCAGACCGGCGAGTGTGGCGCGGTCGGGCTCGAGCGGGCCGTCATAGAGGATGCGGGCGAGATAGGCGGAAAGGTCGAAGGCGGACATGGCGAGCACGCGAGGAGGGGTGGGGGCGCGAGGATCGGATGTTCGGCGGATTCTTTCCCATTTTCGGCGAATGATGAGGGAAACTGGCCTTTCCGGCAAGGCGGAACGACGGCCGGTCGCGTCGACGGCGCGAAAGTCTGGCGACTGTCCGCAATCGCCGAAGGCGCGCCCGCGGCGCCGCGTCCGGTTTAGAGAACCGCCGCAGAGGACCGGGCCAGCCGCAAGGGGCGCGCAAGACGGTCGTCTAAGAGTGCGGGAAAATTCCACAGCCGCCCTTGACAACGATATATCGTTTCCGACATATTGACCGTACGATATATCGCTCAACAGATATGTCGACTTCAACGAGGTTCCGATGTCTTCCGCTTCGCCTTCCTTCGAACACGCCGGCGAATTCGCCCCTGAGGGCGACCGCGCCGGTCCCTGGCGGCGCCGCCGCGACGGGTTTGGCCCGCCGCTGCCGATCAAGCTTCTCGGCGTCGCCGGCGCTTTCTGGATCGCGCCGCCGCTCGGCTTCGCCGCGCTCGGCTTGTGGGCCTGGCGCGCCTGGAAGCACAATGGCGGTCCCGGTTCTTGCGGCCGCGGCGATTCTTGGCGCGAATTCGCCGAGCGCGCGCGTTCGCGTTGCGACTGGCCGCGCCGCTCGACCGGCAATACGGTTCTCGACGAGCGCCGGCGCGAGACGCTGCGCGCGATCCACGAAGAGGCTGAGGCCTACGCCGACTTCGAGCGAAGGCAGCGCGAGTCGCGCGACCGCGAGGCGTTCGACCGTTTCATGGCCGACCGCAAAGCGGCCGAAGCCGACAAGCGCGACGAGCCCAAAGCGCCCGACGCGGTTTGAACGCCCGCCAACATCGGCCGCGTCGCGCTTTCTCCTGCGCGGCGCGGCGCGCTATCGTGCCGGCGAGGCGCCGAAGCCCGGCGATTCGCCGCTGATGCCATGACGAAACCACACCCACCCTTCGGCCCGGGCGAGGCCGGCGACGACAACGCCGACTTCGGTCCCGCCGCGCATTGGCGCGGTCTGTTCGGCCGCCATCGCGGCGGGCCGTTCGCGCGCGGGCGCGGGCCGCGCATGTTCGATTCCGGCGCGTTGCGGCTGCTGGTGCTCGGCCTGATCGCCGAGGCGCCGCGACACGGCTACGACATCATCCGCGACCTGCACGATCGCTTCCAGGGCGCCTACCGGCCGAGCCCCGGCTCGATCTACCCGATCCTGCAGACGCTGGCCGAGGCGGGGCTGGTCACCTCCGAGATGCACGGGCGCCAGCGGCTGTTCGCCGTCAGCGACGAGGGGCGCGCCTATCTCGCCGAACAACGCGCCGAACTGGCGGCGATCAACGCCCAACTCGCCAAGGCCTCGGGTTCGATCGGCGAGTCGGCGATCGGCGAGGCGATCCAGGCGTTGCGCGCGACGCTGTTCGAAAAGCTGCGCCGGAGCGCGCTGACCGCGACCCAGGCGGCCAAGCTGCGCGACGCGCTCGAGCGCGCGCGGCGCGAGATCGAAGAGATCTGAGCGCGGCGGCGCCTCCGGTCAATGAAAGGCCGGATGGATGAAGATGACGGCCGTCAGCAGCAGGCCGAGGGTGAAGCAGGCCGAGCGCAGCGGCGGGCGGTCGGCGAGATAGAAGCCGATATGGCCGATGCGCGCGACGAGGAAGGCGAGAGCGAGCCAGCCGACCGTTGCGCTCGCGCCCTCGACAAGCTGCGAAACGATCACCGCGGCGGCGAAGAACGGGAACGCTTCGAAGGCGTTGAGATGCGCGCCATGGGCGCGCGCGGCGAGGCCGTCGAGTTGCGCCACGCCAAGGCGCGGCGCGTGGGGGTTGAGCTTGCCTTTGGCGAGTCCGAACGGAACGTAGGGCAGCAGGGCGGCGACGAGGACGCACCAGATCGCGACGGTCATGGACGGCTCCTTGGGCGGAACGACGATCGCGACGCTAACGATCGCCAGCGCCGGGCGATAGAGGCGCCGTGTCGCGCCGGGCGCCGCCTTGACCGCGCCGGCGCTGCGGCGTCTAAGGCCGCGTCATGGCGAACGACGAACCGGACTGGCTGACCTGGGCGCGCGAGCTGCAGGCGATCGCCCAGACCGGCTTGACCTTCTCGCGCGACCCCCACGACCGCCAGCGCTACGAGGCTTTGCGCGCGCTGGCGGCGAGAATGTTTGCGGCGCGAACCGACGCGCCGGCCGACAGGATCGCGGCATTGTTCGCCGGCGAGGCCGGCTACGCCACGCCGAAGATCGACGTCCGCGCCGCCGTGTTCGATCGGGCCGAGCGGCTGTTGATGGTGCGCGAGACCTCGGATGGCGGGCGTTGGACGCTGCCGGGCGGCTGGGCCGACGTGAACCGCACCGCCGCCGAAAACGCGGTCAAGGAAGCGCTGGAGGAGAGCGGCTATCAGGTGCGCGTGCTGAAGCTCGCCGCGTTGTGGGACCGCACGCGGCAGGGCCACTCCGCTGGCGTGTTCTCCTGCGCCAAGGCCTTCTTCGTCTGCGAGCCGACCGGCGGCGCGGCGACGACCAGCCTCGAGACCTCGGAGGTCGGCTGGTTCGCCGAAGCCGATCTGCCGCAGGACTTGTCGCTGGCGCGCGTGCTGCCGCAGCAGCTCGCCCGCATGTTCGCGCACCGCCGCGATCCGGCGCTGCCGACCGAGTTCGACTGACGGCTGGCGATGGACGGCGCGCGGCGGCCTTGCAATAGTGCGCGCGCCTTCTGTCCTCCCTCGCATTCAGGGCGTCTGCGATGAAAGTCCGCCTGCTCGCCGCCATGGCGTCGCTTGCGCTCGCCGCCGTCGCGCCGGCGTTCGCCGACGACGCGGCCGACCATCCCGCCTATTGGGGCTCGCCCTCCGTCGACGGCGGCAAGTGCTGCGCGACGCTCGCCGAAGTGCGCGCCAACATCGATCGCATCGATAGGGCGATCGTCCTGCTGATGGCCGAGCGTGGCCAATACGTCGCCGAGGCCGGCCGCTTCAAGGCCGATCCGACGGCGGTGAGCGCGCCGGCGCGCGTCGAAGCGATCATCGCCGAGGTGAAAGGGCTGGCGCATGAAGACGGCCTCGCCGAAAGCGTCGCCGAACGCAGCTACCGCGCGATGATCGCCGCGTTCGAAGATTACGAGCGCGAGGAGTGGACGCGGCGCAACGCGGGCGCGGCGACGCCGGCGAAGTAGCGCCCTTAACCGGCGGCGCGCCGGCGCTCGGGGGCGCTCGCCTCGTCCGCCGCGCGCCCGACCTGGAACTGTCCGACCAATGCCGCGAGCTGGGCGGTTTCGTTCGACATCGTGCGGCTGGCGGCGGTCGATTCTTCGGCCGCGGCGGCGTTCTGCTGCGTCACCTGGTCCATGTGGCCGATGGCGGAATTGACCTCGTCGAGGCCGCGCGACTGCTCTTTGGCGCCGACCGCGATCGCCTCCACCACCTGATTGATGTCGTTGACCTGGGTGAGAATGCGCTGCAGCGCCTCGCCGGTTTCGCCGACCAGCGCCACGCCCTGGCGCACCTGCGCCTCTGAGGTGGAAATGAGCGCCTTGATTTCCTTGGCGGCCTCAGCCGAACGCTGGGCGAGCGCCCGCACCTCGGCGGCGACGACGGCGAAGCCGCGGCCGGCGTCGCCGGCGCGGGCCGCCTCGACCCCGGCGTTGAGCGCCAGCAGGTTGGTCTGGAAGGCGATCTCGTCGATGACGCCGATGATTCGGCCGATCTGTTCCGACGACGTCTTGATGTCGCCCATCGCGGCGACGGCTTTGGTCACGACCGCTTCGGTTTTCGCGGCGTCGTTGCGGGCGGCGCCGACCAGATGGTGGGCGTGCTCGGCGCCTTCGGCCGCGGTGCGCATCGTCGCGGCGATTTCGTTGATGGCGGCGGCGGTCTCCTCGAGGCTCGCAGCCTGCTGTTCGGCGCGGCGCGAAAGGTCGTCGGCCGCCGTCGAGATCTCGCGCGAGCCGGAATGAATGACGTCGGTCGCGCCGCTGACGCTCGCCAGCGCCTCTTCGAGCTGGCTGATGGCGGTGTTGAAGTCGGTCTGCAGGCGGCGGTAGCTCTCCGGCAACTCGGCCGAGACGCGGTAGGTCAGGTCCTTGGCCGCCAGCCGCGACAGGCCGGCGCCGAGCGTGGCGACCGCCTGCTGCAATTGCCGGCGCTGATCGGCGTCGCGCGCTTCGCGGGCGGCGCGTTCGCCGTCGAGCGCGCGGCGCGCCGCTTCGGCTTCGGCGTCGAGCTTGAGCTTGTCGATCGCGGCGACGCGGAAGACCTCGACCGCCGCCGCCATCGACCCGATCTCGTCGCCGCGGCCCTGGGCGGGCACGTCGAGTTCGGTCTCGCCCGCCGCCAGCCGGCGCATCGCCACGGTCATGCCGGAGATCGGCCGGCCGATCGCCCCATGCAGCCACCAGGCGATCGCCGTGGCCACGGCCAGGGCGAGGAGCGAGCCGACGATCTGCGCATAGCGCATGAAGGCGAGCGCGGACGCCCCCGCCGCTTGGCTTTGCTCTAGCGCCGTCGTTGCGACGGTCCGCGCGGTCTGCAGCGCATCGCGGAAGTTCTGCATCAGCTCGCTGTTGCGCGCCGATTTGGCGACTTCGATCGCCTGGTCCGCCGTCTTCGGGTCGCGCGTCAAGTTGACTTCCGGGTCGCCGATCTCGCGCTGCCAGTCGGCGGCGACGTCGGCGAATTTCGCCACCGCGGCGGCGGCGGCGTCGGGGTCGGGCGAGCCGAGCGCGTCCTGGCGCGTCTTGGCGAGCGTCTCGTCGAACAGCTTGGTCGCTTCGCCATAGAGCCGGGAGTGGCGTTCGGTGCGAATGATGATGAAGCCGCGCGCCGTCTGCGCCTGATCGTAGCGCGCCGCGGCGAGCTTCTCGACGTCGACCAGCATCGCCTGCGCGGCGACGTTGGCCGCCTGAGTCTTTTCGACGCGCGCCGCCGCGAAGAAGATCGCGCCGCCGACCGTGGCGAAAATGGCGAGGATGACGGCGAAGCCCAGCGTGAGCTTGCGGGCGATCCGCAAATTGGCGAGCGACATCGAATGATCTCTTGGGTGACGAGGGCGCGGACATGCCGGAAACGGAGCCGGCGCGCGCGGTTTCGACGTCATGTCTCGGAGCCCGGTCGTCGCCGGCGCTCCGTCAGCGCTGCGGAAATCCTAGCGGCTCCGAGTTAGGCAGATGTTAACGCGCCGTTGCGTCACCGCCAGGCTTGGGCGGCGCCGTCGATGGCGAACTGCACCGCCAGCGCCGCCAGCACCACGCCGAGCATGCGGGTCAGCACGACGCG
>Ga0181520_10013540_pt1 | contig 10255 bp, 8 predicted proteins | sample PEATcosm2014_Bin_29_FD_132451 | JGI IMG/M metagenome (GOLD analysis project Ga0181520, IMG submission 132451) | Peatland microbial communities from MTU Mesocosm Facility, Houghton, MI, USA - PEATcosm2014_Bin02_30_metaG | ecosystem: Environmental > Terrestrial > Soil > Wetlands > Peat | place... | reverse complement strand
TTTTAACGGCTCCCCTCCTCAGATGAGGAGGGGTGGCGCGCCGAGCGACGGGGTGGTGCTGAACCGGGGTGTTCCGAACCGGAGTGGTGCTGATCTGCACAGCACCAGCACGTTCTTCCGGAGCCTGTGGATCTCCTCCCTTCCAAACCGTGGTGGGAAATTCAGGCTAGAGCCCGGCGCTACGATTGGCCGGCAGAAAAGCAAGATCCGGGTTGCCGAACTTTTTCGATCCCTGCAAGATGGTTGCAGAACCATAGGGAGGATCTTTACGCCATGCAAACGAGGATCGAGGATTACACCCGAATCGAGAAAGCCATTCTCTTCCTGGAAGAGAACTACCATCGCCAGCCGGAATTGCGCGAGGTTGCCCAAAGCGTACACTTGAGTGAATTCCACTTCCAGCGTTTGTTCCGGCGCTGGGCGGGCATCAGTCCCAAGCGGTTCATCCAATTCTTAACCCTGGAGCACGCCAAGAAGCTGCTTGATGGATCGCACAGCGTGCTCGACGCAACTTACGACGCCGGCCTCTCGAGCCCCGGGCGGCTGCACGACCTGTTCGTCAACATTGAAGCCATGACGCCAGGTGAATTCAAAGCCAAAGGTGCGGGGATACGCATCAGCTACGGGTTTCACGCAAATCCTTTCGGGGAATGCCTGTTGTGCGTGACGGAGAGGGGCATCTGCGGCCTGGGATTCGTTGACGCCGGCGGGCAAACGAAGACGCTCCGTGATTTCCAATCCCGCTGGCCCGAGGCGCATTGGGAAGAGAACACGCGGCTTACCAGGCCTTACATCAGCCGCATTTTTGTAAGCGAAAAGCGCAACGGAAACCGGCCGATCACCTTGGTGCTGCAAGGAACCAATTTTCAAATCAAGGTTTGGGAAGCCCTGCTGCGGATTCCGATGGGTTCGGTGGTTCCCTATGAAGATCTCGCTGTAACGGTTTGCAGCGCGCGCGCCGCACGCGCGGTGGGGGGAGCCGTGGGCAAGAATCCCATCGCGTTTCTGATTCCCTGCCATCGTGTCATCCGCAAGGCGGGGGGAATCGGCGGCTACCACTGGGGCACCGCACGGAAAAGAGCCATCCTGGCTTGGGAAGCAGCTCGGACGCAGGTCCTTCAGGAATAATCTTACAGGCCCGTCACTGCCCATGCATGAGCACGCGGTGGCATCCCGTAAGCCACGCCCATTAAGCCATTCCACCAAATCTTCACGCGCATTGCATGGACCCCCTGGTTGCTGATATTCTGCCCCGGCGAAATGGGGGCTCATTGAAAAGGCTGATTATTCGAGGGGAAGCAAGCGCGGCCCCTCCCCGTGTCGTATCCCCCCCGCCGGCGCCTTAAAGGCCCGAAACCACTTTTGAGGTAACAGCGCAAAGGCTGCTAACCAAGTACATGCCCTCCCAACGTTGGCTGCACATCATTCCTGTATCGTTCATCATGTACACGATCGCTTTTATCGATCGCACCAACGTCTCATTGGCCCTCCCCTCGATGAGCCGTGACTTGCACATGAACCCTACGCAAGCCGGCGCCGCCGCGGGGATTTTCTTCTGGGGGTACGTGGCGCTGCAAATTCCGGGCGGGCACTTGGCCCAGCGCTGGAGCGCCAAACGGTTTGTCTCCATTCTGCTGGTCGTCTGGGGCCTTTGTTCCGTGTGCTGCGGTCTGGTCCAAACCTATCGTGAATTCTGGGTGATGCGCCTTTTGCTGGGAGTGGCAGAGGGTGGGGTATGGCCCGCTGTGTTGGTGCTGCTTTCGCATTGGTTCCCGCGGGGAGAACGCGCGCGCGCCAATGCCTACTGGATGCTTTGCCTGCCGATCGCGGTGATCGTTTCTTCTCCCCTTTCGGGATGGATTCTGGGGCACTGGAACTGGCGCGTGCTACTGATTGCCGAAGGGGCATTGCCGTTCCTTTGGCTCATTATCTGGTGGACCTTTATCGATGACTATCCCCAAGAGGCAAGTTGGATTTCTCCCGAAGAACGCAACTATCTTGAGGCAACACTCCTCGAAGAGTCCCGTGAACTGGGCCTGCTCAAGCAGGACCCGTTGGCCGAGCCGGAACCAGCCTTGCGGTCTCTGCTCAAATTTGGACGCACGCTGCTCAATCCCGTCGTACTGGTCATGGTCGGCATCTACCTGATGCAGAATACCGGCAACTATGGCTTTTTGTTTTGGCTTCCCACAGTGTTGGGGAATGCCCGAAAGATGAGCAGCTTGTCGGTGGGCACCCTATTTGCCGTTCCCTACCTTGTCACCGCTATTGGCATGGTCGTTCTCTCACGCCACTCCGACAAGCACTGCGAGCGGCGCGGCCACGTTGCTTTTGGGCTGGCCTGGGCAGGTGCTTGTATGCTGGCTTGCGTCCTGTTGACCGGCCGCTCCCCGGCGTTGGGTTTTGTGGCGATCTCCATGGTCGGGGCAGGATCCTATGGAACCCTGGGAGCTTTTTGTGCGATTCCAACCGAGACTCTTCCGCGCTCGATTTCCGGATCCGCGATGGGATTGATCAATGCCCTGGGCAACCTGGGCGGATATTTCGGCCCGCTGGTCGTGGGGTTTGTCTATCATCGCACGGGCGACTTTCGATACGCTTTCGCCGTACTTTGTTTGGGATACCTGACGGGCTCCGCGGCGACTCTTCTTCTGCCCTCGCGGCCCACCGTTCGTGAATAATGGAGTGGAGATGGACCAGGGGGGCGCGGCATGTCCAAGAGAACTTCCCGCATTTTTTCCGTAATCATTCTCATCCTTGCGCTGGCGGCTGTGGTCATGGCGCTCCGTGCCCCGAGTGCTCCAATGGTTCCGGTTAGCGCCCAGGATGCGAAATCCTTTGATGAAAAGATCATGTCACTGGAGCAGGCTCATCAGCAAGGCGCCTCCCAGACTGCCCACATTACGGAAACTGAGCTGACATCAAAGTTGCAGCAAGGCATCGACGAAGGTGCTTCAAACGCTCAAGGGTCCGTGGTGCTTAAGGCTGCATCGGTGCATTTGGAGGGCGATGGGTTTATCGGGATCTTCACCGTGAACGCCAGCGGAAAAGAACTCTACCTGACCATCACGGGCACGCTGGGGGTTCTCGACGGCAGGGTCCAAATCCAGCCTACGGCCGCAAGGCTGGGAAGTCTGCCGATTCCCGCGCCGGCCTTCCGGAGCCTTCTGCAAAAACAGTTTGACTCCCCCGATGCCCGGGAGCGCTTACGGCTCCCTGATTTCATCAAGGATGTGCACATCGAAAACGGGGAGTTGATCGTGATGGCACAATGAGAGGGTTGTGCGCTCCGCATGTCAGTACCACCCCCCGGCGCTCAGCGCGCCGGGGTGGTTACCAGCGGTGAGGTGTTTTTCCGCAGCCTTTGAGGCACGGCCCTTCCAAACCCGCAGTGAGAAATGCGGTTTAAACCCAATGCTGTTCACTTAAGCTGACTGGTCCCGACTCGACCCCCTCACCCCCTCCCCTCTCCCCCAAAGGGGCGAGGGGAGAGGTAATTTGAATTTACTTCCCTCGCCCCTTTGGGAGTGAGTGTGGCCCGCAACCGGCGTTTTCACCAGTCCGTCAGCCGACGGAGACGGGTGAGGGGGGCGCCCTGTAACAAATCACCACCTAAAGCCCTGAAGTCTATCAAGTGAACAGTATTGGGTCTAAACCAAGGCCACGGCGCGGATGGGTGAGGCGGACCCCTTGCTGATCTTCAGGGGGAACGCAAGGAAGATGAAGAAATCCGGGAGCTGATCCAGATTGCGCAGATTCTCAATAATCAACATCTGCTTTTCCAGGACCACCGGGTGGATGGATTTTGTGCGGAGTGCTTCTGGCGGGTCCGGTGAGAGCGTATCCACGCCAAGTGCGGCGGCTTGCTTCGATAGCAGATACTCCGCCGCATCCATGCCGACTCCGGGCCAGTTTTCAAGGTAGAGCTTGTCGTTTGGACGCTGCCCCCACTTCGCGGCCCAGCCAAAATCGAACAGAACAATGTCTCCGGCCTGCAGCGGCCCGTGCTCACGCTCCCATTCGCAAAGCCGGTTTTTCGAAACATACTCACCAGCTTTAGTGTCGCGGCAGTCCACCCGCACCCCACGGCCCATCAGTTGAGTCAGGGGCACATGTTCTATTGTCACGTGGGCATCCGGCATGGCGTCGCTGATGAAGTGGGCGGGGGCATCCACGTGCGTTCCATTATGCTCGTGCATCACCAGTTGGTAGCTGAGGGAGCGGCCTCCATGCCAATAGGAGCCCCAAAGGTTGTGAAAGAACTTCGAGTGGGTTGGGACATGCGGCATGTGCTCTTCCAGCGTTTGGCTGAGATCAATGGCGCGCAGGCCGCGGAGTTTTGCCACCAGGGCGGAGACTTCACTCACGAATTTCTCCGTTTCAACGTGGAATGGGTGCAAGGCTTCATGACGGGGGAAAAACCTGCGCATGGGAATTGTGGCCCGGGGCCCTCAATCGGCGGAGGCGAAGTATCCGGGCTTCCAACGCAACGTGACTCCCTTGCGTGCGCATTCGATTCGAATGGAACGATAAGTTCCGTCGAGGGCATCGCGCCGGGGTTTGTAGCCAATCGTGTATTGTTCGTCCAAATCACGCCCGATGGCTTCCAGCGCGTTTGCCAGATGCGTCAATCGTTCGGCGGAGAACTTGCCCGTTTCCGCCCCCAAACCTTTGTTCTGGGACGTTTCCCCAATCTGCCCATGGGAGAGGTAACCCGTTTCCAGGTCCGTGCCGGTATTTTCGCGGAGGGGAAAAGAGGGATAAGCGCCGGTAGCATCGGAGAGATCTGCCAGGAGCTTGTCTCCCGGATTTGTGAAGCCGTAGGCGGCCGTGCCGATCGTATAGACCATGGTTTCAGCCATGCGAGCTACGGAAATGGCCTGGTCCAGTGTGTGCTGGCTCTGCACATCCAATCCATCGCTTAAGATGACCAGAACCCGCCGCTCATCTTCCGGATGGCCGGACTTGAGCATCTTCTCCCGGCAGGCATAGTAGATGGCATCGTACAGGGCCTTACCGCCGCCGGTCTTGAGGTCCTGGATTTTTTCGTTTAGCAGATCCGGGTCGTTGGTAAAGTCCTGGATGATCGAGCTGGTAGCGTCGAAGGTTTGGAGAAATACCTGGTTCTTCGTGCCTCCGTTGCGCAGGATCTGGAAAACAAACTCGCTGGCAGCTTCCTTTTCATACGAAAATCGGCTGCGCGCACTATTGCTGGTGTCGAGAATCAAGCCAAGTCGGACCGGCGTGCTGGTTTCCCGTTCGAAGTGGGTGATGGTCTGCTCCACCCCGTCTTCGTATACCCTGAAGTCCTGTTGCCCCAGGTCAATAACCGGCTGTGCCCGCTTATTCTTGACGGTTAACGGAACATTGACGAGTTCAACCGTGGAGCGAATGGTGGTGGTTTTTGCAAGAGGGGTATTTTCCCCCTGAGGTGCGGCGACGCTGGCTGCGGCAGGCGGCGGGGCTTGTTGGCCCGCAGTGCGGAGGGTTTCCGTTCCTACGGCTATGGCAACCAGAGCCAGGACGGCGGAAATTGTTCTCCAGCCTCCTGCCGCGGTCTTTTTCCGGCCTTTTCCCCGTGATGCCATGCGCATTTGTGTTTAGATGCCGGTATTGGATTTCCCGGCAATTCTCCCTGCGTTCGCAGGATCTCAATTTCTTATTCTACCCTAATTGTTCCTCTTAAAGTAACTGCGCAGGCTTGCTGCACGGGCTGCCGCGGTGGGGTGAGTCGAAAATGGAAGGCTTTGATTTCTCCGGGGGCCTGCCGGAGATTGTCATTCGTTGGGCCGCGCCATCTCCAGCCTTGGCACTTCCCCGGTATTGGTCCCGCCAGCGGATATTAATTAGGCTTGACAAGGACAGACTAATAGCCTATAATATCGGCTAAAGCTCGGTGCCGAGGCAGGCGTTAGAGGACCGACATGTCAAGGCGTGGGGCACAAGAATAAGAAGAGGTCTATCGTGGTGCCTTCCCAACGTCAATCCCCCTCCAACTTCATGTCAACATTGTGTCCGATGCCGGCGACACCCGCGCAACCCGCCAAAGCTGATAACCTATTGAAATAAAAGGGCTGGAAAAGCTGTTTTCCTGAGCCTGAAGCTGATAACACACTGAAAAAAAACAACTTATTTGAATTATCAAAAGGTGAAAATGTGAACGACAATGTGTCCATCTGTCGGCCACGAACACCAACCACGGCATCGTTCATTTCAGAGTCAAAAAGGGAAGCTACCTGCGGCAGCGCAGTGCGGCGGGTCCGCAACCAAAACTGTAGGGACCCGCAGCGCTGGTCCGAGGCCGAACGCGCGCCGTCGACTGTTTGGCCCTACGTCGGGCGCAAAATGTTTGTCAAAAAAACAAGAACTTACGGTATTGCAATGCAAGGGAGTTTTCGCCTCGCAGTCGGGCAAGCGTCGATCATTCCGCTGTGGCGAAATATCCAGGTTTCCAGCGCAGGCTAACTCCACGGCGGGTGGTCACGACTTTGATGGAGCGGTAGGTCCCGTCCATGACATCGCGCAACGGCCTATAGCCAATGGTGTATTCCTCGCTCAAATCACGACCAATCCCCTGCAACGCTTCCACCAGGTTGATCAATCGTTCCGAGGAAAGCCCTCCCGTTCCCGCACCCAAACCTTTGTTTTGGGAAGACGCCCCGATCTGTTGATGCGCCAGGTATCCCGACTCCAGATCGGTGCCCGGGGCATAGCGCAGCGGGAAGGATGGGTAGCCACCCGTTTCTGTTGCCATCTCTTCCAGGAGTTTGTCTCCCGGATTGTCGTAGCCGTAAGCGGCCGTGCCGACAGTAAAGATCATGGTTTCGGCCATGCGAGCCATGGAAATGACCTGGTCCAGCGTGTGCTGGCTTTGAACATCCAAGCCGTCGCTCACGACGACCAGGATTCGCCGTATCTCTTCCCGCGGTCCGGTCTTGAGCATTTTCTCGCGGCAAGCAAAGTAGATGGCATCGTAGAGGGCCTTGCCGCCGCCCGATTTAAGATCCTGAATCTTTTCCGCCAGCAAGTCCGGGTCGTTGGTAAAGTCCTGCACGATGGAGCTGGTAGCGTCAAAGGTTTCAAGGAATACCTGGTTTTTGGGGTTTCCATTCGCAAGCACCAGGTCTACAAACTGTTGGCCGGCATCCTTTTCGTACGATAATCGGGCGCGCGCGGAATTGCTGGTGTCGACGATCAAGCCGATGCGAAGCGGCGTGCGCGTCTCCCGCTCGAAGTGAGTGATCTTCTGCTGCACGCCATCTTCAAATACCTGCACTTCATCCATGCTGAGATCAATAACCCTTTGCCCGCGCTTGGTCGTGGCGGTCACGGGCACATTGACCAGTTGGACGGTAGAGCGAATGGTGGGCGTTGTGGCCGGCGGGGGCGTGGTTTGCTGGGCCGGAGCGTTTAGAGCACTCGTGAATAACGCTATGGCGGTTAATGCCAGAACGGCGGGAATTGCTTTCCAGTTTCGCCGTGCGCTCCTGGTGTGACCTGTGGCCGATGATGCCATGCGAATTCGCTTCCTGGGGCCGATGTCTCAATCATCGGCGATTCTCTTCGTTTCACGAAGCTTTGAATACCTATCTTACCCCAAGCGTCCCACTTAATGTAGCGGCACGATCAGAACCCGGCACACGACCGGTTACTGGTGGTAAATTAATAAGGGCAGCCAAAAGGAGCATAAACCATGGAAATGGGATTTATAGGTTTGGGCGCAATGGGCGAACCCATTGTCCGCAATCTCATCAAGGCGGGGCACGCGTTGAAGGTTTACAACCGCACACGCAGCCGCGCGGAAGCTTTGGCGGGTCAGGGCACAACGGTGGTGGATACTCCCGCCGCAGCCTGCACTGCGGGAGTGGTGGCCACGATGCTCGCGGATGACGCCGCGGTGGAAGGAGTCGCATTCGGCGATAACGGCGTGCTTGCCGGCCTCCCCCGGGGTGGGGTTCATATTTCCCACAGCACCATCAGTGTAAATCTCTCCCGCCGGCTGGCTGACGCTCACCGGCAGCGCGGTCAGCTTTTTATCGCCGCTCCGGTCTTTGGACGCCCGGATGCGGCGCAGGCGGCGCGGTTGATTGTGGTGGCGGCAGGTCCGTCGGAAGCGGTGGAACGTTGCCACCCGGTGCTGGAGGCGATTGGCCGCAAACTTTTCGTGATCGGTACGGATGCCCCGGCCGCCAACACGGTCAAGCTGGGGGGAAATTTCCTGATCGCGTCCATGCTGGAGACGTTGGGTGAGGCAATTGCCTTGATGCGCAAGTCCGGCGTTGACCCGGCGACTTTTCTGGAAATTATGGTGGGCTCATTCTTCCAATCCCCCGTCTATGAAAACTACGGAAAGATTATTGCCGAACAGCGTTACGAACCCGCCGGATTCAAGCTGCGCCTGGGCCTGAAGGACGTCCGATTGATGATGTCGGCGGCGGACGAGGCGGGTGCGCCCATGCCCATCGCCAGCCTGATTCGCGACAACCTGATCAGCGGCGTCGCGCAGGGATTGGGAGATTTGGACTGGTCGGCCGTAGCGCGTGTGGCGGCGCTCAAGTCCGGGTTGAAGACTTAAGCGAAATGCGAGGAGGCAACGATGAAGGCTATCCGTGTTCACGAATTTGGTGGTCCCGAGGTAATGAAGTTGGAATATGTCCCCGATCTTCGCGCCGGCGCGGGGCAAGTCGTGGTGCGGGTCGCGGCGGCGGGCGTGAATCCTTACGACACTTACATGCGTCAGGGAACGTACGCCATTAAGCCTCCGCTTCCCTACACTCCGGGAAGCGATGCGGCGGGAACGGTGGAGTCCGTGGGCGAAGGAGTGCAAGGCCTGGCCGCGGGCGACCGCGTTTACGTGGGGGGAACGCTTTCGGGCGCCTATGCGGAACAGACTTTGGCGGAGGCGTGGCAGGTGCATCCGCTGCCGCCCAGCGTGAGTTTTAATCAGGGAGCCGCCCTCAATGTTCCGTATGCCACGGCCTACCGCGCCTTGCTGCAAATTGGGCGTGCGCAACCGGGGGAGACGGTTTTGATCCACGGGGCAAGCGGCGGCGTGGGCGTGGCGGGCGTGCAGTGGGCGCGGGCCGCGGGAATGAAGGTAATTGGCACGGGCGGCACGGACCGGGGGCGCGAAATGGTGGCCGCGCAGGGAGCCCATCACGTGCTTGACCATCGCGCGCCGGATTATCTTGACCAGTTGATGAAGCTCACCGGCGGACGCGGTGTGGATGTGATTCTGGAGATGCTGGCCAACGTTAATCTGGCGAAGGACCTCACCGTGCTTGCCACGAAAGGGCGTGTGGTGGTCATCGGTAATCGCGGCAACATTGAAATCAACCCCCGCGAAATCATGCGCCGCGATGCCGCGGTGTTGGGATTCACCCTTTGGGGCGCCACCCGCCAGGAGCTGACCAGCATTCACGCCGCACTGGTGGCCGGATTGGAAAACGGATCGCTGCGCCCGGTGGTGGGGAAAGAACTTCCGCTCGCCGAGGCCGCCCAGGCTCATCGCGTTGTGATGGAGCCCGGTGCGCATGGAAAGATCGTGCTGGTGGCCTAACAGGCTGCGGGAAAATGCGTCAGCAGGTAACCACCCTGTCCGTCAGCCGACGGACACCCCTCTGAATCAGGAGGGGAGTTATTAAGCTGCGGGCAAATCGAGGATTGCAATCAATGCCAACAAGCGCGAACCGACGCATCCCCTTGCCGGAAGTATTGGAGGCTTGCCTGTGCTGCGTTCTTTTCACATCGCTCCTGCTGGGCGCGGAGAGCTTCCAGTGGGACTGGCGCCACTCGGAGGTGATCCCCCTCAAACAGTCCCTGCTCCGTGCAAAGGTCAGCGACGCCGAGCGGGCTGCGATCGCGCGGGCCATTGCCATTCAGATTAAGCCCGACCTGGGGGGATTGGGAGGTCAGTCGGATCAGGAAATAGAGGAAAATGCCCAGGACGCGCTGGTCAAGCTAGTTGACCTCAACGGTGATGGCACTCCCGAAGTCATCGTGCAGGGATCGCTGGATGAGGGATGCAGTCCCACCGGAAATTGCCGCTTCTGGATTTTTCAGAAATCCGGCCAGGAGTATAAGCTGTTGTTCTACCGGGAGGCCATCCAGTCATTCACCATTGAGAAGAACCGTTCCCATGGGTTCAGTGATGTCGTTGTCGCAACGCACGAGTCGGCCACGGAAAGCACCGTAAGATTGCTGCAATACCGCGAGGGCACGTATCACGAGGCCGCCTGTTATGACGCAAACTGGT
>Ga0181520_10013539_pt1 | contig 10255 bp, 3 predicted proteins | sample PEATcosm2014_Bin_29_FD_132451 | JGI IMG/M metagenome (GOLD analysis project Ga0181520, IMG submission 132451) | Peatland microbial communities from MTU Mesocosm Facility, Houghton, MI, USA - PEATcosm2014_Bin02_30_metaG | ecosystem: Environmental > Terrestrial > Soil > Wetlands > Peat | place... | reverse complement strand
CGTGTTGCCCGCAGCCGGCGCGGTCATCTTCGACGAAGCCCACGACCTGGAAGAGACCGCCAGCAATTTCTTCGGCATCGGTCTCAGCACCCAGCGCTTCGACGAGCTGGCACGCGACGTCGAGACCATGCTGCGGGCCAGGCGAGCCTCCACCCCGGCGATCGAGAGCGCAACCGCAACCCTGCGCGACCGCGCCCGGCTATTCTTCGCCGCGCTCCCTACCGACCGCGAATCGAACACCGGCCTGGGCCGCATGCCCTTTGAATCCGCCCAGCGCGCCGAGTTCCTCGAGGAAAGTGGCGACGTCTACACCGGCGCGCTCAACGCGCTCGCGCGGCTGTCAGCCGAACTGGAGCGGCTGAAGGATGTCGACGAGGCCCCCGGCCTGCGCAAGCGCACCGCCGACATTTCTACCCATCTGAAGTTTCTGCTCGAATCGCACGACCCCAACACCGTCTTCTGGATCGAGCGCCGGGCTGCCGGCGGAGTTCGCAATCTCGCGCGCGGCGCAGCCCACGCCAGCCATCACACCCACCTCCAGGCCACGCCCATCGATGTATCCCAACTCCTCGCCGGCACCCTCTTTGACGAGTACAGTTCGGTCGTGCTGACCTCCGCCACCCTCACCGTAGCCTCCGGCGCCAGCGCGTCCGGCAACGCTGTCTCAGGCTTCGAGCACATCTCCGGGCGCCTCGGCCTCACCCTGGCGCGCGAGCTGGTTGTGCCCTCGCACTTCAACTATCCCCGTCAGGCGCTCTTGTATCTGCCGCCCGGAATGCCCTCGCCCACCGAACCGGATTTTTTTGTGCAGGCCGTGGAGCGCACCCGCCGCGTCCTCGAAATCACCCGCGGCCGCGCCTTCTGCCTGTTCACCAGCTACGCCCAGATGCGCGCCATGCACGAGCGCCTCGCCGCCGAGCTGCCCTACCCGCTGCTCCTCCAGGGCACCGCCCCGCGCAATGTGCTGCTGGAAGAATTTCGCGACACGCCCGGCGCCATCCTCTTCGGCACGTCCAGCTTCTGGCAGGGCGTCGACGTCCAGGGCGAGCAGCTCAGCTGCGTCATCATCGATCGCCTTCCCTTTGCCGTCCCCTCCGACCCAGTCGTCAAGGCGCGCATGGACGCCATCGCCGCGGCCGGCGGCAACGCGTTTTTCGACTACCAGGTGCCCAGCGCGGTCATCACCCTCAAGCAGGGTTTCGGCCGGCTGATTCGCTCGCTCAAGGACCGCGGCGTACTCATGCTGCTCGATCCCCGCATCCAGCGCCAGCGCTACGGTCGCATCTTCCTTGACTCGCTGCCGCCCTACCGCCTCACACAGTCCATCGAAGACGTCGAGGCCTTCTTCGCATCTTAGCTGGCGTCATTTCGACCTGGTCAGCTTACGGTGATGGGCAAGACATTCGGGCACGCGCGTTCGGTGTCCGAATCGATCCCCCGCAGGATCCCCGCCTCGGCGTGGAAGGGCTCGGTCGACACCGCGGGCACCTGCGTCTGCGAGACTTGTTCTACCATCGCGCGGATGGTCTCCAGCACCAATTCCGGCTCGTCCAGATGAACCCAGTGGCCGCTTCTCTCGGCAATCACCTGGCGTACGCCGGATCCGATGTGGCTCAAACGATCGTTCGAGAGCGGCTTGGCGCTGCCCGGAGTCAGCAACACCACCGGCATTCCTTCCACTCCCGCCGCGGTCTGCATTTCGGTCACACTCGCAGGCACGGCCTCCAAATGGGCAGCCAGCCCGCGATAGTATTTCGGCGACGCCCAATGCGCGGCCACAATCGGCCATACCTCGCGCGGCATCTTGCTCACCTCGCAGGTAATGCGCTGCATCACATGGATCCCGCCATTGCCGGCTGCGCGGCTGAACGCCCGCGACGCTTTGCCCGAACGGCACAGGAGGGAAGTCGTAGCCAGTCTCGCCAGGCCGAAGCGCGCGACCGGAATCCCATACCCCGCCATGCGAATTCCGCGTTCCAGCAACTCCCGCTGCGACTCGTTCACCGGCGGCCATTCCTCGGTGCGCATTGGATCCACCAGCACCACGCCCGCAACCTCATCCGCGAACATCGCCGCATAGCGGCGCACCACCAGCCCGCCGAAGGAATGCCCCACCAGGACGTAAGGCCCCGGGATACCCGCTCTCTGCAGAATCTCCCGCAACTCCCGTGCAATATTCGAAGGGGTGCGTTCTGACACACACGCGCTGCTCCAGCCCAGGCCGCCGCGATCGTAACTGACCGCCCGCGTAAAGCCTGCCACCGCTTCCTGCACCCGCAACCAGTTTTGACTGGTAGCTGCGATCCCCGACTCAAAAATTACGGTCGGACCCGCCGGCATGCCCTTGCCCATATCGGAAACGTAAATCTGCCGCCCGGCCCCAACGTCGACCATTCTGCCCAGCCGCAGAAAGCGCCGCCGGTCGTTCAAAGCCCCCATCCATTGGTAGACCAGGCCTACCGCCGGAAGCGCAGGAATTAATAAGAGCAGCCACAGCAGTCGACCCATCTATTTATCCGTCTCCGTAAGGTTCATCGATTCGCGCTCAAGGCCGCGCGCAATCCCCACTGGTGCAAAATACGCACCATTCTGCATATCAATGCCATCGCGGGTTAGGCACACCCTCCACCGCCTGCGCCAGACGTTCTTCCACGCACAATTCGTCAGCGTCAATCTCGCGCTCATCCCTGATTGGAACCACTTTCTGGAGGCATGCGTCTGCTTCCTAAGACTAACCAGCTTCGGCCGGTCTGTCTAGACATCTGTTGCATGCGCCCATCCACGATTTGCGTCATTTTAATGTCGCTGACATGGATCAAGTCGCCCCGATGGCTCGCAATGCGTCCCAATTCCCAAAGAAAAAGGCCGGACAAGTCTCGCTTGGAGTCTTGCCCGGCCTGACCATCCATGAAGCTTAGTCGATGTTGATCGGCACCACGAAGGAACGTGCACCCGCCGGTTCTGCAGCGGAGCCCGCCCACGTAGCCGTGACCGTTACCGTTTGCGGCCCGGTTGGAACCGCGGTGTAGAAGTCCACCTGGTTCCCGCCGCATCCGCTCATGCCCGCGCTCACTGCCGAGATGACCATCAGCATCCACAGCGCCTTGCTCAACCTGCGCCGCCGCCGCATGCAGAACGCCAGAACACCGAACGGCAGGAAGGCCAGCACCGTTCTGGTCGCGGATGTCCGCAGCTCAGACGTCTTGAAGCCCAACGGCAGGGTCGCCGGTGTCTCGATCGCCACCACCGTGGCAGCGGTCTTCGACGTGTTGGTGCAGGTCGGGCCCGACGACGCGGCGAAGCACACCGTGGTCGGCGTCATAAAGCAACTGACGTAGCTCGGATTCTGCGGCGAACACGTCAGCGTAATCTGCCCCGTGAAGCCCAGAACCTGGTTGATGAACAGCACCGCGGTTTCCGGTGCCGCCGTCGACTGGTTCGGCGCCGGAAGCAGACCGTTGCCGCTCGGGACGACGCCCGGAATGACCACGACCGGACCGGTGGTTGAGGTTAAGGTGAAGTCCGGATAGTCCACCAGCAGGCAGTTGGCGGAAAGCGCCGACGGGATGCAGGGTGCGGCGGTCGGGTTCGGCACCACCGTGGACGTCTGGAAGTTGCTGTCGCCGCTGTACGCGAAGCTGTATTGATGCAGCCCCGGCGTCGCACTGGTTGGGGTATAGGTGGCCGCTCCTGCATTTAGCGACACGTTGATCGTGTTCGTAGTCGTGGCTCCCTCTCCAGTAGCCGTGATCGGAGTGAAGGCATCCGTGATCGTGATGGATCCCGTCGGCGTTCCAATGCCCTGAATCACGGTTGTCCCAACCGACATGGTAACCACGGCGCTGGCCACGCCCGCCGCTGTATTGGCGACCGAGGTCGGGGAGATCGATACGCTGATCGCCGTGCCGGCCTTGGTGACCGTCAGCATGGAGGGCGGAGCCGTCACAATGTAGTCGCCGACGTTAGCCCCAATCACGGTGGGAACCACCGAGTAGGGAGTGCTGCTGGCGTTCAGCAACTGCGACTGAGCCGGAGTGAAGTTCGCGCCGAAGCCGTCTCCATTTTGGGCTCCGGTGATCACCGCATTCGCACCGTAGCTGATATTCGGAGCTCCGTACTGGGCAGTGAAGTTGGGAATGGCGTAGGTCAGCGGAGCTTTATTCTCCACCACCACGGCTGCCCCACCGGTCGAGAAGACCGCAGGTGGGTTTCCGTAAGCGCAGGCGCCTGCGCCGCTGAAGTTGACGGTCACCGGGTACGTCAAGCCGGCCGCGGTGGTAGCTGAAGCGTTGCTGCCGAAGGTATACGTAACCGGGGCCGGGCTTGGCGTTACCGTGCCGACCGGAGTCGGCGCCGGAGACCCGTAGACAAACGTCAACTGGGCCGCCGTGGACGATACCGTCGCCGTGACCGGCGTTCCAGGGACCGAAGGGATAATTGAAGCTGCTTGCGCAGCGCTGTTCAGCGTGTCACCGCTATAGTTCGCGCTGATCGTGTACTGCACACCCGCAAGCAGCGTCGGCAGCGTGAAGCTCGCTGTCGCCGTGCCGCCGGAGCCAGACAGCGGTGCCGTTACCGTACCGCCGGTTGCGCAGTTGTTGACATTGTTATTGAAGGCGTCGATCGCGTAGGTAAAGGTGACGCTCCCCGTCGGCGTTACGCCGGTGAGGTTCGGCTGGGTTACCGTCGCGGTAATCACATCGTTGGTGGCTCCCGCAGGCGGGGTCAGTCCCAGCGACGAGCTCAGAACAACCTTGGCCAACGGCTGTTCCCCGTCCGCCGTCAAGCCCAGAACCTGCGTCCCGCCATTGACGTCCAGGGTCTCAGTCTGTAGGTTGTCGGCCGTGGGGTCGAAGCTGGCATTGATCGTGCAGGTGAGTCCCGGGGACAGCGGACTCGTGCAGTTCGTCGAGAAAGTGTACGCCGGGTTTGAACTGCCCGGCAGAGACAGCAGCGGCGACGTCAGGATGACGGGCTCGTTGCCGATGTTGGTCACGGTCAGCACGCATGCCGAGTTGTTGCCGATGTTTAAGGAGTCGACCACGATGGTCCCAGGGCAAAGAGGCTGTGCCAGCGCAGCGAGATCCTGCGGCACATTGCCGAAGTTGATCGACGGTGCCTGCCGGTTGTCGTAGAGAATCCGGCTGTTCCCCGAATCCGCGACATACAGGTTGCCATTCGCGTCCAGGGCCAGGCCAGACGGGGCCTGAAGGCCGATGAAGTTCAGCGGGAAGGCTGCCGCAAAGGGTCCGACCCCGGACGGCACTTCCACCACCGCATTTTTCGTGCTGTCGGAGATATAGACGTTTCCGGCCGCATCCACGGCTACTCCGTTCGGCGAAGTCACGCCCGAGCCAACCAGATTCTGGAACGTGGTTCCCGGAATGCTGACCAGATCGCCGCCGCCAGGTGCCAGCTTGACAATCTGCGAGCTCGGGTTCTTGGTGTCGGCAATATAGATGTTTCCAGCCGAATCGACTGCAACCGCCACCGGATGCTTGAACTGCGGAGCACCCGTATAGTTCAGCAACGGAACGGCGCCGCCCAAGGCGTAGTTGGAGGGAATCTCCACGACCGCCGCATTGCCGGTGTCCGCAACATACACGTTGTTCCACAGGTCGACCGCCAGCCCTTGCGGAGCCTTGAAGGCGTACTGCGGCGGAGGCGTGGTTCCCGTTCCGGCGGAGGAGCTGTCACCGGAAATCCAGACGTTGTTGCCCAGCACCGTCCCGGTTCCGGAGATCGGCGAGCTGGTGATGGCTACCTTGATGATCCGGTTGTTGCCGGTATCGGAGACATAGACGTTGCCCGCGGTATCGACGGCGACGCCCATCGGTCCCTTCAGCGTGGTCGGGCTGGGGAGTCCGGTGATCGTCAGGGTCGATTGGGTTCCGCACGTGCTGGCCGGATTGCAGACCACAATCCGGTTATTCGCCGGGTCCGCAATGTAAGCGATGTTGCCCTGGGTGACCGCAATCCCGGCCGTCGTGCCAACGCCGGTTGTGGGAACCGGGGCCGCAGCGCCGCCATCCACTGCCAGCTGCCCGGCGACGCCTACGCCGTAGAGCGGGAAGTTATAGATCGAGCCATTTGCGGTGGTAACTACCAGTTGGCCTTGCCGGACGCCCGGTCCGGTCGGGTTGAAGCTGACGTACACCAGGCAGTCGTAGTCAGTTACTGTTGTCGCGATCGGCGCCGCGCCCAACTGCGTGCAGCTGCCGGTCGCGTTGCCTGTGGCCGCACTTGCGGTGAACATCTGGAAGTTCGCCGTCGTGCCATTGAAGGCATACGCTTCCGTGTTCGCATTGATCAGCGAACCCATCGGGAACTCGGGGGTGTTGGTGTTGACCGAGAAATCCCCGTTCGGGCTGTTGACTGAGAACGCCGTGGTAGTGTTGCCCGTCATCTGCGCATCCGGAACCGAAGGCCCGATCTGCGGAGGATTGTTCGAGTTGAAATGCACCTGGATCGGCTGGGTGATCGGACCAACCAGAATTCCAGCGACCGGAGAGCCGGCCTGGATTCCGACGGGCGGCGTCGTCTGCGACAAAGCCGCGGCCGGAGGCGCACCGACGTACGTCTGCGGGAAGACCGTTCCAACCGGCAGCACCCGAATCAGGTGCGCCGAGCCGTCCCCTAGATAAAGGTTACCCAGTCCGTCCGTCACCGTAGGATGCACACCACCCGAGTAGAGCGCGAGAATTGCCGGGCAGCCGTCCGCCTCCGGATCGTAGGTCACCGGTCCCGAGGTCCAGGGGTTGCCGGAAGAACCGTACACGCAATACCACGGGTTGTTGTAGTTGGCCGGAGAGTTGTAGTTCGGATTCCCAAGGCCGGAAACCGACGCGGTCGCGCGCTCATGCTGCGATCCGATAATCCCGGTAGCCAGTCCGGTGTACTGATCGATGCGCTCCAGTTCAGGATAATGGTTATCGTTGTACCAGAAGGTGCCGAAGGTATCCGGCAGCAGCGAGCTCGACCGGATGTCCAGATCTTCGTTGGTCACCGCCAGCACGTCCGGGAAGCTGCCGGGCAGGGTGCTGGTCAGCGCCGGGTTGCCAATCGAAATGTACGAGTCGCCGTAGGTGAGCGGCAGTTCCGCCGGAGCATTTCCCGGCAGGATCGTGGAGTTCGGGCCGTAGTACGCGCTCAGCAGCGGCGCTTCAACCGTCAGCAGGGTCGTCAGCGGTGTTCCGCCCGCATACGCGGTCGCGGAATAGATTCCCGGGGGTCCGGTGCCGCCGCCCGTGCCGTTCAGCTGATAGATGTTTCCGAAGGCGTCGGTCTCCGATTCGCGGTATTGGCTATTGAAGACGAGCGCATTCACGGGGCCGTTGATGTTGGTGTTGGCCGTGGCCGTCGTAGTTGCAGTCGGGCAGGGCACCGTCAGCAGCGCGTTGCAGTTGGTGATCGACCGCATGTATCCCGGCGGCACCTGGTACTGAAAGAAAGTCTGAGTGGTGGCCTGCGTGTTGATCACGCGCACCGTCGAGTTCGAAGTGTCGGCAATATAAATGTTGCCGGCGCTGTCCAGGGTCACGAAGCTGGGGCCGTGCAGTTGCGCACCTGCCGCCGATCCCGCGACCGCCGTGTTCTGGAATGCGGGAAGATTGTCTGCGTTGCCCAGCGTGCCCGAGCAGGTGGTCCCGACCGAAAGTGACGGCCCGATGCTGACCACGCCGGCCACGTGATACACATAGCCCGGCAGCACCTTGCCACCGGAGTTCGCTACGCCCGCGGGATTCACCAGGCTGATGAAGTTCGCCACCTGCGTGCCGCCCCGGTACACCACCGAGACCGTCGCGGTCGTCGAATCGTCAAAGTAGACGTTGCCGTACGCATCCACCGCAATGCCTTGAATGCTGCCGCCGATCGGGGCGCCCAGCGCCTGAACGCCGTCCGCGCAACCCGCCTGGCGCACCGTGCACACCACGCCCGAGCAGCCCTTCGGCGTAACCCCCGCAATGGTCGTGATCAGTCCGGTCTGGGCGTTCACCTCACGGATGATGTCGTTGCCAGTGTCGCCAATATAGATGTTGCCGACCGAGTCCACCGCCATCGCCGTCGGGCCGTTCAGCGCCGCGCCCGGCGTGGTGCTGATATACGCACCCGTGGTTAAGTTGAAATTGCCGCGGTTCGTGGCGGGGCCGCCTTCTCCCGAGTAACCGGCCGTCACCGACGTCAGCCCGGTCGCATATTGAGGGGTGCCGGCGATCGTGTACACGGTATACGGAACCAGCAAGGGCGCGATGCCGCTGTTGGCGGCCAGCGCAGCTCCCACTCCGCCCACGAAGAAGATCATGGCTACTGTCAGTTGGAGGAGCGTTCGCGTCGAGACGTTGTGTTTGCGAAAGAGCATCGGGGTCACCTGATCCTTGATAAGTGCATTTGCGGTCCGGCTAGCTGAGCAGCAACGCTCATATCCGCCGGTTGATTTCCTGGCTGATTTCCCATCGGAAACGGTTTCCAAAAATAAGCGGCATAATACGTCTTGGCTGGAGAGACTTGCAAGAGAAATCTTCGTGGCCGCATGCCGGTTGTGGAGGAACGATTAACTGCCATCTTTTCCTCCGGTTGGACTGGCGGGCCGCGCCAGTTTCCTGGGCACCGTCAGCGGTATCTCCAGCGTGCCCACTTTGTCCGACACGCCGTCCAGAACACCTACCCGGAGAAATGTCTCCCCCGCGGGCAGGTCGATCTGCTGGAAAAGTTGAAACGGCTTCTGCATGAATTGCCGGTACTGTTCCTCCGTCAGGGGCGGTGAGCTGACAGATTGGCTCAGGCCCGTGATCAGCTTGCCGTAAACATCATAGGCCGCAACGTCAAATGCCAGCGAACATTTATGCGTCCCGCCCGGCCCATCCGCAAACGTTACCTGCCGGGTCGGCACGAAGTAGAGAAGGTCGTAGCGCACCAGCGGCTTGCCCGCCAGCTTGCTGTTCAGCGTCCCCAGCACCGGATCGGTGGGCTTCACCGGGCCGGCGCTCGGAGCTACCCGGACATCAAACAGCACCTGGGTCGCCGTCGGCACACCCCGCCCCATCGAGGCCTGCATATTGTCGCCATAGGGTTCCGGAGCAGTCGTCGCCAGGGTCAGGGCAGGCGTGATGGCGTTGTGCAGAATGTCGTCCGCGTTATACCCCTTGCGGTACGACAGATGAACCTCCGGCCGGTCGACCGCCACGTCGATCGAGTGATACCGGCCATCGTAGTCCGGGCTGGGTGGAACGTACGACACGCTGTAGTAGTTCGACCCGTTTTCAACGGCCTTGGCCACGGCCGACTTCAGATCGTTGGTGTTGTAAAAAGCAGCGCCGCCCGTCGCTTCAGCCACCGCTTCCATCCCCAGCAGCTGGCCCCCCTTTTTCATCTGGTAGGTCTGCTGCTGGGCCGCCGCTCTGGCTGCACCCCGGTTGTTGGCCACCCTGGGTCCCGCTTGATCCGCGCCCAGTGCCGGATTGTTGAACAGCTTGCGCGCATCCACCGGGTACACGGCCACCTCGGCCGCGGTCAGCAGATCGGTGGTCTTGCGCAGGTCCTTGGTGTAGTCGGTCAACCCCTCCAGATCATTCAGGCCTCCGGCGGGGAAGAGGTTCAGCGGCATTCCCTCGGTGAACCAGATCAGATTCTTTCGCCCCTTGATCCCGCCAACGTACGCTGCGATCTGGTTGAGCGCCTCCAGTGTCATGCGGTTGCGAATGTCCTGCTGCGTCGTCGTCAGGTCGTTCTCAAACTGCTGCACCATCGCCGCCGCGTCGTCGTTCTCCAGGTCCTGTTGCGCATCCACCTGATCGTCCAGGACGGAGCCGCTGTCGTTGTCGATGAACGGCGAAGGCAGCGCCCGGTTCTTCTTGCTGTCCACTGCGGCAATCAGGATCGCGGGGTCGGCCGTGAATCCCTGCAGGATGCGTAGGCTACTCGACAAACCGAGCACCGCAACGCGTGTCCCCCGCGGCATGCCCTTCAGGTACCGGATCGATTCCTGGCGCATCGCGACCTGGTCGGCGGGCTGCGTGTTCAACGCGTCCAGCAGCAGGATGTTCACCGCGCTGGTGGTCGGCGTGGGCAGATCGTTGGTGTAGACATCGGGCGGCAGCTTGGGTGGATTCCGTGCCGCCGGCGGTTCGTCTTCGCGAACCTCGAGGAAGTTCCGCACCGGCTGCGGTTTTCCATCTTCCTTCACCGTGAAGTCGGATTCCTTCAGCCCGTGCACCGGCTGCCCCTTGGCATCCGTCACCGTCACGTCCACCACCGT
>Ga0181520_10013538_pt1 | contig 10255 bp, 12 predicted proteins | sample PEATcosm2014_Bin_29_FD_132451 | JGI IMG/M metagenome (GOLD analysis project Ga0181520, IMG submission 132451) | Peatland microbial communities from MTU Mesocosm Facility, Houghton, MI, USA - PEATcosm2014_Bin02_30_metaG | ecosystem: Environmental > Terrestrial > Soil > Wetlands > Peat | place... | reverse complement strand
TACAATCATGGCCGCACCGGAGCCCGACGTTGACGGCAAACTGGGCCAAGCCCTTCTTCGCGAACTCCGGCGACAGACGGATGCCGCCACCAGTCAGCGAGTAGACGTAGTCCTTCATAAGATTACCTTTCACATTTCTATTTCACGAGGTAGGCATGGTCACAGTCGGCAGGTATTCACTTTTCAGTCCGTTTTCCGTCCATCACCGACATGATGAGGTCGGTCATCATGTCGAGATGTGCTGTCGGTACACCCTTGTCGTCCTTCAAGAGGCGACGGACGATCTCGCGGTTGGGCTTCCATCCCGATGCCATCAATTGGTCGTACGCGGCGATTCCCTTCGGCGTAATCGAGATTGGCCCGTCCATGTATCCTTTTGCCGCAAGGGCTTGCCCCGCACCTTCGACAAACACAATATGATTCCGTAGGTTTTCAAGGTTCATCGTTCAATTCCTGCTGAAATGTCTGCGTTGGCAAAAACCCGACACCAATCCTGCTATCACGTTTCCACGCGAAGCTCACACTCCTCCAGCTCCGGCAAGAAGTCGGGCTGGGCGGTCACCGTCGCGCCCTCTTTGCTCAACGTGATGTTGACTTTGATGCAGCAACGGGTGAAGCATTCTCCAGTTACGCCCTCCGATCCCCCGAGTGCAGATCTAACCAGATGTCGAACCTTTTTCCGCCAATTCATCCCGTACAACGTCTTGACGGTTTTGCTTACTTTGGCTCTCATTACTTAGTCTCCCTGCCGCCTACGGCGGCCAACAAACTCCCTTCTCCTTGAAGTTCTTGATGCCCATGCCGGATGGAGAAGGATTGTTTCGGCGTGAAGCTACCGCATCCTGGTCTCAAAGTATTCGGTGCTTTACACTAAGCCCTGCGATCCAGCCAACTCACTATGAGCGCCACCTCCGCGGCCCCTCGACGCTCCCTCAGTCCACGACGCCGCCGACCTGGAACCATCCGTTGTTGCACTTCGCTACGGCCCACCCGGCGAAGTCATCGACCACGGCCTTTCGGTCGTTGCCCACGATCTCCCGCTGTCCGTCGTGGGCGAAGAATAGGTCTACTTCGCCGTCGGGACGTGCATAGAACTCGGCCGTGTCCTTGCCGTCCTTCAGTATCAGCAAGAGTTCCTGTCCCGTGATGACGCCAAGGAAGTCGGCCCATCCCCGCCACTCCCCCAATAGTACTCCTCCGGGTTGTCGGGTATCTTGCACTCGTCACAACAACCCTCCATCTCCACGATTTGCAGCCGCTCCACATCGTAGTGCCCTTCCTCGCCAGGGATCGGGCCCGCCTTGACGAACCGGAACTCGGTCCGGTCCCAGATTCCCATGGTCTCGCCGGCCTTCACCGCCTTGCCCGAATCGAGCATGTAGTCGCAAACCTCCAGCAGGATGCGGGCCGACGCTTCGTAAAGGAATGCCGGAGAGTCCCGGATTTCCAATTCCGGCAAGCCCTTGTTTGCCATGCCGTGCGTATGGATCCATCCTTTGGTTTCCGCGCCGTCCATTACGCAGTGGATTTCTACCTTGCCCTCCGAGGGCCTCGTCTGCCAATCTCTAGTCATGACATTTCTCCTTCTCGATTTGTTCTTGCCCAGGATCTAACCACAACTTCAAGCTCGCCCCTTCCTCAACCACTCATCGACGCACCCAAGCCCTCAGTCCGATGCGCGGCCCATACTGTGACCGTTTCTCGTAGTCGTCGCCGATCATTCGTAGTACTTGACATATCCCATCTGTTCTTATGTTTCTTGCTCTTGATGATCCCGATGGAGCAGATGGCCGCATTGCGCCATAATCTGGCTGGCGATCTGGTTGGGGTTGTAGCCGCCGGGCAGCCGTACAAAGAGCTTGCCGTGCCGGTCGCACAGATCCTTGATGTCGCCATAGCTGTGGCTCGCCCAGCGAATCGTGAGCAGGACGACCTTCACGTCGCCACGCACGACATACGACTTGAACCTCTCGATCGACTGGTGTTCCCTGGACTTCGTCCAGACCACTTCCTTCAAGGCGAACGCCTCCTTGATCGCGTCGTGAGCGTGGTCACGTGAGTCGCCGCCGATAATGACCAGGGACGTGCCCTCCAGGAATTTGCGCACGGCCAGCACGTTGACTGTGGGTACCGCTTGTTCTTGGCAGCACGGCTCTGCATCCTGCGCCGCCCGATGATTCTTGGCTTCCCGGAAAACGAGCTGGAATCCTATCGGGAACCCGTCCGCTGTAGGCATGATGTCGATTATCGGCATCACGGCATCACGGAGATCCCGGTTGCTCGGTGGCACCCCGTCCCTGACCATCTCGTCGGCGGCCTGAGCGATGACCCGCCAATCATGATCCCTGCCGCCGTTCTCGCGTATTTGATTGGCATGGTAGCGGATTCGCTTCAGTGAGTTCGTCCGCTGCCGCTCGCGGTCAAGCACTTTTCGACACGCTTCCCGGACGGCCTGGATGCGACTTTGGATGTCTGCCCAACCGTAAGGGTCTGCTAGATCGTCGGAGCGCAGATGCCGTTCGATGTAGACCCTGCTTTCCGCCGCCGCTTTCCTCAACCATTCATAGATCGACTGCTGTTCCGTGTCGTTCCAGGCCCCGACCGCGATGACCGCCGACCGGAGCGCCGACTGCGCCTCGGCGGCCACGTCAAGGCACTGCCGGAACAGATCCTCCGCTTTCACGTCCAATGCATAATCCCGAAGGAGGGCTGCGGCTTCGGCTGCCGTCTCGAAGCAGGAGGCCAATACGTCGAACAAGCTCAGGTTGTCTGGCCGCGGCGGGCTTGGAGAATTCATCCAAAGGAAACAGTGGCTTCTCTTTGCCCGGTCAATGATCTCCCGGTCACGCGGTTCGACGGCCTCACCGAAAGGGATTCCCTTGTTGATTTGCCGTTGGCGTTCTGCTGCCCACCAGGCTCCTTCGGCCTTGAGACGGCACCGGGCCTCAATCACCGAAAGGTCTGTCTGAAGAGGCTCTCTCGGTAATCGTCGGATTGTTGTGGCGATCGCCGGCGACGTGGCAATGGGTTCGGCAGGCATCACAGCGGCATCGTTGTCCGGATCGGTCTGGGGCCGCTCGCCACATTCGACTGACGGCGACAACTCTTCGACCTGGACTGCGTCGTTTTTCGGGGCCTGCCTCGTGTCGAGCAGGCCGTCCAGAATAGAGACCAACGCCGCCCGGAACTCGGGGTCTTGACCCGCCAGCGCCGAAATCCGGCCAACGATGATGCTGGCAGCATCGGTCAATTCAGCCCACATGGTAATCACCTTTTTCGTAATTCACGTCTTCGTCTCCCATCCGTTTAGCACATTGATGTCTTTGGCTGCATCTGCCGGGGCGCTTCGTTATTCGATCGGGCAACCATCGCCCCCGTCGTCTTCCTGCTGTTTCTGCCCGCGCCGATCAGGACGATGCTTCCGATCGTCCCCGTCCTGGGATGGCTCGCCCTGGCCGTAGATCAACTCATTCAACAGGCAGTCAAGGTCCTTGTTCTTGAACGGCCGCAGCAATTCCTCGTCATCCGGCAATTCCCAGCACCACCGTGAGCCAGGGCCACTGCCGAACTTCCAGGAGCGGACACCGAGATCGCGTTTTGCCCGTTTCAAGGTGCGCTCGCTGACTGCTGCCAGTCTGGCCAGGCGGATGACATCCTTTGCGGGAAGCTGGCCGGTCGAAAGGATCGAGTAGAGCACATATTGGGCTTCCAACAATGCGGAGTGCTCGTCGGCAGCGGCGCTTGCGGCAAGATCGGCGGCCGTGTGCTTGCTCGGGCCGAGCCATTCGACCACGATCGTGCCGTCATCGCGCTTCACGGTGCGGTAGCATAGCGAGACAGCGTCGGACAGGTTGCCCTTGCTCTGTGCCAGGACGTGCCGGTACTTGTCGTCGCTGCCGGGGTCTGGGCCCACGAGCAGGCCCGCCCTGGCAGCCCCGATGATGCCGATGCTTCCGCTGCCGCCGTACAAGGGGTTCCTTGCGCCGGTCTTCCGCAGGTGGCGCACGACTTCGACGGCCAAATCACCGTTTTCCGCGAAGGCCGCCAGCGGGCCAAATGCCCTGCGGACGCTCATGTCGCTGTTGGCGTTGCCGCCCAGGAAGGCGGGCAAGGGGTCGATCACGACAAACTTCGCCTCGACTTCGCCCACCGCCATCTTGATCACGGATAGATCGTCCGGCAGGACAAGAGGCTGCTCGTCGAACAACTTCCGGTCGAACAGGCGGATTCTGTCCATGTCTGCGCCCAACGCCCGGAGGCGGGGCACCACGATCTCGGCCAAATTGTCTTCGGCCTGAAGCAGTACGACACCTGCGGGCGGGATGGCGGCGGCATCGCATCCCGGCATGGGCCGTCCGGTCGTGACCCTGGCCGCGATGTCGTACGTGATCGACGACTTGCCGCTGTTCGGATCGCCGTCCTTGGTGGTGATGGCTCTGAGCGGGATGCGGCCAGGCCACAGCCAACCAAGCGGGCGTTCCACGATCTCGTCGGGCCTGACGAGCCTACGTGTGGTCATTTTTCCGGTCCTTTCGACTTCAACGGTGCCAAGGGTGCCAACGAGAAACCTTGGCACTCTTGGCATCCTTTGGCTGTCTCACTTCGGCAGTTGCCTTAGCCGTTTGATCTTCTCGATGTACTTCATGGCCTCCTCCTCGCCCTCCATGATCTGGACGTACCGCTTGGCGATCCGCAGTCGGTTGCCCTCGATCTTGCTGCCGTCGTCTTCGTAGTTGAGCCACACGACTTCCTGCCGCTTCCCTGCTCTGCCGCCCATCGTCTCCCTCGCCGCAAAGGTGATCTTACGCCAGTGAAATAAAAGTCCCGTGTACAAAGGATGGAAATAGCTGCAGAGGAGGGCATAGCCGCGAATCTTGCGAAGCCGCTCGATCAGCTCGATGTGTGCCCGCGCATCCATCCGGTACTGGTAGTACTCCCCTGCACAACTGCGAAGCACGCCGGCCAAGTACGGGGGGTCGCAAGCGAAGAACGTATCCGGCGAGTCATAGCGTTCGACGATCTCCTGCCACGGCCGGTTTTCCACTTGGACGTTACGGAGACGGCCGTACCACCACCTCAACTTGGCAGGTAAATTCAGGAAATCACGCCGCTGTCGTTCATGGGGTATCCAGCCGTTCGCCAGCGCCGGGTGGGCCGCGAAGCCGATGCTGCCGCAGACCAGGAAGGCCCACGCCCTGCGGACGTTGCACTCGCCGGGGTTGGCCAGGATCCTCTTGCATGCCTTGTACTGCTGCGAATCGTTCGACGTGACCTTCAGCAGCCGTAGTATCTGCTCGCAGCCGACGGCATCCTTGACAGTGGCAAAGACGTTCGAGACGGTGGGATCGAGGTCGTTGTAGACCTCGACGGCTCGCGGCCTCTGCCGGGCGATCAGTGCGGCCGACCCGCCGAACACGTCGACGTAGGTCCGATGGGGCGGATAGCATTGCTGGAAACGCCGGGCAAGCCGCCACTTGCTGCCGGGGTAGCTGAAGAGCAGTCCGCCGTCGATCATTCCGCCAGCTCCCGCAACTGCTCGATCCCCTGGTCGAAGACATACTGGGCTCGCGCCAGGCCGCCGACCTTCTCGACGAACTCCGTCAGCGCGTCGATCTCGGCGGCCGTGACAGGCGGCGGGGGCGGGGCGGGCGGCTCCGGATCGATTTCAGGGTAGTCGTCGACGTGTGGCTTGGCCGCGGACGGCTTCCGGCCGCGGGGCTTTCCCGCGACGATCGGTTTCTGGCTGTCGCCACCGGCCGGCTTGTCATCGCCTGCCTTTGGGGCATCCGGGCCGTTCGCGTCGCCGCCCTCGGTCGGTTCTTCGGGCTCGTTGGATCCGGCATCCTCCCGGACCTCCATCAGCTTGTAGAGGGCGCTGAGCGGCTGGTCCTGCACCTGTTCCAGGTTGAAGGCGTCGTAGAGATCCATGTAACGGTATCCCGTGCTCTTGCTGAGCCGAGCATCCTCCTTGAGCCATCGGAGCCAGTCCCTGTCGGCCGTGTGCTTCTCCTGCGCGATGCGGAGGGCCTTGCCGATCCACCAGGCGTCAAGCCCGTTGCGGCGGGCTGTACCGGCGATGAACGTGGCCAGGGCCGGGAGCTCCCACGACTCGTCGGGAAGTCCGTTGGCGTCGGCCGCAGGGCGCTGTGGCTCACTGTCGGCCACTTTCTTCTCCGCGCCCTTTATGCCGAGGATCTCCTCGGCCGTGACGGCCACAACCTTTCCGTTTGGCCCCGTCACATGCCAGTGGCCGTTGTTTTGGGCGCGCCCCTTGAGGACCGCCTCCCATTCCCCATGTTGCGTGCGGACGCGGCAGATCCGTCCAATGTTGGCCGCAACGTCACTTTCCTTCACGCCCCTCTCCTTATCTTGGCATCACGGTTGCTTCCCACAGTGGGAAGGTTCGTTTTTCGATTCACGGGATTGTAACGGGCGCGCTCCGAAACCGCGTGACGCGGAAGTCGAAGGCCGCCTGACCGCGAGTTGTGCATGACGCGCTCATGGCGCAGATGCGATGACCATGATTCCACAAGAACAGCAGGTCGACCAAAGAGCATGTCTGATCTTGCGTTTAACGAATTGAGCCGAATTCCTCGCCGATCGGGAGATCGACTCGGCTCTTGCTGTAGTGGTACTGGTTGTACTCGAAAACTCCCGGCAAGATGTTACCGTGCTGGCCGGAGGTCCTTCCACATGTACCAGTACCGGTAGTGGTCGGGATCTCGTGGCGAGCTCACGTTCCAAGACGGAGGTCTGGCTCTTGCTGTAGTGGTACTGGTTGTACTCGAAAACTCCCGGCGAGATGTTACCATGCTGGCCGGAGGTCCTTCCACATATACCAGTACCGGTAGTGGTCGGGAGCTTGTAACGAGCTCACGTTCCATCCGGTCGGAAGATCGACCCGGGTCTTGCCGTAGTAATACCGGTTGTAGTCGGGGATCTCGCGGCGAGGTTTTTTCCGTGCTGGCCGGGTGATCGTCTCGCACGTACCAGTACCGGTAGTGGTCGGGATCTCGTAACGAGCTCACGTTCCATCCGGTCGGAAGATCGACCTGGGTCTTGCCGTAGTGGTACCGGTTGTGGTCGGGAGCTCGTGACAAGCTGACCCGTGCCGGAGGAGGTCATCACGGGTCTTACCGCAATGGCACCGGCAACGATCAGGATCTCCTGGCGAGATGATCCCCGCGGCGGCTGGGAGATTAACCCGAGCTCTATCCTTAGTCGTAGTTGGTACTGGAACATCACCAACTAGATCCGTATTACCTGGGAGAACAATCGGCCGCGGCGGGCTCAGGGGCCTTAGCGGTTTCGTCGGCCTTGCTGTCGGTGTCTCCCTTTCCAGCCGCAAGAGATGTAACGTGCAACACTTGAGATCTTGATCGAAGGAGCGATCTGTGTTATCTTTAAGAAGTCGCTGGATATCATCCTCAGCGGTTGACCAGCGAAACCGGGCTTTGATCATGGAAAGGGCAGGTTTGGCGAGGAGGAGAAAGGCATGGAGTGTTTTGTGCGGGAATCGGCGGACGACAAGTTGACCATGGACGAATGGCGGGAGAAATGGCGGGGGACTCTTTTCGAGGCTGTCGTGTTCGGGCTCCCGTGGTCTTTTGGGTGCGCAGACCACGAAATCGAATCGCGGCGATGTGATCGATTTCATGTCGATTGCGACGGGCTTACCTGCGAGCTGCCGGAAGAGCAATATCGCTTCCTGCAGATCCTGGTGCAGGAAGGAGGACTGTGGGTCGAATACGTGGACATTGCCGACTGGTGCATGAACGACATCTTTGCCTCCGGAGAGTCGATTAGAGCTTTGAAGGGCCGATTGTTGCGGTCGCTGAAGAAGGCGGGCATGGACGGACTCGCCGCGAGCATCGTCACGGTTCCGAAGGGCGAAATGGTGCGTCTCGAAATACCAGTCGGCTCACGCGTGGCTGTTCGCTACGAGCCTCCTTGCGGACAACCGTACACAGACAGCTACGTCCCGACCAAGGATTGAATTCTTGCCTGAATCCTCGTTTGGCCGACGGGATCGCATTCTGCTTGGTGTCGTCGGAAAAGGCAGTTAGCGGGAAGGCGTTCTTCCGCGCCGAGTCCCTCGGGGTCGAGAGCCGCAGGAAGCTCGGCCTGCTGAAGTGCCTGACTTCGGAGATCCAGTACGCCAGCCGGCTGCGAGTCGCTGGCGGTCGGCAGATCTTCGTTGTGGAGGGCCACGGACGAGGATATCGCTGGTTACGTGGTATCGCCGGAGCGCGTGCTCGAAGGAACCATTTTCTCATTGCCTCAGTTCTGCTATCCGACGTTCAACGGGCCGCAAAGGGCAGGACGATCGAGAGGGCGAGAGTGTACCGGTATTGAGGGACACGAACGCCGAACCCGCGCGCCCGTGATCTACTTGACGTACCGGCCGTCTTTTCTTGCGAACTCCCGCGCCTGCCGTGATGCCGTCATGAGGCTTGCACCTGCCTGATCTCGCCGTTTGACAAGTTGGCGCGGTCTCAACGAGCTTTTCGCCACCGAGGATGCCAAGAGTGCCGAAGCGAAGGCTTGGTACCCTTGGCATCCTTCGGCTCGTCTCCCGTGAACCGCATTGAGTCTCGACAAGCGGACGCGATGCCATCGGTCCCGTCCGTTTTCCGCGTCACGCGATTCTGGGCCCCTGCCGTTACAATCGGCCGAATCAAAATTGAATCTTCCCACATTGGGAACAAGTGAAAGCGATGTTCAGACGCGGAAGGGACAGAGATATGGATACGAGATTGAAGGTCGACACGATGGCGGACATGATCGCCGACGCTCTCCCGGACATCCGTGCCGCCTACGGCACCGTGTACGAGGCAGTCCGCTTCGGCAGGCAGTTGGGCCAGGAGGACTTGCGGGCACTGCACGAGCGTCTTGAGCGGGCGCTGGATGCGCTCGACGAAGACGAGCCCGCCTTCGTGCGGGAGGAAGTGAACGGCAACGCTCTCGCCGTGGCGGTATGGAACACGCTCCACATGCTTGACAAGAAAGGCTCGTCTGACGACGAGGAGTAGACATGGTCAAGAGAAAGCAACGAGAACCCGAGAGATCCCAGAAAGCGTCCTTCAAGGCCCTTCATACGCTGTCCTGTCGGCTGGCAGGCGTGCCGGACGGGAGCGAGGCACCCAGCCAGGAACAAATACGGACGGCGATCCACGACCTGGCCGCCAAGAGAGCTGGAATACCGCGCGAGGCGCTGGACGCTATGTCCAAGGAGGAACGGCTGCAGATCATCGAAGCCAACATGCCTCAGAACGCCGAAGAACTGGCACGTCTGATTGCGGAGGAATGGACCCACCGGGTCAAGGAAGCGGCGCAAGAGATCATGGAGAAAGCCGCCTCCGTGGCCGCCGCGGCTTCCAGCATCCGGGCGGAGGATGCCGGCCTGGAGACGTACCGACGAAATTCCGGAAAGGCGGAGGTGGGCATCTGTCGCGGGGCGATGGCCCGCCTCAAGGAGCGTTTCGGGGACCATTGGCGGGACGTGCTGCGGGACGACCTGCGGTGCTGGGAGCGGCAGTTCAAGGAAGAGACGGGTTATGGCGTATGGGAGTACCAGGGCGGCGGCCCACGTGACGAGTCCATGCTCATGGGCGTCGTCGTGGGGCGGGACAAGCAACCGGAAGCGGTCGACAGCATGTTCTTCCAGATCCCGGGCCACGGGCGACTCCCGCACCTCTACCTGCCCGAGGAATGGCGGCACGTGACGAGCCAGCCCGACCGGATCATGCGCCGCGCCGCTTGGCTCCGCCTTCACGTCTCGTACGAGGAGTTCGAGCTGTGACGAAGATGGCTACGGGCGGGCAACCCGAGTCTCGAAGAAAGAGGAGAAACTGGAAATGACCATTATCGGCGAAAAACGGTTCCGGTGCCCGGACTGCGGTGGCGACACCGTGCGGGAATTTTGCGAGACGCTGGTCTCGTGCGAGATCGTGCGGTTTGGCTTGCACGACGACGGCTGTCCGTTCGTCGAGGAGGAGACCGACATCGCCCTAGAGAAGACGACCGGCGAGCCCTGGTACGAGTGCGCCGAGTGCAGACGGCAGCTTGGAATACTGGACCTGCCTGCAATGGTCGCCGAGGCCGGTGAATGAGAACGGCAAGGCGGCTTTCCAGAACTGACAACTTCAACGCAAGGAGCAACTAAGTGAAGAAGAAACTGACCAGAGACCGATTCGCGGCCGAGATCGTGCGCCGCCTCAGAACTGCGGGCGAGAAGGCCGACCTGACCGTCGAC
>Ga0181520_10013537_pt1 | contig 10256 bp, 8 predicted proteins | sample PEATcosm2014_Bin_29_FD_132451 | JGI IMG/M metagenome (GOLD analysis project Ga0181520, IMG submission 132451) | Peatland microbial communities from MTU Mesocosm Facility, Houghton, MI, USA - PEATcosm2014_Bin02_30_metaG | ecosystem: Environmental > Terrestrial > Soil > Wetlands > Peat | place... | reverse complement strand
TCGAGGACGAGATTCTCCCCGATCGGATTGTCCGGAATTCATGGAAGCCCATGCTCGACTCTCTTCCAACGCTTGGAGAGCGCGGAGAAAGTATTGAGCAGTTTCGTGGACTGCGGACGCAACTCTATCAGTATCGAGATCAAGTCCCGCTCAAGACCATTTTGGTCAGCAGCGGATTGCCTGCGGAGGGAAAAACATTTGTCGCGGCTAATCTGGCCGTCAGTTTGGCCCGTAACCAGAATAGTTCCGTTCTGCTCATTGATGCCGACCTGCGCAAACCAACGATTCACACCATCTTGGGCTCTTCTCATTTGCCGGGACTGGCGGAGTATCTTTCCGGGTCAGCGCGGGTGATTGAAATCCTGCAGCGCAATCAAGACCCCCGCATCTTCGTGGAAGGCCAGACGTGGCAGATGCCCGATCTGACCCTGATTGCATCGGGCGAGGGTGGAGACCACTCCGCGGAACTTGTTGCCAATCATCGCTTCGAGGAGTTGATTACAGCACTTTCGCCACACTTTGACTGGATTATCATCGACTCGCCCCCGGCCCTGGTGGTGGCGGACGCAATAGATTTGGCGCGCGCCGCCGATGCGGTCCTATTGGTTGCCCGCGCCTCGCAAACGCCTTTTGATGTTGCGCAGCGCGCGCAAGCGGCTTTCGTCAACAGCCGTCTGCTTGGTTTTGTGCTGAATGCTGTCAAGGATGCTCCTCGCGGAGGCGGATACTACTACTATGGGAACCGGGATGCCGGGAGCGGATCGTATGCTAGAAAGGGATAAAGGGCGTCGCGGATGATCCGACTTTTCAATGTTTATTATCCGACACGGACATTGGTATTGCTGTGCTGTGAAGTCTTGCTCGTGGCCGCTTCATTCCTGATTGCCGCGGTCTTCATGGTGCAGGATATCTTTATTGCCCTGTTCTATGAAAACGGAATGGTTAAGGTGGCCGGCGTTACCGCCTTGACAATGCTGCTTACCTACTATTTTGATCTCTATGGGCCAAGGCGCACCTCAGCCGGCTGGGAGATTTACTTCCGCCTCTTGCTCGTACTGAGCGTTCTGTCCTTCATTCTTGCCGGATTGTTGTTTTTCTCTCCCGATTTGGACATCGGCCCCAATGTTCTCGTTGTGGGAGTTTCCATTCTGGCCGTGGTTCTTTTTGTTTGGCGTTGGGCCTATGAGTGGATTCTTGCCTTTCCCATCTTTCGTGAGCGAGTCTATGTTTTGGGCTGTGGCGAGAGGGCGCGTTCCGTGGTTCAATTGCTGCGCGAAACCCGCGGCGCAGGCATGGAGGTTATTGGATGGAAGGAAGATGTTGACCCGCAAGGCGGTCTGGATCGCTTTGCCGCCGAGTTGAGCGCCTTCCGCCAATCCAGGCCCGGTATCGACCGCATCATTGTTGCCATGGAAGACCGTCGCGAGGCAATGCCAGTGCGCGAACTTCTTGACTTGCGCGTGCGCGGCGTGCTGATTGAGAATGCCAGCACGCTGCAGGAGCGGCTTAGCGGAAAACTGCCGCTGGACGGGCTCAATCCAAGCACGTTGATCTTTACCGACGGCTTTCGCATGAGTCCTTCGCAACAGCTTTTTCGGCGCTTGCTCTCTTTTGTCGTTTCCTTGACGGCCCTCCTGATCTGCCTTCCGTTTATCCCGTTCATCATTCTTGCAGTGCGGCTTTCTTCTCCGGGGCCCGTCTTCTTCACGCAGACGAGGGTCGGCCAGCGCGGGCAGCTCTTTAACGCGATTAAATTCCGCACCATGCGCCAGGATGCGGAAGCGCAGGGCGCGGTCTGGGCCTCCCAAAACGACCCGCGCGTGACTCCGGTTGGCGGGTTTATGCGCAAGACCCGCTTGGATGAAATTCCTCAACTGTGGAATGTTCTGCGGGGCGAAATGGCCTTCGTGGGTCCGCGTCCTGAGCGTCCAGAGTTTGTGCAGTGGCTTAGCCAGGAGATTCCCTACTACGATCTGCGCCACATGATCCGCCCCGGCATCACCGGCTGGGCCCAGGTGCGCTACCGCTACGGCGCCAGCCTGAAGGAAACCAGACACAAACTCGAGTACGACCTTTACTACATCAAGCACCAATCCATCGGCCTTGATCTGTTGATCATGTTCGAGACCATCAAGACTATTATTCTCCGCAGGGGGGCTCAGTGAGATTTGTCTTCTGGCTCTCTCTGCTGGGCGTCGTGTACACCTATCTGGGCTATCCGCTCTTCATCTGGCTGCTGGCGCGCGTACGGCCGCGACCGTGGATCTCCCATCCGATTGATCCCAGCGTAAGCGTCGTGCTAGCGGTCCATAACGGCGCAGAGCAGCTTCCGCGCAAGATACAGCATTTGCTGGATCTCGATTATCCCAACATCCAAGAGATCATTCTTGTCTCGGATGGTTCTACCGACGGCACGGCTGAGTTGCTCACGCAGTTGCAGCATCCGCGTCTGAGGCCGATCATCCTGCCTGACCACTGCGGAAAGGCGGCTGCCGTCAATGCGGGCGTGGCCCAGGCAACGGCGGAACTGATCCTCTTTGTGGACATTCGCCCGGAGATCGCTCCCGGCGCGCTTCAGCAATTGGTCAGCAACTTTGCCGACCCCACCGTCGGCTGCGTAGCCGGCGAACTGATCTTGCGCACCGACACGCACGACCAGGCATCCGCCGCTGTCAGCAGCCTCTATTGGCGCTACGAAAAGTGGATTCGGAGCAATGAATCAATCTTTGCCTCTCCGGTCGGCGTCTATGGCGGCTTTTATGCCATCCGCCGCAAACTGGCCGTTCCCCAACCCGCCGGAATGATCCTGGATGATATGTTTCAGCCGCTTTCCATCATTCGCCAGGGTTACCGTTCAGTCCTTGATCCGCAAGCCTACGTCTATGACTGCTGGCCGGCAAAGATTGAAAAAGAGTTTCAACGCAAGGTCCGCACTCTGGCGGGCAACTTCCAACTTTTTCAGCTTGCTCCCTGGACGTTGACGCCGCGGAATCCCGTTCTCTTGCAGCTTCTCTCGCACAAGGTAACGCGCCTGGTGGTGCCGTATTTGATGCTTCTTCTGCTGCTTTCCACGCTGGCGCTTTCCGGCGCCTCATTCATCTACGCCACTTTCGCCGCACTCCAGATTCTGTGCTGGAGTTTGGCGGCTGTTTCTCTGGTTTGCAAAATTCCTGTCTTGCATCGCGTTGCGGCCCCGGCCGGCGCCATGCTTGTGCTTCTTGCGGCAGCCGTCGCCGGACTCTACAAATTTCTTTTCACGCGCGGAGAACTTTGGAAGATTTGGAAGACCGGCAACAAGTCCTCTGAAGTTGCAATTTCGTAGATTAGAAATTTTTTATCCTGCAAACCCGCGCCGTGGGCGCAATGGTGATTAGCCCACTGATTCAACGGTGGGGATGGTATTCATCCAATCGTTCACCCGGAGTCCCATCGGGACGGCGCTCATCTTCCGCATCTTTCTAAAACTGTTCCGGGTGGGGTGTAGAATCTGCTTGAAGAACTCACGTTTGTGAGAGGAGCCTCCGATCATCATGTCCCATAGAAAAACCCTGGCTATCTCCCTGCTCGGCATTGCGGTCATCCTGACGGGTTACATCCTTCACAATCGCATCGCCAAAGTCAAAGCGGCCAAGCTGGAACATCCCGCCGCGCCTGTAAATTATTTTCCTCCGCAGTCCATCTGGACTCAGGAGATCAGTCACGCCCCGGTTGATCCGCAGTCTTCCACCATCATCGCGTGGCTCAAGGATGCAGGCGGATGGGGAAACAATAATAGAATGCAGGTCGACTTTGCTCTCCGGGTCATTCAGGCTGACGCCGGATCGAGATTCGTACCCTTTCAAAAAGGTCCAAATTTTTATGGCGGCGATTCCGATCTGGTTTCTTCCATCCCTTTACCTGCGAACGGAGGCATGGAAGGGGAGTCGGATTATAAATGCCCCCGCGAAGGCGGCGATTGCCATTACATTGTCGTTGACCGTTCCCATGGCAAACTCTACGAGGCTTATGGGGCCGACTTCGAGGGAGATGTTCTCTCGGCAAATCTTTTGGCGGTTTGGGATCTGAATCGGGTTTATCCGCCCTCCGGACGCGGCGATCAATGTACCAGCGCCGACGCCGCTGGCCTTCCCATCGCTCCGCTCCTCTTCAATGCAGACGAATTGGCTGTCGGAAGCATCAATCATGCCATTCGTTTTACTCTTCCCAATCCGCGCATTCGCGCGCACGTATTTGTACACCCGGCAACCCATGCCGGAGCTCCTCGTGGGCCGGTTACCGCGCCTCCCATGGGCGCGCGCTTCCGCCTCAAGGCCTCTTATGATCTGTCGCAATTGACTCCGGCGGCGCAGGTTGTTGCAAGAGCCATGCAAAAATACGGTATGTTTCTCGCCGATGGCGGCAATATCGCACTGACCGCGCAAAGTGACCAAGATACCAAAACAAAGTATGCAGACCTTGATTTTGACTCTCACGATTTGCTGGATCTGAAGATTACCGACTTTGAAGTCATCGAGATGCCCGCTCCAATCCGATTGACCGATGATTGTGTGCGGAATCCGTAATTCATCCGATAACTCACTGTTAAGTCTTTGACCGCATTAAAATATAGTTTCTCGATATATAACATCTCGAATTGCAGTATCTCGAATTGCAGTATCTCGAATTGCGGTATCTCGAATTGCAGCATCTCGAATTGTAGCGCCGACCTCCCGGTCGGCTGTAATGTGGGCCTCCTGGCCCACGTTCGTCTATTCGATAAAGCATCTTCTCCCGGCCACAAATCTGATTTAACCAAGGAATGTTTCTGTCTTTATTCAGCAATTGCCCTTCTTCCCGCTCCGCGCAAAACAGCGACACAAACGGCATGAACTTATTACAAATGAGATTGAAGTTTCTCTGCGCGTCTTGCGCGAGGAGTATTCCGATATAACTTCATGTAGGCCTCGACCATCGTTTGCAGCGCGAAATGCGACTGGAAAGCTGCCTCCGAGTTTATGGCGAATTGCGCGTGCTCCGCCTTGTTTCCGGCCAGCCGCAGAATTGCTGCGGCCATTGCAGAGGAATCACCGGCCGGCACAATGATTCCGCCCTGTGCCAACCGCACAACTTCCGCCATTCCGCCCACGTCGGTCACGATTGCCGGCATCCCCAGCGAGAAAGCCTGCAACAAGGAGATAGGCAACCCCTCTGATTGCGAGGACATGATAAATGCGTCAGCCGCTGAAAAAAATGGAGCCACATCCATTTGCTGTCCCCAGAAGGTAACTTGAGAAGTTATATTCAGTTGAGCAGAAAGTTTTTCCAGATCGCTTCGCGTGCTGCCGTCACCCACCATCCACAGCCGTAAATCCGGGTGCGAAGCAAGCGCCTTCTGAAAGGCATTTAGCAGCAATGCGTGATTCTTTACCGGCTCCAGGCGTCCCACATACACCAAAGTAAATCCGCTCTTGGGCGGCCACTGCTCCTGTCGCGCGCGCGCTAAAGGCACAGCTCCGTTATAAACGCATAGTATCTTGCGCGCAGGAATGCTATGCATATCCTTGATATTACTTGCCGTTGCCTCGCAGATACCCACCACCCAGTCGCAAAACCATGCCGCAACACAATACTTCAATTCTCGAACCAAGTTATGCGGCGGCGCCACCAGGCTATGCCGAGTGGAAATAATGCTAGGCACGCCGGCCATGCGCGCTGATATTCCCGCATATATGAAAGGCGTCGGATTATGAAGATGCACCACATCTGGCCGCAGTTCTTTAAAGATTCTATAGAAATTGAGCGCTGAACGGATAAGTCCGAAACCAAGATGCGCGCGCACATGAAAACCATCTTCCTGCAATTGCTTGCCCAAAGGGCCAAGCGTAAGAATCGCATAGACGCTGGGATCGTGGCCGTCCTTCCGCTGTTGATGGCAAAGTTGCGCGACCAATGTCTCCGCGCCGCCAATCTCCATGCTATCCACTACGTGTGCTATCTTCATCTGGCTACCTTACTTCGCGGTTGATTTTCTATAGCAAGAAAGTTCTTGATCAATTTATGATAGACAAGATCAATGCGTGATATTCACAGTACGCAGCAGAACATACATAAGCAACAGCAGCGCAACTGCAAGTCCGGCGGAATACCAAACGTTGCGGACAAGCGGCAGGCGCGGAGGAACCATGCCGCGCTGTAACGCCATCTCGTAAACCACCTCCACCATTCCTCCCAGAAAAAAGAGCGTCAAAACATAAGCGCGAGAAAGAAACCAGCCTGTAACCAAAAAGCCCGTAAGCGACAAAACAAGTAATCGTCCCAAGCGGTTGATTTCCTCTTTATCGATTACCTCCTGCTTTCCATTCCACATTGAATTAGGCCCCTTCAGCGGTAGAAAAGAATCGCCTTCACTTACCTTGTTGGGCGAGGCAAGCAGCAGGGCATCCCGCAACGTAGGAAATAAAAACATACACCAGAAGAACAATCCAAACGAACCAAGTTCCGCTGCGCAAACCACCAATGAGTTATGAGCTGTATGGCCGCATCCGTCGCAATTATCGGCGAATTCGCCGAGCCCGACTCCAAACAAGGGATGAGATTTCAGAATCTCCATGCCGTCGCTCCATAGTGCCGTACGATCAGCCCCCGCTCCGGTGGAAATATCCCTTCCGCCGGAAAAATGCATCGCCATGGACGCAGCAAAAACACCGACCCCCAACACCAGCGCGGGCACCATGCCGATTCGGCGTCGCGCCGCGACAATTAATATCGCCATCAAGGCCAGCAAGGCTCCACGGGAATGTGTAAAAAATGCGCCGAGCAAAAGTATGCTGACCGGAAGAAGCACTGTGAAAATATTCGAAAGTAACTTTTTCTGTCTCCAAAAGAAAAAGACCAAAGGAATTGTGCACACCAGCAATTGGCCCAGGTCATTCGGATCGTTGATCATCCCCAGGCCTCTCAGGCGAAAAAACAGCTCCCCTGAGTCGTTTTTCATCGGAAAGAGATAGGGGCTGCTGTTGAATCCCATCGGATCCGCATCGTTATAAGAAACCCCGCTTTCCAGTTCGATGGAACCCCTCACGATAATAAACAGGCAGGTAAACAGTAATAAGAGCACCAGGATCTGCAAGCGTTTCTTGGTATTGCCATGAATTGTCGCAAGATAATATGCCAGCGCGCATGGAATAAACCCCAGCATTGCCTCGATGGCTCCACTGCCCCAGTGCTGCGCAATCATCACCGAGGAAAAGACAGCCAGCGTTAACCCCATCAACGCCAAGGATTGCGGAGTCTTCAAAACAGTCGATCCCGCCAACCTGGGCAGCGACAAAACAATCACCAAGGCGGCGAGAATCAATTCTATGCGAAAAGCAGCCAGCGGCCCGAAGATCGTAACGGGCGTGAGGTAATAGGTAACGATATAGAGAACACTGAGAATGAAACCCATGGGAGATGGCCAACGCTCGATGCGAAACTTGGTGAATGGCGCTGAAACCCGCGCCGACTTTCCATGAAAAATCTGCGGTGATGAAAGATGTTGAACCTGAAAGAAGCTTGTTGCAGCAATTTGAACAACTAGCGCATAATGAAAGCTGCTTGCGCCCTTGGCGCCCGACACCCCAAGGCTTGATTCTATGGTACATCTTCCGCTATGAACCAGGTTGAACGCATTCGCGCCATACAGGATGCCCTTTCACGGCAGGACTTTGTCAGCTTGGAGGATCTGTGCGCGGCGCTGAGAGCTAGCCGCGCCACGGTACGCCGCGATTTGATTCAACTGGAGCGCAGCCATAATATTCGTCGCGTGCACGGCGGGGCCATGTCCACCACTTCGCGCGAGGAGGCGCTCGACTTCAGGCGGCTGGCGGTCAGTTGCCAGCAGGAGAAGACGCGCATTGGGCGGGCGGCGGCGGAACTGATTCAGGACGGGCAGACTGTCATCCTGGGCGGCGGATCGACGGTGGCCGAGGTTGCGCGCTGCCTGCTTGACCGCCCCATCCAGATCATCACCAACTCGATCCCCGTGGCGCAGATCTTCTGGGAGTCGAGGCAGACCGAGGTCACGCTGACCGGCGGTTCCCTCTATCCGCGCCTCGGCATCCAGTTCGGCCCCATCTGCGAGCGGATGCTGCAAAGCGTCTCGGCCGATGTCGCCATCCTGGGCATTCGCGGCATCACCGCTGAAGGACTCAGCGACAGCAGCACGCTTGTCGTCGGATCGATTTGCGCCATGATGAAGTGCGCCCAGCGCGTCATCCTTGTCGCCGACCACACCAAATTCGGACGCAAGGCCATGATCCACGTGGCTGATCTCAATGAACTCCACCAGATCATCTCGGACAGCGAACTTGCCCCGGAGCATCGGCAGCTTTTGGACACACGCCGCGTCAGCTATTCGTTGGCGTAATTGTGACCTGGAAAATTCATTGAAGCAGGACGGGTGGTTTACATCTCAATCGATAAAAATGAGCAAGACCTGGCCACCCGCCCATGGGATGCCATCCCCAACTCACGCCTTTAGAGCATCCGCCACGGATGTTGTCATTGGTGTCGTGAAGTGTCCGATCAGCTTCGATAACTGGTGGTCGTCATCAAAGAGCGCTCCTTGCGCTGCTCCAGTATCGAAACTGGCGTACGCCTGCGCAAGCGGGGCAGGAAGGCCGAAGCCCGCCAGCGCTGCGGCATACTCCGACTCGGAAAGATTTTTGTAGGGAATGGTCTTTCCAGTTTGAAAGGAGATCTCCGCAGCCAATTCGGTGAGCTTGTAGGCCTTGTCGCCGGCTAATTCGTAGGTTTTACCGGTATGCCCCCCACTGGTCAGTACGGCAACCGCGGCTTCAGCATAATCCGCTCGCGCCGCCGAGGAGATATTCCCGCTATCGGCGCAGCCCAGAAATGCGCCACCGGCAATCGCTCCAGGAATTGAAGCCGTGTAATTTTCGGTATACCAGCCATTGCGCAGGATCGTATATTGCAATCCCGATGCCTTCAGCGCATCTTCCGTGTCCAGGTGCTCTACAGAAAGTACCTTGATTGCCGACGTCTCGGCGTGAAGCAGGCTGGTGTAAATGATCCAGCTCACTTTAGCTTTCTTCGCCGCTTCAATCACGTTGCGATGCTGCACTTTGCGCTGGCCAATTTCGGTGGATGAAATCAGTAGCAGCGCCTCCACCCCAAACAGCGCGTGCTCCAGTGAATCGGGATTGTTGTAATCAGCCTCACGTGCCGTTACGCCAAGATCGGCGGCTTTGCTCAATGTACGGACGAGAGCGACGATATCGGCGGCGGGAACCTTGGTTTTGAGTTTGTTGACGACAAGCCGGCCAAGTTGGCCAGTGGCTCCTGTGATCGCAATTGTCATGTCTTTACTTCCTCTCAGTGGTTGATGGATGAAGTGTTGTTGTTTGGTAACCATGATAGTTACAAATTAGATGAAAAAAAGTCAGCCTTGGTCCCGGCGTTGAACAGATTGCAGAAGCGACTGGATGTTGGTATGGGAGAGTTCGTCCTCCATGACTCGCTCAGCCCTGTCATAAACCGGCCCGAGCGCTTGCTGAATATTCTTGCCAACAGGACACTTGGGGTTGGGCGGTTGATTGTGCATTGAGAACGGCGATCCCTCATTCACGGCCCGTCGCACGTCCCGAAGCGTCAATTCACTCGGATTCTTCGCCAGTTCCCAGCCGCCGCCATTGCCGGGCTGCGATGAAACTATGCCCACCTTGCGCAGCATTCCAAGCAACCTGCGCACCACGACTGGATTTGTGTTCACGCTACCGGCAATATATTCCGAAGTGAGCGCCTCGCCGGGTGTCGAGGCGAGGAGCGTGAGAATATGCAGGGACACCGTGAATCGGGTGCTGATGTTCATATGTAACAACTATAGATACGATTAAATTGAAATGTCAAGGGATGCAGTCTGAACCTTCCGCCTGTGCGAAAAGCCGGGTGTTATCCTTACCCATTCCAGGGCCAAGGTTAAGTTCAATAAAGCCAATCATGCAAGACAGACCTGAAAGTCCTGCCATCCTTCCCGTTTCGGGCTTCTTTCCACGCACGACTTCAATTTGCACAGCTCCAAGTGCCTGATTGGCGCGGTGTTGAGCGGCCAAAAAGAAACGTCTGTGACCATGGGCACAGGCAATTGTATACTTAAGACGATATTCGTAGTAACGACGAACCAATCCCGCGCAGCGCTGTCCGATGCTGGAGGTCTGGCGCGCGCTCAGCCCAACAATTGCACGTTACTCGTTGAATGGCTGGGTCGCGCTTCGCCC